>JAEEGJ010011285.1_pt1 | contig 22763 bp, 24 predicted proteins | sample 8958761 | NCBI WGS metagenome assembly JAEEGJ01 (sample SAMN16246546, study PRJNA631951) | gut metagenome | biome: gut microbiome; feature: rumen; material: RS-attached | host: Bos | place: Iran: Karaj | collected 2018-10 | reverse complement strand
ATCAGCGCCATTATTATTAACAGCATTAGCTACTGCAGAATTTAAAACTTTAAGAATTAATCTAGCTGATTTAGTGTTAGTATTTTCTAAAATTCCACGAGCTTCAGCAACTGTTTTTCCTCTTACTAGATCCATTGTCATTCTAGCTAAACGAGGCTTAACCATAGCGGTTTTATGAATTGCATAAGTTTCCATTTATCCTCCTATTCTTTATTTCCGGCATGACCACTAAATTTACGAGTTAATGCAAACTCACCTAATTTATGTCCTACCATTTCTTCAGTTACATAAACTGGTATAAAGTCTTTTCCATTATGAACTGCTATTGTATGACCCACAAATTCAGGGAAAATAGTACTTCTTCTTGACCAAGTTTTAATAACTGTTTTCTTATTTTCTTTATTCATTGCAACGACCTTTTTCATTAAACTATCGTCTACAAAAGGTCCTTTCTTTAAACTTCTTGCCATGTTTCCTCCTATTTAGACTTTCTACTCATAATAAGCTTATTTGAAGCTTTCTTAGGATTACGAGTTTTATGACCAAGTGCAGGTTTACCCCAAGGAGTAAGTGGGCTCTTTCTTCCGATAGGAGCACGTCCTTCTCCACCACCATGAGGGTGATCGTTAGGGTTCATAACAGAACCACGGTTTGTAGGACGAATTCCCATATGAATCTTACGTCCAGCTTTACCAAAATTGATTAAGTTGTAATCTTCGTTACCAACAACACCAACTGTTGCATAACATACTCCCAAAATCTTTCTTGTTTCACCAGATTGTAAACGTACAATTACATATTTATCTTCTCTACCAAGTATTTGGGCAGCAGCTCCAGCACTTCTACATACTTCTGCTCCCTTACCAGGTTGAAGTTCAACATTGTGAACCATTGTACCAACAGGGATATTTACAAGTGGTAATGCATTACCAACTTTAATATCAGCTTGTGGTCCATTTTCAATAATCATACCAACCTTTAATCCATTTGGAGCAATGATATATTTCTTTTCACCGTCTTTATAATTGATTAAAGCAATGTTAGCATTTCTATTTGGATCATATTCAATTGAAGCAACTTTTCCAGTAATACCAACTTTATTTCTTTTAAAATCAATAACACGGTATTTCTTTCTAGCTCCTCCACCAATATGTCTTACAGTTAATTTACCTTGGTTATTTCTTCCACCAGTTCTACCAATAGTTTTTACTAATGATTTTTCAGATTTACTTCTAGTAATTTCTTCATTAACTAGAGTAGTCATTCCTCTACGACCATTAGTTGTAGGTTTATAATGTCTAATTGCCATATTTTACCTCCTATAGATCTATTGACTCACCAGCAGCAAGTTTAACCATTGCTTTTTTGTAAGTCTTTGTCTTTCCAGAGTATTTTCCAACTCTTTTATCTTTTGCTTTAGTATTACTTGTATTAATACTTACTACATGTACATTGAAAGCTTCTTCAACAGCCTTCTTAATTTGTGTCTTTGTTGCTTTCTTATCACATTTGAATGTATAAACACCATTTTGTTTTTCACTCATTGATTTTTCAGTAACAACAGATGCTTTGATAATATCAGAATAATGGTTCATTATTTAAGCACCTCCTCAATATATTTAACTGTAGCTTCATCACATACTACTAAATCAGCATTAATTAAATCATAACAATTTATTTCATCTGCTAAAATGTAAGCAACATTTTGAAGATTTCTACCAGCCATATATAATTTTTCATTATCATCAACAGTAATGAACATTACTTTTCCAGATAATTTTAAATCATCCATTAATTTAATTAAGTCTTTAGTTTTCATAGAATCAAACTTAACTGAATCTAATACAACTAATTCTTTATTTTGAGCTTTGCTTGTTAAAGCACTCTTTAAAGCTAATACTCTTTCTTTCTTATTAATCTTGAAAGAATAGTCTCTATTTTCGATACCACCAAATACGATAGCACCACCACGCCATTGAGCAGCACGTGTAGATCCTTGTCTAGCTCTACCAGTACCCTTTTGCTTCCATGGTTTTCTTCCACCGCCAGAAACAGTTCCACGAGTCTTTGTTCCACGAGTTCCTTGTCTAGCAGCATCAAGTTGTAAACGAATCATTTTCTTTAAAGAATCTTCGTTTACTTCAATATTCCAAATTGAATCAGTTAATGTTAAATCTTTAACTTTTTCACCGTTTATATTTTTAACACTTATCTTTGTCATACTTAATCCTTTCTAGAAAGCTTACTCGCTTTTCTCGTCTGTAGTAACTTCTGTTTCTACTTCTTCAGTTGTTTCTTCTACTTCTTCAACAACTTCGTTTACTTCTTCAGCAGGAACTTCAACTGCATCATATACTAATACATCTTTAGCATCAGCTTTTCTACTATTCTTAACAGCAGATCTAACTAATACTAATGATCCTTTAGGTCCTGGGATGTTTCCGCTTACTAAAATATAATTTTCAGCAGCATTTACTTCAACAATTTCAAGATTTTGAATTGTAACAGTTTCAACACCCATATGTCCAGGTAAATTCTTACCTTTAACAACTCTCATGTATAACATAGTACCCATTGAACCAGGTCTTCTATGATAATGAGAACCATGTCCCATAGGTCCACGTGATTGTCCGTGTCTCTTAATAACACCTTCAAATCCATGTCCTTTAGTTGTTCCAGTAACGTCTACGACATCACCAACTGCAAACAAATCAGCACTTAACTTATCACCAACATTGTATGATGTTTCAACGTCTCTTATTTCTTTTAAGAAGCGCTTAGGAGATGTGTTTGCTTTTTTTGCATTTCCCATTTCTGGTCTAGATGCATTCTTTTCTTTTTTGTCAAATACGCCAAGTTGAATAGCATTGTATCCGTCTTTTTCAACAGTCTTAACTTGCATTACTACGTTTGGTTCAACTTCTACAACTGTAACAGGTATAAGTTTTCCATCTTTAGTAAACACTTGAGTCATTCCAGCTTTGCGTCCTAAGATTCCTTTCATAATTATTTTCCTTCCTTTTCTTATAATTTGATTTTAATATCAACACCACTTGGTAAATCCAAATGAGTTAGAGCATCAACAGTTTCCTTACTAGGGTTCTTAATATCTATTAATCTCTTGTGAGTTCTCTTTTCAAATTGCTCACGAGCATCTTTGTACTTATGTACAGCTCTTAATACAGTGATCTTTTCGATTTCTGTAGGAAGAGGTACTGGACCAGATACTTCACCACCAGTTCTCTTAACTGTTTCGATAATTTTTCCGGCTGCAACATCAAGTAAACGATGATCATAAGCCTTTAAATTGATACGAACTTTTTGATTTGACATTTTTCATGTCCTCCTTTCGCCTATATATATTATAGACTTGCTCCGTGTAAATTACCCGAACGCTATTAACAACTCACCCTAGCGTATCGGCAACCTTGCACATCAATGCCAGTCATACGGAATAGATTATATCAGCATTTGCCTAGAAAAACAAGCAAAAAATGATGTTTTTTAAAACTTTTTTTATCATTGACGTAAATTATATTAAAAAAACAAAAAAATGGGCATTTTTATGCTCATTTTTTAAATTCTTTCCTTATTATATAGAAATTTTATTTCAACAAAGAAATGCCAGTCATTTCTTTTGGAACTACAATATCACAATATTCCAAAATAGTTGGCGCAATATCAATAATATTTCCAGATGAAGCTAAACTAGCATGTTCATCTCCTAAAATAAATGGCACCTTTGTAAACTTCTCGTCACAAGAACAAGATGAAAAAATAATAATCTTATAAAAATTATCTTCAAGAGACTGATATATCTTTCCTAAGCAAGCATCAACAAGCTGACAATTTCTTTCAACAAAATTATCTTCACCATTAATTAAACTATTATAAACGTTAGGATAATCAACAAAGATAAAATCAAAATCTTTTTCAATCGCAGATATAATCTTTTTAGTAAGACTAACTATTGTTACGTCGATGTTATTTTCTATTTTTCTTTTAATTAGTGAATCTACTACATTTGAATCTTTATCTAACCCATAATTCAAGTAATCCTGGATCTCCGGCAATTCTTCAGAATAAATTCTATTTTGTGTAATATCAAGTAAAGAAAAATAATTGAACAGTGAATTATCAACGACATTTTTACTTACTAAACTATCTACCTTCTTGTTAAAACTAATTAAACTTTGAATTCTAATATTTTCAAACACAGAACTCTGTATTTCTAAATCATCATAATTTAAAAATCCATTTAAAACATCATTAATTATTTTGTCATCATTCAAGAAGAATACAAAATCATCATTAACAATATTCCCCTTGTCCTTCTTTGTTAACGGATTCAAGTAACTAGCACTTAAATTTCTTTCCATAGAACTAGTTATGCTCTTTTGAATATTTATTACATTAAATCCCTTTTTATATAATAAAAGATCCAAATAACCTTTTAAATATTCATTAATATAGCTTGTTCCACATATTGTGGAAATAAATCCTATATTGTTATTAAACACTGATTCTAAATAATCTAATGAACTATTTATTTCATCAAAACTATCAATTAAGAAATGAAAATATATACTTTTAAATCCTAAATCTAAATACATATTATATAGATTAACATAGTACTCACAATTATTTTTGTTAAGCATACCTATTATGTGAACTCTATTTTTATCATATTCATTAGTAAATTCATTAAAAAACTTAGTTTCTTTATATCCATTTATTGTATTTTTTATCAAATATTTATTAGTATCAATGATTCTTCCAGATATAAATGACTTATAACCTAATTCTATATCATTTGCAGTATATCTTTCATCATCTTTTTGAGATACAACATTTAAATAACTACATGAATATTTATCATATAATTTCTTCAAATTAGGCATATTATTAAATACTTTATCGTCCAAATTACCTAGTCCATCTATACACATTGCAAGTATTTTTTTCAAACAAGTCACCTCTTTAACAAGAAGATTCTAACACAAGATTATTATTTTTTCAAACTCTACATATTTTTTCTCTATACTATAAACTTATTGGAAAGTCTTATTTTATCAGCAACAGTATTTAAATATTCAGTATTAGTTGGTTTACTTCTTTCATAATCAACGCTATTACCAAACATATCATTTATTACGTCTGTATCCCCTCTACCCCAGCTAACCTCAATAGCATTTCTAATAGATCTTTCAACTCTACTAGATGTGGCATTGTACATTTCTGCCAAAGTAGGATATATTTCTTTTGTAATATAACTAATGCTTTGCCCACTAGTTAACATTAATATAATTCCATCTCTAATATATTTATATCCCCTTAAATGAGACGGTACACCTAAAGCATGTAAACAATCACATACCTTCATCTCTAAACTTGCCTCAGCATTTGAACCAACAAGCATTTCTGACTCTTTATATAAGTCCTTAATTCTTTCCTCTAAAGAATCTAAACTAAATGGTTTTATCATATAATAATTAACCCCCAAACTTACCATTTTTTTAATTGAATAATCATCCTTAAAACTAGATAATACTATAATTTTCTTATTGAATTCCCTATTCTTTAAATTTTCAAGGATAGTTATTCCGTCCATTTTAGGTAACAATATATCCATTATTACCAAATCAAAATCATTATAATTGTTAATGAAGTAATTTAAAGCATCAACTCCATTATCAATACATGAAACAACCTCGATATCATAATTACCTCTAAATTGTTTCGAAATACTACTTGTAACCTCACTATTGCTATCTACTATAACAGTTCTTATTTGTTTTTCCATAATTTCCCCCTCTTTTCGTTTCACTGTCGCGACCTATTATAATATGACTAATAATGTTGAACAACATAAAAAAATGTCGATTATTGTCGACATTTGTAATTTTTTGTCACATTTTGTAGTCTAGATTACTAAATTTATTAAATTATCAGGATTTGATACATAACTTGATATAACTACACCATCAACAATGGGATTCTTAATGAATACTTCAAATGTAACCTCATTAACACTTCCACCATATAATACTTTAGCTTCAATATTATATTTATTATATATATAATCCTTTATAAATTTAATAAAATCTATTATTTCTTCACAAGTATATGTATCATTACTTCCTACTGACCAAAATGGTTCAAAAGCAAATATAACATTTTCTTTATATTCATCTTCTATAAGATCCAAAATATTTTTGATTTGTGCTTTAATATACTCTTTTGTTATTAACGGGTGATTCTTTTTATCCTCGCCAATAAAATATATAACATTCATATCGTTATTAACCGCAGATAAAGCTTTCTTTTCAATCGAATACTCATCATCCATTAATTGTCTTCTCTCACCGTGTCCTACAAAAACATAGTTAACACCTAATGATTTTAAACAATTAGGGGTTTCCTCCCCAGTACAAATATATTCATACTCTGAGATATTTTGCGCAGCTAATTCATAATTTCCTCTAAAAAGAGAAAGATATAAATTACCAGGTGCGATTATCAAATCATATTTAGATTCAATATTTTCGATTTTTTTCGCATATGCTAAAGCATCTTTATACAAAAAATTATTTTTTAAATTTGCTACTACTATTTTATCCATTCTAAGGCCTCTAACTTACCATTAGCGATATATTCTAATGTAGCTCCGCCTCCACTAGATTGAAACATAAAATCGTTCTCATAACCAAATTTCTTTGCGGCACTTACAGTATCTCCACCACCTAGAATGACCTTTGAATCTGAATTCTTACATATTTCAAATAACTTTCTAGTTCCTTTAGATGTTTCATCATCTTCAAATTTTCCTGGAGTGCCATTAATAAACAACAATTTACTATAAGAAATATAATGTTTATACATCTTAATGGTATCTTCACCAACATCCATAATCGCATTATTAACATAATTAAAATCAATTGGAAGTAGTATCTTTTGCTTATATTGCTTTAATAAATCTCTAAGTTCTTGCAACAATTCTTCATCAGATGTAGCTAAACTATTTTTAACATCTTCTCCCATCGCTTTTAAGAATGAGTTAGCAATACCACCACCAACTAATATATAGTCACACTTAACTATTAATTTTTTAATAATAGGCAACTTATCCTCAACTTTAGCACCACCCATAAATACAACAAATGGTCTTTCTTTAACATTTAGCAAAGGATTTAACCCTTTTAATTCTTTTTCAACTAGGAAACCTACGCATGCAGGAATATATTTTGCAATTCCTGCAGTAGATGCATGTGCTCTATGTGCACTACCAAAGGCATCCATTATAAACATATCTGCTAAACTAGCCCAAAATTTAGCAAGCTCATCATCATTATTTGATTCTAACTTATCTTGCAAATCCATAATACGAGTGTTTTCAAGTAAAACAACGTCTTTAGGCTCCATACTATCAGCGTATTCTTTTACTTTACTTCCATAGCACTCAGATAAAAATGTAACTTTATGATCCAATAATTCATTTAATCTCTTGGCAACAATTCTTAGTGAATTATCTTTTCTATCTTCTTCAGTTTTAATTCTGCCAAGATGGCTTAATAAAATGATTTTACAATTATTTTCAATCAAATACTTAATAGTTTCAAGAGATTTAACTATACGTGAATCATCAGTAATATTCCCATACTCCATAGGAACATTAAAATCACATCTAACTATTACTCTCTTATTCCTAACATTTGTTTTACTTAAAAATTGCATCAGCTCACCTAAAATCTAAACATTGATTTAGCTGTTTTCAACATTTGATGAGTATAGCCTGACTCATTATCATACCATGCAACAATCTTAACAAGTTGACTACCATTAACATCTAATACTTGAGTTAATAAACCATCAACTAAAGCACCAATCTTTCGATTAATACAATCACTTGATACTAGTGGTTGCATAGTAAATTTTAAAACATCGTCTTGTTTAGCCTCTAATTCTTTATTGATTTCTTCTTTGGTAACGTTTGTTTCTAACTCTAAAGACAAGTCTATCATTGATCCGTCAATAACAGGAACACGATAAGCAATACCATCCATTTTTCCAACTAAATCAGGAATAACTAAACCAATTGCCTTTGCAGCACCTGTACTAGTAGGAACTATATTGCTATTACAACTTCTACCACGTCTAGAATAAATACCCTTACTATGAGATACGTCTTGAGTAACTTGATCATTAGTATAAGCATGAATCGTAGACATGAATCCTTTTTTTATTTTAAACTTATCATTTATAACTTTTAAAACTGGAGCTAAACAGTTTGTAGTACAACTAGCTGCAGACACAATAATATCATCAGCTTTTAATGTATCTTCATTTACGCCAGAAACAATCGTAGGCATTTCATCTTTACCAGGTGCAGATATTAATACTTTCTTAGCACCTGCATTAATATGCTTCATAGCTCCCTCTCTACTAGTAAAATGACCAGTACATTCTAAAACTAAATCAACATTTAAATCCTTCCAAGGTAAACCCTCAGGATCTTTTTCTGCAAAAACAGGGATCTTTTTAGTTCCACCAACTACAATATTCTTTTCATCAAAAGATATTTCATCTTCATGAAAAGTACCATGAGCTGTGTCATACTTAACCAAATAAGATAATTCTTCTGGAGTAGATAAATCATTAATTGCAACTATATCAAAATCTCTTCCTGTAATCATCTCGCGAAAAGCAAGTCTTCCTATTCTTCCAAAACCATTAATAGCAACTCTAATCATTATTATTTCCTCCTCCAATAAACTCTCTAATAATAGAATCATTATTTACATATTCACTCGTAATTGGGAAGAACTGTTTAAAGAACTTCAACAATCTTTGAGCTTCTTCATAATATTCAGAAGTAATACCAACACTATGTAAAAGCGGCTCAACATAAACCTTCATTACACCCACTTCATAAGGAAGTGCGGTATTAACAATTGTATCTGCTTGATGTACAAATGGGAATATATTTTTTTCTTCACCAGATCTAACACTTTCCCAATTCTTCATCGTTTCAGCAACACCATATCCTCTTGAACGATTATCTCTAACTATTCTTCTTATTAATCTTAAATCGATTGTCGAAATATAGTTATGTCTATCAATATTTAGAGGAATAAATGGACTTAGATATACTTTATATTTTAATTCTTTATCTATTCCTGGAAGCATTTCATCATTTAATGCATGCAATCCTTCTATCAAGATAATACTATTATCTTTCATACTAATTTTCTTAGTAGATGTTTCTCTTAATCCTGTTATGAAATCAAACTTAGGAAGAGTAATAACATCTCCTTTTAATAATTTTTCAAGATGCTCAGTTAACAACTTTCTATCCAGACATTCTAAGCATTCAAAATCATAATTACCATTTTCATCTCTTGGACTATCTACTCTATTAACAAAATAATCATCTGTTGAAATACAAATTGGTTCATATCCCATTGCCGCTAAATAACTGGCTAATCTTTTACAAGAAGTGGTTTTACCAGATGAACTAGGGCCGGCTATTAAAACAAATTTTACATCTTTCTTTTCTGATATAGTACGCGCAACTTTTTCAATTTGCATATTATATACTAATTCACAGGAATCCATAAAATCAGCTATTTTACTTGTACTAACGAGTCTATTCAAATTAGCAACATATGGAATCTTAAGAGATGTTAACCATTTTTGACCTTCCATAAATGTTTCAATTATATTATCGTAATGAACATACTCAGGGACCTCTCCGTTACTTCTCTTGCTAGGCCATAATAGAACAAGCATATTATTTCCTAAATAAACAATATCATATTTATTAATAACGCCAGATGAGTAAGGCATTTCAGAATAATAATAGTTAAGCAAATTATCTAATTGATAAAGTGTAACAGAATAATCTGATATATTACGAATATTGTTAGATTTATCTTTTAATCTAATTTTATCAAAATACTCAATTGCATCTTTCTTTTTAACCGTTAGTTTAATGAAACGATGATTTTCTCCAATAATTTTTTTCATTTCATCACGAATTTTAAGAATATCATCATTTGATAGAATTCTTTCTTCAGATATAGAAGCTAACATTCCTTTTGGTACACTATGATTATAGAAAACATGCATTCCAGGGAAGACTCTACTCAAAGCTAACTCAAATATCATTTTTAAACCATTTTTATATAGGTTATAACCAGATATATCAGTAACATCGAAAAACTCAAGAACTTCACCATCTCTTGCCTTATTTTCCATATGAATGACTTCATTATTAATCTTTAAGCCTATAATATCATTTGCTAATTTAACATCTTTACTAATATCATAGTAAGTTATTCCCTCAGGATACTCTCTTTCAGCTCCATTAACAACTACTTTAATATTGCTCATATTATCATTTCCCCTCTACTCTTATAGTTACTATTATCAGTATACCATAAAGAAACCTAAAAGTAATAGAGTTTTACCATATTTACACAAAAAAAGAGATTATTTTCCTCTAATAATAATCTCATTATCTGATGAATATAAATATTTTTCTTTAGCATATCGAGCAAGATAATCCGGATCTTTTAACTTTATAACTTCGCTCTTTAAACTTTTTTCTTCATTTACCAGTTCCTCATAAGTATTATCTAATTCTTTTATTCTCTTTTTATAATCAAGTATTGTTTTAAGATTCGTAGTACAAATATAAAAGAGAATACCAAAACATAAAACAATAAGACATGTAATAAAAATTAGTCTTTTTTTCTCTTTTTTACTATGTTTCATACTCACCATTCCTAACACAATATTATCACTAGGCACAATACGATAACAATAAAAAAAGATAAACTATACGTAAAGTTTATCTTACACCTCCTGACGGGAATTAGATTATTATCAAAGCAATTATTTATCTACAAGAAAAAAGAACGAAATTATTCATTAGCGTTCTTTAGTTCTTCTTCATATTTTTCAATAATTGGTTTTTCAATTAAGTCTCTAGTTTCTTGATTAATTGGGAAACAATAATCATGACTAGTTCCGTCACTTTTAACCTTTTTAGGCATACGCATAACTTTTCTATCCTTAACTTCATCATAAAGAATAGTGATATTGTTTACTACGAAACAACCATCAATAGTAATAGACGCCCAACCTAATACATTAGAGTTTTCTCTATTAGATAATGTAACGTTAACTTTTGTAATTTCCATATAAAATCCACTCCTTGTCTATTTAGCTTACACTATATTTTTATTTTACCTTATAAATATGAAATATTCAAGTATATACCATTAACTTTGCCCTTCTATATATCATTTTTAATAGTGTAAAACCATATACAAAAATAGTTGGTTAATTAATTGATTTTTTGATATAATCATTTTAGGAGATGAATATGAGAATAGGAGTTTTCGTGGACGCATATGAGCCACACATGTCAGGTGTTACAACAAGCGTAAATATGCTAAAGATGACACTAGAAAATATGGGACACACAGTATATATTGTTACTGCTAATCTCGTAAATAATAAATTTATATATGATGAAGAAAAAAGAATAATATGGTTGCCAGGAATAAAACTAGGACTATATGATTTTAAACTAACTAGTTTTTATTCCCCTAAAGCAATGAAAATTATAAAAACATGGGATTTAGACATAATACACAGTCAAACAGAGTTCGCTGTTGGACACTTTTCAAGAACAGTTGCTAGAAAACTCGGATTGCCAGTAGTACACACATATCACACACTATATGAAGACTACGTCTATTATATAACCCATGGACATTTTGATAATTTTGCAAAGAAAATGGCTATCAATTTAACTAAAAAATATTGTGAAAAAACCTGCGACCAATGTATTGTACCAACAAAGAAAATTAAAGAATTATTCATAAATAAATATGGCATAACCAAAAATCTAAATGTAATTCCAACAGGAATTGATACAGATAAATTTATAGTTACACCAGAAAAAGAAAAGAAAATTCAAGAAATAAAGAAAAAATATGGCATTAAAGATGATGACTTCATAATTGGTGCCGTTGGTAGAATTGCAAAAGAAAAAAGTTTTGATAGGATGATTAAAGCATCATATGAGTTAGCTAAAATTAATCCTAAAATAAAAGTATTTATTGTTGGTGGAGGCCCAGACCTTGAAAACATGCGAGAGTTGGTTAAAGAACTTCACGCAGAAAAAAGTGTTATTTTAACTGGGAAAGTTGATTATTCAGAGGTTGATTTATATTATCACGTAATGCATGTAATGTGTTCCTTCTCTTCAACTGAAACGCAAGGATTAACAATAATTGAAGGATTGGCATGCAGCATTCCAGTAATATGTTTAAATGATGAAAGTTTCAAAGTAACAATAGAATCAGGCTACAATGGATATTTATTTAATTCAGATGAAGAATTTAGAGAACAAGTTGGAAACTTAATTTCAAACAATAAAGCATACAAAGAAATGTGCAAAAACGCAAAAAATAGTATCTACATTTATACTAAGGAAGTCTTTGGTGCAGAATTATTAAAAGTATATTCCAAAGCCAAAAAAGTATATAATGAAAAAAAGTCTAAATAAGACTTTTTTTTATTTAATAAAAAAAGCGATTTGATCGCTTTTATACTCTGAATATTAATTTTTTATTAACTAAATGTAATAAAATAACACAAATTCCTAATAAGAATATTACTGATACAGAATCTAAGAATACACCTGTTGTAGGGTTGTTTTCTTCATCAACAGTCTTATCATCTTCATTAACCTCATCAACAGTTTCGTCTGGTGCAACATCTCCAGAAGGTAAATCTTCTACTGTTTCTCCTGAAGTAACAACTGGAGTATCCTCAACAGGATCTGCATGAACAGTAACAAATGGCATAAACAATGCTATAAGTAAAATATAAAATGCAATAAATTTTTTTCTCATAATATCCGCCTTTCTAGTTATAAACAATGATTTAAAACTATCATTGTTAATCTACAAATTTAGTATACTACCATTAATGTTTTTTTTCTACAATTTTATATAAATTTAAGAAATATTTTTTTAATCTTTTTTTCTTTTCCTTTGAATCACTTCCGTATATAACTCTTCAAATCCAGGAATCATAAGCTGTTCATACTTTAATACGCCTTTTTTCTCAGGCGGATTAACAGTTTTATCATGAGCTGATATTAAATATCCTAAGGTTCTTACACTTCTATAATTATCCCTTTTCGTTCTATTTCTATAAATATCCGATAATTCAGTATCTAAGATAACCATTAAAGCAAACTGAAACTTGCATGCTCTATCTAAATCAAAAACCCCGGTTTTTAAATCATCAATATAGTTTTCCAAAGAAATAATATGTTGTCTATACAAAGGATGATTACGATATGTTGATATTATAATATTAACTAAATTAATATCATCTTTTATATCTTCTTGTGATAATATTCCTTCTCGTATTCCATCAACTAATCTCTTACCCAATTTAATAATTCTATCATTTATTAAAGATGAATCTAAATATGGTCTATCCGCTTCATATAAAACTTCCGTCTTATGAGAAAAACCAGCAACATTAAACCCTACCATAGGAGTTAAAGAAGTATCATCATACTTTATTACCCCATTGTCTGATAAATAAAACATTAAGCCCGTTCGATCTTCAAATCTTGTTGTTAATTCATCTAGTTTTCTTAAACTTTTATCTCCCTTTAAAACAGGAACGTCTAATTTTATATCCGTTCCATATTTTTTAATTGTTAAATTATATTCGGTCATACAAAACTCCTATTTATATAAGTAATTAACTAGCTCAACATAATCATTTTCAGTTATTTCTTCCGCTCTAACTGAATCATTATATCCCATTTCATTCAATTTATTCTTTATATTATTAAACAATTCATTACCCAAATTATTTCTTAATGTTTTTCTTTTATGAATAAACGCTCTTTTTATAAAATTATTATATTCTTTAAAGTTATCCATCTTAATAATTCTTGGTGTTAATTTTATAACCATGCTATCCACCTTTGGACTTGGATAAAAACATTTGTTACCAACATTAACAACTTTCTCTATTTTAAAATAATGCTGTAAGAATAATGTAAAATATCCGTATTCCTTAGTCTTTGGTTGAGCCATAAACCTTTCAGCCACTTCTTTTTGTACCATAATAGTTAATCCAGCTAATTTAACATTTTGATTTATTATATGTTCCAAAATTGGAGTAGTTATGTAATATGGTAAATTACCAATTATATACAAATGTTCATATTTATATTCTTTTAAAACACTATTTAAATCTACTTTTAAAAAATCACCATATATTACCTTAGTGTTTTCATCTTCCAAAGGACTTAATACATCTTTTAAATCAGTATCAACCTCAAAACATATAAGCTTAGCACCTTTATTCTTTAACTTTTTTGTTAAAGCTCCCCTTCCTGGCCCAATTTCAATTATCAAATCATTTTTATCACAAAAAAAAGAATTGATAATCTTTTCAATAATATTATTATCAATTAGAAAGTTTTGACCTAAGCTCTTCTTAGCATTAATTTTTGTTCCAACCATTTCTCAAAACCTCATAATATATTGTTGATCTACCAACATATTTAGCAGCATATCCCTCACTCGGAGTTAACAAATCAATTGCATTGCCTAAAACTCCACGATCTAGAACAATTGCTATAACAGGTTCATCAGATACCCTCTTACTATCGAATCTAATTATCGTTCCACATGGCAAATTTCTACTTGAAGCAACAATTCTAACTTCACCATAAGTTGCATCATTATAAGTTATTGTTCCATCACTTAAATCCATTCTGCTCATACAAGCAAGTCTTCCTGTGCATAATGGGCAATCATAAGCATATCCAGTTAAATCTCCAATATAAGAGTCTTTAGCGGTATATAATTCATTATATGCAACTTCTTCGTACTTTTGTGCCACAGTACTTAAATTAATAGTTTTATTAACATTATTATTTTCAACTCTAACGCTCTTAACAAAACTAGCTGTTCCTACTATAGAAACCAAACAAGTTATAATTAAGATTTGAACAAGAAATTTAATTTTTGTTTTCATAATAAGAACACCTTTCCGACTATTAGAATTATATCATTTATATATGTATTTTGTCAAAAACGTATCTAACATTATCCATAGATACTTTAGATAACTCCTCAATACTTACATTCTTTAATTCTGAAATAAATTTAACAATATGGTCAACGTTTCCAGGATTGTTTACTCTTCCTCTAAGAGGTTCAGGAGATAAATATGGAGAATCAGTTTCAAAAACAATATTACTTATATCTACTTCTTTAAATACTTCTTTCAATTTACTATTTTTAAAGGTAACGACTCCCCCGACACCAAGTTTAAATCCCATTTTTATATAAATATTAGCTGTATCCAAACTTCCGCTAAAAGCATGAATCACACCTTTTACTTTATATTTTTTTAAGCAATCTATTGTATCTTGAGTAGCCTCTCTAGAATGAACTACAACTGGTAAATTGTATTTTTCTGCAACTTCTAATTGTTTACAAAATATCTCTTTCTGCTTTTCTTTATTTTCTTTCGTATAGTAATAATCTAAACCAATTTCACCAATACCAACAACCTTAGGGTTATTTAGATTATCGATAATATATTGAAGATCAGCATCATAATAAGTATCTACATCCTCAGGATGAACTCCAAGAACACAATAAAGATTAGGATATTTAGAACTTAATTCTAGTACTTCTTTATTACTATTAGCATCTATTCCAGCGTTAATAATATATTTAATTCCACGGTTATTAGCATCGTTTATTACAAAATCAATATTATCATAGTACTCACTATATAAATGTGCATGTGTATCAGCAAACATAACTACCTCCTAATATGATATAACTAATAATAATTATAACACATTATTTAAACAACCAAAAAAGAGGATTACTCCCCTTTTTTATGTCTTAATCTAACTCTTCCTTTTCTACCAACAAAATTAAGTTTAACACTTATTGCTTCTTCAGCACCTTTGGTATCAGAAGGATCAAGTGTAAATACCGGTTCTCCAGAAAATTGATCACCAGAATCAGATTCCTCTAAATGATCGGGAAACATCGGTATCACACGAGTTTGAAAACCATTTAAAAATTCATTTATAAGTCTTTCAAGTCTTCTTTCATCAATTTTATTTTCTTCCACAAAATCTAATTCTTCAGAATCAGGCAAATTTGCTATTCTAGTGCGTATTTGTTCAATACTAATTGGAACAACCATATCGCTTAAACGTGCAATTTTAGGAAGTTTAGTTCTATAATAAAAACTCATATATTCATCTTGTTCGTTGATTTTACTTCCATCTGAATAATAAATATATACTAGTTTTCCTTCTTTAGCACTTTTTCCTGTTTTAATCATTAGCTTATCTGCATTCGGATATAAAGTATATTTAACAGCCATAGGCTCAACAAAAGAACCATTCTTTTCATATCCGATTCTTAACAATTTATTAATATCAAGTAATAAATATGCAGAAACTTCTTTGTCACTTTCAAGACAAAAAGCTTGATTTGGTTCATATACCGCATCTAAAGCGTTAAAAACTGTTGGATCAACTGCACCACCCATACGATCAACTCGTTCAGAAGCATCCTTATTACTTTCTAAAAATTCAATTAAATTATAAACATTTTGCTTACCACTTTCTTTATTTAAACTCATATTTCTCCCTCTTTTCAAGTTACTTATTATATAGGCATAGTTCTTATTTTGCAATTATTATTTATAAATTAAAAAACAGGTATAAAATATACCTATTTTTATTTATTTTCAATTCTTTGGAATAACACTTTAGCATCATTAACCTTAGTATTGCTTTGATATTTACCAAACTCATCTAAAGTATCAAATGTTGTATATTCGGTATTTAATTGTCTAAATATTTCTTTTGCAGTATCTGGTAAGAATGCTTGTAATAAAACTGTTGCATATCTAATAGATTCTACTAAATTATATAAAACCGTATTTAGTCTATCCTTCTTAGTTTCATCCTTAGCAAGTACCCAAGGCATCGTTTCATCTATATATTTATTACATCTTCTATACACGTCAAATAATTGATTTAATGCATCAGCAATACGGTATTCATCCATTTTCGTGGTAACGTTTGTTTTTGATGCTAAAACGCAGTCAATTAGTTCTTTATCAATATCTTCACTAACATTAGTATTTACAACAACTCCATCATTATATTTATTAATCATTCCAATAGTTCTATTAACTAGATTACCTAATACATTAGCTAAATCACTATTAATAGAGTTTTCAATTAGTTCCTTGGTATAATTTCCATCACTTGCAAAAGGTATTTCATGTAACATATAGTATCTAACTGCATCAATTCCATATTGATCTACTAAATCATCAGCATATACTAAGTTACCTTTACTCTTACTCATTTTATCTTCACCCATTAATAACCAAGGATGACCAAATATCTTCTTTGGCAATTCTAGTCCTAAACAATGTAACATAATAGGCCAATAAATAGTATGGAATCTTAAAATATCTTTACCAATTAAATGAATATCACATGGCCAATACTTTTTAAATTCTTCACTATTTTCTCCATCAGGATTATATCCTAAAAAAGTAATATAGTTTGATAATGCATCAATCCATACATAAACAACATGCTTATCATCAAAAGTTACAGGTATACCCCATTTAAAACTTGTTCTTGAAACACATAAATCTTGTAATCCTGGTTTAATAAAATTATTCATAATTTCATTTTTTCTAGCTTCTGGTTCAATAAAATCAGGATAAGATTCAATATATTCCTCTAACCACTTAGAGTATTTACTCATTTTAAAGAAATATGCTTCTTCCTTACTTTCATGTACTTCTCTACCACAATCAGGACATTTTCCATCAACTAGTTGAGATTCAGTCCAAAATGATTCACATGGAGTACAATATAAACCTGTATAATAATCTTTATAAATATCTCCATTATCATAGAATATCTTAAAGATTTTTTGAACTTTTTCCATATGTTCTTTATCTGTTGTTCTTACAAATCTATCATAACTTGTATTCATTTTATCCCAGATATCTTTAATAATACCAGCAACATTATCAACATATTCCTGTGGTTCAATTCCAGCATCTTTAGCTTTTAATTCTATTTTCTCACCATGTTCATCAGTTCCAGTTTGAAAATATACATCATATCCTTGTAATCTTTTGTATCTTGCAATTGCATCAGCTAAAACTATCTCATAAGTATTACCAATATGAGGTTTGCTTGAAGTATAAGCAATCGCAGTACTTATATAAAATTTATTCTTTTCCATAATATCCTCCTAATAATCAGATCTTCTGTCAGTATATTCATCATCATCATTATCTACTAATAAATATTTAATAAATAACCCCTGACACATTCGATCACCCTTTTTAACAACGTAATCTTGATCTCCTTCATTTTGAATTCTAATCCAAATATGACCTTCATTGTCAGAATTATTATAATAATCTTTATCAATTACACCAACTTGATTACAGAATCTAACATTATATTTAAATCCCATACTACTTCTATCTAAAAGTAGTAGAACATCATCATTTTCCATATTACACTTTATTCCCGTAGGAACTTTAAGTATATCTCCAGGTTTTAATGTATAATCGTATGGAGCATGAAAATCATATCCAGCAGCATATTTTGTGCCCCTTGAAGGCAATTTAAGATTATCATATTGGTCTTTATCGTCTCCAATATCTTTCTTAAACTGTTCAAAACTAATTTTCTCGAATGTTCTCATACTATCATCTCCTTTAAAATAAAAAAACACGAATTAAAGGACGACATAAGCCGCGGTACCACCTTAATTCATGTTTTACATGCTCTTATATTTATAACGTAATTACCCGTTTTGACTGGAGGACCCATTTAATAAATACACATCTTATTAACTTTCACCAACTGTTAACTCTCTTATGAAGAATTAGTACTTATCTCTTTCCCATAAACATCAATTGCCTAAATTATAACACATTATTAATTATTGTAAAGATTTTTTACTTGTATCTTCACTTAACGGTAAATTACTTAACAATTTAACCAAATAAACTAGGAAAGACCCTTCTAAATTTATTAAAGGAAGTGTTATAAATATTCTCTTGTTGAAATATTTCAAGTTGAACTTAGGATTAATCCTATACGCTTCAACTAATAACTTATCTCCTTTAATTCTATTTGTAACTTCTTCAGGGAGTTCAATTTCAACTTCTCTGCTTGTTTGAGTAACTCTAGTTATATTAAGTTTCTTAGCAATACTTTCAAACCATTCTTCATACATATAATTCTCTATATCTTCATTAATTGATCCAAATCTATCTTCAAGTTCTTTCTTAACTTCTTTAAACTTTTCATATGAATCAACTGTATTAATGATTTGATGAATTTCGATTTTAACATCTTCATCGCTTACATAATCATCACTAATATGGGTTTGAACATTAAGTAGTGTTTGTCCGTCTTCTTCTTCATCATCTTCAACTTGTTCACCCTTTTGACGTCTTAATTCATCATCAATCATCTTAGTATATAAAGCTATACCAACAGAATCGACAAATCCTGCTTGACTAGAGCCAAAGATATCTCCAGCACCACGAATGGATAAATCCCTCATAGCAACTTTAACGCCACTTCCAAGTTCAGTAAACTCTTTTATGGCATTTAATCTCTTAACAGCAACTTCATTAAGCGTTTTAACAGGGCTATATAGCAAATAACAATAAGCAATCTTGTTACTTCTACCTACTCTACCTCTAATTTGATATAACTGTGATAAACCGAATCTATCAGCATCATAAACAATTAAAGTATTAGCGTTAGGTATATCTATGCCTGACTCAATAATTGTTGTACAAACTAGAATATCAAATTTGTGATCTATAAAATCAGCCATGATATTCTCAAGTTCATCCTTACTCATTTGACCATGTGCATATGTAATTCTAGCTTCTGGAATCATTTGTCTAATTTTAAACACTTGCTTTTCTATATTTTCAACACTATTAAATAAGACAAAAGATTGGCCATTTCTCGCAAGTTCTTTATATAAGGCATCTCTAACAATTAATTCATCATCTTTGATTACATACGTTTGAACTGGATATCTATTGATTGGTGCAGTATCTATAACAGACAAATCTTTTATTCCTGACAAAGCCATCTTTAAAGTTCTAGGTATTGGTGTTGCTGATAAGGTTAATACATTAACATTTGTCTTTAATTTCTTAATTTTTTCTTTATGAGATACACCAAATCTTTGCTCTTCATCTATGATTAACAAGCCAAGTTTCTTTAACTCAACATCATCGCCAAATAAACGATGAGTACCAAATACTACATCAATAGTACCATTTTTCAAGCCTTCAGTTATTCTTTTTGCTTCTTTCTTAGTAGTAAATCTATTTAATAATGCTACCTCAATAGGCCAATCTTTAAATCTTTTTACAGCAACTTGATATTGCTGATTAGAAAGAATAGTCGTAGGACATAAATACATAACTTGTTCATTATTAAGTATTGCCTCAAACATTGCTCTAAGCGCAACCTCAGTCTTACCAAAACCAACATCTCCGCATAATAATCTATCCATCGGATGATTAGTTTGTAAATCAGCCATTATATCATTAATACTTTTAATTTGATCTTTAGTTAAATCGTATTGGAAACCGCTTCCAAACATTTCTTCTTCTGGATAAGAAATATAAGGCTTATTCGTAACAGATAATCTAGCTTTATATAATTCAATTAATTCTTTTGAAATATCTTTAATTTTACTTGTTACATACTTTTTAGTCTTAGCCCAGGAAGTAGAATTAAGTTTATTAATATTAGGCTTAGCACCATCTTTATCCCCATATTTATAGATTGTAGAGATTTTTTCTACTGGAACGTATATTTTATCATTACCAGCATATAATATTTGAATATAGTCCTTTAAAACGCTATTTTTTGATAATTTAACTAAACCGTTATAAATTCCTATACCATGTGCTAAATGAACTACATAATCACCTATTTCAAGCTGATTATAACTTTTTAACTTCTTACCAAATCTATATGTATTCTTATACTTTTGAGTATAGTGATTATTATTCTCTAAATCATTTTCAGAAATAACTATATATTTATTATCAAGAATAAAGCCTTTATTAAGTCTCATCTTAACATATTTAGCTTTAACATCTAATTCTTTTATTTGTTTTATTTGTGAATCCTTAGATAAACAGAATATAACATTATATTCTTTTTTGTTATATCCATATACATCATCTTTAAGTTTCTCAAAATTAAGATTATAATTACTTATTTCTTGAGAATTATACACAACAGAATTATCTGAATTATATGAAGAAATGGTGTTGATAAATTGTGAGTAAGTAGGAACTAACTCTTTTAATTCAAACATCAGTTTCTCATGAACATCATTCTTTTCCTTATAATTTACTACATCTTCGCATAAATTCTTATAACTAATCTCTATTTGATCATAATCTATAAACACAACATTGCTTTTATCAAAATAATCGATAATACTAGTTTTATCTCTTAATACTTCGTTAATCGGTGACAACGTAAAGCTATCTGCTTTATTAATAGACATTTGTGTTTCTTCATCAAAATATCGGATTGATTCTATTTCATCATCATTAAATTCAAATCTAACAGGATTTATTTCATTAATACCAAATAAATCAACAATAAAACCTCTTACAGCATATTCACCAGTTGAAGTAACAATTGATTCCTTATGATATCCAAATTCTTCAATCTTATTTAAAAAGTCTTTTCTATTAAACGTATCCCCAACCTTGATTTTTATTCCTAAAGACTCGTTTTTATTAGGTAAAAACTTCAAATATGCCATTAAATTCATAACAATAACATATTTACCTTCTTTTATCTTCTTTAAAGTCTCTAGTCTAGTAAATTTAAGTTCAGGAGATTCCGCAACTATAACTGATGTTAAAAAATCATCCATTGGAAACAACAACACATTATCTAAATATGTTTGTAGTCCATTATAAATATTATTTGCATCATACAAATTCTTAGTTACAACAAGTACCGAATCATTTAAATGCTCATATAATTTTGCAATATAAAGAAGATTTAACTCTTTAGTTAAACCATTTACACTTAATTTATTACCAAATTTAAAATAATCATTTAAAAAATTCATATTCTACCTATTGTTTATAACTATTTACTATTTTATTACCATCTTTAATAAATAAATCAATTATATCTTTAAATTTATTATCTTGTAAAAATTCTATTTCTTCCTTACTAAGTTTACCAAGCACAAAATCTATTACTTTATCATCTTTATATTGATTTAGAATTCCAATTTTTAGTCTTAAGAAAGCATCACTATTTAAATGGTTAATAATTGATCTAATACCATTATGACCACCACAAGAACTATTCATCTTAAGCTTGAACGTTCCTGAATTCATATCTAAATCATCCTGAATAACCAAAATATCTTTAACATCAATATCATAATAATTAACAATTTCCATAACAGCTTTACCAGATTCATTCATATATGTTAACGGTTTAACAAAACAAACATCATTAGAGATGTAATACATAGCGTTAAATTTCTTTTTCCATTTAACTTCGCCTAAATAATTATCAAACACAATAAAACCAACATTATTACGAGTATTTT
>JAEEGJ010011283.1_pt1 | contig 22764 bp, 18 predicted proteins | sample 8958761 | NCBI WGS metagenome assembly JAEEGJ01 (sample SAMN16246546, study PRJNA631951) | gut metagenome | biome: gut microbiome; feature: rumen; material: RS-attached | host: Bos | place: Iran: Karaj | collected 2018-10 | reverse complement strand
TCGAAAAGAAGAAGCAGAGCTTCAAGGGCAAGGGCAAGCTGATGAACGAATTCCAGTGCTCTGTGAACGTGAGCTTCTCTTACGCCAAGTCCTTCGTGCCGGACTACATCGAATACAAGGATGAATTCGGTATCGGCCGTAAGTACTTGGGCCAGTAGTAAAATCCATTGATGTGATTTAAAGGCGGCTCGGTTTACCGAGCCGCCTTTGCATATGTGGGAAATTTAAAAGAAGGCTAGTTTAGGTAAGATTCACAGGTTCTATAGCCGGGTGTTACGGGCTGGCGTAAGAAGCCCGTTAGAAAGGGTAGCGTAAGCCCGGTGCCTAATGTTTTAGGCAGGAAGGGATGTTTTTGGCGAACGAGCCCCGGTTCACTGAACAAAGTTCAGTGGCCCGGCTAGCGAGTGAGTGAAAACATCGCGACGGCCGTGTTAAATGCTAGGGCTGAAGCGAGGGAAAATCTTTCCCCTTCATAAAAAAAGAGCCGAGCTTGTCGCCCGGCTTTTAATCGTTGTGCGATTTACTTAAAAACTAGCCTTGCCGCTCAAACCGAGGGAGAACCTGCCCTCGCCGAACGGGGTATCGTTGTTGTGCTTGCCGGTGAAGTTGTAACCGTACCAGATAACGATTTCGGTGTTCATGGTGGGGTAGAGGTAGTGGTTCATACCCAGGAACTGGAAGTCGTCACCGTGGGTTTCCTTGTCCGGATCGTGGTATTCGTAAGAAACACCCAGGGTGTACTTCTTATGAATGTTGAAGCTCGGTTCGACGGCGAAGAGCATCTGGTCTTCGGTCATGAGCTGCGGCTCGGTTTCGTATTCCTTGTCGACGATTGCGTAGAAGAACGTGGCGCCCAAGTTGAAGATGGCGTAGTTCATGCTGGGTTCGAGCAAGAAGGAGTGTGTGCCCTTGCCCTTGTAGGGGTGCAGGCCCCAAACGGCGTAGATGCCGTAGTTGAACTTTTCGAAGCTCTTGGAGTAGTCGACTTCGGTACCGAGCACGTAGGTGTAGGGACGGCCGATGTCAGAACCGAACACCCAGTCGAGGCTCGGCTTGATGATCAAGTGTTCGTCAGTATGGTTCAAGAGCGGGAACGCATAGGTGAGGAACATGGAAAGCGTGTGGTCGGTGTCGTCGGAAGCGCCCAAGTAGAAGGCGCCCGTGCCGTACTTTTCGTTACCGACTTCGGCGCCGAAACCGCGGAGGCTTTCTTCGCGGGTAATGACGGCGTAGCGGGAAGCGTCGCGCCAGAAGTAGTAGTTGAATGCGCCTGCGCTGTAAGTCATGTCACCGAAAATAAGGGTGACTTCGTGGCTCACGTCCCAGCGGAACTGGACGCCGTCAAAGTCGAAAGAGTTGTAGCGGCCTTCCGAACCCATGGCGGTGGAACGGGCGAGACCGTGGCGGACTTCGGATTCCTGGAGGTCACCGTTCTGGTCGATATAAGTGCTGTGCGTAGTTCCCATGACGACTACAGAGATGTTTTCGTCGAGGTGGGCATGCAGGGCAAGGTCAATGTCCTGGTTTCCTGCGTTCGTGGGGTCAAAATCGCGGTCAAAGTAGCTGGCATAGTCCATATTCACATCGCCGTGGACTTCGATGTCTGCAGCGAGCGCCAGGGTGGCGGCGGAGGAAATTACCAGTGGCATGATCAATTTGCGCATATCAGTTTCCAATATGATTTGAAATTTCTTGTGCAAAGATAGAAATATCTAGGCAAAAAAGCCAAATACAGCGTGTGCGATTTTTGTAAATTTGCCCATATTCCTGTTAATGAGGTTCCTAGATGTTCGATCGCATTAGGCTAATTAGGCTGTTTGTAATTATAGTGGCGCTTGCAGCGAATTGCGTTTTCGCTTTATCCGCCGACGAGGCCATGGAAAAATCCAAAGCTTGGTTCAAGTCGGGTAAGGCGTGGAACCTTGATTTTAGAGTGCAGGTGTTTTATGCGGAATCTCCGGATATCGCCTCGCAGAACGGAAAGCTCCTGGTGGCCGAAGGGGACCGCTTTGTGCTGGATATGGCAGGAATCAAGTTCTATAGCGACGGCGAAAGCCTGTGGCAGCACAATGTGGAACAAAAACAGGTGCTGATCAAGTCGGTCGAAGATTTGTCAAGTTCGTTGCACCCTTCTGAACTTTTGTTCAAGTACCTGAATTGCAAGGCGAAAGAAATCTCGGAAGGCGAATTCAACAATCAAAAATTGTGGGTGCTGAAGTTGGACCCCTCCAAGTACAAGGGTCAGTTTACGCAGATGGAAGTCTGGCTTTCGAAAAAGGATTTTTCGCCCAAGCGCCTTTATACGGTGGACCCTTCCGGTAACGGCTCGTGGTACAATATTATAAACCTTTCGGTGGTCAAGTCCTGGAAGCTCGAAGACTTCAAGTACAAACCGGTGAAAGGCGTAGACGAAATCGACATGCGGTAATTTATGAATAGACTGTTCGGAAAATACGTGAATGCCTTGGCGCTTGTCTTTACCTTTGTGGGGGGAGCGCTTGCGGCGGAGACCTTGTTCAGCAACGGTGCGCTGAATGTGAGCGAAACGGGAAAAACGGGAACATTGTGGGTGTTCTCCCGTGGCGATATTTATAGTGGCGTGACGCTGTTGGAACTTAAGGTAGGTTCGAACGGCGTGCAGGTTGTGGAATCGCGTCAGGACCAGATGACGGATTCGGTAACCGCGACACAGAATGGCATTTTTAGAGACGTGCTTGCGGAGCACCGCAGGACGCCCTCGGTTTATGCCGGCAAGATTGGCTATGTGCTGCCGATGTTTGGCCTGGACGATGACGGCGAGTATTTGCAGCCAACGGGAATTTTCAGGGTAGGCGGAATTGACAATATTTATGAAACTCCGCTGGAGGTGCCCGAAGCGCTGTCGGATTTGGATACGGCCATGTACTATGCCGTGAGCGGCTTTGCGTATGATTCTTCCAAGAAACAGCTTTGGATGGCCCGCGGTGCAGCAGGCCTCGGCCTGTACGATGCGTCTAGCAATAAAGCAAAGCATGGCTTGTATCAGTTGAACCTGAAAACGGGTGTGCTTGATTCGGCAAAGTCGAATTACAAGTGGGAAGACAAGAAGAACCCGCGCATTTTCGACGTCAAGCTGCATCCGGAAACGGGTGACATCTGGATGGCGACTTCCAAGGGACTTTGGAAGCGTAGCGCTGACGGCAAGGTGGCCAAGGCGTCTACGGCGCTTGATACGAGTGCCCGCGTTACGGGACTTTGGATGGGTGGTGACCCGCTGACGATTATTGCCGAAACCTCGCGCATGGAAAAGGAATCGATGAAGGGCGCCTTGTGGGTGCTCCGCGAAGGGGACAAGGATTTTGCGAAGGTGAATTTCTTGGATACGGCTGGCAAGAAACAGAAGAAGGATATTTACGACGAAGGCGACTATACCGTGAGCGACGTAGCCTTTATCGGCAATACGGCCTTTGTGGCGGTTGCCGTTTCGGGCGGTGACGTGAGTGGATACTTCAAACTGGATTCTGCCGGGATTCGCGCTTGGGACGTGGATGATGACGGAAAGAGCGAATGGCTTTATGGCTATGCGACCGGTGCCATTGACCGCGATTTCCGCATTACTTCGATTTGCTCGTTCCCGCTTGCCAAGAATGTGACTGGCCTTGCGCTTGCTACCTACGGCAACGGTATTTCTGTTTCGGCGGATTCGGGCAAGACTTGGACCCCGATTTTGAACCGCGCCAAACTCGGAAACGATTTGGGTTCCGTGCGCATGGTGCCGTCGGTGATTACGGCGGGTGACCAGTCGCTTGTCTCTTACAAGGTGGGCAAGGATTCCAAGATTACGATTGATGTGTTCAGTTACGACATGCGCAAGATCCGCACGATTGTAAAGAGTGTCCCGCGTGGAGCGGACGCTTCGCGCAGTACGAACCCGAAGGAAGACTTCTGGGATGGCAAGGACAAGGCGGGCAGGCCCTGCACCATGGGCGTGTACTATGTGCGCGTCAAGGATAACCACGGCCATATTGGCTGGGGCAAGGTGATGACCTTGGGAGGGCACAAGTAATGAAGAAGATCCTGTCCATTCTCGTAATCACTTTGCTTGCGTCTTCTGCGTTTGCTGGCAAGAAGGCGACGCTGGGTAGCTTTGACGGCTTTGTAGAACGTATGGGCGCGGGCACGCGCGAACTGGGCCGTGGTAACACGGGTTCTGCAGATACGGCGTCGATGCCTGCGGCTTACTGGAACCCGGCTATTCTTGGCTTTAGGGAACACTTGAGCTATAACTTGAACGCCGAAAAGCGCGACCTGGACCGTATGGGCGGCTCGCTTGGCCTGGAAGGCCCGGTGGGTAGGCGCATGGGTATTGGCTTTGCGATGCTTTACCGTGGTGACTTGAACTTCGACGTGATTAACGAAGACGATGAAACCATGGGGACGGCAACGCCTTACTTTACCATGATGTATTTGGGCCTTGCTTACCGTGCCACGCGTCGCGATGCTTTCGGCTTGTCGTTCTCGATGAGCTACGACAACATGGACATTTCGGAATACTACGAAGGCGTCGCCGAAGTAGTCGATGATTACCGCAGTCCGGTGACGATCAACTTGAGCTGGATCAGGCAGTGGAACGAAAAGTGGTCGACGTCCGTGGTGATTCGCAACTTGAGCTTTAGCAAGAACCTGTCTGCCAGGTGGAGTAAGAATACCAGTACCGACAACTCTGTAGAAAGTACCGAGGGCGTACGCCCGAAGGTGCTGCAGATTGGTGTGGGTTACCGTTCCAAGATTGCGGGCTTGCCCGTGCATGCTTGGATGGAAGCGCTGGATTACCAGGTGGCCGACACGCTCCTGGCCTTTGACCCCGATTTGCATGTGTGGACGGGGCGTGTGGGCTTTGAATGCGAAGTGATTCCGGACGGTACGCTCCGTGTGGGTATGGATGACCTGGACTGGACGGTGGGTGCCGGCTACAAGTTCATGATTCGAATCGGCAAGAAGAAATACCCCTTCGACGTGAACTACGCCCTGATTTACGAAACCGAAGCGGGAATCTGGACTCCGCTTAGCTTTGGCCTGCGGGGCTATATTCCGTGATTTCAAGGATCTATATAGACGGCGTACGCAGCTTGTCTGGCTTTGAACAAGAGTTTGGGCCGGGAATCACTGTGGTTCACGGACCAAATGGTTGTGGCAAGACGTCTATATTGGAATCGGTGCACTTGCTGGCGCAAGGTTTTTCGTTTAGGGCCCGCGATTTAAAGGAAATGATTGCCTGGAACGGCGATGAATTGATTCTGCGCGCCGTTTTCAATGATGCAGGCCGTGAAACGAAGCGCGCCATTCGCGTAGGCCGCCGTAGCACGGACGTGCGCGAAAACGGGGAAAGCCTTAAGTCTCCGACGGCGTTTTTTGGAAATATTCCGGCTGTGGTGATGCAGCCTTCGGATATTGAACTTTTGCGCGGGGCGCCCGAAGTACGCAGGCACTGGCTCGATGAAATTCTCTGTTACCGCTCGCAGGCAAATGCCTCGGTACTCAAGCGATACCGCCGCATATTGCAACAGCGTAACCAATGGCTGCGCCAGTACAAGCGCGAAGGCTTTGCCACCGGTGGCGATGAGCTGTTGGCGGTGCTTACGGAGCAGCTGGTGGACTTGGGCGCCAAACTCTGGGCCGCACGCATTGAACTTTCTAAAGAGATCTCGCCGATTATTACCGGCTATTACCGCAAGCTTTCGGGCGGGGTAGACGAAATCACCTGCGCCTACAAAAGTTCGATTCTCAAGGAATTGGACGCCCTCGATGGCGCGGAATTCCTGGACGATTCCGAACTGGACAAGGCCGCGATGGCTGCCGATAAAGGCTCGCTCTATATCGCGTCGGAATCGGGGGAGTCCGAAGACGGCTCGGTCGACGAAAACGCCTTGCGCGAGGCTTACCGCCGTAAGCTTGCCGGCCTGGAATTTGCCGAGAAAATTCAGGGAATTACGCTCTCGGGCCCGCATAAAGATGACTTGGGCGTATGCATTGGCGATTCCGAAATGCGCACTTGCGGATCGCAAGGCCAGTGCCGCTGTGCCGCGGTCGCCATGCGTTTCGCCGCGGTCGATGTGGCGACCCGTTACCTGAGTAAACCGATTCTTTTGCTGGACGACATTTTTGCAGAACTCGACGTGAACCGCCGCGATGCGGTGGCGACACTCATTCGCGAAAAGGCCTGCCAGGTGATTATTGCGACTCCGCAGCTAGAGGAATTGCCGTTTACCGCAGAAGCTAGTATAGAACTTAGAATTTAGAACTGAGAGCTTAGTAATGAAATAAATAAAGAGTCGCCAAAGGCGACTCTCTAAGCTCTACCAACTAAGTTCTGGTAAAAGCGGCTTTGCCGTATAAATTACTTCTTCAGCAAATCACGGATTTCGGTGAGAAGCTTTTCTTCGGCAGACGGTTCAGGAGGTGCCGGAGGAGCTGCCGGGGCTTCTTCTTCTTTCTTACGCATGTTCTGCATGAAGCCGAGGAACTTCTTCATGACGATGAACACCACGATGGCAACGATGAGGAAGTCGACGATGCCGCCGATGAAGTTACCGTAGGGAATGCTCACGCCTTCGGCAGTCGTGAATGCGAGTGCCTTGAGGCCTTCGCCAGCATCCTTGCCGCCGCCCATGGCGATGATAGCGGTAACGCACGGCATAACGATGTCGTTAACGAAGGAGGTGACGATTTTGCCGAATGCACCACCGATGATCACACCGATAGCCATATCGACGATGTTGCCCTTGAACGCGAAGGCTTTGAATTCTTCGAGCAGGGATGATGCTTTGCCTTTGATACCCATATTGGTTCCTTTTGTTGAAGTTAAGATAAAAATATGTTTAAAATATCGCTTTGGCAAGAGGGTTTTCTAAATTTTGCATGTTATGTCATGGTTCGTTTTAGCTCTATTTTCGGCCTTCTTTTTGGGGTGTTATGACCTCGCCAAGAAAAAGTCGGTTCAGGACAATGCCGTCCGTGTGACGCTGTTCTTTTGCAGCGCCTTTTACGCCCTCTTTATGAGCCCGCTCCTTTTGACGGGGCATTGCGAATCCTTGCCTTTGCAGAGCCATGTTTACTTGTTCGGGAAGGCGGCCATTGTGGGCGGCAGCTGGATTTTGACCTATAACGCCTTGGCCCATTTGCCGCTGAGCATAGCGACCACCATTCGCGCCCTTGCGCCCGTATTTACGATTTTTATTGCCGTGACTTTTATGGGCGAACGCCCCTTTGCGCTCCAGTGGATAGGTGTTGCCATCTGCATATGCTCCTATGTGGGCTTAAGCCTTGCGGGTCGTAAAGAAATGGGGCATTTCTTCAGCAACGGCTGGGTAATCTGCATGGTGCTGGGTACGCTCTTGGCGGCTTGTAGCGGCGTGTACGACAAGTTCATTCTGCAGCGCATGAACTTTGACCCGCTTACGGTTCAGGTGTGGTTCAGCATTTACATGGCCCTCTGGCAGTTTGCCATTTGCGCGGTCACCTGGTTCCCGACGCGCCACAAGACGACTCCTTTTAAATTCCGCTGGTCCATGGTCTTGGTGGCGGTACTCTTGATTGTGGCGGACCGCTGCTATTTTGTGGCGGTGAGCGATCCCGACGCCTTGATTTCGATCATTACGGTGTTCCGTCGCTCTAGCGTGCTGATTTCGTTCTTTGCTGGTTTACTACTTTTCAAGGAACGCAAGAGCAAGATGAAGTTTGTCGCCCTGCTCGGCGTGATTTTGGGTATTTGTCTAATCGCTCTCGGTAAGTAATGATTGGTATTACAGGTACAATTGGTGCAGGAAAGTCGCTGGTCGGTCGCATTTTGCGCGACCGTAAAATCCGCGTGATTGATGCGGATGTGGCTGTGCATCACCTGTACCGTGACGACAATAATCTGCGGGCGGCGATTGCCAAGGAATTCGGCGAGGACATGCTGACCGAAAAGGGAATTAGCCGAAGCCGTATGGCCGATTTAGTCTTTAAGGATGCTGCTGCTAGGGGGCGGCTCGAAGCGCTCGTTTATCCGGTGCTTACGCAGTACCTGCTCCGTGCGAATCCGGCTTTTGTCGAGGCGGCCTTGTTCGAGAATGTTCCCGAATTGGTGGCCGAACTCGATGAAATTTGGGTGGTGAGTGCTGCCCGGGATGTCCGCAAGAACCGCCTGATTGAAAATCGGGGCTTTAGCGAAGAAGACGCGGAGCGCCGTATTGAACTGCAGGCCGCCAAAGATGGGGAAGACGAATGGCGTAGGCTTTTCCCGGACAAGAAAATCCGCTTTATCAATAATTCGGGCGACGAATCGCAATTGCAAAAAACGATAGAATCTCTTTTATAAAAAAATGCAGTGCCACGAGGACACTGCATTTTTGTATTGGGTGGGATTGGGAGGATCTTGTTTCAGTTAGCGGACCTTCTTGCCGCCAATGCTGAAGTAGCTCTTGATTCCGTTTCTGTCGGTGTATTCCACCTGAACCTTCTTGCCGCGGAGTACGAGGCGCTTGCTGCTTGCCTGCGGAGCGACCTTGATACGGTTGCGGGCTGCCGGAATAGAGGTAAGTTCGTACTTGGCCGAGACCGGGGTCTTGATGTCGTAGGACTTGCCGGTGGCTGCGATTGCCTGGAGGCTGCCGATCACGTAGGCGAAGGGTGCGTTCCAGTTGATGGCGACTTCGTTGGTGGCGTAGCTACAAGAGTTGTCGTAGTAGGATCTTGCGACGGCGTCGGGGTTGTTGTACTTTTTGGCGCAGTCAGTTGCAGAGGCGTTCGGGCCACCGGCAATCATACCCGGAACAGGGGCGTCGATTCCGTCGGCCTGGCTCGGGCGGTGGTGCGGATTCATGGTCGGGTTGACACCGTAGCCGGTAAGGTAAGACTTGTCAAGCGGGTTGCGGCCCAAAATGTAGTCCACAATGCTCTGTGCTGCATTCAGGTACTTTTCGTCCTTCGTCAAGATGTAGGCGTGAATGAGAATCATACCCTTGTTGGCGGCGACACCGTTGGAACCCCAGTAGAAGTCTCCCTTGGCAAGGGCTACGCCGTAGCCGTTGTTATCGAGGGACTTGATATAGCTATCGGCCATCGTGGTGATGATGGAGGTGGCGGAGTCGACCATTTCGGCTTCAAAGGCATCGGGATTGGTAGCGATGGTGAAAATGCCGAGCATGTAGTTGTTCTGCCAGCTTTGGAGAACGGCCTTCTTGTTGTTGATCGGAAGGGACTTGATAATGCTCACTACAGAGGTGTCGCCACTGACGCGGTACATTTCGATGTTGGTCCAAAGCTTGGATGCCCATTCGACAGAGCCGGTGTAGCTACCCGTACCCACGTCGCTCGGCTGTTCGAAAATTTCGTAGGGGTGAGTCAAAGCCCAAAGGCGAGCCTTCTGGGCGGCGTCAATGCACTTCTGGGCGAATTCGGGATCGTACGGCTTGTAGATTTCGGAAGCGAGTGCGACTACGGCTGCGAAATCCCAAGAAGCTTCGATTCCCTTGCCGATTGCAAAACGCTGGGCGGTTCCCTTTTCGGGCATGATGGTTCCGGCGAACTGCTTGGTGGTGAGCTTGTGGAATACGCCACCGTCATCGTCCTGCATGGTGAGCATCCAGTCCAAATTCCAACGGATTTCGTCCAGAAGGTCGGGGACTTCGTTGCTGCTTTCGGGAATGTTCAGTTTGAGGGTGTCGTAGTATTCCTTGTTCTGCTGGTAAAGCTGAAGGAGCGTGTAGGTAGAAATGCCGGAGTTCACGATGTACTTGCCGTAGTCGCCAGCATCGTACCAGCCCTTGGAACCGTTAAAGGTTGCCTCGGTGTCGGTCTTGCCGGTGGAAGGGTGGTACTTGACGGCCGTGTCGAGGTGGCCTGCGGCGCGGGCATAAATGCCGGCGTATTCTTCTTCGAGAGCGGTAGAGGCGCGCTGGAAATAGAAGAACTTGATAGATGCCTTGGCGGCTTCTTCGAGGGCCTTGTCGCCAATGGTAATGGGGTGGCCGATTGGTTCGTCATCGATATAGGCTTGGTACTTGCCTTCGGTCTGGATTTCAGAGAAATCGACCAGGGAGGCGGCGGTATCGCCTGCAGGAATCCAGACTTGGGCCTCGGGGGCCGTCACTTTTAAGACTTCGGTGCCGCTAGAGGTCTTGAAAACGATTTCTTTGCCTTCGGCGCCAACGACGGCCATTTGCTTTTGAGCTTTGGTCAAGAAACCGACCTGGTTGTGGTAGGCCGTTGCAGCGAACAGGCTGCTTGCGCTCAGTGCCGTAATCGCAAGCATGGGGGGAAGAATTTTTCTGAACTCCATAATACATCCTTGTTTGTTTTCTATAAATCTAGACCATTTGAAGAATGGTAGGTAGGGGGCGGAGGATAGAAAGTGGTTACGGCTGAAAACTAATGAAAGGCGCGAAATGTTATATTTGCGACGTGATTTATGAGCTCCGTATAGAAAAGATGGTGCAGGGCGGCGAAGGAATGGCCCGCCTGCCCGATGGACGCGTGTGTTTTGTGCAAGGTGCGCTTGCGGGCGAACTTTGTCAAGTGGAAATCTTGCAGAATAAGAAGGATTTTACGCGGGGTCGGGTGATTAAAATCACGGAAAAGAGTGTAGACCGCGCGGAGCCGAGATGCCCGCTTTATGGCAAGTGCGGCGGGTGCAGCCTGCAACATCTGGAAAGTTCTGCACAGGCCGCTTGCTCGGCGCTTGTGGAACGCGAAAACTTCAGGCGAATTGCCCGCATTGAATTGCCGGAAGATTTCAAGATTCATACGGGACCTGCATGGGGTTATAGAAACCGCGCCCGCGTGGTGATTGCCCGCGCTAAAAATGGCAAGGTCAGCTACGGATTCCGCATGCAGAAAAGCAACGGAATCATCCCGTTTGCAAACTGCCCGGTGCTGACTCCTGCACTCAATGATTTCTTGAAACAAAACGCTTCGCGAATCTATGAAGAATTTGTTCGTAATTCCAAGCGTCCGCCCAAGAATTTTGAACTGGACGTGAATGTATTCGATAACGGGGCAGGCAAGGTCAGCTATTATTACAAGGGAATGCCTGCCGCCGATTTCGAAAAGAATGCCGTGAGTGTCGTCGAAATTGCGGGCAAGAAAATCCGCTCGGACGCCTCGGTGTTTTTCCAGAGCAATTTGTCGCTCTTGCCGGAACTTGTGACTGCCGTGCAAAATGCGGTTGACGAAGGCATTGCGAGCGGTGAGGCGAGTGATGCATGGCTAATCGACTTGTTCAGCGGAGTCGGATTCTTTGCGGCAATTCTGAAGGACAAGTTTAAAAAGGTGACGACCGTAGAACGTGACGATGGCTGTTTGACGCATGCCCGCGTGAATTTGAACGGGGGCGTTACGGGGGGAACCCCCGTCCCCATCAACATAGAGAATGTGTCTGCCCCCGCAGAAGATTGGCTTGCCGAGAACGTGGTGGACGTGCCGGCAACCTTGATTGTAGACCCTCCGCGGACGGGGCTTCCGCCAACGGCGCTAGAGGCCATTGCAAAAAGTTCCGTGAACCGCCTGATTTACGTTTCTTGCGACCCGGTGACACTTGCGAGGGACTTTGCGAAGTTCCGGGAAGCCGGTTTTGCCCTGAAAATGGCCGAAGGGTTCGCCTTTTACCCGCAGACACCCCATTTAGAAATGTTGTTTGTGCTTTCGAGATAGCCGACAAACTAGTATTTTACTAGTTTAAAAGTGCATACAAGGAGGCACGTATGAAAAAATGGTTCGTTGCATTCATGGCGGCGATGGCTAGCCTGTTTGCAGGATGTTCGGTTGAGGAAACCGCTATCGTATGCGGAAGAGAATGGAACCCGGCTCTCGATGTCGTGGCCGATACCATGAGCGAGTTCGAATTGAGGGACCCGCTGATTGTGCAGTTCCGTTATGGAAAGAGTTTTGACTTTTCGATGCTCAAGACAACCTTCTACGAAGGCACGATTGCCCACAAGGGTGAAAAGATTTGGGACCACGAAGTGGCCGTTAGTGACAAGCAGTGGGTCTATACGCTGCAGGGCAAGTCTCGCCATCATATGGGAGTGATGACCGCCCGTGAACTATGTCGCAAAAAGGAACCGGGCCCTGTTGTCATTGAAGTCAGTGGCGACGGCAAGGTGCTTTTGTCCAAACAGATTCTACTTACTAAAAATCGGTAATTCATGAAGAAAATTTTATGTGCAGTCACAGCTGCCCTTGTACTCGGCGGTTGCGGTGAATCCAAAGTGAACGTGAGCTATAAGGTGGACGCCCCTGTTACGGTGGAACTTTATGCCGAAGGATATTTTTCGACAATTGACTTGAATGGTACCGAACAGATGGGTACGGTGACGGCTGCTTATGCGAACCTGACGTATTCCAATGCTGGCGATACCTTGAAGGTGCACCGCGATTACGTGATGGACAAGTCTCGCGGATACTTGAAGAACTATATGCCTTCGGAACTGGCTTGGCGCGTCAAGTCTGTGGATATGGCTGCCGTTGATCGCGAAGTGAAGACGATTGAAGGCCTTGAAGACGGCTACGATTCCCTGCTGGCCCGCATTCCGATGCCTGAAGTCTGGCGCAAGCAGCTCTTGAATCCGGATTACAAGCCGCACCTGAGACGCCTTGAAAAGCACCGTTGGGAAATGGACCACATGCTTTTGGGCGAAGTGCCGACTAAAGGGAACATTACGCAGATGCTCAAGGACCAGGGCCGCTTGAACTTTGCCTTGATCCAGGTGGATTCCGTGGTGGTGAAGGGTTTTGAAAACCGTGACCATCGCCGCTGCCTGGACTATGTGGTGTACCTGCAGGAAAAGGAAAACTTCCCGTATTACATTTGGGAACAGCACGTGAATAGCGGCATTGTCCCCGAACAGTTCAAGAAGTACAATAAGGGACTCAAGGCGGAATACCAGACCCAGTTCGAGGTCATGATCGACCCGACGACGGGCGTGCCCTGCCAGGAACGCGAAGTCAAGGTCGGTACGCACACCATGGTGAACCCCGACACGAAGGATACGACGACCTTCAAGAGCCAGATTACTCTTGAAAGACTGTATACTTTGAAGAAGCCGGAAGAGAATGAATAATTAGTGATGTGAGATGAGTAATGTGTGATGTGTAATTATTAATTGTTCATTATTCATATCACATTTCACATTTTAATGGCCTATGCATAAGTTCTTTAGTGTACAATTGTTTCTCTTAGCGGCACTTGTCATGGTTGGCTGTGCCACGCACCCGTCGCCGCAACAGACGATGGTGGATGACCGTTATATGGTCTACAAGGAAATGGAGAAGGCTTACCGTGCTGCCGAAGAAGAATACCTTAACCTGCTCTTTAACATTGAGCGCATGCCCGAAGAAGAAGAGCTGTGGATCATGAAGCGCGACAAGATGCTGGAGCTGATGCAGTTGAAAGAACTGATGCTCAATGCCCGCACGGAACTGGACCAGGCCATGCAGGAATGGGAACGGCATATGCTGGATTTGCAGGCCGAACAGAAGAAGGCGCAGGTCAAGCCCTACAATCCGAACTTTACGGGTAAGGATGGCCAGCGCACAAGTCCGGGACAGTTGCTCCCCGGCGAAGTCAAGCCCAAACAAAAATACGGCGAACTCTAGTCCGCCCGTTGGCTATTGCCAACTATTTACAAATCCCATTCCAATGGCGAATTTGATTCGCGTGGGGGCTATGCTTTCGGGTATTGCCGGAAGGTCGATGGGCGTAAGCTTTTTACCCCCATGCAAATTCTCATCTTCGTCGATGCGGTTCAGGCCGCGGGCAAGCGTGAGCGAAATGTCGAACGGTACGCTGTAGAAGATTCGGTTGCTCATGCGGAAGGTTAAGCCCACGGAGCGGTCCCAGAAACGGTGGTCGGTGAGCTTGTCGGTGTCGAACCACTTGCCGTTCCAGGCGGCGCCCATTTGCGAGAACAAGTCGATGTAGAAGCTGCGGGTTTCGAAAATCCATGCGCTCTTGCGCCAGTCGTCATAAACGGGGTAGAGGTAGTGGAGCTCGGCAATGGCGGTGCGCATGCCGGCGAGCGTGTAGTTTTCGGAATTGCGCAGGTAGGGGTAACCTTCGAGGAATACAGGGTTGTAGTAGTACGAATCGAGTGTGTCCTGCTTGGCGTCGGTGTTCCACTTGTACACGCCGCTAAGTTTGCCGCCGGCCGCAAGGCGGGCGCCCGTAAGCGGACTCTGGATGCTGCCGTAAAGATTGATGCCGATTTCGTGGATGTTGAAGTTGCGGTACTTGGGCGTAATCTTACCGCTTGCGTTAACGGTAAAGCTTTCGGCGAAGGTACCCGGGCGGAACAAGTCGGAATTGCTGTACTGGTAGAAGAGCCTGAGGCCGTTGCCCTGACCGTTGATCTCGGTGTCTTCGGCGTGGTCGCCGTAGAGACCGAGTGCGACGAGTGTGGTAAAGCGGTTCTGGTATGTCCAGTCGAAATTGTCTTCGTACAGGTTGAAGTTTGCCCAGTCGTAACCGGCGGCAACCTGCAAGGTGTCGATGCTCTTGAAAATGCTGTAACCGGCGCCTGCAATGATGGACTGCATCGAGATGGCGTAATGGCTGACGCCGATGCTGTCGCCGTTGTTGGCGCGAACGTCTTCGTAGCGCACGGTGTCTTTGCTGGTGTAGTTGGCGTAGGTGTACGAAAGTCCGAGATCGAGCGGAGTGCTGTGGTTTTCCCAAGAGACGAAGAATTCTTTTTCTTGCCTGGGGTTGAGTCCGTCTCCGTTAACGTAGTCGATGCCGTTGCCGATTTCGAGCAAGAATCCGATTTGAACGGTATTCTTTTTGAGCGGGTCCGAAAGAATGGCGGCAAGACCCGCCTTGGCCTTGAGCTGACCTTCGCCGAATACGGTCAGGTCGGGAGCGTTTTCGCTAAAGACAATCATCGGAACGAACAGCGGAATGTAGGGAATGGGCTTGTAGTCGCGTTCGATTCCGGCAAATTCGATGTCTGCAATTTCAAGAGGTTTTTCGATACGCGGCGGAAGCGAGCCGCGGAGAGTGATTTGGGCGTCGGCAGGCTTTTGCGATATGGTGCGCGTGGTGTCTGCAATTTTGAAGACGGAATCGCGCATGGCGACAGAAGGAATCTTTTTGCAGGAGTCGCTTGCTGTAGAATCTTCGCAAATCCACGTGGTGTCGGCAATCTGAATGACGCTGTCGCGCTCGGTCACGGTGACGGCGGTGTCGTTTACCATCGGGGTGGCACCGTAGGGCATCTTATAGAGCGAGAAACCGTCTTTGTCGTATTCGGTAAAGTAGAGCGTGTCGCCTGCGAGGGCCGGAGTGAAAGCGCCGCCGACTACGTTGGTGAGCGGGCGTTCGCTTCCGCTGGAGAGCGATTTTTCAATTAAGTTGAAAATGCCGTTCCGGTTACTGGCAAAGACAATCTTGTCGTTGTCAATCCAGTTTACGTCGCGTTCATCAAAGCCTTCGGTGCTGACTATCTTGAAGTTCTTGCCGTCGCTATCGATGACTGCAATGCCGCGGGTCTTGTCATCGAAAAAGCTGAAGGCGATGTGACTTCCGTCAGGGCTGAACTTCGGGCTATAAATGTTGTAGTAGTTGAATTTGGAATCGGGAACAAAGAGGTCAACCGGATCTTCGGAGGTGTAATCCTTGATATTTTTCGGGTACGGAACTTTGGCGAGCTTGAATCGCGTGCTGTAAGGTTCGCGCATGGCGAAGATGACTGTGGTGCCTTGAGCATCGATGGCGGGGTACACGGCATCGGCGAGGTAGGTGACAGAAACAGAATTCTTGTTGGTGTCGCTTACGGCGATGTCAAAGTGGGCGTGGCCATCCTTGTCGCGGTTCTGGTAGCTTACATAAGCAAGCATCGGGCCTTGCACGCTGTCTTCGTGGACATCGATACCCTTGTCGAGCCAGGGCTTCTTGAGTTTGAATGCGTGCTTGGCGTAGTCGCCGATTTCAATCGTGGAGTCTGCGGTTTCGTTTTCGACGGTGATTTCGCCGATTTCGACGCCATCGACAACTTCGTCTTTCTTGCTCGTGTCCTTGGGGCTTAACGGCATCTTAAACAGTCCGCCGTCAAACCAGAGGCCGCCAAAATTCGAAACGCCGTACAGGTTCTTGCCTGCGACAATCGGGAAGTCTTGCCAGAAGGAGCCTTCGGTCATCTTGGTGCCTTCGACGAGAGTGCCGAGACTGTCACGCTGCGCCTTATAGGCTTCAGTGATTTCCTGTTTCCATTGGTCGTAAAGCTCCTGTTCGCTTATGCCGAGCACTTTCTTGATAGCGCCATCGAGAGTCATGCGGTTGTACTTGGACATTTCATGCCAGATCTTGGGCATGGCGTCTTCGCCGTATTTCTGGCTGATGTAACGCACCAGCGAAAAGCCTTGCGTGTAGGGACCAAGTTCTGCAAACAGCGAATTTTCCGAAAATTCGTGCATGTAGGGGAGCGTGAGCAGACTATCGTTCAGGGCTGCCACGCGGAGTAACATGTCGCGGTGGGTATCCCAGGCGTCAAAACCCATGCGGCTCGATTCGTACTGGGCCGTACCCTCGGCAAACCAAAGCGGCTGCAGCGTAAAGGGAATCAGGGTCGCAAAATCTTGCGTGGTGCGTTCGTTGTAGTAGTCGGTATAGCTGATTTGCAAACCGTAAATACTCGGTTTGAACTTGCTAGCGTTTTCGATACTGACCAAGTGGCTGAATTCGTGCGTGACCACGTCCGAAAGCCAACCGTGGCTGCTGCGGATTTTAAAGTCCCAGTTGGTAAGCCAAAGATTAATGGAGTTTTCGCTCGGGATGGCGTTGCCGTTACTGTAAAGGGCATTGTTGAGAGTCGCGCTCACGCGGCCAGGCAAGTCGCGATGATAACGGGTGACGACGGAATCGTAGACGGCCTCGGCGTAGGCGGAAACTTTTGCAGCATGCGAACTGTATTCGGCCGGGTAAATAAAGTTGAAGTGGTCTGTGCTTGCGGCCTTCCAGCGAATGTCGCTATTGTTGCCATAAAAACCATTGGCAAAGGCTGCTCCAACACATAAAAATAAAAGGCTCGAAATAGACGCACGCATAGTGTTTAAAATATACAAAAAAGGGGGGGGTAAAAAAGCCGCGCAACCTGTAATGGTTGCGCGGCCCAAGGAGCTAATGATGTTGAAGTTTATTATTCAGCGGCGCCGAGGCCAAGGGCCTTGTCGATACCGTCGATGAGCTTGGTTCCCTTGAGGTCACCTTCGAACAGCGAGAAGTTGCCGGTGTAGCCCCAGTGGGTCCAAGGAATCTGGAGCGTGTCGCAGATTTCGCGCATGGCGGTCAGGTAGTTCAAGCGGTCCTGAGCAGTGGAGCGGAGGTTCAATGCGCCGAATTCGTTGATGATAACCGGAACATTGTTGGTGGCTGCCCACTTTTTGGCTTTCAGGATTTCTGCCATGATGGCTTCCTTGCTGCCGGTCTTGTAGTAGTTCTTGATATTCGATTTCACGTAACTCTGAGTGCTCTTGGTGACACCGAAGTCGCCAGAAACCGTAGACCACTTGGCCGGATCGTAGGGGAACGGGATTCCCTTGATGGTGGCATAGTCGGTCCAGGAACCACCCTGGTGGGTGAAGGCGAACGGCTCGTAGGTGTGAATCACGTAGACGATGTTGTCGTCGGTGAACGGGGTGCGCTTGGCGAGCAAACTGATCGAATACCACTGGGCATCACCGAAGAGAATCGTGTGCTTCTTGTCGACGCTGCGGATAGAATCGATCATGGCCTGGGCGGCAACGGTCCACTGGGCGGCGGTCACCTTGCCATCGCTCATGTCGGGTTCGTTCAACAGTTCAAAGAACAAGTCTTCACGCGGATTTTCGGCATAGTGGGTTGCCACATGCTTCCAGGTTTCGGCCATCATCTGGATATACTTGTTATTCTTGGCACTGGTCTGGTTGTAGCCGTTGTCGTATTCGTGGTAGTCAATCACGAACGACATGTTGTTTGCAGCGGTCCATTCCACGAAGGAATCGAGAACGGTAAAGAGCGTGCTGTCGTCAAAGGCGAGTGCGACGGTTCCCGTGGTGTCCTTGACGAATGCGTCGCGGTTGGTGGCGTACAGGTCAAGGTCAATGGGCAAGCGAAGGCTCTTGATTCCGTTGTCGGCCAAAAGCTTGATGTCGGTTGCGTCAAAGACGAATTCCTTGAACTTGCCGTCGGCATTTTCGAGCCAGTTCGTGAAGTTGATACCCTTGTTCAGGTACTTCATGGCCTTTGCCTGCAGCGGGCTCGTGACCGTGATTTCGGCTTCGGTGAATTCGATCTTCGGAATGACCGGATCGTTGATGGTCATGTCGGGTTTGTCCGCTTCGACTTCAGAAGTGTCTTGCAGGTAAATGTTGTCGATAAAGAGCGAATCGCTAGTGACCTTGGCGTTACCCTTGGCCTGGAAGCTGATTGCCCTGATGTGCTTGGCATCGAATGGAACTTCTATGCCCCAGCCGCCTTGGACCAAGTCCTTGAAGCGGATGACGGCCTGGGTCCAGGTGCGAGAGGCCTTGACCTTTGCCAGGTGAACGTCGTAGTCCGTGACATCGGAAATTTCGATATGGACTTCGTGTGCGCCACCTTTGTACCAGTAGGTAATGCCACCGAAACGACCGTTGGCATCGTCTTCGGCAACCTGAATGCCCCAACCCACATACGGGTCGTATGCGTATTCGCCCTTGTCGAGCGTGTAGTTGACTTGCAGGGCGTATTTGGAACCGTTGTTAACGGCTCCAGCGACAAAGTCTCCGTCTTCGTTTACAGGGGTCGTGATGACAGAGGCACCGTCGTTGTCGTTATCGCTATAAGTGTACCAATAGTTGTCGATGGTTGCAGAATGATTGTCGCCATCTTCGAAGTCGTCCACCAGGAGGCCCTTGCCTTCGGGAAGCGTGATGGGGCCTTCAGGCGGAAGGGTAGACGGATCCACAGTCGGATTTGTCGCTGCAGATGAATCGGTTGGATTAGTGGTAGAATCTGCCGGAACCGTGGTGGAATCCGTCGGAAGCGGGGTGGGTATAGTCGTCGAATCAGTCGGATTTACTGCCGGTTCGTCGGGGGCAGCCGTCTTGCTGGAATCGTCGCCGCAGGCACTCAAGAAAAGAAGCGCTGCTGCAGAGAGTGCTAAACTTGATTTAGTTTTGAAATTCATGTGAACCTCATTGTGTTTGAAACCTTGGGTTGTCCCAATTCCCTTTTTGCCTTAAATCTATTATTAAATAGACAAAATGAACTTAGTAAATTGGCTTGTTTTTATGTGGGTGTATCGGGTGTGTTGCGTCTTTTGGGGCTTTTTTTTGCTATTATTTCGTTTAAATGCGCTTTTTTTCCGAGAAATACCACGAATCCATTTGCCTTGTCCGTAAGGAAAAGCCCGTGGATGTGTGTTGGGAATCACAGAAAAATCCGGATCGCCGTTATAAAGGTTGCAACCGAATCGACTTACATCAAGGTGAAATTCCTGCATTCGGTTACGTGTCTGGCGATAATTTGAAACCGGTGGGCGTGTATGTGGTGGTGCGAGGCCGAAAGGTTCCCGATGGCGTTTATACTTACGATGCTGTAGGCAAAAGTAAGGCTCCCGATGTGGTGGGGCAATTGGTTCGCGTGGGTGGCCGCGAAGAAATGAAAAAGATCGTGGCCGCTTTCCCGGACAAGGATTTTGCGGAAGAAGCACCGCTGCTTTATATTTTTACAGGTCTTTTAGAACGCTCTGTTTGGCATTATAGAGAAGCGGCTTATGCGCAGGTGATGCAAGACGTGGGCGCCTGTGCCGCCAGTGTCATGCTCCATTCGAAATCGAAGGGGGCGAAGGTTTTTGCGCTGGGTGGTTTTGTCGATGACGAAATTGCGGTGGCGCTCGATTTGCCTGCGACAGAAATTCCGCTGGCCGCCTTGGCGGTGTTCCCGGAATATAGCGAACTTGCGTTTGAATCGGTGGACGGAGGCGTTGGCGAAACGGCCTACTCGAACCGTAGCGAAATGGAAACGGAAATCGGTTACGATCCGGCTCGTTATCCGGCTTTGTTCATGCGTCAGAACCGCGCCGAAAACATTACCGATCTTACGAAATGTATTCGCATTCGTAGACTTTCGGCCCAGGCGTATCCGGGCGAAGAATTCCCGCTGACGCCTGCCAAGTACGATGCGGCAAGCTACTTGGGTAAGCTTGAAGATATTGAAATATCTTCGAAGAATCAGCACCCGTTTAGAAAAGTGGGTTTTGACCTGGATGATTTTTCGAGTATGCTCCGCTGGCTTGAAGTCGGGCAAATCAACTTGTTCGGTGCGGGTCTCCTGAAAATCTGGGTGATTTCTTTTGACGTGATGTTTGTCTACCCTGGTGTTTACCGCTATGTGCCTATACGCAAGTCGGTGTTTATGCAGTCGGCAATCTTGAATCTCAAGAAATTTGCCAAGTGCCATGCCGTGCCCGAAGTGGCCGAGAATACGGCTTTTGCGCTATTGCTTACGGCGGATTTGAACGAATCTTGCAACTTGCTTGGTGAACGCGCGTACCGTTACATGAATTTGAATGCGGGCTATTTAGCGCAATCGATGAACTTGTCAGGGCAAATGCTTCGCAAGGCGACTCGCTGCGAGCGGTTTTTCTATCACGATGAGCTGAAAAAGCTGTGCGAAATTCCTGAAGGCGAAAGTATTGTCGCCGAAATTCTGGTGGGAAAGGCGTAACAGCCTAAGCAATCAAGCTTAAAATAATCGGGGTGACAATCGCGGTAAATAAACCCGCGACTCCGATGGAAAGGCTGCTCATGGCGCCTTGGACTTCGCCCATTTCCATAGCCTTGGTGGTGCCGAGCGCATGGCTTGCGGTACCGATGGCAATACCCTGGGCCACCTTGTGCTTGATGCGACAGAACCTGCAGACGGCAGGAGCGGCCACGGCGCCTGTGATTCCCGTAATGGTGATGGCGATAATGGTAACAGGCGGGATGCCTCCGATTTGTGCCGACACCACGGAACCCATGGGAATCGTGATGGACTTGGGCAAGAGCGAAAGCATGAGCGTGTTGCTGAGGCCGACGAGCTTGCTTACGACAATGACGCAGGCAAGCGAGGTGAGGCTGCCCGCAAAAATACCGGCGAGGATCGGTTTCCAGAACTGCTTGAGCTTGGAAATTTGCCTGTAGAGGGGAACCGCGAGCACTACGGTGGCGGGGGAGAGCATGACGGAAATGTAGTCGCCGCCCACATTGTAGCTTTCGAGGCTGATTCCTGTGAGGAGAAGGAAGCCTACAATAAGTACGTTTGCGATTAGGAGCGGGTTCAAGAAGGAATACTTGAATTTTTTGCTGATGGTGACGCCGATTTCAAAAGCGACCAGTGTGAGTAGAATTCCGAACAGGGGGGAATTGATGATGGCGTTCATTTCTCGCCCCCGTTTGTTTCGTTGCGGGACACTCTCTTGGCGAGGCGTTCGGCACGCAATGCCAAATTTTCGCGGTATTCCTGCTTACGGATGAACAATTGCGTAACACGGCCGCCTACGGCAATGGTGATGAGCGTGAAGGCAATGCAGAGGAACAGCAAAAGCGGCCACTTGGAAAGGACTTCGTCGCCGACGGCCATGATGGCAATGCTCGGCGGTAAAAAGAAAAGGGCCAGGTGGTTCAGGAAAAAACTCGATACTCCCGAAATCTGCTCCGGCTTGATTATTTTTGAACAAAGTAAAATTAGGAGCAGGACCATGCCGATAATGTTCCCCGGGAGGGGCACGCCTACGATGCGGTGGAGAAATTCCCCGGCGACGCAAATGGCGAAAATCACGGCAAGTTGGAGCGGTATTCTCATGACGGGTGCAAATGTAGAAAAGTATATTCTATATTTCATGTTATGAAAATCGTATTTATGGGAACGCCGGAATTCGCGGCTTGTTTTTTGAAGCATCTCAAGGAATCGGAATTTGCTGACGTGGTGGCTGTGGTGACGCAACCTGACAGGCCGGCAGGGCGTGGGCGCGTGTTAACGCCGCCGCCAGTGAAACAACTGGCGCTCGAATACGGGCTGCCCGTACTCCAGCCGATCGACTTGAAAGCCCCCGAATTCGAGGACGCCCTGCGCGCCTTCGATGCGGACTTGTTCGTGGTCGTTGCCTATTCGATTTTGCCGAAGAATATTCTGGCGGTAGCCAAGCATGGCGCGGTGAATGTACACGGCAGCTTGTTGCCCAAGTACCGCGGGGCTGCTCCTGTGCAGCGTGCGATTGCCGACGGCCTTAAGGAAACCGGCGTGACCGTGTTCCGCCTAGATGAAAAGATGGACCACGGTCCGATTCTTGCGCAGAAGACGGTGGTGATTGACCATCAGGATACGACCGCTAGCCTCTTGGAAAAGATGGTGGCGCCTGGCTGCGAAGCGCTGGACGATGCGATTCACCAGTTGCTGGAAGGTCGCGAAAAGGACTTGACGCAGGACCATGCGCAGGCCAGTGGCGCCCCGAAGCTCAAAAAAGAAGAAGGCTTGATCGATTTCAACTTGCCTGCTGCGGTAATCCACAATAGAATTCGCGCCTTCAATCCGTGGCCGGGTGGCTATGGAAAGCTGGGTGGCCGTATGGTTTACTTGCGCAAGACGGACACGCCGGAGAACGGTCCGAAACTGGCCCCGGGCGCGGTGGAATTCAAGGATAACCGATTCTACGTGGGCACGGGCGAAGGCGTGCTTGAAGTGATTGAAATTCAGGCCGAGGGCAAGAAGCCGATGCCGGTGGCCGACTTTATGCGCGGAATCCAGAA
>JAEEGJ010011278.1_pt1 | contig 22766 bp, 17 predicted proteins | sample 8958761 | NCBI WGS metagenome assembly JAEEGJ01 (sample SAMN16246546, study PRJNA631951) | gut metagenome | biome: gut microbiome; feature: rumen; material: RS-attached | host: Bos | place: Iran: Karaj | collected 2018-10 | reverse complement strand
GTTGTACGATACCCTTTATTTCGCGTTACGGTAAGGAACGGACAGGGGGATTGGACGAGGTGCAGATTACGGCTATTTCAAACCGTCTGGAGCAGTTGCAGGAGATAGCCAAGCGCAAGGATACGGTGGTGAAGACCATTACCGAACTCGGGAAAATGACACCAGAGTTGCAGAAACGCATCGACGACTGTTGGGACGCGACTACGCTGGAGGACATCTATTTGCCTTACAAGCCCAAACGTCGCACACGTGCCTCGATAGCTCGCGAACAGGGTTTGGAGCCGTTGGCCACTATTCTGTTGATGCAGCGCGAGCAAGACCCCAAGCGTGCCGCCCAAAGGTTTGTTGTGGGCGATGTTTCTGACATTGCCACTGCCCTCAAGGGTGCCCAAGATATCATTGCCGAACAAGTCAGCGAAGACGAGCGCAGCCGTAATCAGGTGCGTTCGGCATTCCGTCGTGAGGCTTTTATCGAGTCGAAGGTCATCAAGGCGAAGAAAGATACCGACGAGGCCCAAAAATACAGCGACTACTTTGATTGGGAAGAACCCCTGAAACGCTGCTCAAGCCACCGCCTGCTGGCCATGCGCCGAGGTGAGGGCGAGGGCATTCTGCGCATTAGTCTGACAATAGACGACGAGGAAGCCATCAGCCGTCTGCAACGCAACTACGTCCATGGTAACGGGCCATGCCAACGTCTTGTGGCAGAGGCCGTTGAAGATGGTTATAAACGTCTGCTGCTGCCTTCGATAGAGACTGAGTTTATGAATCTGAGCAAGTCAAAGGCTGACGAGGAGGCCATCCGTGTGTTTGCCGAGAACCTGCGCCAATTGTTGCTGTCGGCACCTCTGGGTCAGAAGCGCGTCATGGGTATCGACCCAGGCTTTCGCACGGGTTGTAAGGTGGTATGCCTCGATGCCCAAGGCTCACTGCTCCATCACGAGGCCATCTTCCCCCACCCGCCTGTCAACCACCGCATGCAGGCCACGGTACATGTGCAGCAAATGATTAAGGACTACGATATCGAGGCGATTGCCATTGGCAACGGCACAGCCAGCCGCGAGACGAAGGAATTCGTCACAGAGGTGCTGGCTAAACCAGCACCAACAGTTTACGTCGTCAGCGAGGACGGTGCTTCCGTCTATAGTGCTTCGAAGGTGGCCCGTGACGAGTTCCCTGACGAGGACGTGACGGTTCGTGGCGCTGTCTCCATCGGTCGTCGTCTGATGGACCCATTGGCCGAACTGGTAAAGATTGATCCCAAAAGCATTGGTGTGGGACAATACCAGCACGATGTCGACCAGACGATGCTCAAGCATTCGCTCGACCAGATGGTAGAGAGTTGTGTCAATCTGGTAGGCGTCAACCTCAATACCGCCTCCCAGCATTTGCTGACCTATGTCAGCGGACTGGGTCCCGTTCTGGCACAGAACATCGTCAACTACCGTAAGGCGAACGGTGCCTTCACATCACGAGCCCAATTGAAAAAGGTGCCTCGCTTAGGACCTGCGGCCTACCAGCAGTGTGCCGGTTTCCTGCGCATCCCCAATGCCAAGAATCCGCTCGACAATAGTGCCGTCCACCCCGAAAGCTACCATGTGGTCGAGCAGATGGCAAAAGACCAAGGCTGTAGCGTTAGCGACCTTATTAATAACAAGGATACGCGCGAACAGATAGACATCAAACGCTATGTGACTGACGAGGTCGGACTGCCTACCCTCACAGACATTATGAAGGAGTTGGAGAAGCCTGGGCGCGACCCACGCGAACAGATTGAGGCATTCGAATTCGATAGTAGTGTACAGACCGTGGAAGACCTGCGTGAAGGCATGGAACTGCCTGGCATCGTCACCAACATCACCAACTTTGGTGCCTTTGTCGATATCGGTGTCCATCAGGATGGACTGGTACATGTGTCACAATTGGCCGACAGGTATGTCAGCGACCCCACTCAGGTGGTTCGTCTCCACCAGCACGTCCGTGTCCGCGTCATTGGCGTCGACCTCCGTCGCCAACGCATCTCATTGTCGATGAAGGGAATCAATAAGAAATAAACATGACATTATGAAAACAATAAAAAAACTAATTCTATGCCAGGTGCTTTCATGCTTTTGCTGGATGGCAAACGCCCAAGACCGTGTGGTGCCAATATTAGAACAGTTTAACAAGACACCCGATGCAGCCACAGCCAACCGTTTCTTCGACGAACTACAAAAGGCAGAGTTCACTGACGAGAAGATTACGTTTGCCAATAACACCCCTATCGATTCTCTCCGACAACAGGTATGGTACTGGGCAGCCGAGTGGCTTTACGACCAGCAGCAATACGAGCAGGCCGAGCAATATGCCCTCAAAGCCCTGCCGAAGTATCATCCCGCCAACCCAGAAAAGGCTGATTGTCTGAACACACTGGGCTGTATCTACATTCGTCTGAGCGACTTCAAACAGGCAGCCAATTATGCCAAACAGAGCGTCGAGATAGAGATGAAAGGTGGTGACCACGACCGTATTGCGTCAAGTATGAACACCTTGGCTGGTATCTACATGGCTGGTTATCAAGCCAAGGAGGCTGAACAAATCATCCTGCAGGCCATCGACCATATCAATCAGGTGGATAATCCAGGTCGCAAAGCTATCATCTTGGGTATGGCATCTGAAATCTACCACACCTTGGGTAACGATTCGAAAGCGCTTCCTTACGCAGAGCAGGCTATCGACATAGAGCAACAGCTGGGACGCAAACCGAAACTCGCCATCCGCCTATCGCAGAAGGGGTCCGCACTCTTAGGTCTCCATCGCTACAAAGAGGCAGAGGACATCTATCGTCTGATTTTGCCTGAATTCAAAGAGATGGGCGACTACCACTCGTATGCCATCGCCCTAAACCATCTGGGCATGTCGTTACTATGCCAGAAACGCCAACAGGAGGCCATTCCCTATTATCGCCAGGCTGCCGAGCTATTCTCGAAGATGGGCGACCTCTACAATGAAATTCATGCCCATCGCGGATTGTATGAGAGCTATTGGGACATCAATCCTGACTCTGCCAAGATAGAACTCGACTACTTCGACTTGCTGAAAGATTCGCTCTATACCAACGCTACTGCCGAGGCTCTGTCGCGCTATAATGCAGAGTTCGGTAACGACCAGCTGCAACAGGAGAACGAAGAGGTCCGCAGCGCTTATCAGCGTACTATCATCATCGCTATTGTCGTACTGTTGATAGTCATCGCCTTAGCATGGCTCATCGTCTACAACACACGACTGCGCGAAAAGCGACGTATAGAAGCGTTAATGCAGGAAATCTCACTGCTTCGCACAAAGATGGTTCAAACCACCCCCCAGACTACTTCGGAAGAAAAAGGCACAGAAGTCCCAGCTATTTCTGAATCCAACGAAGGACGTTTGTTCTTGATGCGCGTTATAGACGTTGTCAACGACGGATTTGCCGATAGGCAATGGAGCGTAGAGGTCATTGCCTCAAAACTTAACATGAGCGTTCAGACTTTCCGTCGCCGATTGATGGCTACTGCTGGCGAGAGTCCCAAGGCTTTCATCTCCGCCATCCAGATGGAGAAAGCAGGAAAACTTCTTACAGAACATCCTGATATGCCTATCGTTGACGTGGCATTCAAATGTGGCTTTGACGAGGCCAGCAGTTTTACCCACACTTTCAAGCGAATTTATGGTTTAACCCCGTCACTATATCGAGAAAAGGCACTTAAATAGTACTTTTGGAAGAAAATAACAAGTCGATGCTTGATAATTGGAAGAATTTATCAAGCATCGACTTACTTTTTTGCCGTAACTTTGCATCGTCAAAAGCAATGAAATAAATGACGAGTAAAAAAGAGCAACATAACGAGGCAAAAAGGTTCTCACTGGACTACCTGCAATATCTTCTGCAACAAGAAGATGTCATAGAGCGTTTGCTCGAAAAGCGGATGACACAACTGGAACCTGAACTCGAAAAACTCATCGACAGTAAAATTGATTCACGCATACGTACATTATTTAATAATAAACAGTTATAACCCTTAAACAATTACAACAATGAAACAAAAAGAGTCAATCGTAAGAATTCTGATGGCCTCAGTCATCATGTTTGGAGTACAAACCACAGCCTCAGCCCAGTTCGGTGGACTGAAGAAACTGGCCAAGAAGGCTGTCAGCGAGAAAGTCGCCCCTGCACAAGAATCCTCTTCTACATCGTCAAACGATGCCGTCAGCAACTATCGCAAAGATCCTAACGGACGTACCCTTCCAACAACCGATGCCGCCAAGGTGAAGTACATCGGTGGCGATGAAACGCCTGAGCGTCAGAAAGTCTATGCCTATTTCCTGCTCGAAGGGCTTGAGCGCAGCAGAAACACGGCTACTGGCGATTACAGCTCAACGGCAAATAACATCCTGAACTGGCTCTATCTGACCATCAGCGGACAGGGCAATAACGGTGGTACATCGCCAACCTATTGGATGAGAGAGTTTGACAGCAATGCCAAGCGCATCAACACGGCCTTCGAACTTGATCAGGAACCCGCTGAAATGGCCGATCTGTTCGATGCCGAACTGCTGCGTGCCAAAGTGACCTATATGAAGCAATACATGGCCGACCAGCCCCAAATGAGCGAACAGGAACAGGCCTCATGGCTGCAACAGCGTAAGGATGAACGCCAGATTGCTAAGTTCGGACTGAATTCTCTGAAGGATAATGGTCAGAATGGTCAGTTGAAGCGCGACTTCGAGGCTAAAGTCAAAGCCGACCTGAAGCCAACCAAGATGCTTGGAACCTATATCGTATCAGCATTCTGGCAAGGCCTCTATTTGGTCAACAAACCCGAATTTGCCCAATATTCTTCTGTTCAGGAAATGCGCGCCAAGGCCTACTACATGAAGAACGGCAAGTACTACTATGTCAAGGGCGGCAAGCGTCATGGCATCCTGAAGAGTGACGCATCTGGCAAGTCTGTCGATTTTGCAGACTACAACCCCGGCTTAGAGACACCCATTGAGATTCCTGCGGAATTGGCCAAGAAATATTTCAAATAAATAGGCAAAATGTTATTAACATTTGGGAGGTTTGACATAAAAAAACGACTGTTTATCTAAAAAATGTTTGTTTTTTGCAACAACTTATCGATTTTTTTTGTAACTTTGCCTCCGAAATCATAAAATCAACAAGAGATAACCATTTTTTTTATTAACAACAAACATTAAACCATTATGAAAAAGAGAATCTTTTTAAGTATCGCAGTGATGCTTTGCGCCTATCAGGCCATCGCCGCAGAAGTGATGTGTCTGAAGACCAACGCAGGGCAGTTCATTGAGGTGGTTCGCGTAAGTATGATGGTGATTCCTGACGGAGGTAGCACGTTCGAGATCGTCGTGAAGGACGGTGAGGGTGCCAGCAACGTTCAGAGCATCAGCTTCGAGCGACACGAGTCGGACATCGACTTGAGCAAGTATTCAAGTAGTTCTTCTGGAAGTGGAGAAGCGCCTGACTATTCAAAGCCTTTCTTCCTATTGACCAACACTGGTAAGTACTTCTACATGAAGGAAAAGCCAGAGCTGATTGCCAAGGATGGTAGCGACAAGTTCGACGTCAAGGTGGGCAGCACCACTGAGAGCGACGTGGCCAAGATTTATTTCTTCCGTGGCACTGAGGATGACGCAGCCCAGACTGCAGGTATCGACACACCGAAGACCGTTGCTGCCGAGGAGAAGCTGACGCTGATGTCTCCTATCAGCTCACAGATGACCCTTTCCGGTTGCGGTGCAGCCGTTGAGGCAGAGCTTTACGCAGCCGACGGCCGTATGGTTGGCAAGGCCCCCGTCAGCAACGGTGTCACTACCGTTCAGGTAGGCCATCTGAACCGTGGCGTTTACTTTGTCAAGGTTGGCAAGAAATCGCTGAAATTCATGAAAAAGTAAAAAGGTAAAAAAGTAAGAAAGTAAAAAACAACAATTAATAAAACACAACCATTATGAAAAAGTTATTTACCACTATAGCTATGGCAGCCTTTGCCATGACCTCGTTTGCACAGACCTATCAGCAGTATTTCCGCGTAGAGTTCAACTGCCCCATCACCGCCGATGGTTCAGGTAAGACCAGTGTCGGCCAGATGGGCGACTCTTACACCTATTGTAACCCCGAGCACAATGTCATTGTCAACGGTGAGAAGCATGGCTGGATCCTCATCCAGGGTGGTGGCAATCTCACTGCCTACGACGAGCCTGCAGGCAATCTGACATTCCGTCCACAGACAGCCAACATCTCTAACAGCACTGCTTTCTTCTTGGAGAATGCCCGCTATGGTCAGGGGGGTGCCAAGGCCAACTGGGCTTATCAGCTGGAGAGCAGCACGTGGGGTACCGTTATCAACAATATCACTGCTTTCAGCATCCCTGTTGAGAAGGTTTCGCTCATCGACTCTACTGCTACTCACGAATACAAGTTCCCTGGCGACAACAAGACCTACCGTGTCTCTGAGTTTACCTTCAACCGTCTGCCCCGCAACGTGGCCGAGCTGAAGACCCTGCTCGAGGACGAGAACGGAAACCGCGTTGCCGCTTGCAGCAACCCATTGTTCATCGGTGCTGTCGTTTACCTCGTACTGCCTCGTCTGCTCGACTGCAGCCAGGACTGCCGCGACATGATCAACTACCTCTATGGTGTCAAGTACTCTGCACTGGCAACCACCGGTATCAGCAATGGTGACTTCCAGAACCTGTGCATCGGATGGTTCAATAAAGACGGCAATGGATACTACCAGCACAACACGCTGTTCCAGCACTTCGCCGGTGCTACTCCTGGCAACCAATACAAGCCTAACGGCAAGGGCTACGGCTACGACAATGGCCCGTACAAAGTACGTATCGGATGGGATCTTGCTGACCCATTGATTCATTCTGGCAACCTGAATGTTGATTTGGCAAAACTTAACCTGTTCCCCAACCCTGATGCTACAGATAAGGGTGACATGTCCCACGAGTCAGCATCACCTCTGACAGTTCAGCTCCGTCCTACCAAGAAGAACGGCTACTTCGTTCACAGCGAAATCAAGAGCTACTACGCTAAGGGTAAGGACCAGCGCAACGATGACTTCTAAATCCACAGTGCATCATATATTTTAGGCCTCGCAAACTTTTGCGAGGCTTTTTTTGCCCCTTTGGGGCATTTAAAACTGGTTTTATTTGGCTATTCAAAAAAATATGACTAACTTTGCAGCCGATTTCTCGCTATGTTCCATCGCCAAGTTTTTGGCGGGTACGCGAGAATAAGGTTGCCGATATGCACACATTGTCTAATGTGAACGAGGCTACATCACCGATTTCCTGCAGTGGGCTTACCCCCATTGCCATTCCCCCAGCCAAAGATTCGCGGTCAGGGGTGTCGGTAGACTATGTGCCTGACGCCAACAAGAAATGGTATGTCCTCCGGGCCTCTTACGGTCGTGAATTGTTAGCCGAAGGACTCCTGATTCAGGGACATGTCTATGCCTACGTCGCCAAGCAATACCGGTATGTCGAAGTCAAGGGCCATCCCAAGCGAGTCCTCGGAACCCTGATATCCAATCTCGTTTTTGCTTACCTCACGCCGTCTGAGGCCGCCATGTTCGTCAACAACAATCTCCCCACCGAGTCCTCCCCCATCCCCCAGCTGTCTTCCATTCTCAGCTTCTATTACGACCATTTCTCCGAGGGTGAGTCATGGCGTAATCCCCCGCTGACGGTTCCCGAGCGCGAGATGCTGAACTTCATCCGTGCCACGTGTACCTATGACGAGCATCTGCTCCTGCTGCATGGTGGCGACTTCCATTTCAAGACAGACGATGAGGTCGAGGTCATGGCCGGTCAATTCAAGGGTGTTCGCGGGCGCGTCATCCGTGCCCGTGGCCAACAGCGTGTTCTGGTCACGCTCAGCCAGCTCAACTGTCTTTGCGCCACGGCCTATATCCCTTCTGCCTTCCTTCAGAAAATCAATTAATTATATCAATATGAAAAGAATATTTATCATTTGTATAGTATGCGCCTGTGTCATGGCAGCCTTTGCCCAAACCACGGGTTCTGCAACAGGCAGTACGGGCGCAGCTGCCGGCAAAGGCGGCATCAGCGACGGTCAGGTGGTCAACAGTGCCGTCAGCCAGAAACGTGCCGGCGCCTCCGAGGCCCAGATTGCCTCGTCATTGCTTCAGCAGGGTGCTACCCCCCAACAGCTGCAACGTCTGCGTGGCCAGTATGCCAATCAAATTAATAAAGCCGGGGCGGCCGATGCCGTGGACAATGGCCTGAAGGCAGCTCTCGATAATACGCGCCAAAATGTCGAGTCTGCCGACAACCCCACGGCGCAACTCGACGATAACGCAGACCTGGTGGCAGACGACGCAGAGGGCGATGTAGAGGGCGACGATACCGAAGGCCTCAGGGGCAGAAGAGGTGGTCGCTCCAGCCGTCAGGTCTTTGGCCGCAACATCTTCAACAACCCCCGATTGACGTTTGCGCCGAACATGAATATTGCCACGCCCCAGAACTACGTCGTAGGTCCTGGCGACGTGCTGGTCGTTAACGTGTATGGTGCCTCCATCGAGAACCTACAGCTGACGGTCAGCCCCGATGGCGAAGTCTATGTACCGGAATTCGGCCCCATCCACGTCAGTGGCCTGCAGATTAGTGCGGCCCAGAACCGCATTCGTTCACGCTTGGGCAAATATTTCCAGAGTTCCAACATCAGCGTCAAGCTGGCCCAGACCCGCTCTATCCAAATCAACGTGTTGGGCGAGGTCCGCGTACCCGGCACCTACACCCTCAGTTCCCTGGCAACCGTCTATCATGCCTTGTATTTGGCTGGTGGTGTCAACAGTTTGGGAACCCTGCGTAACATCAAGCTCTACCGTCAGGGCAAGCTGGTCACCGTGGTCGATGTCTATGAGTTCATCCTCAACGGCCGCCTGGCGGGCAATGTCCGTTTGGAGGACAACGATGTCATCCAGGTGGGCACCTACGACCGTCTAGTCAATATCTCCGGCTATGTCAAGCGCCCCATGTCCTATGAGCTGCGCGATGGCGAGAGCCTGCAGACCCTGCTCAAGTATGCCGGCGGATTCTCCAGCCAGGCCTATGGCCAGACCATTCGTGTGGTACGCAATACGGGCCCCATGAGAAACGTGTTCAATGTGGATGAGTTCGATTTTTCTTCCTTCCGTCTCAACGATGGTGATGTTGTCAACGTCGAGGCCAACTCCGCCTTATTCGAGAATATGGTCCAGGTCGATGGTGCTATCGGCCGTCCCGGCATGTACCAGTTGGGCGAGAAGGTCTTCAGCGTCAAGAGCCTGCTGGAGCGTGCCTCAGGCCTGACGCCCGAGGCCATGACCAACCGTGCCGTCCTGCGCCGCATGAAGCCCAACCGCACCCAGGAGGTCATCTCAGTCAACCTGGAGGGCATCCTCAACGGCACCGAACCCGATATGACGCTGCAGAACGAGGATATTCTCTATATACCCACCATTCCTGAGCACCAGTACAGCCGTACCATTTCCATTCTCGGCGAAGTCATCTTCCCTGGCACCTACGCCTATGCCGACAGCCTCACCCTCGAGAACTTCATTCTCCAGGCTGGCGGTCTCACCTATGCCGCCTCGACGGCTAAGGTCGATGTATCCCGTACGTACCACGACCCAGAGGCCACTGACGCTGGCATGGACTTGAAGCAGACGTTCACGTTTACCATCGACGAGCATTTCAATTTCTCCAACGACAAGAACTTCATCCTCGAGCCGTTCGATATCGTCCAGGTCCGCCGCAGCCCCACCTATCAGGACCCCATCACTGTCTCCATCGATGGCGAGGTCATGTTCCGCGGTCCTTATACCATGGAGCGTAAGAACATGCGCCTCTCCGACCTGGTCAACGCCGCGGGTGGCGCCATTCCTGGCTCTGACATCCGTGGTGCCCGCCTCATCCGCCACATGTCTGATGATGAGCGCGCCCGTATGCAGGCTATCATCCAAATGGCGCGCCAGCATGCCGACAGCAAGGACTCTGTCAGCCTTCAGAAGTTGTCCATGCAGACCACCTACAGTGTCGGCATCCACCTCGACGAGGCCCTGGCACATCCCGGCTCCACCCAGGATATCGAGCTGATGGATGGCGACCGCTTGGTCATCCCCCGCTTCAACCATACCGTCCGCACCTCTGGCGATGTCCATCAGCCCAATACGGTGGCTTACAAAGAGGGCAAGGGGTATAAGTACTATATCGAGCAGGCTGGCGGCTTTGGCGACCGCGCCCGCAAGAGCCACACCTATATCGTCTATCAGAACGGTACCATCGCCAAGGCCTCAAAGGGCAAGGTAGAGCCCGGCTGCGAGGTAATCGTACCATCTAAGGCGACGCGCAATCCTATTGCCCTTACCAATTGGCTCGGCATAGGCACCAGCCTCGCCAGCCTGGCCACCATGATTGTCGCCCTCACCAAACTTTAAAGATATGGAAGAAAAGAACGCAAAACCGACCCTTGCCCAGCTATGGCAAGATGTCAATAAACATAAGCGGCTGTTCTATAAGGTGCTACCTGCCACCTTCGTCGTGGCAGCCATCCTGACGCTCAGCATCCCCAACTACTACAAATGTACGGTCAAGCTGGCCCCGGAAATCCCGGGTGGCAATAAAGGTACTGGTGGTCTGGCCTCCCTGGCCAGTAACTTTGGCTTCAATCTGAACAGCGCCAGTGCCGGTTCTCACGCCATCATGCCCAACCTCTACCCTGACCTGATGAACAGCGTCGCCTTCCGCTCGTCACTGTTCCCCATACGGGTGCAGAAGGACGGTGAAGCCACCACCATGACCTACTACGACTACCTCAAGGACCATCAACGCGCCCCTTGGTGGTCAGCTGTCATGAGCGCCCCAGGTAAGTTCGTCGGCTGGTTGGCCTCCCTGGTCTCCGACCAGACATCAGACATCGGCCATCAGCCATCTGTTAACCCCTTCCGCCTGACTAAGGAGCAAATGGCGGTGGTAGAAGCCATGGGCAAGAAAGTCGTCTGCGATGTGGATAAAAAGACCATGGTCATCACCATCGACGTCACCGACCAAGACCCCCTCATAGCCGCCACCATAGCCGACTCCGTACAGGTCCGCCTCCAGGACTTCATCACCGACTACCGCACCCGCAAGGCCCGCATCGACCTGGCCTACAGCCAGAAGCTCTATCAGGAAGCCAAGCAACGGTACGAGAAGGCCCGCCTGAAGAGTGCCTCGTATAACGACGCCAACATGCGCGTGTTCCTCAACCAGATCCGTAGCGAGCAGGTCAAGTTAGAAAACGAGCTGGCCCTGCAATACCAGGCCTACTCACAGGTGGCCACCCAGCTCCAGGTAGCCGAGGCCAAGGTCCAGGAAGACACCCCCGCCTTCACCCTCCTCCAACCCGCCACGGTCCCCATCAAGAAAGCAGGCCCCGCCCGCGCCAAGATATGCCTGGTCCTCCTCTTCCTCGCCTTCCTCGCCACCGCCCTCTGGTCCATCCACCGCGAAGGCCACCTCCTCCCCTTCTTCAATGACGACGAAGACGACGACAACCTCGAAACCGACGACCTCCTCAAGGCCGTCCTCATCAAACTCTCCACAACCGAGAAGCCGGAGAAACCCGAGAATCCCGAGAATCCCGAAAAGACATCCAATTCGTGAATAGAGATTACAAGACAATAATCCATCTTACATCGGTTATGTCAATAATCTCAGATGCTATAAAAATAAACAAAGCGAATAATTATGTGTAGATACAATATGTCATTCAACGATGCTGTCATGAACGAGCTGCGGCCTCACTTCAAGGATGAAGAGTCCCTGTTGGTGTGGCTGGAGGTCAATATGGACCATCTCATGCGTGAATACATCGCAAGGTTTAAAAGACCTAATATTGATGGAGAGCAGTTGCTTAGAAAGTTGAATACGCTGCCTAATACATCAGCTGGCTTTCTGCAACTCAACGGCATTCTCGGAAAGCAGGGAGCAAGTTTCTCATGGGAAAATCTGCGTGAGGATGCATATTCAGACAAGTACGGCATATGAGAGTGTTCCTTAATTGTATGTGAAAGACTATCCTCATACACTCTTGCCCGTTTTTTCTCCAAGTGACTTCTTACATCATGAGTGAGATTTCCGACGCTATTCAAGCAAAATGCCTCGCCTTCAGCGACCGCATAATAAAGCTCAATGACTACCTGCTGGCACAGGCTGTAGCTGCTCATGAGAATTATAAGAAGTCAAAGATTCAAAAGAAAGGAAAACAAACATCTTCCTTCTTACATCAGACATCTGACATCAGCGTAGCGGCTGTCCCGGTGTACTTACAATCAGTAAGTAACCTCTGCAATCAACTTTTAAGAGCAGGTACCTCAATCGGAGCAAATAACGCTGAGGCATGTAACGCCATAAGCAAGGCTGATTTCAAATCAAAGAGCTTCATCGCACTTAAAGAAGCAAGAGAATCTTTATACTGGATAGACCTGCTGCATCGTAATGAGTATCTGGATGACAAACAGTACCAAAGTATCTATAACGATGCCGAAGAACTTGTGAAGATACTTGTTGCACGATGCAAAAAATTAAATCAAGAGACAGAGAGTAAAGAAGATGAAAAGGACTATAATAAATGAGGTTGTAATGGGCGTTGGAGTTTCTTCCCTCTTCCATCTTACATCTTACTTCAAATCCTCTTCCATCTAACATCTTCCATCATGAGCGAAGTAAGCGAAGCAATACAAGCAAAATGCCTCGCCTTTGGCGACCGCATAATAAAGCTTAATGACTATTTACTAAGGGAGGCTGCGAATGCAAAGCCTACTTACAAGATAATAAAGGGCAAGCGGGTATATGAGAAGAGCATTCCAGTTTATCTGCAATCTATCTCAAACCTCTGCAATCAACTTTTAAGAGCAGGTACCTCAATCGGGGCCAATAACGCTGAGGCAACTAATGCAATTAGTGATACCGACTACCGTTCGAAATCGTTCATTGCGTTAAAAGAAGCCAGAGAGAGTTTATACTGGATACAGTTGCTTCATCGTAATGGCTACATAAATGACAAACAGTTCGAAAGTATTTACGGAGATTGCGAAGAGTTGGTAAAGATACTCGTCACTCGTTGCAAAAAAATGAATGATTCAATCGATGCTAAAGGGAAAAAGTAACTCTTACATCTGACTTCTTACATCTTACATCAAGATACTCTTCCTTCTTCCCTCTTACATCTTACTTCAAATCCTCTTCCCTCTTCCTTCTGACATCTTCCTTCATTCGTCTCTTACATCTGACTTCTTACATCTTACATCAAGATACTCTTCCATCTTCCTTCTTACATCAGACATCTGACATCAGCGTAGCGGCTGTACCTGTCTCTTGTCACCCCAATTTTGGACATTAGTTTTTTCGGTAAAATTTAGGAAACAAATAATCAAGAGAAAGGGCTAATCGCCTAACAAATGAATTATAGCCTTTGGATAAAAGAAATCTATAAATAATTGTATTATGGAACTATCGGAAGCAATTCGACATATTTTAGATGGTAATGCCGTTCTCTTTGCCGGTTCAGGCTTTTCAGTTGGAGCCATAAAGGAAGACGGAAATGAATTTCCTGCTGCGACACCATTGGCCCATCAGCTTCTTGCTGCATGCGGATATGGAAATGAGACAGATGATTTGGGCCAAGCCTCTGAAATCTTTAAAGATGCTAAAGGGGAGGCTGCATTGGTCGATTTTATTCGTAAGGAATTTACTGCAATAGAAATAACACCAGAGCAGAAACTGATAGGTTCACTACCGTGGAAGAGAATTTATACTACCAACTATGATAATGTGTTGGATTTAGCATATCAGTACAACACACGCCGACTTGATAGTGCCGTTTTATCAAACCATCCTCAGGACTACAGGGATAAAAAGAATCTATGTATCCATTTGAATGGAAAGGTTACTTCATTGAATGAATCAAAGTTGAATGATGAGTTTAAGCTAACTAATACAAGCTACTTGACCGAATCGTTCCTTAAGAGTCCATGGATTAAACTTTTTCAAACAGATCTCCAAACAGCTAAGGCAGTGTTCTTTGTTGGCTATTCAATGAAGTATGACCTTGACATACAAAGATTGGTATACGCAAATGATGAGTTAAAGGATAAGACGTTTTTTATTTTGTGGGAAAAAGAGTCAGTTATTACACAACAGTTGATAACAAGGTTTGGAACACCTCTAGCCATTGGTGTAAAAGGACTAACTGATGAAATCAGTGAGATTAAAAAGAGTTATATACCACACCCGCAGTCACTAATGCCATATATATGTTTTAAGAAATATGATATAGGAAATACTCCACCTACTATTCTTGATAGGGATGTTTTTAATTTCTATTTTCGTGGCAACTATGGTGATGAGAAAAACATCTTTTATTCGCTTCAGGCCCCTGACCATTATCCGTTTTGTGTGTATAGATTTAGACTTCATCAAGTTTTAGATGCAATAAATGACGGAGAACGCAATATTTTGGTTCATTCGTCGCTAGGAAACGGAAAAACTATTTTCCTTATTGAACTTGCAACGATGCTTACTCATAAGGGGTATAATGTTTTCTCTTTCCTGAAATATAGGACTACAGTTAATGATGAGATAGAGAGAATATGTCAAGATAAGAATCCGACAGCAATTATATTTGATAAATATGCAGATTGTAGAGACTATCTTAATACTTATAAAAACTTCCGTACAGACCAGTTGCTTATTGTTGCCGAACGTACTCCAATTAATGACATTCATTACGATCAGCTGTTGAATGATTTTGGTGAGTTTTATACTGTTGATCTCAATAGATTGGAAGATGATGAGATTAAACAACTTGTTTCTATTTTTAATCATTATGGGTTTTGGTCGGAAAGTTCTTCTTTGAGGAATGACCAGAAATTTGATTATATCGCAAGAGATTGTCGACGTAGTATAAGCAAGTTTATTTTGAAGCAATTACAATCAGAACAGATATTAAAAAGTTTCTCCGATATAATTACAGAGATAAGGGCTAAAGGAAAGTATTATGATGCCATTATATTTATACTGATTTCACAGGTGTCCGGCTTTGATGTTGATATGGACGATTTAGTTAACGCCCTTGATGCCAGCCAACTTAATTCTCCTTCATTTAAACAGAACCCAATGGTTAGGGAGTTTGTTGATTTTGACGGAAGTAGTGTACGTCCAATGTCTTCTATTGTAGCAAACGTTTTGTTATCTGAGATATTCAATACAGAAGTAGTGGTGGATGTGATGATTAGGATATTCAAACAATTGAATGAAATACGAACTCAGAATGACGTGGAAAGAATTCTCCGCAAAATGATGAACTATTCTAATCTTCAACATATTTTGAATAAGACGGATAAAGATTATAAATTTAACTTAATACGCTTCTTCGAGGCAATACGACCACTTGGAGAATGTGCAGAGAACCCGCATTTCTGGCTACAATATGCAATTTTAAAGTTGTCAGAATACGATTATAAAACGGCAGATATTTATTTTAAGAATGCATATGCTTACGCTAAAAACAGGCCAGGTTTTGATACATATCAGATAGACAATCATCATGCTCGATTCTTATTGGAAAATGAAGTTGAGTTTGGTGGTCAAATAACGTGCATGCAAGCCTTTGAAAGTGCACATGCTATTCTGATAGACCCCAAACACCGAGATGACTCGTATTACTATCCCTATAGAGTATCCCAAAAGTATTTCCCATTTTATGAGAAATACTATAATGGAATGAATGATAATGAGAAAAAGGTGTTTATTAATTCATGCGAGGCAATGCTCGAACGTGCAGAATGGTATCTTCGCACCCATACTTCTAAGGAAGGCAGAAAGGATGTTATCAGGGCAAAGGAATTGTTAACGATGATAATTAAAGATGCTAATTAAATTGCAGATATGAAAAGTGGTAAAACGCCATTAAAGTATTATGAAGGCGAATACCATGCTATGAGAATTGAAGAAATCAGTCGATTTGTTCAATCTGAGTAATGATAAACCGTTAATTAAATAATTGATTTAGTACACCTTGTTGGTATGTCAAAGACTTTTTCAAGTGTAGAGTTTTCAAAATCTCTTTTCAAATGCCATAATATCATTCGTGACAATGATAAGTTGTCGCCGGAGGCCGCATTTGATGAGATTAGCAAGATATTATTCATTAAGATACGGAAAGAGCGTGATGAAGTAAAGGGTATTTATACCAAGAAAGTGTATGACAAGGAGAAATCTTCTTATAACGCCACGAATAAAACTCTTACTGATTACTATCAACATCTGTTTAATCTTGTTAAGGAACATTATGCCAACGAGGGACTGTTTGACCCCCATGAGCGTTTACGAATCAGAGAGAACAGTTTTGAACAGATTATTAAGAAGTTAGAGACATACAACCTGTCCAAAATCTCGGCAGATATCAAAGGATTAGCCTTTGAAAAGTTCCTTGGTACCACTTTTAGAGGTGAGTTGGGACAGTTTTTTACTCCACGTTCTGTCGTTGATTTTATGGTTGCAGTATTGGATCCTAATGTAGACGATCTTATTTGTGACCCCTGTTGTGGATCAGGAGGCTTTCTGATTAAGGCTTTTCAGTATGTAAGAGATAAGATAGAGAAGAACAAAAAGTATACAGAAGATGAAAAGAAAAAAATAACACAGACTGTGGCTTCAGAACATCTCTTTGGCACTGATGCCAATCCCCGCATGGCACGTACAGCCAAGATGAATATGATTATGCATGGCGACGGTCACAGCGGTATTCATCATCATGATGGTCTTCTAAATGTCAATGACATTTTTGAGGATCGTTTCCAGGTTATTTTGACCAACCCGCCTTTTGGAGCCCACGTAGGAAAGACACTCCTTATTACGGATGCTGATCGTATGAAAGACGAGGCCCTTATAGCAAAATATAAGGAGCAATATGGCGAGCGTTTTGAGGTATCGCAGCAGCAGATAACAAAGAATATCAACAAGCCATTGATAAATCTTTACCATACAGGTAAGATGACTGGCTTGACAGAGGTGCTCTTTTTGGAGCGTTGTCTCAACTTGTTGGAGCCAGGAGGACGTTTGGGTATAGTCCTGCCAGAAGGTGTTATGGATGGCAATAAGTTGCATAACGTACGACAGTATATCGAAAGTCGTGCTAAGATACTTTTTATTGTCTCACTGCCGCAGGAGGTGTTTATGAAGTCTGGAGCCTCCGTCAAACCCAGCATACTTTTTCTGAAGAAATTTACGGAGAAGGAACAGCAGAATTATGATGATACAACGAAAAAAGTAACAGAAGAAATAGCGGTAAAATATGCTGACGAGCATCAGCAAATAGCAGATGCTTTAGCAGCATCCACGACACCTGAAGAAAAGAAACTGCTGCAACAGCGTAAGAAGCAACTGCGAATGAAAATGGAGAGTGAGAAAGAACATCTCCTGAAAACCCGATTGAACTATGACATTCCTATGGCTAAAGTCAACAAGGCAGGCATAGGTAGTCGTGGTGAGGTTGTTGAGAATGAGCTAATAACGCTGGAGAAGGAATTCTCCAAGTACAGGAAAAAAGCCCGATTGTGGTAATATGGCCATTACTGTAGTAAAATATGCAAACCTGACTAATTGGAGTATGGGTAATGTGGTGAGTATATCATTGTCCTATAACCCCAAATATGCGTTGGTTATGCTATCTGAATTGTTGACATTTGAAGATACAAGATGTCTACTTGAAGATGATGAGTATTATCAGCAAGTAACACTTAGAAGTAATGGCTATGGGCTTGAAAATCGAAAGAACGGACACAAGAAGGGAACAGAAATTCGCACCCGCGACCAACATTATTTAAAAACAGGACAGTTGGTTCTTTCTAAGATTGATGCGCGCAATGGTGCTTTCGCATTAGTGAGTGAAGAATATGACGGGGCTATTGTTACCAAGGATTTTCCTACTTATAGGATAGATGATCAGCAGGTACGCCCTCAATATCTATTGTTGTTTCTTTTGTCTGCCCCATTCCTTGAACTTGTGGGACATTGCAGCAAAGGCACCACTAAACGCCAGCGTGTGGATATTGGGATGTTGTTGAACTTGCAAATACCAATACCATCTCTTGAAGAACAGGATGCAATTTTAAATAAATATTATGAGCTGTTGGGTGATATCCAAGAGCGTTCTGGACAGGTTAAACAAAAGGAGCAGGAAAAAGAGACCTTTTTAAGCGAGTCTCTTGGCCTTCAAAAAAACAGTGGTGGGGATAGTATTGCCTCAACTAAGTTGTTTTTGGTGAAATACGAAACACTTGCCAGTTGGAATGTCGATGATGCCATTAGAGGTGATCGTTCAGAATCTGACAAATATCCCTCTTATACGTTGTCTGAACTCCATAATGATATTCTGTTATGCAGAAAAGGCAATAAACCCAAATATGAAGAAAAATCCCCTTTGCGCATATTAAATCAGAAATGTGTACGGTGGAACTATATAGACTTACAATACGCCAAAGGCGTGGAGCGAGCTTGGGTGGATGCTATCAGTGATGACTATGCCACGCGCGAAGGGGATATTTTGGTTAACTCAACTGGTGAAGGAACAATAGGTAGGAGTGCCGTGGTGGATAAAGCCAATACGGGCTTGCTGTATGACAGCCATGTCCTACTTCTTCGCATCAACTCACAACGTTTGAATCCTTTTTATCTATCATTCTTGATTAACAGTAAGTATGGACAGCATCAAATAGAAAACTTGAAAAGTGGCAAGACCACCCACCAGACGGAATTGGGGGTAGGTAATCTTTCTAAGATGTCAATACCATTGCCAACCATTTCAGAACAGGTGATAATTGCAACAAAGTTACAAGAGATAAATGAAGAAATAGCACAACTCAAGGATATTGACAACACCCGTGCTAAGGCGAGGACGTACTTTGAACGACAAGTTTATAAAGCATGAAAATCAAGCGGATATACATTAAAAAGTACAAGAATATTCAGGAGCAGACACTAACTTTCAGTGACGCTGCTAGATATTTGGCTCTAATAGGCGAGAATGGCTCTGGTAAGTCCAACTGGCTGGAGGCGGTGAGTATGATATTCCGCAGCTTGCATTCCAAAGATGTTCCCTTTACTTATGAGTTAGAGTATGAGTTGGGTGGCCACCAGTATATAATCACTCATAAGACAAGACGAGGAGGCGGTTTTATAACTTCATACCGTGAAGATGATAAAACTGTTAGAAAGAGTGCAGTTGTTTTACCCAAGGTGATAGCCTGTTATAGCGGTGAAAGCAATCGTTTGTGGAGTACAGCTTATAAGGATTATTATAATCAGTTTTTCAAAGATGCAATACGGAATAAGATTGAATATCCAGAGATGCTCTATGTGAACAAGTATTACTGGAATATAGCCCTTGTCACATTGATGTGTTCAGATGATCCGCAGGTAACAGATTTCTTGAAGAATCATTTCGGAATAGAGAATCTGGAAGGCATAACCGTCACTTTTGAATTGATACCAGAGAATATAGCTGGTTTTCAAGACAACAATGTTAAGGAACTGTTGTCAATACTTCAGGAGAAAGAAGAACCGATCACCTTGCCAATGGCTGAAGTGGCAGGTTTGGCAATAGACTATCGTAATAACCTTGACTATTGCCGTAAGTTGTTCAATTACCTTTTAATCGCGTCTCTTCCTGTTGCAAACAGTGAGATACCAGTCAACAAGGCAATCAGTAAGATTAATGTATCTGTAGATGGAATTAATTCATATGGATTCAGTGAGGGTGAGCAGAAGATGATTCTGATAAAATGCCTTACCAGTTTGCTGGCAGATGATAATACGCTATTGATATTGGACGAACCTGATGCCCATGTTCATGTCGCAAACAAGATAGACATAGTGACGGCCATAGCCACTTATAATGGGCAGACCATATTGACGTCTCATTCACCGGTTGTTGTAAATGAACTTAATGCGGATTGTATTCGGTATGTAGATAAAGGTAATGTGAAGATGGTAGATAAGATAGATACCATTAGACGTGTGTCAGGCAATAATATCTCGTTAATTGATGGCGCCTTTATTCTTTCTGCCAGGAAACTGATTGTAACCGAAGGCCCGTTTGACATTAACTATATCAAGACTGCCATTCGCAAGCTTGGTGAGACCGAACCAAAGTATTTGAAACTAAACAGCGTAGCCTTTATATATCAGGGCAGTGCAGGCAATACAAAGTCTTATTTAGAGACGATGATTATCCCAATCATTGATGATATGGATAAGATTCTGTTCATTTTCGACTATGATGCGGGGCAAGGTGGTGACCAGTGTGGACAAAAAGGGTATCAGGAAATTACGAATATAAAATCACAATATGACGGCCATTTGGAGTGTCTATATTATTCCAACGATTACTCTGTAGCCCCTTCAGTGTTCTATGTTGAAGATTACTTTACGTCAGATTTCTATCCGAATTCCAAGGCTAAAGTAGATGGAGTGTCTATGCCATTGACATATAGAATGTTGAAGGAGATGAAAGGGATACCAGGAGCAATAAAAAATGAGATAGAGCACAACTACTCAAATAAAAACCACGATAAGTATGAGGCATTCAAGCCTTTGCTTGAAAAGCTTCTGGAAATATTCGAGTTGTAATATATTATTTGCGGCACAAAGTCGACAAAACTTAGGCGCACTATGTAAGGCTGTTGATTATGGTCGGGTTTCCGTGGTATAGTACCTAATTGCCCCTTAATCATGAACCAGCATTGCCATTAACATATATATTCCGCATGGACGTCAAAGTTGTTTGAGGAACAGACTGGTGAGATGTTGAAGCCTCCTGTTATTATGAAGAAGTAATACAATAATGGATAAAATCTAACAGATATTTATTAGTTCGACATTCGAGGACTCAAGATGGAGAGGCAGGATGTGATAGCAGCGGTGGCGAGTACGGGGAATGTGCCTATGGGCATGGAGTATTTCCCAGCAGGTGATGCTACTCCGTTCGATTACATCAAGAAGCAGATAGATTCGGTAGATTATTACATCTTGATCGTTGCAGGCAAGTATGGCTCAACCAATAAAGAGACGGGGCTGAGTTATACTGAGATGGAGTTTGATTATGCGGTAGAAAAGAAAGTGCCCATAGCCGTACTGCAGTACAAAGACCTGAAGACCCTGACGGGAGATAAACTGGAAATGGAAGACCCGAAGAAGCGGGAATTACTTGAAAAATTCCGCGTAGCACGCGCCAAGAGTTCTCTCGACGAGGCTATGAGAAATATGCATAAGACCTTGGAGCAAAGAGATAAAACAGGCAAATGCCGAATTACAGAAGGGTCTAGGGTGCATATTCTTGAGTTGTTTAAATTCTTTGATCACGAATTGAAGGAAAACACGACACGTCTGATAAATAAAGCCCAGGAAGTTCCGAAAGATTTCAATGAATTAAGCGAAGACGTGTTTAAATCAAGAAAAGGCATTTGATAATTCTTCGTCAAAGTGAGGAAGAGGCACGAAATTTATTTGAAAAAGCTAAATTTTTCTATATAACAGTGTTTCATTTCTGCATGAAAGATATGTTTAGAATATGAGCGTTGATTTAAAAGGTATTTTTGGGAGTAGAATCCAGATAGGTAGCAAATTGCGGTCTATCATGGGTGTGTTCTTTAATCAGGACAGCCAGGAGGTCACTGATTATAAACCGTCGTATCAACGCAATTATGTGTGGGACGACGAGAAGGCTACCTATTTTATAGAGAGTATATTTTTGGGTACGGAGATTCCACCGCTGGTTTATTTCAAGACCATTACGGATGAGGCTATCAAGAATGAGATAATTGATGGCCGCCAGCGATATCAGACTATTTTGCGCTTTGTGCAGGGTGACTTGAGATTGAAAAAGAACGGCCTGCAACGTCTGGGCGAGGTAAAAGAAATTGTGGGAAAGACTTTCGATGAACTGCCCGACAGCTACAAGTCGCTGTTCCAAGAGACACGTATCAGAATCATTGAGATTCGTTTCCTCACAGACCATACTCCCGAAGAGGAAGATGCTTTGAAGAAGGAGATTTTCCAGCGATACAACTCCGGTATTACTCCGTTGAAGAACTTGGATATCTATAAGGCTCAGTACTATTACAATGACTTGAACACTTATTTGAAGCACGAGTTGAAGGAGGATCCATATTTCGATGTCATCCTTTCACGCGTGTTACGTTTGGAAAAAAGCAAGTCTGAGCAGAAAGCTGTGAAGATTAGGGAATTGTTGGTGTTGAACCGTATTCCTATCAAATACTATGCTATCCAAAAACAGCAGGTTATTCGTAAATACTTTGAGCTTTTGTCCGACCAGATTACAGAGGAGGAAATCAAAGACGTTTACGACAATTTTAGACGCCGTCTTGGCTTGCTGGACTTCATTGAAGCAGGTTTTACGGATGCGAATGTGCCTTACAATCGCTTAATAGGCGAGTGTCTATATTGGGCAATCTCAATTGTGGAAATGGAAAAAGACTGCCATCTGCAAGAGGACATGTTTATGCGCAACCGGCTGGTGGATTATATAAGAGATAATATTGACAAGTACACTACAGTCCGTAGTTCTTTTGCCAATATCCTTTTTGAGCGCTTTGAGTGCACAGCAGCCTTTTTTGAGCAAGATTTTAACTGTGACTTTACTTTATATCTCTACAATA
>JAEEGJ010011277.1_pt1 | contig 22771 bp, 12 predicted proteins | sample 8958761 | NCBI WGS metagenome assembly JAEEGJ01 (sample SAMN16246546, study PRJNA631951) | gut metagenome | biome: gut microbiome; feature: rumen; material: RS-attached | host: Bos | place: Iran: Karaj | collected 2018-10 | reverse complement strand
CCTGGCCCCAGCCTGTTTGCGGATAAACGTTATCCTTGTACGTCTGCACTGTCGAATCGCCCACGACATGAATCGTGAAACTTGTAGAATCGCTCACGGCGACACCCGTGAATACAGAAGCAGCAAGGAGATACTTTAGTATAGATTTCATAATAAACCCTTCAGCTTTGAGGTATGAGGTCGCAACCTTCGGTTGCTTTGAGGCGTGAGGAACAAGTTAATCAGGAATTCGGAATTATGAATTATTTAGACAGGCGGTTTTGCCGCGATTATTTTCAATTCCGAATTATTACCGCACCTTCGCCCATGTCGTGGCGTAATTCGTTTTACCTTGGCGGACCATCACTCGATAAAGCCCATTTGCACGCACGATAGAGGATAAATCAACATCGCCGGTCTGTACCGCTTTACGCACCACCATGCGACCGCTCATATCGAATACAGTTACTTCGGCACGCTCCGTCAGCGAGAGCACATCGCCGCGAAGTTTCACGCCTGCATTTGCAACAATGCCATTCAGCTTCGTCGTCGTGCAATCAATGCCTACACGGCAAACGCCCTCTACGCTAAACCCAAAAGCATCCAGGTTCGGAGCGCCATCGTTTGTCACCGACATGAACTTGAGTTCGGCTTCACCCTGCGGAGCATCCAAAACCACATAAGCGGTATCCCACTTGTCCCAGCCTCCCGTCGGAGGGGCACTCAGATAGTAGTCATGGTCAAGATAAGCGTTGAACATGCGGTCCGAAGAACCTCCATTCGCATAACGCACGGCAAGCGTCACATTCCCTGCACCGGGGAACTTCACCTTATAGCTAGCGTAGGATTCGCTTGTATTGTCCAAGTTGTAGTAACCTTCGCCAGTAAAGCCGGTCCACTCGTTTTGAGTCCAACCGATTCCCGCAGCATCCGGTTTGCTTGCATCAAAAAATTTCTTGATATCCTTATCAATTTGTGTTGTCGTTTCCTGACTGCCTTCCATCGGAGTAAACGGCACAAAAGTCACGTCATCGAGGCTCTTCGGAGTCGTCGTCGGGAACGCGGTCAAGGCTTTTCCGTCACCGGTATATTTTACAGCGGAGCCGCCTTCATACACGGCGGTGAACTGCGTCGAAGCGCTACCCATCTTGAATGTATGGATGTACGGAGATTTCACGTTGGAACGGCTCGGAGCGCCAACCTTGTTTCCGTTACCGTCATACCAGCCCAAGAACTTCTTGCCTGACTTCGGAATGGTCTTGAGCATCACAGTCATCCCCTGCGGATAGTACGCATTGAGAGATGTCGCTTCTGCGGCCCCTTCCGGGCTGACCTTGACATCCACCTGATACATGGGAGCCATGTAGTCGCCAAGCTTTTTGACAATCGGATCCTTGTGGGCACGCATCTGTTCGGTGATGATACGGCCAAAGGCGTTCGCGCCGTTCATCTGCAAATGCACCTGGTCCGTCTGGTCGCTGCCGAGATTGCTGTATTCCGCCTTCGTGGCATAGTTAAAAATAAACTGTGCGGCATAGCGTTCTCCAACAGAAATCATGTAGTTTGCAACCATTTCGCTCATGTCGATAAACGGAACATTAAGTTCAGTCGCAAGCTTTTGATTCAACGCCGGGTAGCCACGATAGCTGTTATGGATTTGCGTCGGAGAATCGTAGTACAGACGACGTATCGGACTCATGATGATAGGATTTGCGCCCTTCGCGCGGACATCGGCCACCATCTTTTTCATGTTGGAGGCGAAAAAGTCTTCTGTACTGTAGTTCACGTCATTGATGCCGAACTGGATAACAACGTAATCGCCGGCTTGAAGTTTGTCAGCAATGCAGTTGCCGTTAGAACAGCCCTTCTTGAAGAACATGTCGTAGTAGCCGACAGCCGTGCCACCTTTCTTGTCCTTGCCGCCGCCACCCAGCGACATGCCCCCCTGGCCGCGGTTCACGACCGCAGCCTTGTTCACGTCGAACCAGAAATGAAAATCCTGTCCTTGCCCCTGCTTGGGGTAATAACCTTCCGCCCAATCCTGCATGGTGGAGTCACCGCACATATAGATGGTAACTTTCGCCATCGCAAGCGGTGTGGCGATCATCGAAGCGATAACGGCAGATTGCCAAATTTTGCTAAACACGCCCATAAAAAACCTCTTTAGGTAACAGGTCTTAGGTTATAGGCTTTAGGTATATAAATCACGCACTTCGTGCCTATTTATCAAAACGGCAACGCCGCGATTTTTCCTAAAACCGAACTCCTAATACCTAATACCTAATTTTTAAATATTCCTGTTTGCACAAACTTTCCGTCAAGTTTCACTTTCACAAAATACGATCCTTTCGGAAGAGATTCACCACCAGCAGCCATCTCGTTAGAACCGGCAGAAACATGCTTCGAAACGCCCATGCGCATCGCGCCCGAGAGGTCGTAGAAATAGACTTCGGCAAATCCGGCACTCGGAGTGAACAAGACACCCGTCGATAAATCGAAGTGCGCGCCCCCCTTGAACGGAACAACTGGATTCACGGTCCGCTGTTGCGTTCCATCGTAAAGTTCAACACCGTCGATGCCGAACGTGAACATATCGACATTCGGGCCGCCATCGCTTGTCATAGAGGACAACTTAATCGTATTCACGCCCGCTTTCAATTTCACATCGATTTTAGCATCTGCATACGTTGTCCAGCCCGTAGCCGGGAAGCTAATCGACCCCGCCGATTTGCCATTGACTTGCACCGACATGCTGCGGTCAGCAGTTCCGCCATTGGCATAGCGAATCGTAAGCGTAGTCATCGCTTCGGTCTGCGAGAATATATCCCAAACGCCATAGCTAGAAAGCGAATTATCGAAATTGTAATAACCGTTCTTGAGGAATCCCTCGTTTTCGGTTTGCGTCCAGCCAATACCTTCCTTCGGCGTAGAAGCATCCAGTTCAGACTTTCCGTTGTTCACAACAGGAGTCGTATCCTTGGGCACAACCACATTCTCGCCAACAACGTAAATATCGGGTGCAGCGAGTTTCTTAACAGCATCCGGCAGATAATAACCGATATGCGGAGGCTGGTTATAAGCCGTATTTTCAGAGGCTACAGCCGTACGGTACGTAGCGTCGTGCATCAGCGTATAGACACGGTGCGGACTTGTGACCGGAGTAGAAACAATATACACTGTGGTAGGATCTGTTTCGGAACGCACCACAAGTTCTTCGCGCCAGTCGCCAAAGAGGTCTGCCACGAGGCTAGGCGTATTCTTGGTGCCGTTGCAACCGGCAGCTTTGAGAGCCGCGCCGCCATCAAAATAGACATTCGATTTTTTGGCCTTGGAATCAAACTTTGTCACATACGCACCATCCAAAAGTTCATCTTGCAGGTCGCCGTCAAAGTAAATGCGGAAATTTTGAGACACGGCAGGCGTACCGATTTTCTCGTGCTTTACGGTAAACATTCCACCGCCCTTCGCAGACCACATCTCGTAACCGCGATGAGTAGAATCAACATCGGCAGCCATGCCGCGGCCGTTATCTACGCCAGGATTCGGCTGTGGAGTTCCCCAAATAATCGTGCCATCGTTTGCACGGAGTTCATCGGTATATTTGGCATCCTTGTGTTCGTGCACGTCCCAGGATTCAAGCCCCGGACGGTCCGGATCCATATCGGCAATATGATGAGCATCGCCATGACCAAGGCCCGTGCTGTAACGCAGGGTGCCATCGTGGTTCAAGGCTGCAGCACCGAAAAATACTTCATCATAACCGTCTCCATCGAGGTCAGCCGCCTGAAGACTGTGGTTACCCTGTTCGTAAAGACCCTTGCCTGGATCTTCGGACTTGTGAAGCCAGCGCAACTTCAAATCCTTGCCGTCAAAATCGTACGCAGCCACGTAAGCCGAGCTGTAGTAGCCACGGGCGAAAATAGCACTCGGATGTACGCCATCCAGATAACCCGTCGCCGCCAAGTAGCGTTCGCAACGGTTGCCATAGTTGTCGCCCCACTTGCCTTTAGCCTGCGGAGAAGAATGGCTCAAGATATTTCGGCTCGGTTCGTATGTAATTGTCGTAATTGCCGCACCGTCAACGCCGCGGAACACCGTCAAATATTCAGGACCCTTGAGGATAATGCCGTTACCATCGCGATGATCCGCAGACTTGTCGCCAATCGCCTTGCCCGTACCGTCAATCGTACCGTCGGCAGTCTTCACAATCATTTCGGCCTTGCCGTCACCATCGTAGTCAAATACCTGGAACTGCGTGTAGTGCGCACCGGCACGGATGTTCTTGCCGAGGTCGATACGCCAAAGCCTCGTGCCGTCGAGTTTGTACGCATCGATAAACACCGTACCCGTATAACCCGTCTGCGAGTTATCGTGAGCGTTCGATGGATCCCATTTCAAAATCAATTCATATTCACCGTCACCATCAAGGTCGGCAGCACTCATGTCGTTTGGGGTGTAAGTGCACTTTTCGCCGTTGGGCATCGTCTGAGCCGCAGGCACTTCGAGTTTAAGCGTCTTGTACGGAAAGGAATTTCCGCTATTCGAAACAGTCTTGTCCAAAACGAGAGACAAAGGCGACTTCGCTTGTTCTTTGCCATCAACTACGGCAGCGACTTCATACTTGGACGTCGTTTTTCCGCTCTTGTCCAAGTAGTTTGTGCCCGCGTTTTTCGCAATAGAGGCAATCTTTGAGCCATCGCGGTAAAGATTAAACTCCGTAGCCGGGTCATCCGTACCGAGCAGGCGCCAGCTTACCAGCACTCCGCTGCCCACATTGGATACGACAAGACCGCGCGTCAAGTTTTCCATTTGACGGGGGGCAGCAAAAGAAGGAACGGCCAAGCCAACAGCGAGCACCGAACTTGCGAAAAAAGTCCTAAAATTTCGGTTATATCCCATATACAACGCTCCTAACGATGTTAAAAACCAAACCGATGTTCCAACTTAATATAATCTATTTTTTATAAAAAGTCCACATTGCACAATATATTTTTTACTTTCACCTATATATATTATGTAAAAAGTCCACAATTAACATTATATAAAAGTCCACATTTCTCTTTCAATCGTGCAATTGCAATTATATTTACAGTTAAAAATCGCGTGATAAAAATCACAAAGGGTATTCCTTTACTATATTTATTGCGAGTATGCCGCAGTGGTGGGAAAAATTTTCGTGGGAATGGTTGTTCGATAACATCGCAGCACGTTCTCCGACATTTGTAAAAATCATGATTGTTACAGGAAAGTCGTTCTTTTACTATCACGGAACGACTCGTGCAGCTGCGTTGACCTATACGACACTTGTAGCTGTAGTTCCGCTCCTCATCATGCTCACCTCGATTTCTTTGGCAGTCGGGTTCGGTACATTTATTTCGGACTACCTTCCTATCGTGCTCGACATGCTCAATCTGGACTGGCCGACCGAGCAAATCATGGCCATCGTCGAAAACGCAGAACACATCCCCATCGGCAAACTTGGGATTATCGGCGCAGCAGGTCTTTTCGTCACTTTCATTCTCTCGTTCGGGAGCCTGGAAACGAACTTCAACGTGGTCTGGGAAAACAAGACCTCAAGAACGTTGCTCCGCCAAGTCAAGGTCTATACGCCGTTCCTCCTCGTGGGTGCCGCCATCGTCGGGATGTTCGCCGGGTTCGTGAACCATGTGCAAGACGTACTCACCAAAATTATCGTTGACGGATTCCACTTTTCACCCGAAGTCATCAAGGCGTTGATTTCGGCCTTCTGGTACTCCACGTACCACATTGCTTTGCTCGTCGTCATCTTCTTGATGCTCTACGCGCTCCCGGCACGCCCTAACGGACATAAGCCCTACACCCGCAAAAAGCTCTTTTTGGCATCGATGCTTTCGACTTTGATTTGCTGGCTCGCGATAAACATTTACGTCAAAATTCTGATGCTCATCCAGACGACGATGGTCACGCGTATGTCCATTTTCTACGGATCGCTTGCGTTTATTCCACTATTCCTCTTCTTGCTCTTTGGGGTCTGGTCCATTATCTTATGCGGCAACAGTCTCGTGTGGACAATTTGCCACTGGCCAGCAGTCAGCACAAAGAACTGGAGATGGGAAGGCAACACGGACGAACTATGAAGAAAAAAATTTTCGCATCCATTCTCATGGCAATGGCTCTTGCCGTAAATTCTCACGCAAAACTCCAGGGGTCTGACGATTTCCAGCCCAAAGAAGAAGCAAAATCCTCTTGGAGCGCGCTCCTTGGCGTAAGCGGCGGCAACTCTCTACTGGCACGTGACGGAACGATTTTCATGAACATCCGCATCGGCATCGCATTGAACCCCTACATCAACTTCGGTGCGTTCTGCTCGACAATCATGAGCGATGTGAAAAATCCCAAGGTTCACCACTCGCAAATGATCGATTACCACACCTTTGGCGTTTTCGCCGAAGCTACCGTTTTCCGTAGCGGCATTTTCTCCGTTTCCATACCGATTAACATCGGCGGCGGCGAAATTGATTTTATGGACAAGGGCGATGAAGACGGATTCAAGGCCAGCGACGGGGTTTTTACCGCAGACTTTTCAGCACAGTTTAACTTTCGCGTGACCAAGCTGCTCGAAGTTTCCATAGGCGGCGGTTACAGACTTTTTGCAGGAGTCGAAGCCAACAACCTCGAAAACAAAGACTTCCGCACTCCGTTTGGCGAACTGAGATTCACGTTTAAGGAGTTTTAGGGGTTAGGTATTAGGTTTTAGGGAAAGCAAAGGGCATCGTATCTGCTAGTGGTGCTGCTTACGAAATTAAAGAATCTAATGAAATTAGATCAGTCCTGCAGTGAATGTGAACTGACCCCAAAAAGTTGGACGGTTTATCGTAGGCGAATTTTAGTCGGGAATGCGATTTTGGCGGTGAAATCGGATATTTTTTGCTATTTTCACCGCCAATTTTATAGTTTATTCAAAAGGATTTGCACAAAAAAGAGCTATTCTAACATTTGGTGGCGGTGATTTTCATCATTTTTCAACCATTTCACCGCCAACGGGAACGACAAAAGGTCTATTTCAGGCTATTTCAAAACAGACAAGTTAATTATTGGCGGTGAAATCGTGCTTTTTTTGGCAAATTCACCGCCAGAATCACTCCCCGCAACGAGAACAAGCCCATTTTTTTCACACACAAATTAAATTTTAGCGGTGAAAATAGGGCATTTTCACCCCATTTCACCGCCACTTTGGCATTTTATGCTTTACTACAGCTTTTCTGCTCTTGGGAACCTCTAAAATTTCTTGGTAACATTAATTACTGAACGAGGTTTCGTATTTATTCGCAAAGCAGTAGAAGTGCTGCGGTCAGCGGAGCGCTCCAGTTGATAGCGACTTCGTTACTTGCAAATGAGCATTGTTCATCCGCGTAAGACATTCCGCGCGCAGTCCCCAAATAATGCGGATTCCTATGCGTGTCTTGACGGTCTTCGTTGATGCCCCCCACGACAAGGCCCGGCACAGGTTCTTCAACACCGTCGGAGTGGCTAATGCGGTGATGCGGATGCTTGGGCGAACTCCACGCGGACCCAGTCACAAAGCTCACATCGACAGGATTGCGGCCGTAAATAAATTCAATCTGCTCCATTGCCGCCACGCGGTACTTCTCATCGCCGAACCACATATAAGCTAAATAAAGCGTCAACGCATGGTTCGCGATATCGCCATTGCTGCCCCAAATAAACTTGCGTATCGACAAACCGTAGGGGTCCTCTTCTTGCAAGCGCAGCATTTCGTCTGCGGTATATTTGAATGCCATTCTCGCTTTTTGCGTCCATTCGCAGTCCGCCGTGGCAAGCGCAAACCAGGCCAGGTTCTGCGTCGAACGCCACTGCAAACCGAATGTCGGCAAATACGCATCCATGTCCGCCGGCAATTGATTTTCAATACGTTCGAGCAGTTTCGCGATGTTCATTTCCGCTAACGGTGCGGCGTTTTCGCGAGCGGCATTATCGCCAACAGCTTTTTTCAATTCGCGGAAAAGCATTGCCCGCGCCCAGAAAAAGTCGTCGCCTAAGTCAGGATCTCCATATCCACCACTTCCTTCCGTATTGTGCGGCCAATCCACTTCTGGATTTTTTTCAGCCCACAAATAAGCACGCACACTAGCAACCAAGCACTTTGTCGCAAATTCGCTATCAACATCCGCAAAAACACGATGCGCCTGAGCAAGCGCCGCCGCAAAATTGAGCGTCGAAGACGTCGATTTTCCAAGAATATAACGTTTCTGCGAAGCATCCGATTCCGCCGGAGTTACAAAACCATCCCAGCGGTACGGCGTCACCTTGAAGAACACGCCGCCATCTTCATCTTGCATCCGCAAGAAGAACTCCAGTTCAAAACGGACTTCATCCAGCATGCTCGCCGGCTGTTCGAACGATTCCTTGAACGCAGAGCCGCCCACAAATTCCGCATTTTTCCGCAATTCGCATGCAAGCATCAACGTCGCAACGCTTACGCCGCCATTCACGATATACTTGCCGTAATCGCCAGCGTCGTACCAGCCGCCATGAGCATCCCAATGCCCCGAACGGTTCATCGTCGGATGGAACTCCAGTGCCGCGTCCAGATGGGCCAAAGGCCGCTTCCACGCTCCAGCAAAGCGTTCCAGCAACTCCACGCCGCTCCGCTGAAAATAGAACGATTTGATATTCGCACGCAATTCACGCGAGAGCCATCCATCCGAAATATCAAACCAATGCGACTCGATATGAACGCTTTCGAGAACAATCTTGTATTGCCCTACTGAACCAACAGCCGAAAAATCGCCCTTGTACAAGATTTCGCCCGTATATTCGCAGTAGCGGAATTTCTCAGCCATCCCCTCAAAAACAACTTTTGACGACGAATCTAAAATTTTGAACTTGACGATTAAAAAAGACGGATTTTCCGAAAAACTGACTAAAAACGTCTTCTTGGCGGAAGGTGCATACCCCGGATGGCAATAATGAATTTTCGCGTTCATGGTTTAAGAATAACTTTTTTTTGCTCGTGCGGAATATAAAAAAAGAAAACCCCCGTTTACCGCAGGGAACAACATAATCCCTATTTTTTTGTTTTATTTCATGCATTTTTGTCACATTTATATTTAGATTTTATACTATGAAAAAGCCAATCAAAATCACCCTCATCGTCCTCGGATCACTGATCCTCCTCTACTTCATCGCACTCCTAGTTGGCCCAAAGATTGCCCGCAGCTACATCGAGGACCACTCCAAAGAAATGATTGGCCGAAGTATCACCATCAAGGATATTTTCCTCAATCCGTTCACTTACAAACTGGACATCGACACGCTCGCCATCATGGAAACCGACGACAAGACGCGATTTGTCGGTTTCGACAAGTTCAGCATAAACATCAACCCGCTCAAGCTCTTGACGGCGACGCTGGACATCAGCGACATCAACATGAAGGCACTCTACGTCCGCGTCAACCAGCATGGCGAACGATTCAACTTTTCGAGCATTCTGGACCACCTCGCCCAGAAAGACAGCATCTATTACGCCGAACATCCAGAAGAGAAGAAGGCTAAAGAGAACAAAAGCGCTGCCGAAATCGCAGCCGGCCTCCCTCTCAAAATTTGCCTGCACGATATCGTTTTTGAAAAAGGCAACATCATTTACCAAGACACCAAAATCGGTTCCAAGTTCCATCTCAAGGATTTCTCGATCAACATCCCGATGGTTTACTTGGAAGACAAATCTACCGATGTCGATTTGGCCCTCCGGTTTGCAGACGGCGGCGATTTGAAAGTCAAAGTCGATGCCAACATGGCGACATACGATTACAAGCTCGGCATCAACTTGCACCAGTTCGCGCTCTCCTGCATCAAGCCGTACTTGAACGATTACATCAGCTACAAGGATTTTGCAGGTTCCCTCTCGGCTGATCTTGCCATCAGCGGCAATATAAATAAGATACTCGCCTCGAACGTCAAAGGTAAGGTCACGCTTGACAAGGTCGATCTCACTGAAAACACAGGCGGAAAACTGGGTGCCGCAAACATCGTCGCCGGCATCAACAAGGCAAACCTCGTCGATAACGAATACCTCATCGATTCCGTTATCGTCGATGGAGCGTACGCACGCGTAGATCTCTATAAAAGCGGCAAGACAAACTTTGACGCGCTACTCGCACCGATGAACAAGAACGCTCCGAAGGCAGATTCTTCCGCAGCAGAAGCCGCTCCGGCAGATGGGGCTACGGACACCGCAACGGACAAACCCGCTGAAGCAGCCGTATCGCAGAAACCAGAGCCAAAGCCCGAACCGAAACCGGAACCGCAAGCAGAACAAGCCACCGCAGCCGAAGCCGCGCCTCAATCCACCGCAACCGATTCCGCAAATGTCGCAAGCAACGAAGAAAAAACGGCCAAGGCCAAAAAGCTCAAGGCAAAAATCAACAAGCTTCTTGTCAAGAACACGTCTGTTTCTGCAACCGACCACACCATTATCCGTCCATTCAACTACACCGTAAGCGGAATCACGGTCAGCGGCCAGAACATCAATTACGACACGCCCTGCAACGTGAACGTCACGGCATCATTCCCCGAAGGCGGAAGCCTCTCGCTCAAGTACCACGGTGCACTCAGCAACTTGAGGACTATGGACATTTACATCAGCGTGAAAAACCTCGCCCTCAAGCATTTCTCGAACTACTCGCTGCATTACACGGCCTACCCGCTCAAGGCAGGTACGCTCGCCTTCGCCAGCGATAGCAAGATTGTCGATCGCAACCTTAACAGCAAGAACACGATTGACATTTACAACATCACCGTCGGCAACAAAGTCGATGATATCAAGCCTGAATACACCGTCCCGATGAAAATTGGCCTTTACATCTTGAAGGACAAGGACGACAAAATCCAGTTTGACATTCCTGTGAAAGGCAACCTCGACGACCCGGAATTCTCCTACGGCAGAATTATCTGGAAAACCGTCCTGAACCTGCTCGTCAAAGTCGCAGTCTCTCCGTTCAGACTCGTCGGAAACCTCGCCATCGCAGGGGCGAACGCACTTGGCTTTGATTTGGGCAAGAACAACGAAGTGGTGATTGACGCAAACAGCGAAACGTTCACCAGCGAACAGTACGCAAAAGCTATCAAGATGACGGAAATGATCCAGAAAGACCCGAAACTGATGCTCACGTTCACGCAGTATTACAATCCGCGCAAGACGGCCAAAGAATACAAGGTCAAGCAGCTCAAAATTGATTTTTACAAGCAAAAGAACAACAAGACCGTGCTGAACGAACTGGACCACAGGGCGATAGACGAAATGGACGAGGACAACGAAGAATACAAGGCCTACGTCAAGGAACACGCCGACGAAATAGACAAGAACTACATGATGAAGGTGCTCCCGCAAATGGCAAGCAAGCGCAATGCCGACCTCCTCAAGGTCCTTCGAGCCCAGCCAGGCATCACGAAGAAGAACGTGAAAGTCATCACCGCCCCGAGAGAATCACTCCGCAAATACAAAGACAAGCCGATGTATAAAGTCGAAGTGGATTTGCAGTGATTAGTAGGAAGTAGGAAGTAGACAGTAGGCAGTGGTTAGTGCCCCGGCTAAAGCCGGGGTTCTTTTTTTTAAAAAAAAGCGGCTTACAAGAAAAGCCCGCACTTGTTGTGCGGGCAAGACTTCTCAATTTCACGGCTGATGGCCAAAGGCTCAATTCAGCGAGCCGTTTATAGTTTATTCATGAATTACGGATTTTTCGACCTTCTGGTTCTCGACTCTCACGTGAGACCAAAGAATCGCATCGCTCACTTCGGAATTTTCGATGACGCAGCCATCGCCGACCGACACGTTCGGACCGATCTTAGAATTCTTGATAACCACGTTCTTGCCGATGTGGCATGGCATGACAATTTCGGAGCCTTCGAACTGCTGAGAAACCGGCTTTGCGGTACGCTGGAGAACATGGGCGTTCGTTTCGAGCAAAGTTTCGACAAGACCACAATCCAGCCACTTTTCGACCGGGGCCGTACGGAACTTGCATCCAGCTTGAATCATGCGTTCCAAAGCATCCGTCAACTGGAACTCGCCCTTCGTGCGGATGTCGTTCTTCATGAGGTAGTCCAAAGATTCCTTGAGAGCCTTGACATCCTTGATGTAATAGATGCCGACAATCGCTTCGTCCGAAACAAACTCCTGCGGTTTTTCCACAAGACGTTCTATAAGCCCATCCGCTCCCTTCACAGCGACACCAAAACGCTTAGGATCTGCAACCTTGAAGGTATAGAGAATGTTTTCCGTAGCGTGTTCCAAAAGGGTCAAATCGGCCTCGAACAGAGTGTCGCCCAAAATAATCAAAAGCGGTTCATCGTCGTTTACAAACGGAAGAGCAAGGCTAATCGCTTCACCCAGCCCCTGCGGATTGGCCTGAACAACGGTACGGACGTTCCCCCATTCCGGCTTTTGCTTCAAATACTCATCAACAACAGATGCCTTGTACCCCGTAATAAAAACAGTCTCGGACGGTTTTAAGAAGAGTGAACCATCGACAATCCAGTCTATGATTGTCTTACCAGCCACAGGAAGCAAACACTTCGGAAGATTTTCTGTATATGGACGTAGGCGAACGCCGTTACCAGCAACAGGAAGAACTATTTTCATTTAAATCCCTTTATATATAACTTCTTCAAACACCCTTACAATTATCTAAAAGATAAAAAAATTATATACAAAAAAAATCATTTGCACGGAATTAAAGCATTTATTCATTAAAAAATATTTGTAACTTGCGTTGAATCACACAGTTACAAAAAATTCGAAAAAAAAGTGAGTAAAAAAACTCCATCCTTTCAGATGGAGTTTAGTGGATGATGCAGGGGTCGAACCTGCGACCCGCTGATTAAGAGTCAGCTGCTCTACCAACTGAGCTAATCATCCAAAATTCTAAGGTCGCGTTCCCGTTTTTCGTTGGGAGCTATGTCTTTGCAAAAATCAAAAGTCGCAGTTTCAAAGTTCGTTGGACGCTTAGCTTTGCCTGACGCTTTTGTATTTGCAGCACCTCGCCTTGCGGTCTGGTGCTTAGTGGATGATGCAGGGGTCGAACCTGCGACCCGCTGATTAAGAGTCAGCTGCTCTACCAACTGAGCTAATCATCCATAGTCGCTTTGGACGCGCTCAATTTTAGAAATATCTGAATAAATTGGCAAGGGGGATGCGCTAATTTTTTGAAAAAAAATTACTCGTCTCTCGTCACTCATCTTCCGACTAATCTATATTCTTCCACACAACTCAATTCTAACCACTATTTACTAACCACTAGCCACTTTTCATGAGCCTCAATTCCAACCGTCTAGACGCATTCCTTTCGCACTTGGGTGTAGAACGCAACCTCTCCCCGGTAACAATCCAAAGTTACCAGGAAGACCTGCGGCATTTTATTGCATGGCTAGACGACAACGGAATTGACCTCAAGGACTTGAAGCCCGAAAAGCTCGACGATTTTTTGACGCTCACCGCCGGGCAGGAGGAATACTCCCCCACGTCGGTCGCAAGGCATTTTTCGAGCTTGCGCGGGTTCCTCAAGTACATGCAGAACCAGGGCGAATACGACTACAGCACGGAATCCATGCTTGCAACACCAAAGCTAGGGCATTACCTTCCGCAGTACTTGACTCGCGAAGAAGTGGATAGCGTGTTCGAGAGTGCCGCAAACGGCAAAAACCCGCTCCGCGACACAGCTTTGTTCGAACTGATGTACAGCGGAGGGCTCCGCATTTCAGAAGCGCTCGGAATCAAGCTTTCGCAAATCGACCTCGACAACGAATGGCTTACGCCGATTGGCAAGGGCAACAAGCAGCGCCTTGTGCCGCTCGGCAGCAAGGCGAAAGAAAATCTCCGTGCATGGATTGAGGAGGGCCGCCCGCTCACGCACCCTTCTACAGACAACGTCATTCTAAACGCACACGGCAAACCGATGAGCCGCATGGGAGCATGGAAAATCGTGCAACTACATACAATGCACTTGAGCAAGCAAGTTTCGCCGCACACGTTCCGCCACAGCTTTGCCACGCACTGCCTTGAAGCGGGCATGGACTTGCGCGTTTTGCAAGAACTGCTCGGCCACGCCGACATCAGCACCACGCAAATTTATACGCACATCGACAAGGAATTCATCAAGCGGGAACATCGGGAACATCATCCGAGGGAGAGAGTAGTGGTTAGTGGTTAGTGGCTAGGGATTAGGGACGAGAGATTAAAGTTCCTGGATTTTATCGCATCTACGATGCTCCAAAATGACTGTTGTAACAAAGAATCTCGAACAAAACAACCAATGACCAGTAGCCAATGACCATTGACTATTGACTAACGACCATTGACCAATAACAACCATCCAAAATTTTATATATTTTCGGGTCAAAACGCTTGAAGCAAATCAAATAACAAGCAAAGCGACCAATATGCGAATCGAAGTTCATCCAGAAAACCCGCAAGCACGCATCGTGAAGCAAGCCGCCGAGATTCTCGAAGACGACGGTCTTGTACTCTACCCCACCGAATCCGGTTACGCCATAGGCTGCAACGCGGAATCCCCCAAGGCAATCCACAAGCTTTACGCCCTCAAGAAGCCCATGAAAAAATTCTTCATGGCACTCATCGTTCCCGACATCCGGTTCGCGACCGGCTACGCCCACGTGAGCAACTTTGCGTTCAGCATCATCAAGCAACGCGTTCCTGGGCCATACACCTTCATTCTCCCTGCCGATCCGCACATTGCGCGTAAACTCGACGTGAAGCGCCCGGAAATCGGCATCCGCATTCCGACGCACCCGTTTTTTAAAGAACTCTTCCAGCACTTCGACAAGCCCATCCTCAGCACAGCCGCCAAGCTCAGCGACGAGGACATGTACGAAACGGACGACATCTGGAAAACGTTCCAGCATTCTGTTGACATGATGGTCGATTGCGGCAACATCGAAATCAACCCGACGAACATCGTAAGCCTCGTCGGCGATTCCATCGACGTTATCCGTGGCGAACTGATTTAGAAAACGCTACAATAGAGGCTCCCGCTCGATAGCGGGCACAACAAAGAAAAGGGCCGCCACAAGCAATTACGCATGGGCGGCCCTTTTGCTATACCCGGTTCGCGAGTCGAACGCGAGTTTAATCCTTAGGAGGGACTCGTTCTATCCATCTGAACTAACCAGGCTTTTTAGCGCAAGCAAATATAACAAAATACTTAATTTTTTTCAACCGGCGGTTCAGTTTCGGATACAAGCCTCGTTCTCGCATCGTACAGGCTTCTGGAAATCTTCGTAAACGCTTCCACCACAACCGGATCAAAATGCGATCCCGCACCGCCGGTAATAATGTCCATCGCCTTTTCGTAGCTGAACCCTTTCTTATAGACGCGTTCTGCAATCAAAGCATCGAATACGTCGGCCACCGCCATGATTCTTGCGGACAAAGGAATCTCTTCACCCTTGAGGCGATTCGGATAACCGGAGCCATCCCACTTTTCATGATGGAAGCTAGCCATTTCGATGGATTCGTTCAAGTAGTTGGCATCGAACGTATCGCCAGCATCTTCCACCATCTTCTTAAGGATTTTGCCGCCTTCTGTCGTATGGCTTTTCATGATGGCAAATTCTTCGTCCGTCAGCTTGCCGTTCTTGTTCAAAATCAAGTCAGACACGGCAATCTTTCCGATGTCATGGAGCGGGGCCGCCTGTTTAAGCTTGTGGACATAAGCGTCATTCAGCACGCCCTTGAACTTGCCTTCTTTCTGCAATTCCTTCGCAATCGCTTCCACATACTCTGCGGTCTTTTTGATGTGGTCGCCCGTGCTCTTGTCGCGAGCTTCGACCATTTCCGCAAATTCCATAATGATGACCTCTTGCATACGCTGGATTCGGTCATTCTGCTCGTGCACTTGATGGATAAAGTTGTACGTATCGCGAGTCATATCGCAGAAGTATTCGTACAGTTGCCCGATTTCGTCGTTCGACTTAATATCAAGTTCTTTTACCTTATCGACCGCGTCGCGGATTCTGTTTAAATTAACATTCCCCATTTCGAACGCAAAAGTAGCCCGCATCGTTTCGCCTGCAATTTTCATGGTCGCAAACGACATCTTGTTCACTGGAATCACAATATTGCGTTTCATCAGTTCAATAACAATCATCATGATAATAAGCGAAAGTCCAAAGAACAGCGAGAGCAACTTGATAAAGAACATCGCCTCGTCGCGAACAATTGATTCCATGGAAATGTCCGCCGCCACGTATGCGACAGTTTTTCCGGCAGCATTCTTGAGAGGCCTATAGACAGTCAAAAGCCAACCATACTGGTCGTCCGAAATAATCGGTTCGATTTCTTCGCCCGCCAAAAGATTAGGCAGATACGGTTCAAAAGACGGGTCAAAATCAATCCTATCCCCAGGAGATCCACCCGGCTCGCCCTCGGTATCCAAGTCAAAGACGACATGGCAGCCATCCTCTAATATTTTATAAACATAAAGAAACTTTGTCTGTGAAAAACTTTCTCGAACATCTTCAAGCACATCCCTCACACGGCTATACCCTTCGACCTCGAACCCCCGTGCAATATAGTCATCGACCTTTTCGGCATCAATGGCAATAGACGCGGCCTTGGTTACGCCTTGCGCGATACTTATAAAGTTATTGATGGAATTGTTGCGATAAAGGAGAAATCCGATTGTACTTGCAAGTCCGCCCAAAAGCACCTCGGCAACGATTACCATCATCACCACTTTGTTCAACAGCGGATTGCGTACGGTCTTTTTTTCATACGGATTGTTGTGCTTGAAATAGCTGTCTTTTAGTTTTTCCTTGTACGCTTTTGGAATAAAGCGGAATATCAAAGCAGAAAGCAGCACAATAGCGCTCTTGTCAAATATGTCAATGACAATATCGGCAACAAATTGCGACGTAAAACGATCCCAGTGCATAACATCATGGAACGCTATCGCAAACGGAGCTGAGATCCCTTCGCCAAAATTAAATCCGTACAAAGCGTATGTGAAAATGGAACCCAGACCGCCGCCAATCAAAGCTAACACAAGAATGACGATAAGCAACTTCCAAATGCGTTTGAAGAACCCACGACGGTACATATAAGTTGCAGTCGTTGCGATAAAGATGCTCAGAACGCCGTAATACATAGCTACAGGCTCTTGGGTGATGCCGTTGTACGCATTCACGCCAAAACCCACAATTACAGAAGGCAGATACCCACCAAGCATGGCGGTCAGCACGGTCCCCAGGCAATCCAAATAAAGCGGAACGCCAAATTCCAGCCTTAACTGTGCCGGAATTACGTTCAAAAGAAGCCCGATTACAATCAACAGAATCACGTTTTTTGAACGCGACCAAAATACAGTAAACCACCTTAAGGCTTTCCGCAGTGCAGACCTAATCTCAGAAACATACATTCTCATACCCAATTTACTCCATATTTCTTACATAAAATAAATAAAAAAATTGCAATTTATACGCTAAGCTTGAAAAAAAGAGAGTAAAAAGGGATGTTTGGTCATTAGTCATTAGTCATTGGTTATTAGCCATTGGTTATTAGCCAATAGTTATTGGTTATTGGTTGTTGGTCGTTAGTTTTTTTCAAAAAATTTTTTTTGACCCCTTGCCAAAGGAATTTTTGTTTGATATTTTTGTGACATGATGAATTTTGTGACAAGTGCAACCCTGAACCGTCGTTGGTGGCGCGGACTCTGACATAGAGCCCGGTATTTGTTACAAATCACCCAAGATTTTTTGGCAAAGGCTTCCGGACTCACGGAGGCCTTCCTTTTTTTCCAAAAATTGACGAAATCCTCCGGGACTTAAAGCTTTTGCCTACCCGAACACTAGGAAAGATTTTAAACCAGAGGATAAAAATGACTAAGATTACCCACATCACCGAACAGCCGGGTTACGCTCCGCGTACCGACAGCATTTACGTCGCACTTCCCGGTGAACGTTACACCCCGTTTTCACTCGCCAAGAAGCTCGGCGCAAAAGCGATTTTCGAATCGGCCAGCTTCGACCACGGTCGCAGCCGCTACTCGACTTTGATGGTCGATGAAGGGTTCCGCCTGCGTCAAAACGACAAGAACGTGAGCATCGTTGTTGATGGCAAGGAAAGCGAATTCTTGGCAGAAGGTGATGGCGATATTCTCGACGCCTTGCTCAAGATTTCTGCAGAAAACACGGTGCCGCCCAACCAGATTCCAATTCCTTCTTCAGGTGTGGGCTACCTCGGCTACGAATTCTGTGCCCGCTGCGATACCATCCGCCTCGCCCCGCAGGTGGACGAACTCAACATCCCCGAAGCTGAATTCCTGGTGGGCCACATCTACATCGTGTTTGACCACTTTACCGAAAAGCTTCACCTGTTCGCCCTGAACTACGAAGAACACCAGATTGATTTGAAGGCTGCCATCGAGCGTGTGAAGGCCCGCCTCGCTGACCTCGACTTCAGCTACCTCGCCCCGGAACAGCAGTACGGCAAAGGCATTACCATGACCGACCTGGAACAATCCCGCAAGGAATACGTAGAGAAGGTCGCCGCCTTGCAAAAGCACATCATCGCAGGCAACATCGTGCAGGCCGTGCCTTCCCGCCGCATCCAGTTCGCAAGCGACATCGAGGCTCTTGACATTTACCGCCGTCTCCGCACGGTGAACCCGTCCCCGTATATGTTCTTCTTGGATTATGGCACACACCAGTTCATCGGTGCTTCGCCGGAGAGCTTGATCCGCGTGCGTGAAGGCATTGCCACCATCCACCCGATTGCAGGAACACGCCGCCGTGGCAAGGACGACGCCGAAGACTTGGCTTTGATGAAGAACTTGAAGGGCGACCCGAAGGAACGCGCAGAACACTTAATGCTTGTCGATCTAGCCCGCAACGACCTTGGCCGCGTCTGCGATGCAGGTACGGTCGAAACCACCAAGTACATGGAATGCGAAAAGTTCAGCCACGTGATTCACCTGGTCTCAGACGTGCAAGGCAAGGTTTCCAAGAACAAGAAGGCAATCGAAGTGTTGCGTTCCAGCTTCCCGGCGGGTACGGTGAGCGGAGCCCCGAAAATCAGCGCGATCGAAATTCTTTCCGGATTGGAGAAGGTCAAGCGTCGCTTCTATGCGGGTGCCGTGGGCTACATCGAATCCGACGGCGACCTCGATTTCTGCATCGCCATCCGTTGCTGCCTCAAGCAGGGCAAGACAATTAGCCTCCAGGCAGGTGGCGGCATTGTGGCAGCCTCGAACGCCGACCGCGAATTTGAAGAAACGAACGAAAAGCTCGGAGCCATCAGAGCTGTACTGGAGGGGGAGCGATAGACGAAAGAACGCCCGCAATGGCGGGCTACAGACGAAAGACGAGAGAAATCGCCTATAACCTACAACCTATTACCTAAGACCTAACTATGATTATCATTATCGACAACTACGACTCTTTTACTTACAACGTCTATCAGGCGTTGGCCAAGATTACCCCTGAAGAAATCCGCGTGCTCCGTAGCCGCGAATGCACCATTGCGGACATCGAAAAGCTCTCTCCGAGCCGCCTCATCGTAAGCCCAGGACCGGGCCGCCCCGAAGATGCGGGCATCTCCGTGGAAGCCATCAAGCACTTTGCAGGCAAGCTCCCGATTTTGGGCGTATGTCTCGGCCACCAGGCTATCGGTTACGCTTTTGGCGCAAAAATCGTGCAGGCCAAGTTCATCAAGCACGGCATCGCCGAAGAAATCGACCTCGACGGCAAGGGACTTTTCCGCACGATTGGCAAGAAGAATATCTTCACGCGTTACCATAGCCTCGTCATCGACGAAGCGACACTCCCGGGCGATTTCGAAGTGACCGCACGTGCGACAGACGGCGACATCATGGGCATTCGCCACAAGACGCTCCCGATTGAAGGCGTGCAGTTCCACCCGGAATCTATCGCCAGCGGCCGCGCCGACGAATTCTTCAAGGCGTTCCTCAACTACCGCCGCGAACCGCTCGACATCCGCGGAATCCTGAATACGCTTACCGCAGGCAAGGACCTGAGCCGCGAAACCGCCGAAATGTTCATGGAAGACTTGACGGACGGCATCATGGACGAACGCCAGATGGCAGCAATCCTCACCGCACTTTCCAGCAAGGGCCCTGTTGCCGATGAAATCGCGGGTTGCGCGAAGGTACTCAGCAGCAAAAAACGCAAGTTCCCTTACAGCGGTGACGAACTCACCGATATCGTGGGTACCGGTGGTGATGGCAAGGGAAGCTTCAACGTGAGTTCTCTCTCCGGCCTTATCGCCGCAAGCTGCGGCGCGAAGATTGCAAAGCATGGTAACCGCGCTGTCTCTAGCAAGTCCGGTGCCGCAGACTTCTACACTGCGGCGGGTTTCAAGCTCGACATGACACCGGAAAAGGCCGCAAGCGTCATCGACAAGACGAATTTCGTGTTCCTTATGGCCCCCGTCTATCACAGCGCCATGCGATTTGCGGGCCCAGTTCGCGGAGTCCTCGGCGTTAAAACCATCATGAACTTGCTCGGACCTCTCACGAACCCGGCAGAAGCCAAGTACCTCATGCTCGGTGTCTATAGCAAGTCGATTCTGGAACCGTTCACCAAGGCGGCGAAGGCCCTCGGTGCAAAACGCGTGATGGTCGCCATTTCCGATGACGGCTACGACGAAATCTCTCCGTGCGTCCCGACGACGATTGCCGAAATCTTGGAAGATGGACAGTATCGCGAATACCGCATCGACCCGAAAGACTTCGGCGTCCCAGCGGTAGATCCCGAAGACCTCGCTGGCGGTACGGGTGTCGATAACTTCAACCTCGCTCTCGACGTGCTGAACGGCAAGGGCCGCCCGGGTATCAAGTACGCTTGCGCATTGAACGCCGGTGCCGCCCTTTACATTAGCAAAAAGGCGGAGAGCATCAAGGAAGGCTTCGACAAGGCCATCAAGGCGATGGAAGACGGTTCTGTACTCAAGAAGATTGAGGAAGTCAAGGTCGCGACGAACAGGTAATGAGGTTTACCCATAGGGCATAACAACGACTAAGCCAATAAATTGGCAAGTCTTGTATAGGTTGCATTCGCTCCCTTTGGGGTATGAGCACGGGCTAAGCCCTTTGAGGCTAACGCACCGGATTCTATCGGCCTTCGTCCTCCAGAATGACAGAAAGTAAAAGAGCCCGCAGTAGCGGGTTACAATAAAAGAGAAAACGCTCCGGGATTTCGGAGCGTTTTTCGTTTTTGAAAAGGAGTTTTTTAAGGAGTTTTTTCGCTAAAGTTAGCAAGACAACCGTTCTCCCACCACTAGAACAAAACGCGGTACGGAATTTGTTTGTCGTAACGGCGGCCTTTTAGGTCATGGAAATTCGATTTCAATTCAAGTGAACGCGAGCTGGCCGGATTTGCACGACGAACATCGCGGATTCCGACTTTAGACGTATCCACAGCCGCCCCAAACTTGATGTTCCCGACGAGAGTCTCGCCGCCAAGACCTTCCGCTGTCAGATAGAAATCTTGAACGCCACTCAGCTTGGGCAAGTTGGAGCACTTTACCTCTTCCCACTTAGATGCATCGCCGCTTCCGGGCAATTCGCATTTTGAAATCACGTCGCCCTTCTTGCTTTCTTTTCGCAGCGACAGCGTTCCGCCGGCAGCGTTTTTCACTTGTACATTCACGCCCGTGCCCACGATAGAATCGGTAATCACATTCTCGAAAATCGCATAGCCGCCATCTTTAATTGCAAGTTCGTCCTTGTCGGTGAGGCGCACGCGAATGCCGTTGTCAAAGCCATTTGCCGGAATTGTATCGCGGATGATGCGTAAAAAGTCGAGACGGTCGAGTTCCGCATAGTGCTTGCCCTTCGTAATTTCTACAAAGTTCGATCCGCGTTTGAGCTTTGCCGGGATATAGACAACAGATTTTTCCGGGAATTCGCTCCAGGCGCCTGTGAGCGGGAGTTCCACTTCGCGCGTTTTGCCGTTGATATCGACAAAATGCGAGCTGCCGTTTGCGCCGTTATCAGTCCAGTTGTTGTCATAACGGTAACGGATAAGGTAATCACCAGCCTGCGGGATAATCATCGGCAAGCGAATCTTGCTGTCATCGTAGTTGATGTAAGCGACAAATTCGCCGTTCGAAGCCTTGGAACTGCTGGAAATATCCACATGCGTGAGGATGCCGTGTTCCGCCTCGGCACTCAAGTAGCGGCCAAGGAACGGCTGCCCCATCTCGGGCCAGTTGTCTTCGGTATAGACGAGATCGCGCACTTGTATGTAAGAATTTCCTTTATCGTTCTTGTCGTAGTAATGGTTCACGAAACGCTGACGGTTCACGTCCTGGAACGCCTCGCCGCCCGCAGGCCCGTAGTAGCGCCCGTAACGGCTCAAAAGAATCGTGCCGCCACCATTCAAGAGAGCCTTACCGCTGCGATCTACATAGCCACCGTCAATGCGGTTGGAACGCCCTACAGTCGTCTTGTAGGAATTGTTTTCGAGGTCGGCACCTTTCTTGCAGCAGTTGTCCCAAGCGGTAAAGAGGAAATACTTGCCGTTGTGCTCGATAAGGCTTGCGCCTTCGACACCTGCGCCACCACGGTTCGCGATGTTCTGCATTTTGGCACCGCTTTTTACCTTGCCCGTTTTTTCATCCAGTTCCAGAATGTGGATGCCCGTGCCCCAGGAGCCAAAAGCCATCCAGACTTTTCCGTCGAGATCCTTGAGCACTGCCGCGTCAATCGCGTTGTACGAATCGCTCTTGACCGTGTGAATCACCTCGCCCATGTCCGTC
>JAEEGJ010011274.1_pt1 | contig 22775 bp, 13 predicted proteins | sample 8958761 | NCBI WGS metagenome assembly JAEEGJ01 (sample SAMN16246546, study PRJNA631951) | gut metagenome | biome: gut microbiome; feature: rumen; material: RS-attached | host: Bos | place: Iran: Karaj | collected 2018-10 | reverse complement strand
CTGGCCTTCGAGCATGTCAAGAGCCAGCTTTCCGTTGCGCTGGAAACTTCCGCCACGGCATCGGCCGTAAATCTTGAAGGCGCGACCATCGCCATCAGCAACCTCGCTACGGAGGGAACGCTGGACGTGGCCGATGGTGCCATCATCCCCGGCGCTGTGGTGGAGAACGCCATCCCGGCCGCTACCGTCATCACCGACAAGATTGTTATCCCGCAGACCATTACCAATGCTTCTGTAATGACCATCACCCTTGCCGACGGCACTATCTACAAGCTGCCGCTGAACCAGTGCCTGGACAGCACAGATACGGCCATTACGGAGTGGGAACGTGGCAAGAGCTACACCTACACCATCCACCTGGAACTGGAAGAAGTCTCTTACCGTGCCCTGGTGAAGGACTGGACGGTGGTCACCGGCAGTGGAAACGCTAACCTGGAATGGGACTGATGAGGAAATACGCTCATATCTTTCTGTGCGGACTGCTGCTGGCAGCCTGTACGGCCGTGCCGCAGCCGCAGGAAGAGCTGGGCGCCGTCCTGTTTACCGCCGGCAGCGAAGACCCCGCCACGACCAAGGCCGGCGTGCCCTACATGGCCCGGGACAGCCGTTTCGTTTGCGCAATGTACTACCAGGCCTCTCAGGGCCTGGATGGTGTGGTTACGTCCACGTTCCAGGTAGACAACGAGGTGGGCAATGCTGTAGGCACCCCCTCGTTCTACTGGCATAACCGCCTCACGCACGCCTTCGTGGCCCTGGCCGATTACAACAACCTGGACAGCTGCCCGGCCTGGGATGCCTCCTATGACCTTACAAGGGGCGCCCGCACTTCGATGTCGGAGCAGCCGGACCCCATCCTGGCGCTCACCCTGGCCCGCCCCGCCGGCTCCCTTCCGGAAGCCAACCGCGTGCGGCTTTATTTCAGGCACCAGCTTTCCCAGATCCAGGTGAACCTGAAGGCCGGAGACGACAACTCGGCCCGGCTGGAAGCCCGCCAGATTGACGGCGTAGAGCTCCTGGGCGTCTCGGAAGAGGCCTACGTACCCACGGAACTGAGCACCGACGGTACCCTCGAAGCACCATCGGCCCGCCCGGTGAAGCTGGACGACTACTCCGACGCGCACCTCAGGGAGAACAAGTGGGGCACGTCCTTCCCGCTCTTTGAAATGGAGGAGCCTGCGATGGGATATCTCAAGTCTTTCCATGCCATTGCCTTCGGACGGCTGTCGGCCCTCCGCATTACCTGGCACGAGGAAGAGGGCAACAAGGTGGTGCACGTTTCTACCTTCGAGCTGCCGGAACAGAACGAGTCACACGTGAACATCCGGGACCTCAGGAGCGGCATGCGCTATGTGTATGATCTGGAAATCCGCCGCGGCATGCTGGCCGTGATCCGCGCCGAGATCAAGCCCTGGCAGCAGAAGGAAGAACTGGTGTACGGGGCCGACGGAACCATAACGAATTAGTATGAAGTGTATTAAAGCAATACTGAGCGCAGCTGTTCTCATCTTCTCCCTGGCTTCCTGTGAGCGGGAGATGGTGCTTCCTTTGGACGACATCCGGCCCGGGGAAGCGGTGCTGTTCTCGCCCTATGTGTCCAAGGCGGTCCTCACCAAGGCGGCCGATGGCTATGAGCCGCTCCCGGAGGACTACACCCTCACCGTGGAGATGTACCGGGAAGGTGAGGTGAAGGCACTGGATACGACTCCGCTCTACTGGCCCGACAACGTCAACGCCTATGGCTTTAAGGCCTATGCCGGAACGGAGGATTTGGAAGCGGACCAGTCTACCAAGGAGAAATTCCTCCTGCAGGACCGTCTGGAAGGTTTTGGACTGGTGAAAGGCGTGGCGGGCTATGAAGAGGATGCCATCAATTATCGCGTTTCCAAAGAGTGGTATAAAGATAACAAGAGCCTGGGCCTTCCTCCGGAGGGAAAGGATGCTTCCTACTACAAGGAAATTCCCCTGTATCTCAAGCACAAACGCTCCCTTGTTACCATCAAGTTCAAGGCCGGTGAGGGTGTGAAGCAGGAAGACCTTACGCACCTGGATAACATGGAGGCGCGCATTTACAGTTACAGCGGCGGGGAAAAGCAGGAGATTACGCCGCTCCCCGGCATTGGCAAACTGGATACCGACGAAGAGACGGCCGAGTATACGGCCGTTGTAGAGCCCTACGACTACAGCCTCAATCCCGAGCACGACCTCCTTTTCGAGGTCAAGCTCTCTACCCAGCGCTTTACGTTCTATCCGGCCAACGACTTTGAGAAGGACGACGCTGCGCATATGGAAAATTACCGCCTGGAGCCCGGCAAGCATCTGGTGATTACCGCCACGCTGGGCCGAGACGGCCGCAAAGTGCTCATCACGGCTCTCATCGAGGACTGGGACGAGACTGTAACCACATCGGTGGTGGACGACTATGGCCAGGCCGGAGACCTGTACCAGATCAATAACCGGAAGGAGCTCCGCGAGTTCCTGTCCAATCCCAGGAAGAACAAGCCCGGCAACGTGGCCATCATCGTTCCCAACTCCATTGACCTGGAAGAGGAGGACGGCCAGCCCGCCGAGTGGGAACCGCTCCCGCTCGACTGCACCCTGAACATGGCGGGGGCGGCATTCCGCCCCCTGCATCCGGTCTTCTCCTTCGTGAGCGCCTCGGGAAACCTGGTCAACGGTGTGGTGACCGTGGGAAATGCCTCGGTTCCTTCGGCCGTAGCGCAGGAGAACCGCGGAACGCTGGACCACATCACGGTGCTTCCCGTGACGGCCGACGGAACCGCTTCTTCGGGCGTGGCAACGCTGGGTGCCCTGGCGGTGACCAACTGCGGCGTTATCGTCTCCTGCTCCTCCGACCTGCCGGTGGAGGGTACGGGAGATGCGTGTGTGGGCGGCATTGCTGCCACCTCTGTCTATGCCGATGCAGCTGCCTCCATGCCCGTTATCGAAAGCTGCACGGTGAACGCCCGCGTAGACGCTTCCCATGGACAGGGCGGCGGCATTGTGGGAACCGCCGTGGGGCGCGTCTCCCACAACCGTTTCGAGTATGGCATCACTGTGCTGCAGGACCCCGGCAGCTTCAAGAACATTGTGGCGGCAAAGGCCGGAGACCGCGAGCTGCGTGCCGAGGAAAACTCCTGGCCCACGATTGCCCTGAATGAGGCCGCCGGCACCAATGTCTCCGAGTCCCGGTACGACGCCACCATCGACTCCCAGGATGAGCTGGCCCATCTCCTGAGCCTTCCCTCCTATAACCAGGATGGAAAGCAGTTCCGTCTTTCGAGCGGCTTTTCCATTTCGCGTGCGTCCTGGTCATTCGGCATCAAGTCGGATATCGGGAACGGCTCCGGCTATACCGTGCATTTCCTCCTGGACGGCAATGAAAAGACCATCACGACCAATGCCATGATATTCAGTAACATCATGGGAGAGGTCCGGGACCTTACCGTAAGACTGAGCGGGGACATTACCCCCGCCGTGGTGAACGGCCTTGAGCAGGATGCCGTAGCTGCGCTGGCCTATTCGGTGCGCGGCGCCGGCGCCCGTATCAGTGGCATCCGCGTAAAAGGCGGGAACTACAGGATTGCCGGCCCCAATGCCGGCGGAGTGGTGATGTGGGCCTTTGACGGAGCCACCGTCGAGAACTGCCAGTGCAAGGCCGACATCCGCGTAGCCGTGGATGAGGTGGGCAAGGATGCCAAGCTCTACGCCGGCGGCATCGTGGCCTGCGCGGCCAAAGCAACCATCGCCCGCTGCGTATTCCACAGCACCGGCGGCACGCTCTTCCGCACGCCGGACGATACATCGGCCCAAATCTTCTATGGCGGTATCCTGGGCGGTACGGTGCCCAACGGAGGTGTGGATTTTGAAAGCCGCCGTCCGGAGGTGCTCATCACCGACTGCACCAGCTGGTTCGACGTCCCCGAAGGGTCCGGAGTCCGGAAAGGCGCCGTGGCGGGCTACGCCATGTATGCCGATGAATTGAACGGCAATGCCCATGAGAATGGCCTGAAGAAAGGCTGCCAGGGTAACTGGTGGGGCTCCTGCAGCGGTATAGGCACCTTTACGGGCGGTACCGTCGAGGAACTCCTGGGCCGCCGCAACGCGATTACGCCCGAATATGACGCTGACTATGATGACTAAGACAAGATATATCATACTGGGGCTTCTGCTCCTTGTCCCCCTTGCCTGCCAGCGGGGAGAGGTTCCGGAAGGGGACCTCATCCGGGTGGGAGGCGTCGAGGCCGACGTAGAGGTGGAGACCAAGGCCGATGCCGAGACCGTGGACTGGCTGGTCCCGCTTCTGAGGGAAGGCATGGACATCACCTACGGGCTGGACAAGGACCGCACCACGGCCCGCGAGGTCCGTCTGACGCTGCGTAAGGAGGATGTCCTTGACAAATACTCCTTCCTGTACAGGGATTCGGGCCTTCCCGGCCGATGGATGGGGAACGGCGCCCATTTCTTCGAGGGCGTCTATATCCCGCAGGCGCTGACGGAGGGGGCCGACCTCCTGCAGGACCAGCGGGACTATACGCAGCTCTCGCACTACCTGAGCCTGCCGCCGGCTTTCACTCTGAACGCGACCGTCGCGCGCATCAAGCTTCCGCTGCGGCACAGGCTGGCACGGGTGCTGGCCTACATCCTCATCGATCCCACCCTGGGAAGCGATGTCACCCTTGAGGGCTACACCACCCCGGACGACCCCCTTACCACCAAAATCCGCTTCTGCAACGTGAACGTGCTCTCCGGCGTGTCAGACGGAAAGCCGCAGTGGGCCAAAGCCCGCAAGGTGGTGCCGCATTTCGTGGAGGAGAAGCAGGATTTCGTGATCTTCTACGATACGCAGAAAAAGGCCTACTACTATCCTACGGATCCGCAGTGGGACGCGCTCAATGCATCCCTCCCGGCCGGATACGAGCGGTACGAATACGGGACGGTGCCCGTTTACGATGTCATTGTCCGGCCCACGTATACCTCGGACAAGACCGTAATGTACGATGAGGATCCGAAGGCGGGCGCATCGGCCACCAACAAGATTGACTTTGAGGTGACGCTCAGTAACGGCCTGCAGTATACCCGCGAGTTCGTCTTTGACCTGGATGCCAACCACGAGACCATCGTGTACCTGCGTATCGGCCGCAAGAGCGTGGACTACAACAGTTCCGGCAGCGAGCTCTGGGTGGAGACGGTCGGCCATGACGACTATTACGGCACCGACAATCCCGGCGGCCACAACCTCTCCCATGCCGGCAGCAGCTGGCAGCGGGCCTACCGGATAGGGACGCTGGAAGTGGGGGAGACCGACGGCGAGGATTACGACGGTACCCAGTATGTGGATGAGGCTGCCTGGAAAGAGATGTTTGCGCAGGCGCAGGCGGGCGGCGCCCACCACGGGGATTATTTCATTCTCACGAAAGACCTCGTGCTGGACGCATCGGCCCTCCCCGAAGACTTTGTCTTCACCGGCCATCTGGACGGGCTGGATCATACGCTTACTTTTACCGGCTTCGGCGCAGAAGACGTTGTCTTTGACCGGGTGGACGGAACCTATGACGTTACCTCCGAAGGGGAGGCGAATGTGCACCTGGAGAAGGGGCTCTGGGTCCCCGCGGCCGGCTGGAGGGCCGAGCTCCTGAATACGAAGTTTGTGCTGGAAGAAGGTACGCTTCTCGGAACAGCTGTGACCGGATACGTGCACAACTGCCGGCTCAACGGCCCGCGCATCCCGGATGTGACGTCCTCGCTCCCGCAATACTAGAAGAAAAGGCATGAAAGGAAAGCATATCATCATATCTGTACTGACGCTCATCGTCGCGGCCGCCTGTGCCAAGGAGACCTTCCTGACGGAGTGGCTGGGCCGCGGGGTGCGGTTCAGCGCAACCCAGTCCGATCCCTTCGCAACGCGCGCTACGTACCGGCACGACGGCTCGTTCAACGAGGGAGACATCATGACCATTTACCGGCAGTACATGGGCGGAAGCGGCTTTGACGCAGACCGGGAGGCCTACCGCGTGTACACGCTCAATACCAAATATGCGGCCGGAACCTCCCTGGTGCTGGATTCCGACTGGAAACCCCTTCCGGGCGCGCTGGGATCCAACCTGCCCGGGAATACGTTTACGCAGACATCGGCTGACTCCCTCACCTGGGAGAACGGCCGCACGGTGCGCTTCCGCTCGTTCGCGCGCAGTAACCTTGCGGGGGCCATCGGTGGCAGCGCCAGGAGTAAAGGCAGCTATTACCCGGACTACAGCATCTCCGAATGGGTGACGGTATCGGGCCCCACCATCGACGTTCCCATGCGCCTGAAGCACCAGGGCTGCCGCGTGGGCTTCATCCCCAAGGCGGGCAACGAGTTTGGCAGCGCGGTCATCTGCCTGGAGGACGGGGACTATGATGCGCCGGAGGAGGCCGAGGCCGTCCGGGCCGTATATGAGAGAATGTGCATGCCGTCCGGCGTGGACATCCATCACTCGCTCCTGAGAACGCTCACGAAGGCAAAGTATGAGGCCATGACGGACTTCAGCCGCATCCATGAGGAAACGGATGGGATGGTGTCCTTCGGCACGCTTTCTCCCGAAGAGATTGCTTCCGACGTGCAGCGTCCGTTGTTCTGTTCCAACGACGGCCGCCTGTACATGGTCACCATCCCGTATGACATGAGCGGTGCGGAGACGGGCGGCGAGCTCATCACGCTCCCTCCTTTTACCCGCTTCCGGATCTGGCTCTATGACGTGAACAGCGGAGACAACGGGGGAAGTGACGCCGTGGAATCGGCCTTCCACATTTTCTCCCTCAGCGATATCCTGGCGCCGGGCAGCAGCGAGGCGCTCTATCCCGACGGGCTGCCGCTCATCCCGGGCTACAGCTACCTTTTCAGCGTGGGATACCATTACGACCATTTTACCATTACTCCGGCCGACCATTTCTCCTGGGACGAGCAGGATGCCGAGGGCGGGAAGCGGGATGATGAATCGCACGACCCTTCCGCGAATGAGCCGTACCGCTGGTGGCAGCAGGCCATCCACGATGCCATTCCCAAAACCATCAGCGAGATCTACAAGCCGGAGTTCCACATTGGGACGCCGGAGCAGTTCCTGGAGATGATGCACCTTGTCAACGGCACGGCGGCCCGGAAGATGAGCGGCCTCACGCAGGTGCTGGACCGCTCCGACAACCTGTACCGCTGGTATCGCAGCGAGGATGTGGAAAACGGGCAGGTGAGGGCCGGTGCCGACTCCGTGAGCCGGGCCCAGGCCGAGGAAGAGGGCTACATCTTCTACGACCACTATCATCCGGCCAATGCCGACCAGGCTGCCTATGCCCGCATCGACTATCTCCGGGGGCCGTTCAGCTTCTATGACGACGACCTGGACCGCCACTTCACCATTGTCCTGGACCGGGACCTGGATTTCTGTGACTGGGAAATCACTTCTGTGGGGGCGCAGGCGTCCACGCCTTTCCGTGGCGTATTCGAGGGGAACATGCACTGGCTCAGGAACGTGCATGTGGATGGCGGCAGTCTCTTCGGGGACTGCGTGCAGGCGGCGGTCCGCAACCTCCGCATCGAGTCTGTGCACGACTTCCAGCTCATGCGGTCGGCCAGGGCCGGCAGCAAGACGGGCTACGGCGCCTACATCGTGGGCGTTTCCATCCAGGCACCATCGGCCGGCAATCCCGTCGCCGGAAGCCTGCAGGGGAACAGCTACGTGGTGGGATGCCTCTATGAGGGCCGGGCCGCCGGCGCCATGGTGGGACAGGCCGATGACCTGCACATGATTGGCAACATGATGGCGGCCGAGGGTATTCCTTCCGGCAGCGGAGCGCTCCTCGGGGCGTATTTGCCGGGTGCCGCCAGCGCTTTCCTGGCCCCGCAGACGGGGTCCAAGCCCGCCTGGGGCCGTTTTATGGTGAACTACTACGACATTACGCTCTCTCCCGGCACCACCGCCGTCGGGGGCGTGGCCGATGCCTACGGCCCGCTGGAGTACATCCGCGGGGCGCACTCCTACGTGCTCAAGGCCAAAAACGACAACCTGCTCTCCGACGATGTGCCCTTCGACAAGCTGGGTACGCCCGAGATGAAGGAGGGCTTCTACGGACTGGCGCCCTGGAAGGCCATGAACTATGCCATCTGGCGCTACAACCAGGACGGTGCGGTGGTGAGTGAACCGCACAACTGCCTGGGACACTATGAGAATGATGCGGAGGGGTATGCCCACACGTATCCCCGGCTGACGGAAGGCGCGCCCGGTGCCGCCTGCGAGGGCTGGAACGTATTGGAACAGAACAACTGATGGACATGAAAAACAGAATCACAGGGATGGGCCTTGCCCTTCTTCTCATGGCTTCCTGCACGAAGGAGGCACCGCTGGAGGAAGGCGTGGTCCGCTTTACCACCACGGTCGCTCCCTTTGACGGGGCAACCAAGACCGACCTGTCCGGCCGGGCCTTTGCCGTGGGGGACCGCATGAAGCTCAAAATCGTATGCCCCTTCGACGACCGCACCCAGTTTGGAGAGACTACCTATGGCCACAGCGCCGACGCATTCTGGCTTTTCAAGTGGAACGGAACCGACTGGAGCGTCCTTACTGCCGCCGACAAGGTGGACGTGGAAGGGGATTACCGCTACTCCGCCGCCCCCAACCTGTATGAGCGGTACCTGGCCCAGCAGACTCCGTATGTGTTTACGGCGTCTACCTGGAGCGAGAATGTTGTGTTTGTCTCCGGCGGGAGCCGCTATTCCCAGTACAACTATGTTTTCGAGGCCGACCAGTCCACCGAAAAGAATTACCTGAAGTCCGACCTCCTGTGGGCCCAGTCCTACATGCAGACGGGCTCCTACAATGTGCATCTCTCCTTCGACCATGTCATGGCCTGCCTTCGCCTGAGTGTCGCGGGGGTGTCGGGAAGTGCTGTGGTTACGCTGGAAGGCATGCCCGACATTGACCAGCGGGAGGTGGTGGTGGGAGACTACTATGCCGCCCGCAGCAAGGTGAACGCACGTTTCGGCTATAAGGAAAAGTGCAGCTGCCCGCTGGAAGACAACGGGAAGGTGCTGGGCGTAGCGGTGAACAGCGACGCCCAGGGCAAGGCCTATGTGAAGCCGCTCTCCGAGATTCCTTTTACCGGTGTATACACCGCTCACCGCAGCGGAGACTCCTATTATCTGATTGTACCGCCCTCATCGCTGCCCGCCCGCGCCCGCGTCTGGATCCGGGACGGGGAAAAGCGCTACAGCTACCTGCTGGAAAGGACGGTCTTTGAACAGGGAAAACTCTATCCCGTGAACATTAGTGCAGAATGAAACGTCTGACTTATATCGTCTTGCTGGCCCTCACCGCCTGTTCGGTGAAGGAAGCGGTTCCCGCTCTCCGGCCAGAGCTGCGGGGCATCCGTGCCTCGATTGAAGGCGGCGAGCCCGATACCCGCGCTACCGTGACCAAACTGGCCGATTATGTGGGCCGGAGCAAGTTCCGGGGCGGGGACAGGGCCATCTTTACCAACATCCGCCGTACGGAGTATCCCATTGCGGAATTCACCTATCCCGGGACGGAAAACTATGAGGGTGTTACCTTCGTGGCGGGGAACGGCGGCGGCTGGACACGCGGGGAGGGCGACGGCGCTCCCGAGCGCGTGTACTGGACCGATGCCGTGAGCCCGCACACCTTCGTGGCCTACAGCATTCCGCAGGATGCTTCCTTTGACTGGACCCGGGAGCAGGAGATGCTTTACTCCTACTATGTGGGTACGCTGGGAGACCCTTCGGAGAGCGGAGAAATTGTGTTTGACACGGCAGAGGCGCTGGAAAAGGAAGATCTCCTCATCTGCCACGATACCGGCGTGCGGGCCGAGCCCGGCGGAAGCGTGGCCCTGGTGAAGTTCGCCCATGCCCTTGCCAGCGTACGCGTGGTGGTGAACATCAACGGATTCTCTGCCAGCTCGTCGGCGGTGGACAACCAGACCGTGGTGTCGGACATGCGCCTTCTCCACCAGCCCACCCGTTATAAGTGGATGGAGTCCAGCGCGGCCGTCCAGCCTTACGGCGACGAGGATTCCCGGAGAGATCTGCTGCTGTGGATTCCGAACGGCTCCGGCGTGGGTTCGAGCCAGGCCCGGACCTTTACCTTCTACGGCATTACGGCTCCCCAGCCCATGGATTATCTGACGACGCTCTCCGGTGACAACGCCCGGTACCGGAAGACGCAGCTGAGCTTTGACGTCACCTATCCCGATCCCCTGAATCCCCAGCTGCTGAAAACGTGCACCTATACGGCCTCTCTCCAGGATGTCTCCTTCGAGTCTGGCTACAATACCACCATCAACATTACGCTCAACCACCGGGACGAGCAGATGGTGGTGGGCGTGGACTTCGAGGACTGGGAGTTTGTGTCCACCCCCGACCAGAGCCAGCTCAGGAAAAACTCGACTTTCCTTCACAATACTTCCCGCAGCAGCGTAACCATTGCAACCGATACGGAAGCTACCGAGGATGATGCCACCTGGCTCTATTTTCAGGAAGGCCATCTCCAGGACATATACGGCCATGACGGCTCCCGGGAGCATCCTTTCCAGATTTCCACGGCCGGACAGTTCCTCTCTTTTGCCTACGAAGTCAAGAACGGTCGCTCTTTTGAGGGACAGTATGTAGCGCTGGATGCCGACCTTACCTTTGAAGTGCCATGGATTGGGGTAGGGGATGCCTCGCATCCGTTCGAGGGTACTTTCCTTGGCGGCATGCGCTATCTCTGCAGCGTAAAGGGCAGCCCTCTCTTCGGGAATCTGGCTGCCGGTTCCCGTCTGGAACAGCTGCAGGTGCTGGCAGGTGGCACGGTGGACGGACGGGGTGTTTTGACAGATTCCGGCGAAGGAGTCATCTGCGCCTGTGTCGTGGATGGCGACGTGACGCTTGGCGGCAGCAATGCCGGTGCCCTGGTGGGCACCAATTCGGGTGTCATCCTGGCCAGTTACCACACGGGAGCTACTTCCGGAAGTGCGCCGGTGGGCGGTCTTGTGGGCTCCAACAGCGGCACGCTGGTAGGCTGTTACCAGGCTGGAAAGGTAACGGGAGAGAATATTGTGGCTAATAGTACCGGAGAGGTGGAGGCCTGCCTCTACACCGCCGATTCCATGACCCGTCCGGCCTTTACCGAGGAACTCAACAGCGGAATCGCTTCCTGGTGCGCCTCTCATGCTGGCTATCATGTGCATACGTACGTGCACCAGCCGGCCGGCTATCCCCATTTGAGCGAATAATTGCAAAAGTTTTACAACAAATTGTAATAGTTTTACGCGGGTTTGGGAAAGACATGCTACTTTTGCTCCCGGAACAACAACTCAAAATAACCATATCATGAAAAACCGTAAAGCTATTATCATTCTCTCCTCGGCCGTTGTCATTGCCGCCGTTGGTTTCATTGTGTCCCCCCTCGTAGACTGGAAGGTTGACAGCGAAAACGCAAGCGGCGACATTGGCAAGACGTCCCGTTTCTCCCGCAAGACTTCCGGAGAAAGCATCTCCAACATGGAGGAACTCATGCGTAATGACGAGGCCTACAAGAACAGCATCGTCGCTTCCTATTATGTGATGCAGACCCGCGCCAACCAGTTTGCTTCGCTCGTGGACATGTCCAACGAGGTGGCTTCCGACATTCCGGAGTATGCCGGCGTCCTGGAGGATATGAACAAGGCCTATGTCACGGTGAACAATGTGTGTGCCTCCCTGGCCCGCTCCGGCGCCGACCTCAATACCGCGCTGGGCGGCGAGTCCTGCCCGGAACTGGCCCAGAATACCATCAATGCATCGCTGGCCTATGTGGCCCTGCAGAAGCAGAATGAGCTGGCCAATCGCTTTATCGACATCACCGACAAGTATGCCGCTGCGAACAAGTGCGAGGACCGTCTCCTTTTCGTGCGCGACCAGTGGGTGGACTATCAGCGCATGACCGCCGCCCTCGAAGGTGACGAAAAGACGGCCGGCAAGCTGGAGGACAAGGGATATCTGCTGGATTCTGAGAAGAGCGTCTCTACCCTTGGCAGTTTCAATGCCTGTGAGCAGATGGCAGTCCTGAACAGTGCCAACGTGGCCAGAGTCTTCTATATGAATACCCAGGTGAACGAGGCTATTCCCGCGGCTGAGCTTCGGGCCGCCGTGGATGCGAACATGGTCTTTGCCAACAACCTCCAGGAAAACGTTCAGGAAAACGTCCTGGGACTGGCGGTGGTTGCCAATGCGGAGAAGTTCCTGCCCCCGATGATGAATGCAAACAACCTGGAAGGCATCACGTCCGAGGCGCTGTCCCGCTCCGTCGGCCTGGCCAATCAGGACATGGTTCAAGGCGTTTTTGAGTCGTGCTCGGCAGCCCTGGCCGCCAGACCGATCGTCACTTCTGACGTAGTCACTGTCGGCAGATTGATTTGCTCGCAGGTGAATAGCGTCATTGAGGGAACGTCCCTCGGCGAAGTGTGCAAGATGATCTGGTAGTCTTTTCCTGCAAAGCCTGAAGGCCTCTCCTTCCCGGAGAGGCCTTTTGTTTTTCCCTCGAAAAGTGTATCTTTGTGCATGCGTATCAAATTCTTAACCTTCGTTTTGCTTCTCCTTTCCCTGACGTCCCGGGGGCAGACGTATTATCAGTACAAGACGGATGATGTCCGCCTGGTTTTTTTTGACAAGAACCTCTCGCGTTACATTCCCCATATGATACGCATGTATGAGAACGGGACGGCGCTCCACAGGCAAATCTGGACCACCGATTCCGTTTATGTGCCGGAGCCTACCCTTGTCCTCCTTACGGACTGGGAAGACGATGGCAACGGCGGTGCAACCCCGCTTCCGCGCTCGCTCATCCAGGTGGGCATGGCCCCGCTCAATATGTCCTACTACATCAATCCGGCCGGGGAACGTTACCGGCAGCTTTTCTGCCACGAGTATACGCATATCGTGATGACGGACAAGTACAACCGGAAAGACCTGGGCTGGCGGCGTTTCTTCGGATCCAAGGTGAGCGTGGACAGCTCCCATCCCATAACGGCCCTGTGGAGTTATATGAGCGTTCCGCGCTGGTATGCGCCCCGCTGGTACCACGAGGGTATTGCGTGCTTCATGGAAACGTGGCTGGGCGGCGGCGTAGGACGCGCCCTGGGCGGTTACGACGAAATGTACTTCCGCAGCATCATTGACGGAGGAGAAAAACTCTTCTCTGTGGTGGGTCTGGAGACGGAAGGCTCTACCATGGACTTCCAGGTGGGCGCCAACGCCTACCTCTACGGCACCCGCTTCGTGAACTACCTCACCAAGGAGTACGGATACGACAACCTCATCCGGTTCTATAACCGCACGGCCGACAGCCGCATCTTCTTTGGCAACCAGTTCAGGAAGGTATACGGGCAGTCTCTCCGCAAGGTCTGGAATGACTGGAAGGAGGACGAAAGAAAGCACCAGGAAGAGAATCTGGCCGCCATCCGGGCGTTCCCGCTCACAAAGACGCATTCCCTCACCCCTGAGCCCCTGGGCTCCGTCTCGCCGTTTGTCTATAATCCGGAGACGGGAAAAGCCTATGCCGCCATGAACGCCCCGGGGAGTTTCCCGCACCTTCTGGAGCTGGACCTTCGTACCGGTAAGCAGCGCAAGCTCACGGATTTGAATGGTATCCAGCTGTATAATCCGGCTTTCGTGGCGCTGGACCGCAATGCGGGGCGCCTGATCTATACCGTGAACAACGCGCGCATGAGGGGGCTGGAAGTGTACGACCTTCACCGGAAGAAGGTGGTGACAAGGAAAAAGTTCCAGCGCATAAACAATATCGTGTATGACAATGCCTCCGACCGGCTCTACGGCCTCTTTTCCAACGGCGGTACCCAGTCCATCGTCCGCTTGGACCGGAACCTGGAGAACCCGGAGGTGATTTATGCTTTTCCCTTTGGCGTAAGCGTCTTCGACCTTGACGTGAGCCATGACGGAAAGTACCTTTCGCTCACCCGCCAGGGAGACAACGGCGAGCATACGCTCATCCTTTTCAACCTGGAAGAACTCTCGCAGGCCATTTTCAATCCCGTAGAACTTCTCACCTTTGAGGATGCCAACCTGGGACAGTTCCGTTTCTCGCTGGACGATAAGTACCTTATTGGCAGTTCCTACTATACCGGCGTCTCCAACCTCTGGCAAATCCAGCTGGAAACCCGCAGGGCAGAGATGGTGTCCAACACGGACATCGGCCTGTTCGCTCCCCTTGAGATTGCTCCCGGGGAAATCCTGGCCCTCCAGTTCGAACGGGATGGCCTGAAGCCCGTGACGCTTTCCCGCGAGGTGGTGGAAGATGCGAATGCCGTGAAGCTCTATGGCCAGAAGACGTATGAGAATAACACGGAGGCCCTGGAGCAGGTGGGCCTTCTGAAAAAGCCGCTTCCCAAGGTGGAGTTCGGGGATGTCTACCATGCCATCACGTCTTACAGTCCCTTGAAGGAAATGCGTTTTGCCGGTGCCTATCCCACCCTTTCCGGTTTCAAGGATGCCCTGGCCTGGAACCGTGTGACTCCGGTCCTCGGTTACCGCATCTTCTTCAGCGACCCGGTGGGGCTCAGCACCCTCAAGCTGGGTGTGGGCATTTCGCCCTGGAGCAGCAATGCGCTCAAGAACAAGTTCCACGCAGACCTGGAGTGGAAGTATTTCTTCTGGACGCTCAAGGCGGCCTGGAACCCTACCAGCTTCTATGACCTGGCGGGCCCTCTCCGCACCAGCCGCAAGGGTTACATGGTATCCCTTGCCTACAATTTCAACAGCTCCGTTTCGGCTCCTTACACCAAGGCGTGGGGCTTCTCGGTGGGGGCCTATGGAGACATGGACGCCCTGCCGCTGTATCAGGAGATTGAGGTGAAGGACATCCGCTCCATGCAGACGGTTTCCCTTTACGGACGGCTTTCCAAACTGCAGGCTTCCCTGGGAGCCGTGACCGCCGAGAAAGGGTTCAGCCTGGGTGCCCAGGGCTATGGCTATCTGGCCGGAGGACGGTTCTACCCTTCGGTAGAGGCTACGGGGGACTTCGGCTTCCTCCTTCCCATAGACCGCAACAACTCTTTCTGGCTGCGCACGGCTGCCGGCCATAACTTCGGAGATCCTTCCACCATCTTTGGCAATACCTATCTGGGCGGTTTCCGCAACAATCGCGTGGACAACCGCAGTGCGTTCCAGTACCGAACCTCCCTGGCCATGCCGGGTGCGGGCATCGATGCCATCAAGGCCCACTCGTATGCCAAGGCGACGGCGGAGTTCAATTTCCGCCCCATCCGTCTCAATGACTTCGGCGCCCTGGCCTGCTATCCCACCTGGATCCAGTGCTCGCTGTTTGGAACGGGCCTCTCGGCCTGGAATCCCGGTGAACCGCATTCCATGTACTACAGTACCGGCGTCCAGGTGTCAACGGAAATTGTCTTTCTCAATTATCTCAAGACCACGCTTTCGCTCGGGTACGCCCATCTGTTTGCCCCGGAGGGATTCCCCGGAGGCCGTCACGGTAACGAAATCATGATTTCCCTCAAGCTGCTGTAATGTCCTTCGCCGCTGCCCTTTTTCCCGTAGTCGTCTACATCGCACTGGTCTATGTGCTCGATAACTTTGCGCTCGTGAGCGTGAAGCGTCTCCTTGCGCTGGTGCTGTGCGGGATGGTATCGGCCCTCATTTCATTCGGCCTTTTCCAGCTTACGGGAAAGGTGGTCCCGGAGCGCGTGTCGGATTTTCTGGACCCGCTCGTGGAGGAGCTGGTGAAGGCTGTTCCGCTCGTGTATCTTGCCAGTCGCAAGAAAGTGGCCTTTTTCATTGACAGTGTCATCTGCGGGGCGGCCGTGGGAGGCGGATTCTCCATCCTGGAGAATGTATTCTACCTGGTTATGGGAGAGCCTCTTTCCATGGGCACCGCCTTGTTCCGGGGCCTGGAAGTGGCGCTTATCCACATGGGCTGCAGCGCCGTTGTCGCCGCCGCTCTCATGCTTGCCGTCCGGCTCATCGAGCGGGAACGCTCCCACCTGGCGGTAAAAATGAGGGATATTGTGGCGGCGTCGTTTCTGCTGGCATCGGCCCTGGTGGTGCACATATTCCATAACTCCTTCCATTTCCCTCCGCTCATCCAGTATGCCGTTGTCTTCGGCGCCCTGGCCGCCCTGCTGCTCTGGACTTACCATTACGACTCCGGCATGATCCACCGCTGGCTGGATAAGGGAATTGACAAGCAAATCGCCCTTCTTACGTCCATCCGCGAGGGCAACCTGGAACATACCCGGACCGGAGCGTTCCTGCTGTCGGTCCGGGACGCTTTCCCTCCCGAAGTTTTCTTTGATATCATCTGCTTTGTGCAGCTGCATATGGAACTCACGCTGGCGGCCCGCAGCCGGTTCATGCTGCACGAGGCCGGGCTGGCGTTTCCCCTGGAACCGGAGCGTGCGCAGGAACTCCTGTCGCAGTATTCCGAGTACGTGACGCTGGAAAAGCGGCTCGGGAGAACGGCCCGCATGGCGGTGGCTCCCGTCGTGAAATTCTATCCATCGGACCGGAAGGCACTGGATGATTTACTGTCAGAATGCAAGCGATGAACTACTCTTCCCCTGAACTTTTGCTGAGTTTGTCCCTGACCGTTTATCTCACGGTCTGTGCGATGATGGCTATGGTGCGGCCGGAGCAGGACCGGTCCCTCCCCGGCTGGCGTGCGCTGGTCTTTTGCTCGCTGTCTTATCTCCTGCTTGCCCCGGTGCTGTTCCGGCCTTCAGACCCGGATGCCGTCATGCAGTTGAGGCTCATGCTCCTCATGGGTTCACCCTGTTTCTGCTCGGTCCTTATTCTCAGCTACTTCGGCCGTATCCTCAAGGCAAGCTGGTGGCACAGGCCCACGCTCATTATGTGGGTAAGCTATGCCGTCATGTGCCTGGTGGCGCTTGTGACAACGCTCCTTCCCGGTGTTCAGATGCAGGGGCTTTTCCGCAGCCTTTATTTCCTCGTGGCCGCTCTCCTTACCGCAGGATATCTCATCGCGCTGGTGTTCACCCTCATCATGGTCATTCTCCCGCTGAGCCGTTTCACGGAGGGAAACTTTTCCAATCCCGATGACGTCCCCGACCGCTATGCCAAGTCGCTCATTTACTTCCCGGTCCTTCATCTTATCATGAGCTGGAGCGTTACGTTCAACGGAAGCTATCCGGTGATGGCGGTGGGCCTCCTGGTGCTCTCGGTGCTCCAGGCCATCATTCTCAGGGGCGCCCTTTCACCGCTCCGGACGGTGGAGGCGGAACGCCTGGAAGAGGAACTGTCGGCTCCTGTCCCCGTGACCCTTCCCGAAGAGCCGGATCTCCCGCAGGAGAGAAAGTCGGAGATCCTCTCCCTCATCCGGAAGGAAGTGGAGGAGGGGAAGGCGTACCTGGACAGCCACTTTACGCTGGGGAAACTGTCACAGGCCTGCGGGTGCAACCGTACCTATGTATCGGCCATCCTGAACGAGGAGTACGGCGGTTTCTTCCACTACGTGAACCGCTGCCGGCTGGCCCATGCCGATGCCTTCCTGGCGGAGCATCCCCGTGCCGATGTGGACCAGGTGGCCCTGGAGGCAGGGTTCAACAACCGCCAGTCTTATTACAATGCGAGAAAACGCGTAAGGGAAGCTTCCTAGAAAAATACTTTCCGGATAAACGGAGTCTCATACTGGTAGGCCAGTTTGGTAAGGTCCCAGCCGGGTTCCGTGAGGATGAGGGCGGCCTTCTTGCCGCGTGTGACGGAGCCGTACCGGTCCGACAACCCCATGGCGTAGGCGCTGTTGAGGGTGACGGCGTTGAAGGCTTCAATGGGCGTGAGGCGCATCTTGATGCAGCCCTGTGCCATGACAAAGCGCATGTCTCCGCTGGGAGAAGAGCCCGGATTGTAGTCGCTGGCCAGGGCAACGCCCAGTCCGGCTTTCACGAACTCGCGGGCGCGGCCGTAGGGGAGCCCCAGGAAGAAGGAAGAGCCGGGCAGCATGGTGGGCATGGTTCCGGTGCCCTTCAGTACTTTCATCTGGGCCTCGGTCGTCCGTTCCAGGTGGTCTACGGAGAGGGCGCCGTGCGCTACGCCTACCTCCACGCCGCCGCTTACGGCCAGTTCGTTGGCGTGAATCTTGGCCGGCAGGGAAGTGGCCTTCAGGATGCGGGCGGTGTCTTCCGGGGTAAAGAAGCCTTCGTCGCAGAACACATCGACAAAATCGGCATATTCCTCCGCGCGGGGAATGAGGCCGATGACCATGTTCACATAGTCCTCGTGTGAGTAGCCCCGCCCCACGGCGTGGGCTCCCAGGAAGGTACTTTTTACGGCTGCCGGGATGCTCTTTTTGATGCGGTCAATGACCCGCAGCATCTTCATCTCGCCCTCGGGGCACAGGCCGTAGCCGCTCTTGATCTCAAGGGCTACGGTGCCTTTGTCCATCACTTCCTGTACGCGCACCATGGACTGGCGGAAAAGCTCGTCCTCGGAGGTCTGGTTCAGAAGGTCGGCCGAATTGAGGATTCCGCCGCCCCGCGCCGCTATCTCCTCATAGGACAGGCCGTTGATCTTGTCCAGAAACTCGCCGTCCCGGCTGCCCGCATAGACCAGGTGTGTGTGGCTGTCGCAGAAGCCGGGAATGACCATGCCGCCCTGCGCGTCGAGAGATTCTTCGCTGCCGCTCAGAATGACAGACTCCATCGGCCCAAAGTCTACAATGCGCCCATCCTCAATGGAGAGCCATGCGTTTTCCAGCGAGCCGGTTTTCCCCTGTGCGGTGCCTTCCACCCGAAGGACGTCCTCCGGCTGGATGCCCGCGAGGAGGCCTATGTTATAGATAAGATTCATTCCGGATGAATTCGACGGATTTCATGATGTACGGGTGCATGTAGGTGTCGGTGTCAATGAACGGCACTTCTTTGCGGTAGTCGGTGAAGATCTGCTCTAGCTTCGGGGAACTCTTGAGCGGCCGGCGGAACTCCAGCGCCTGCGCGGCGTTGAACAGTTCGATGGCCAGTACGGTTTCTACGTTGTCCACAATCCGCACCAGTTTGGTGGCGCTGTTGGAGCCCATGGAAACGTGGTCTTCCTGGCCCTGGGAGGAGGGAATGGAGTCGCAGGAAGCCGGCCAGCACAGGCCCTTGTTCTGGGAAACGATGGAAGCGGCCGTGTACTGCGGAATCATGAAGCCGCTGTTGAGGCCGGGAGAGGCCACCAGGTACTTGGGCAGGCCGCGGAGACCGTCGATAAGCTGGAACGTGCGGCGCTCGGAGATGCTGGCCAGCTCGCTCATGGCAATAGCCAGGGAGTCCATGGGAATGGCGATGGGCTCTCCGTGGAAGTTTCCGGCCGATATCACCATGTCTTCGTCGGGGAAGATGTTGGGGTTGTCGGTGGCCGAGTTGATCTCGTTCTCGATCACGGACTTTACATAGGCAATGTTGTCCTTCACGGCGCCGTGCACCTGCGGGATGCAGCGGAAGCTGTACGGGTCCTGCACATGCACCTTGGGCCGGTTGATGAGTTCGCTGCCCTCCAGGATTTCCATGAACTTTTTGCCCGTGAGGATTTGTCCGGTGTGGGGACGCAGGAGGTGGGTGAGGGGCAGGAAGGGCTCAATGCGGCCGTCGTAGGCATCCAGCGACATGGCGCCGATGACGTCGGCCCAGGCGCTGAGCCGGATGCTCTTGAGAATGCTCCAGATGGCGTGGGCGCTCATGAACTGCGTGCCATTGAGGAGTGCCAGGCCCTCCTTGGACTGCAGCCGGATGGGCTCCCAGCCCAGTTCTTTCCAGACATCGGCCGATGCCCGTACCTCTCCCTTATACAGCACTTCTCCCATGCCGATAAGCGGGAGGCACAGGTGCGCCAGGGGTGCGAGGTCTCCGGAGGCGCCCAGGGAACCCTGCTGGTAAACAATGGGCAGTACGTCCTCGTTGAACATGTCCACGAGGCGCTGCACGGTGAGAAGCTGCGCTCCGGAATGGCCGTAGGAGAGGTTCTGCACCTTGAGGAGGAGCATCAGTTTCACAATCTCCGGACGCACTTTCTCTCCGGTTCCGCAGGCGTGGGACATGACCAGGTTGTGCTGCAGCTGGCTCAGGTCTTCCTTGGGGATGGTTACGTTGTAGAGGGAACCGAAGCCGGTGGTGACGCCGTAGACGGGCCGCCCGATGTCCTCCATCTTGCGGTCCAGGTACTCGCGGCATTTGACGATGGCTTCCGTCGACTCCTTCGAAAGGGTGAGTTTTTCTTTGTTGTCCAGGATTTCCTTTACTCTCTCCAGGGAGAGATGTTCACTTGATATGCTGTGCATTATTGTAAAGCTTTTTGAATGATCTTTTCATCGGCCGCGTTGGGAAGGGTAACCTTGAGGCCGGGAGTTCTGGCCATTTCACGTTCGATGGCAAAGCGGGCGGCGCTGCTACGGGCCCAGCTGCGGCGGGCAATGCCGTTGTTCACGTCCCAGAAGAGCATTTCGCGAATGTGGCGGGCGCTGTCCTCGGAGCCGTCGATGACCATGCCGAAGCCGCCGTTGATGACTTCTCCCCAGCCCACGCCGCCGCCGTTGTGGATGCTTACCCAGGTGGCACCGCGGAAGCCGTCTCCAATTACGTTCTGGACGGCCATGTCGGCGGTGAAGCGGCTGCCGTCATAGATGTTGGAGGTTTCGCGGAAGGGAGAGTCGGTTCCGGAGACGTCATGGTGGTCCCGGCCCAGCACGATGGGGGCCGATATCTCGCCTTTCCGGATGGCCTCGTTAAAAGCGAGGGCTATCTGGGTGCGGCCCTCACAGTCGGCATAGAGGATACGAGCCTGCGAACCCACCACCAGGTGGTTGCGGCCGGCTTCCTCAATCCAGTGGATGTTGTCGCGCATCTGGCCGGCAATCTCCGCGGGGGAAGATGCCGCTATTTCGGAGAGCACCTTCACGGCAATTTCGTCGGTCTTCTGAAGGTCCTCGGGCTTTTCGCTCATGCACACCCAGCGGAACGGGCCAAAGCCATAGTCAAAATACATGGGGCCCATAATGTCCTGCACGTAGGAAGGGTAGCGGAAGCTGCCGTCGGGTTTGAGGATGTCGGCTCCGGCACGGGAGCTCTCGAGGAGGAAGGCGTTGCCGTAGTCGAAGAAGTACATGCCTTCTGCAGCCAGCTGGTTGATGGCTGCGACGTGCCTTCTGAGCGAAGTCTGTACGGCCTCTTTGAAGCGTCCCGGTTCTTTGGCCATCATGGCCTTGGAGGCTTCCAGACTGTATCCCACGGGGTAGTAGCCGCCGGCCCAGGGATTGTGCAGGGACGTCTGGTCACTGCCAAGGTCCACGTGGATGTGGTCTTTGGCCAGGCGCTCCCACAGGTCTACGACATTGCCTACGTAGGCGAGCGAGACGGGCTTACGGGCAGCCACGGCCTCCCGGATGCGGGGAATGAGCTCGTCCAGGTTCTCGTGGAGTTCATCCACCCAGCCCTGCTCGTAGCGTTTTTCGGCCGCCTTGGGGTTAATCTCTGCCGTAACGCTCACAACGCCCGCAATGTTGCCCGCCTTGGGCTGGGCTCCGCTCATGCCGCCCAGGCCCGCGGTCACAAAGAGTTTCCCGGCCGGACTTCCGCCCTGCTTGCGGGCTGCATTCATCACCGTAATGGTGGTGCCGTGCACAATGCCCTGCGGCCCAATATACATGTAGCTGCCGGCGGTCATCTGGCCGTACTGGCTCACACCCAGGGCGTTGAAACGCTCCCAGTCGTCGGGTTTGGAGTAGTTGGGAATGACCATGCCGTTCGTCACGATTACGCGCGGAGCATCCTTGTGGCTGGGGAAGAGCCCCAGCGGATGGCCGCTGTACATGACCAGGGTCTGCTCGTCGGTCATGGTGGCGAGATACTGCATGGTAAGGCGGTACTGGGCCCAGTTCTGGAAGATGGCTCCGTTTCCGCCGTAGATAATGAGCTCGTGCGGGTGCTGCGCCACCCTGGGGTCCAGGTTGTTCTGGATCATGGCCATGATGGCAGCCGCCTGGCGGCTTTTGGCCGGGTATTCGTCAATGGGCCGGGCATACATCTGATAAGAAGGCCGGTACCGGTACATGTAAATGCGGCCGTAATCCTTGAGCTCTTTGGCAAACTCCGGCGCCAACTGCGCGTGCAACTCCTCCGGGAAATACCGCAGCGCGTTCTTGAGCGCCAGCACTTTTTCCTGCGCCGAAAGGATGTCTTTTCGTTTAGGTGCGTGGTTAATCTCTGTATCGTAAGGCTTGGCTTCCGGAAGCTTGGCCGGAATGCCTTCGAGAATTTCTTCCGCAAAGGTCATAGTTCTATGTGGTTATTTACTTCTTTCAGTATCTGGTCCTGCAGGGCTAGGGCCTCCGCGACGATGGCATCGGCCCGCTCCAGCAGCGGCCGGGCGGGAGCGGTGTCCTTGAGTGAGGCGGCGTTGATGCGTACGTTGAGGCGGGCGCCCTGGATGCCCGCAACGGCGGCAAGGGCGGCTACGCCGGCGTCGGAGGCCGATGCCGGGTTGCCCTTCTGGGCCATCTCAAGCGCCAGGGGCAGGGCCTTGAGCGAGGCTTCCATGGTGCGAAGGGGTACCTGGGCTGCATATAAAGTGGCTTCTTCGATGGCCTTGGCGCGGGCCGCTTTCTCTTCATCGGTGCCTTTGGGCATGGAGAAGCAGTCCATGATGCGGTTGAAGGCGGCGGTGTCTTCGTCAATGAGAAGGAGGAGTTCGTCCACCAGTTTCTGGCCTTCCTCGGCTACGTCGGAGAATTCCTTCCAGCGGGCGTCCCAGC
>JAEEGJ010011273.1_pt1 | contig 22775 bp, 11 predicted proteins | sample 8958761 | NCBI WGS metagenome assembly JAEEGJ01 (sample SAMN16246546, study PRJNA631951) | gut metagenome | biome: gut microbiome; feature: rumen; material: RS-attached | host: Bos | place: Iran: Karaj | collected 2018-10 | reverse complement strand
TTACTCACCCGTGCGCCGGTCGCCATCAGTCTTAGCAAGCTAAGACCATGCTGCCCCTCGACTTGCATGTGTTAAGCCTGTAGCTAGCGTTCATCCTGAGCCAGGATCAAACTCTTCATTGTAAAAATGTATCTGTGAGACGCTGCACACAAACGCGCAGCATGCTCTGTCTGAATCCGGCCGGACTGCCTGTCATGTTATCAAGAAAAGGAAAATGCGCAGAAAAGCACGTCTTGTCAAAAATCATTGACGGTTCGTTCATTCTACCCAGCGGACCTGCAGGCAACATGGCCAAGGCAGGGCCGCCGCTTCTTGTACTACTTCATTCTGTCTATGTAAGTCTCTCAAAGAACTCTTCGCTTTGCGCGTCAAGCTCACGGCCCCTTTGATTGAAGGGGCGTTCCCTTGATTGCGGGTGCAAAGGTAGCAACTTTTTCCCCACCCACCAAATTTTTCGGCAACTTTTTTACATAAAAAGCAAAACTTTTTTCAAACGGTTGACAAAGGTCAACAGGAGAAGGGGCACACATTTATAATATTAATAAAAGGGAGAGCGGGACTGATGGGACCTATAAGACCTATAAGACCTATAGGACCTATAAGCCCAACATTTCAGCTGAAGCGGGCCAGCAACTGCTGTTCCTGCTGCTGAGCAGCCAGGAGGAACTGTTGGTAATCGTTGCTGTCGGGATGGAAAGGCTGGTGATGCAAGGCTTTCTTGATGGGCTGCCAGTCATGGACGAACTGCTTGGCCAGCGGACTGAGGTAGACGTCGGCCAGGCGCTCCCAGATATATTCCACAGTCTGAGGCGACGGGTGCAGCATGTCGGGCTGATAGAAGCGGTAGTCGCGCAACTCATCAAGCACTATCTCGTAGGCCGGGAAATAGCTGACGCACTCATGCCTCCGGCACAGCTCGTCGGCAGCCATCAGCAGCATGGCCTTCGACAGCTGGCTGCCGTGGAAGCCGTACTTGGCATAGCGGATGGGGCTGACGGTGAGAACCACCTGAACATCGGGCCTGCGCCTGCATAGCTCATCGACCGCCAGCGACAGGAAGCCTGTGCACTGCTCCACGCTGAGTTCTTCCTCACTGAAGAGATGCTGCGGCCGTTTCTGGCAGTTATCTACTATCTCGCCCGTCTCCTTCAGCCTATACACATGGTTGGTGCCGAGGGTGATGAAGGCCACGCGAGGTGCCAGCTCGCACTGCTGCACGGTATGTAGCACGGAGGCAGGATTATACATCACGCCGAAGGGGTTGACCGTGACGGGGAAATGCTCCTCGGCAAAGCGCCGGCCGATGGCGTCGGCAAAGCACGACCCGGCGAAGAGTATCTCCTCCAGAGGCTCAATCAAGAAACTCGGCTTCGGTATGTCAACAATAGTTCGAAAGTCCATATAGCTTGCTTTATTCATTTTCTAAAGTCCCTGAATGGACATGAATCATTCAGGCCAGATGTTCATCTGCTTGCGGCTCATCTTGCAGGCTTGTCAGCTGCGGCTCACCTGCAGTCCTGTCGTTGAGAGCGCCATGTCGACGAAGCGGGCGTTAGGGTTGGGGCGGTTGACGGCGAGCAGATGCTTGATGCGCGCCGCTGCCTCGGGGTCTTTGGCCACCATGTAGAGAAAGCCTCCCCCACCCGCTCCCGGCAGCTTGTAGCCGAGGCAGAGGTCGTCGACGAGCTCGGTGAGCCGTCTGACGGCTTCGGGGTTCGTGCCGCTGTCAAGGAGCTGGTTCTGCTGCCATGTGCGGCCCACGAGGCATCCCATCTGCCGGAAGTCCTGCCGCTGTATGGCGTCGAACATCTCAAGGGTGTGCTCTTTCATCTGCCGCAGGATGTCGAGCTGTCGGCCGTTGTTGAGGAACATACGCCTGACAATCTCGGCCAGTATCTGCTTGGCAGTGCGCGTGATGCCCGTATAGTAGAGCAGATGGCACTGCCGGTACTCGGGCTGCGTATAGATGTCGGTGGGCAGCCATCGTGCCAAGGGCAGCTGTGTAAAGCCGGCGGTGGTTTGCAGGAGCTTCACGCCGGGCAGAATGCCTCCAAACTGATCCTGCCATCCGCCGCCGGTGGTGAGCAGCTGTTCCAGAGCCAGCGTGCGCCGCCCTATCTCGTTCTTGTCCCACCCGAGCTGGCAGAAGTCACTGACGGCGGCCAGCACCGTGGCAGCGAGTATGGAGCTGGTTCCCAGCCCGCTGCCGGCGGGGACGGCGGAGAGCAGCGTCAGCTCGATGCCGCCGCCAAAGTCGCGCAGCTGTTCCTCCAGCGAGGCATACTGACGTGCGGCAAACTGCGGAGCGAAGCCGGCCAGGGCCAGCGCCGCCTTCGGGATGGAGAAGGGCGAGCCCACGCGGTTATACTGCAACAGTTCCTCGTAGGTGGTCACCGTCTCCGTAGCGCCAAGGTCGATGCTTCTCAATATGATATGCAGCCCTTCGCTGTCACCCTTGGCAACGGTAGGCTTGACGTATGCCTGCAAGGGCTGCTGTCCGTTCAGCTCGATGGCGAGGTTCACCACGCTGCCGCCCTCCAGCAAGCAGTTGGGCGGTGTGTCGGTCCAGCCTCCGGCGATGTCGATGCGCACCGGGCTGCGTGCCCATACTATCTGGTCGGCCTGCACGGCGAGGTGCGGCATCTGCTTCTGTGTCACGATGTCGTCGATGATGCCTTGGCGCAGCAGTCCGAATGCCTGCTGGCTGTCGCCCCGGAACATCGCGTCGTGTATGCGTGTCATCAGCGGGGCGTCGTCGCTCAGTGGCGGCGGCAGCGTGATGTGATGTTCACGGAAGTCGCGGGCAGCGTCGTCGAGGTCGAGCTGATAGAAGACACTGTGTTGCCAGTTGCGGGCCAGTGCAGGCCAGTTCTCGCAGCGGAAGCGGCAGCGCTGGTCAAAGAGGCGTGCCAGGTTAGCCTGCGAAGAGATCTGCTCGGCAGACAGCAGCTCAGTCCCATCAGCCCTACCCATCAGCCAGGCCTCTATCTCTTCCAGCTTGAGCACGGGGAACTGCTGTCGCTGCTGCTCCGCGCCGTCGAAGCGGTCGTCGATGCGGTAGCGGCGCACCGCATACTGGTCGTCGCCGATGGGCACGATGTCGAGGCACTGACCCGGCTCGAGGGTCACCTGCCAGTCGTTCTCCGGCACACCCGTCACGATGTTGTCGTGGATCAGCGTCCAGCGCGGGCCTATGTAGCTGTTCTCCACCCAGATGTTTGTGTTCTGCTCGGTGAAGGCGATGCGTGTGACAGCGTTCTGCACGAAGATAGAGGGATGTGGTTTGCGGTCGTGGTGCATGATGCGTCGCTGATCGGAGACGACGTTCTGCAGGCGCACCATCGACGAGATCATCTCCGTGGACGTGCCGAAGTGATAGAACTCGCCGCCCGTCAGCGGCACGACGGCCACTGTCAGCTCCTTCAGCTCGGGGTCGTCCAGCTCAGGCTCGGTGCCGAGGGCACGGCCAAACTCGGAGTACAGGTCGTAGGAGTTGAGAGTTGAGGGTTGAGAGTTGAGAGTTGAGAGTTGAGAGCTGAGAGTTAACCCGCACCTTTGCATCAACATTCTGACGGCGCGGTCGCTGAGGAGCCAGATGCCGATGTCGGTGAGGTAGAAATGCTCGCGTCGCATCTCTGCCAGCCGCTCCACCGACGGTTTCTGCAGCATCTGCTTCAGCACCTGCGGCGTATGGCGGTCGGCAATGAACACGCCGTGATGCTGTGCCACGCTGGCGTCGAGCCACAGGCCGTAGCACACCACGTCGGCCTGCGGCACTGGCGGCAGCTTCTCGCTGGTGCGTATCAGCACGTCGCCGCTCACCACCATGGTGTGCAGGCTCTCGGGTGCCATCTGCATGATGCGCTCATAGAGGGGCAGCTGCAGTGACAGCAGGTCCTGACTGAGGCGCTGTCCCCGCTCCCATCGGAACACGGGTATGGGTGTCAGGATCTTCCCCGACGGTGCGTAGGCCGGCAGCCGCCGGCTCTGTCCGCCGGCATGCAGCAGGATGCGCTTCTCAGTAGCCAGCCAGCTGCCAAAAGACTGAGAGGACGAAGAGGACAAAGAGGACGCAGAGGACCCATTAGTCCCATTAGACCCATTAGTCCCATCAGCCTCATAGCACTGCCACAGCAGCCAGGCGGTGCCGCCGCCGCTGCCTACGCGGTGCCCCTCGGGGTCGCAGGTGCAGAAAAACTCGTCGGCACTGAGGCCGGTGATGTCGTGAAACACAGTGGCGCCCACAGTGCCTTTCTGCACCAGGTTGGGCGGCAGGGAGAGTAGCTTTTTCATGTCTCAAATACCTTTTGTGGCACAAAAATACAACAAAACAACGAAACTGCAACAAAAAGTCGAAAAAAAAAATGATTTCAGCAATCATTTTTATGGTCAGACCTTTCAAAGCGAACTTACGCCAGAATTTACATAAATCAAGGAATCGCACCGTTTTAAACTTTTTTCGCCAAGAAAGCCGTGCACGTACAATATAAATAGTAATATCGCAGACATTTCCGTCAAAAAACTAAACACATACAAAATCCTTAGAATGCAAAGAAAATTCCGAAAAAAGGGAAGGAAAAGTTGCAGAAATATGAAAATAATCGTAATTTTGCACGGATTAAATAAAGCATAACTATAAGATTTTTATGAAAAGAACGACTATGATGAGACGCGCAGCCATGATGCTGGCGCTCGCAGCAACTACAGTGAGTATGAGCGGACAAGGGACGTTTGCCACGCTGCAGGCTCCCGTCAACCGTGGCGGAATGGACGACGGCACCGTCACCCTGCGCTTCTATGACGACATGCCCTCGGTGCCCTACATCTCTGCGGCTGCCTTCCAGCAGCTCATGCTCCCCGGCACCACGATTGAGGTCAGCAAGACGGGCGAGGGGACCTACACCCTCACCGGTCCCTACGCCGTGGCCACGGTGAACACCACGACCGAGCAGTTCGCTTCCGACGACTACATGGGCTTCACCAACCTCATGGACCTGATTCGGCCGGGAATGGCCAACGTCTATCTCGACGGGGCTCCCTACATTCGCTATCGCAGCATGGAGCTGACGCCCGCATCGGCCACCGTCACCTTCGACTTCGGGAAGTATGGCATCGACCTGCGCGGCGACGACACCGCAGTGTATTTCCCCCTGACCACGCTCTCCGACCTCTACAGCGACCTCTACTACCACCTGGCTGCCTACATCGACGGAACGGTCGTCGTGATCACCGACAACAGCAACGCCGACATTTCCAGCCTGGAGCCTGAAAAAACCTACGAGCTCATCATGGCAGAGAGCCGCAGCGCCGACATGGCAGCCTACAGCTACGGCGAGCTGTGCTTCGTGGTGGACCACTTCTACGGCATGCCCGGACGCTCCCCATACGAGGACGCCATTCGGACCGACGGCCTGGACAAGGCCCTCGACGGCGCCATAGAGCACGGAGCGGACATCAAGCAACTGCTGAAGAGTACCGACATGAAGAAGTATCTCTTCGGGCTCAACTGCCTGCACACAGTGCTCAACGACGGCGGACACACCAGTCTGATGGCCGACTTGCGCATCTATGCCGCCTTGGAAGAGGAAGACATGGGAGTAGATACCGACACATGGCAGGAGGATGTCTATGCGATGATGGACGACTATCCCGAGCTGGCCCAGGCGGTGCTCGACTGCTATTACGCGATGTATGAATCTCCCTACGAAATGATTGAGGAGGCTCGTCCCACAAAAGACACCTATTACAAACAGGGCGACACGGCCTATCTGATGTACGACCAGTTCGGCGAAACCAACTTCGACGCCTGGAACGACTACTACGACGGAGGCTGCGACCCCGACGACCTGCCCGCCATCGACGACGACTACCTCGGCGACCTCAGTGTCGTGCTCGACGCCCTGCAGCAGGCCGACGAGGATCCCGAGGTGAAGAACCTCGTCATCGACCTGGCGCTCAACCCGGGCGGCTCGCTCGACGTGGTGCTGGCCATGACCGCACTCATGGGCGGACAGAGCCACTTCTACAGCGAGAACGTGCTCACAGGGCAGCGACAGACCATCTACTACGACGTGGACTGCAACTTCGACGGGCAGTTCGACGAGCAGGACAAGGACGTGGCCTTCGACCTCAACTATGCCGTACTCACCTCCGGTGTGTCCTTCTCATGCGCCAACCTCTTCCCCTCGCTCATGAAGGGCATGGGATTTCCCGTCATCGGCCAGAAGAGTGGCGGCGGCGCCTGCGCCGTGCAGATCTTTGCCACCCCCGAGGGACTGCAGTACCAGCTGTCGTCGGCACGCGCCCGCCTGACTGACAAGGACTGGCAGAACATCGACGGCGGCGTAGAGCCCACCTACGTCATCGACACCACCTACGGCTACGAAGATTTCTACGACATTGAAGCCATCAGCAACATCATCAATAGCGGCATCGCCACCACCATCACGGCTCCTGCAGCACATGACGGCACAGCCGCCGTCTGGTACATGCTCGACGGCCGCCGACTCGCAGGCAAGCCCACGGCCAAGGGCCTCTATCTCCACAACGGGCGCAAGGTGATGGTCAAGTGATTACCTGCTTATTATTAAGCGATAACATAAAACCATAATTATAACACCGACAATGAAAACATTCGGAAAACAACTCATCGGCATCCTGCTCGCCATGATGGCAGGAGCCGCTCAGAGCGCATGGGCACAGGCCAACGTCACGACGGCGGACGCCCTTTACGACGCAGTAACGAAGAATCAGACGGTGACGCTCGGCCAGGACATCACGCTGCGGACAGACGGCCGACTGCACATCGACGGCAAGACCGTCACCCTCGACCTCAACGGCCATACGCTGACGCGCCCGATGACGGCGGCCGATGCGGGCGGGCAGGTCATCGCCGTGATGAACGGCGGCAAGCTGACCATCACCGACTCGTCGGGCAGCAACAGCGGCAAGATCACCGGCGGCTGGTCCTATCAGGGCAGCGGCATCTACGTCTATGAGAACTGCGAACTCACCATCAACGGCGGCACCATCACCGGCAACCGCTCCGACAAGATAGAAGGTGAAGGCACCAACTATGGCTATGGCGGCGGCGTGGAGAACCACGGCACCATGACCATCACCGGCGGCAACATCACGGGCAACACCGCCGGACAGTTTGGCGGCGGCATCCACAACGAGGGCACGCTCACCATCACGGGCGGCACCATCGCCGACAACACCGCCGGAACGTATGGCGGCGCCATCTACAGCAACCGCACGGTCGCCATCAGCGGCGCCACCCTCTGCGGCAACACAGCCCAATTGGGCGGTGGAGCCATCTGCTCCGAAGGCACGCTCACCCTCGACGGTGTCACTATCACGGGTAACAGTAGTGACAATTATGGTGGCGGTATTTATATGTTCAAGTCTGCAGCGTCCCCTGGCATCGTGCAGCTGCAGGGCGTATGTACCATCACGGGCAACACAGCCCAGGCAGGTAGCGGTATTTTTCAAGTGACCAATGGTGCCGGCGTGGATGGTCCGACGCTGAAGATGCAGGACAAGCCGGTGGTGGATAACAATACCAACGATAATGTCTATCTGCAGAGCTATCAGCTCATCACCTTGACGGGAGCCTTCGAGACTGGCGCTCGTGTCGGTGTGTGCTGCGAAGACCTGGGACAGGAGACTTTCACCAGAGGTTATGTAGATCATAACGACGCCGCTGATCCCAGCACCTTCTTTTTCTTCAGCTCGCCCACTGTCAACGCCGTAGTCAATAAAGTGGGTCGGGAAGTCGGTTTTACGATTAAAGGCTACAATTATGTGGAGTGCAGCTGGGATGGCGGAAAGGTTACCGAGACGGAAAAAAATCTTTCCCTCAGCTGGCAAACCGTCCATGTGCTCAGCGGCGACAATACTGCAAACGGTGAGTGGCTGCCTTTGGAAGGCGGACACTATTACATCGTGACTGCAAATGCCGAGTACACGGCGCTTCAAGTGCAAAACTGCCTCAATACTAGCGGTGCCCACCTCATCCTCTGCAACGGCACACAGCTGAAGGTGAATAACGGCGTGAAGGTGGAGGCGGGCAACACCCTACACATCCACGGCCAGCCAGGCAACACGGGCCAGCTCATCGCCACCAACGAGGAATATGAAGCAGCGGCCATCGGCAGCGGTGATGCTGCTGATGCCGGCACTATCTACTTCCACGGCGGCACCATTACGGCCACGTCTCGACATGGCTCCGGTGCTGCTGGCATCGGTGGCGGTTATGAGCATGCTGGAGGCAACATCTACATCTACGGCGGTGACATCACGGCCACCAGCGCCTACCATGCACCAGGCATTGGCAGCGGCGGAGATTGCCCGGCTGCAAGTGCTGGAAATGTATATATCTATGGCGGCAACATCACCGCAGTGGCCGGGGTTAATGCTGCCGGCATCGGTGGTGGCAATGATGGCGCAGGTCCGATAGTCCGTATCTATGGCGGCGACGTCACGGCGACGGGTGGCCAAGGTGGTGCCGGCATCGGCAGTGGCGGCAAGAGTGGCTCCAATGATTCCTCATGGGGCGACATCGCCATCTATGGCGGCACGGTTCATGCAAACGGAGGTGCTAAAGCCAGTGGCGGCACCGGCATCGGCGGCGGTGACAACTGCTTCCGAGGTACCGTCAACATTCAGGGAGGAACGGTCTATGCCGATGGTTATAACACGGACTTCGCCATCGGCTGTGGCTCGATGGATTATGGTGGTCAATTCTCGTCATCAGGCAACATCACCATCTCTGGAGGAACCGTCTATGCCAAAAGCCACGGTTCTTCTGGTAACACCTCTTTTGGAGGCAGTGCCATCGGAGGCGATGGTGGCACAAAGGTAGCTATTACGGGCGGTGAGATACACGCCTTTTTCGGCAACAAAACAGCATGTATTCCTATTAAAATCGCCAACAGCTCGCTGCTTACGCTGGGCGACAATATGACGGTGTACGTCGGTGATAACCAGCGGCAAGATGCCAATGGGCGAGTAGAAGCTCTGCTCAGTAGTCATGACGGCTATGCCCTCATCAGGCCTTGCGACCATACAAACAAGACCGTCAGCAGCTTCGACGACGAATACCACTACTTCAGCTGCAGCTACTGCCTGACCACTCCCGCAGACAACAAAGAAGAGCATAGCTTCAACGACAACGACATCTGCGAGATTTGCGGCAGGAACTTGACGCTGACACTTTACGACAATTCCAGCAACAGCAGCACTTTACAGACCTACAACGGGAAATCAGCCGACGCCATCACCCTCAGCGGTCGCACGCTCTACAAGGGCGGCATGTGGAACACGCTCTGCCTGCCCTTCGACGTGGAGATAGAGACCAGCCCGCTCGTGGGGGCCACGGCAAAGTATCTTAACAACGCCACTTTCGACGAGGGCACGCTGACGCTGGAGTTCAAGGATGTGGTTTCCTATACCAGTGGTGGCAGCACGCATACCTACTTGCAGGCCGGAACTCCTTACTTCATCAAGTGGACCACAGTGGGCGATCCCATCCAAAACCCCAAGTTCAGCTACTGCTTCTTGGCCAGCACCGAGCCCACCGACATCACCTTCGACGGTGTGCTTACCTTCCGTGGCATCTACGACCCGCAGAACATCAGCAGCGAGAACAAGACCATGCTCTATCTCGGCGCCGACAATAAGCTCTACTATCCCAACGCTGCCATGACCATTGGCGCCTTCCGCGCCTACTTCGAGCTGGCCGACGGCCTCACCGCGGGCGACCCCGCCAGCGGCATCCGCAGCTTCGTGCTGAACTTCGACGGCGAGGAGACGGGCATTCGCGAAATTTCGAATGACGCGGAATTCGCTGATCACGCCTCGGGCGCCTCGAACGCCTGGTTCTCGCTCGACGGCCAGCGCCTCTCGGGCAAGCCTGCCCAGCGCGGCCTCTATCTCAACCGTGGCCGCAAGGTGCTGATCAAGTGATCGCTGCCCCTCCGGCGTTTTCGTAATTTTTCTATTTTTTTTCGTGGCTTTCGGAATAATCTTTCATTCTGAGAGCCACGTTTTTCTTAAGTCGCTGCGCTCAAAATCTATCAAAATCTTTTTCAAAATCTAAAACAAAATTGTCTTGGTTGTTTTGTGTTGTTCATGTTGTCATTTGTTGTCCCGTATTGTCGTTCTTCTTACAACAACATAGACAACAGCTGACAACATAGACAACTTTGTATGTCGCTTTGAAAGATTTTATTTCAGATTTTGTGAGATTTTGAGCGAAGCGACCAAAAATAACGGCAACAAAAAAGCACATTGAGGTGACAAATGAAAGCTAAGGATGCTAAACAATAATAACAGAATCGAAAATTTTGCGATAAACGGCCGATGATTTCACGAAAATTTTGTAACTTTGCTACGCATATTATGCAATTTCGAAAATCACTATTATAAAACTATTTATGAAAACAATCACGAAACATTTCGCAGGCATCCTGCTCGCCCTGCTCTGCGCCCACGCACAGGGCGCCATGGCACAGGGCACGGCTATGACCGAGGATGCCTTGCGCTCGTTGGTGAAGATGGACAATCACCGCGTGAAGCTCGGCACAGACATCACCCTGACGAATGGCCGTCTGGACATCGACGGCCTGACCATCAGCCTCGACCTGAACGGCCACACCCTGACGCGCCCCATGACGGCAGCCGACCAGAACGGGCAGGTCATCGCCGTGATGAACGGCGGCCAGCTCACCATCAAGGATTCGTCGGGCAACGACAGCGGCACCATCACCGGCGGCTGGGCCAAGATGGGCGGCGGCATCCTCGTCAGCACGGGCTGCGAGCTCACCATCGAGGGCGGCACCATCACGGGCAACACTGCCGCGGAACTGGGCGGCGGCATCCACAACGAAGGCACGACCACCATCAAGGGCGGCACCATCACGGGCAACACCGCCGGAACGTATGGCGGCGCCATCTACAGCAATAGCACGGTGAGCGTCAGCGGCATCACCCTCAGCAGCAACACGGCCCAGACGGGCGGCGGTGCGATCTGCACCGAGGGCACGCTCACCCTCGACGGTGTCACCATCCAGGGCAACAGCGCCCAGTATGGAGGTGGTGTCTATATGTTCAAGTCTGCATCGACATCCCCTGGCATAGTGCAGCTGAAAGGCGTATGTACCATCACGGGCAACACCGCAAGCTACGGCATAGATGTCTATCAAAACAAGGATGCAACATTGAACATTCAGGACCGTCCCGTGGTCGATGACCTCTATCTGACGGAATACAGTTTCATCACTCTCACGGGCGCCCTCACTACAGGGGCCAGCATCGGCCTGAATGCCGAGAAAGTAGATCAGACACACCTCACCCTGCACTACCCCGACTACCATGCTGGAACGAATCCCCAAACTTTCTTTACCTCGAAGAATGCTGCCTACGCTATTGGCCTCCGTCCCGATGGCGTGGATGGAGCCAACGAGGTGGCCTATGGCATAAGTTATATGGAAAGGGGGTGGGACACCACCGAAAAGCGCGTGACCGAAGAGGAAAAGACCTGCACCTCTTACACCGCCATCAGCGGCACCGACACCAGCGACGAGGGCTGGGTGCCCCTCTACGACGGCTGGTATGTGGTGACGGGCAACTCCATCTATAAGGCGCTCAGCGTGGTGGGCACCGACGTCCACCTCATCCTCCCCGACGGCGTGACGCTCTACGTGAACCACGTGAAGCTGGAGTCGGGCCACAAGCTGAGCATCTACAGCCAGAGCAACAACGCGGGTACGCTCGATGCCATCAACGACGAAATCAGCAACGCTGCAGGCATCGGTGGCGGCGAGGAAGCCTGTGCCGGAACCATCATCATCCACGGCGGCATCGTCCAAGCCAAGGGCGACGGCAATGCGGCAGGCATCGGTGGCGGTTACAAAGGTGGATTTGCAAAGGAAGCGGTGAATGGCGGTCTTACCGTATATGGTGGCCAAGTCACAGCGACTGGCGATAAACGCGGTGCCGGCATCGGCAGCGGTTCTGAATGTGAAAATTTTGCCGGCTATGTTACTATCTATGGCGGCAGTGTCAATGCCACGGGAGGTGGCCAAAGCACTGCAACGGAAAGTTATTGCGGCGCTGGCATCGGTGGCGGCGACGTAAGTTCAGGTGCTATCACTCACATCTATGGCGGCATAGTCAATGCTACAGGCGGCCGATACGATGAAACTTATAGTCCCTGTGGCGCAGGTATCGGTGGCGGTTACGTAGGCTCTGGGGTAATGACACATATTCATGGCGGCAACGTTACGGCCATATCAGGTTATGGAGCTGGCATCGGTAGTGGTAGTGATCTATACGGAGGAGGTAGCCGAGGCGTATATGGTGGGGAGGTTATCATAGACGGAGGCACAATAAACGCAAGTAGTACAGACGGAGGTGCAATTGGTGGTAGTTATGAAGGCTTAAGTGCCACCATCACCATCAACGGCGGCACTGTTACGGCTAAGAGTACAAGGTACGGTGTCGGAATAGGCTGTGGCCGAAAAGGCGAAAGTGCCACCATCACCATCAATGGTGGCAATGTTACGGCCACGTGTACTGGCATCGGTGCCGGAATAGGCTGTGGCATGGATGGCAAAAGTGCCACCATCACCATCAATGGTGGCAATATCACGGCCTCAGGAGATAATGATTATGGTGCCGGAATCGGTGGAGGTTATGATGCTAATCCGAAATTAGATATAACCATAACGGGCGGCACGGTGTCGGCTTCAGGATATAACGGCATCGGGAGTACCAGATATGAAGATTATCTTGAAAACATACAAGATTCCGATTATGACGGTACGCTCACTATCACCGGCGGCAAAATATATGCAACAGGAGAGGCGCGTGCCATTGGCGGAAAGAACGTCACCAGCCTGATGACTCTCTACGACGGGGCGATGGTCAAGGCAGGAGATACTGCCGACGGAGCAGTTCTCTTTCCCGCCGGCGAGCGTGTGCAGGCTTGCGTCTATAGAAAATACGCCGCCATCGAGCAGTGCACCCACACGGGTTCGGTCATCACCATCGACGACGGCCTGACGCATCACACCTCGTGCACCTATTGCCAGGTGGGCGCAGATGGCCAGGCCGAGGGTCACGTCTTCGCCCAAGACGGCAAGTGCGTCTGCGGCCTGTACAGCCTGAAGGATGACGCCGATAACGGCGAGGTCATCAGTGCGCTTACCGCCGACCAGAACCCGCATCCTGTCACCCTCACGGGCCGCACCCTCTGGAAGGACGGCGCATGGAACACCCTCTGCCTGCCCTTTGCCCTCGGCGACAGCAACACCGACGATAATCTCACCTTCACGGGCACGCCCCTCGAAGGTGCCACGGTGAAGACCCTCTCTTCGACCGCTTTCGACAGCAAGACAGGCACGCTGACGCTCAACTTCTCGACCGACCTCTCCGCCATCGAGGCCGGCAAGCCCTACATCGTGAAGTGGGACAAGCCCGACACCTACGTGGCCTACGACGGCACGAACGCCACGACGTGCAGCGACCAGGTGAACCCCGTCTTCAGCGGCGTGACCATCGTGAACACCACCTCTGATGTCGAGACCAACGAGCTGGCCTTCCGCGGCATCTTCTCGCCCTTCGCCATCGAAGGTGAGAACCGCTCCATGCTCTACCTCGGCAGTGGCAACAATCTCTACTATCCCAGCAAAGCGATGACCATCGGCGCCTTTCGCGCCTTCTTCCAGCTGAACGGCATCACCGCCGTCGACCCCGCCAACGGCATCCGCAGCTTCGTGGTCAACTTCGGCGATGACACCAACGGAATAACTGAAGCGGAAGCAAATTCTTCATTCTTCACTCTTCACTCTTCATTCCAAGGCTGGTTCACCCTCGACGGCCGCCGCCTCGCCGGCAAGCCCACCGCTGGCGGACTGTATATCCATAATGGAAGGAAGGTTGTGATTAAGTAGAAATTGGTGTCCGAAGGGACGGCCTGAAAGGCCGTTTCTCGGACACCAATAATCCACAATCGGTCGTTAGACTCAGAAAAGAAACAAATTGGCACTAATTAGGGAAAGTTTCCTGCCGAGAAACCTTTGGTTTCCTGCCGAGAAACCGATGGTTTCTCGGCAGGAAACTTTTAAAACCCATGCAGCCTTGAAACTGCAGGATTCTCACATGGATAGAAATCCATGGCGGGCAAGGTGATAGACTAAATCCCTAATTGTTTTTATTTGTTTTTCTTGTTTTTATTGTTTTTTTCTCAGTCCGCTTCGCGGAACAAACTGACCTAATTAGCGGCGCAACGATGTCTTTTCATCCGCACAGGCCGTAAATTATTTTCTATCATTCGTGGCATTTGTTGTTGAAAGGCAAAATTTATGAATCATTCGTGGCCATTCGTGGATATTCATGTAGCGTCGCAGACAGGAAGAACTTTTCTTTTTAAACACGAATGACCATCAATTTAACACACGCTCGGCTCAGCCACTTGCTAGCCTTTGCTGCCTAAGAGGTAACTTATTTTCCCCCCTTGCAAAGGGGGGGCAGGGGGGGATTACTTCTGCGCAGAAGAATCCCCCTCTAACTCCCCCTTTGCAAGGGGGAGAATTGAGTTACCTCAAGCCTTCCCCGACAAAGGAGTGGAGCCATGGCCTAAAAAATTTGGAGAAAAAGCGCTGTATCTGAAGAAAAAATCGTAATTTTGCGGCGATAACCAGATTGTCAATGCTTCAATCATGAAACTGAACTTCCATTTCCGCCCACAAGAGATACTGTCGAAAGACGGCCAGAGCTTCATCATACCCTTCATCCTCATCACGGTCTGCTTCGCCCTGTGGGGTGTTGCCAACGACATGAACGGCCCCGTTGTGAAGGCGTTCTCGAAGATTTTCTGCATGAGCGTGACCGAGGGCGCCCTGGTGACGGTGGCGTTCTACCTGGGCTATTTCGCCATGGCCTTCCCTGCCGCCCTCTTCATACAGCGCCACTCGTTTAAGTCGGGCATCATCGTGGGACTGTCGCTCTTTGCCATCGGTGCGCTGATGTTTCTGCCCGCCAAGCTGACAGGCATGTACCTCCCGTTCCTGCTGGCCTATTTCATCATGACCTGCGGCCTGTCGTTTCTTGAGACATCATGCAGCCCCTATATCTACTGCATGGGCAGTGAGCAGACAGCGGCGCAGCGCCTGAACCTGGCACAGGCGTTCAACCCCCTCGGCTGTCTGATAGGCATGTATATGGCCATGCACTTCATACAGGCGCGCATGAGCGCCATGCCCTCCGACGAGCGTCTGCTGCTGGGAGAGAACGAGTTTAACACGCTGAAGAGCCATGACCTGGGCATGCTCATCAGTCCCTACCTGGCCTTAGGTCTCGCCTGCCTCATCGTGCTGGTCCTCATCTACTTCTTGCGTATGCCGAAGGTGTGCGACCGTCGCTCGGGCAAAGGTCTGCGGCAGGCCCTGCGCGAGCTGTGGCATGTCAGGAGCTATCGTGAGGGCGTCGGCGCGCAGTTCTGCTATATGGGCGCTCAGGTGGGCTGCTGGACGTTTATCATACAATATGGTACGCGCGTGTTCATGCAGGAGGGCATGAACGAGAAGGCCGCCGAGATCCTGTCGCAGAAATACAACATCATGGCGGTGGTGCTCTTCTGCATCGGCCGCTTCGTCAGCACCTGGCTGCTGAGGTTTGTCAGCGCCAACCGTCTGCTGTCGGTGCTGGCCATCCTCGCCGCCGTGCTGGTGGGCGGTGTCATCTTCTTCCCCGACCGCAACGGCGTCTACTGCCTCGTGGGCATCTCGGCCTGCATGTCGATGATGTTCCCCACCATCTACGGCTTGTCCCTGCACGATGTGGGTGAGAATGTGAAGTTTGCGGGCGCCGGCCTTGTGATGGCCATCCTGGGCGGCTCGCTGTTCCCGCCGCTGCAGGCCATGATCATCGACTCCGACATTCTGGTGATGGGTCTGCCGAGCACGAACCTGTCGTTTATCATCCCCCTGGTGTGCTTCGCCGTCGTCGCCATCTACGGCCACCGGTGCTACGTGAGAGAGGTGAGAGAAGTAATAAGTAAGAAGTAAGAAGTGACGCGCAGCAATGTAATATTCGTTGTTTTAAAAAGCATATTGAGTATCACCTTTATTTGAAATAGAACGATGAAATTAGAAGATTTTGACGCCATCCGGCCTTTTGAGCCCGAGGAGCTGCCAGCAGCCTACGACCGTCTGGAGCAGGACATGCAGTTTCGCACCGTCGTGGCCTACCTCTACCCCCAAGTGCCCTTCGAGGCCATCATGCAGAAGATGCGGGGGTGCAAGACCTGTCTGGACTTCCAGAAAGCTTTCTGCTATCCATTCCTGAAAGAGCTGATGGCCAAGGCTTCAAAGGGCTTGGACATCGACACCGCGAGCATCGACCTGTCACGGCGCTACACCTTCGTGAGCAACCACCGCGACATCGTGCTCGACTCCGCCCTCTTAGACGTGCTCCTCATCGATGCGAAGTGCGACACCACGTGCGAGATAGCCATCGGCGACAACCTGCTGGCGGCGCAGTGGATCAAAGACATGGTGCGCATCAACAAGTCCTTCATCGTGCAGCGCTCGTTAGGCATCCGCGAGATGCTGGCGGCCTCGAAACGCATGGCGGAATACATGCACTACGTCATCAACGTGAAGCACGACAACATCTGGATAGCGCAGCGTGAGGGCCGTGCCAAGGACAGCGACGACCGCACGCAGCCCAGCATCCTGAAGATGATGGCCATGGGCGGCGAGGGCGACATCATCGAGCGGCTGAAGCAGCTGCACATCGTGCCCCTGAGCATCAGCTACGAGTACGACCCCTGCGACTACCTCAAGGCGCGCGAATTTCAGCTGAAGCGCGACGTGCCAGGATGGAAGAAGACCAAACAGGACGACGTGGAGTCGATGCGCACCGGCATCATGGGCTACAAGGGCCATGTGCACTACCACTGCGCGCCCTGCATCGACGACTGGCTCGACACCCTGCCCCACGACATGCCCAAGGGTGAGCTGTTCGACACCGTGGCAGCTCACATCGACCAGGAGATACACCGTCACTACCGTCTCTTCGCCTGCAACCGCGTGGCGGCAGGAGCCGAGTGCACTGATGAGGAGAAAGCCGTTTTCAGCCATTTCATCGAAGAACGGCTGGCGAAGATACAGCTCAACCAACCCGACACTGCCTTCCTGCGCGAGCGCCTCATCACGATGTATGCCAATCCTTACCGTAACTATTTAAGGAGTTAAAGGAGTTAAAGGAGTTAAAGGAGTTAAAGGAGTTAAAGGAGTTAAAGGAGTTAAAGGAGTTAAAGGAGGCGATTTGGAGTTAAAGGAGTTAAAGGAGTTAAAGGAGTTAAAGACAATAGTTTTGCCATGGATTTCAACCTAAAGATACATTATCTCTACGGCACTTTAGCCATGCTGCTGATGGCGGCGTGCACCATCGACGCGTATGACAAGGGCGAGGGCGAATACTCGCTGCTGACGGCCGAGATGGCCGACATCACCGTGGGCAGCGACAAATACACCACGTCCGTAGTGACCGACCTCGGCGAACAGCTGCATCTGACGAAGCCATACACGGTGAAATGGATGGAAAAGGGCGACACCACCTACCGCGCACTGGTGTACTACAAGCTGCTGAACGACAGGAAGGCAGAGATAGTGAGCATGAGCAAGGTGGGCGTACTGGTGCCGCACGAGCTGAAAGAAAAGGACGGCAAACCGCAGGAAGCGATGAAGACCGACCCGGTGTATGTGGAGAGCATCTGGATGAGCAAGAACAAGAAATATGTGAACATGCGGCTTCGCCTGCTGACTGGCACGTCGGAGGATGAGAAGGCGGTGCAGACCGTAGGCATGATACGCGACAAGGCGAACAGCAGCAGCGACCATGACTACATCATGCTCTACCACGACCAAGGCGGACAGCCCGAGTACTACTCCACGACGGCCTTCATCAGCATACCGCTCGACGAGGTGAAGACCGACACGCTGACCATCGCCGTGAACACCTACGACGGCCTGCTGACACGCACGATGGTGGATTTATAATAAAGGAGTTAAAGGAGTTAAAGGAGTTAAAGGAGTTAAAGGAGTTAAAGGAGGCGATTTGGAGTTAAAGGAGTTAAAGGAGTTAAAGACAATAGTTTTGCTATGGATTTCAACCCAGAGACAAAGGGCGTTGTTGGTGAAATAACAAAATGATTATCCGCAATTACCCGATAGTGCGCACGCCAATATAGAAACAAACCGACTCCTCATAAGAATGTATCATGATAGAAACAAGTAAGGCTTGCGGTAACACAATTCTCCCCCTTGCAAAGGGGGAGTTAGAGGGGGATCCATCTGCGCAAAGTTTCATCCCCCCCTGCCCCCCCTTTCCAAGGGGGGGAATTAGTTACTTTTGCGGCAGCACGTGTTTGTGGGCGAAGAAGGGGCAGCAAAAAACATTAATGACATTACAGCCCCCCACCCCTACCCCGCCCCGTAAGGGCTGGGTTCAAGAGGGGAGTTCCTTAGGGAGTCCCTACCGCGAATGACGGCTTTTCATGGAAAGCCATATGTCTTTAACTCCCTTAATCCCCTTAAGTCATATGTCTTTAACTCCTTAAAAAACTCCTTTAACTCCCTTAATCCCCTTAAGTCATATGTCTTTAACTCCTTTAACTCCTTTAACTCCTTTAACTCCTAAAAAAATGCAAAACTTGAATAACAAAGAAAAAGAATGAAAAACGAATTGACTATTGTGAAAGTGGGCGGTGCCGTGGTGGAAGACGAGGCACAGCTGGCGCAGCTTCTAAGCGATTTCATCGCTATTCAGGGGCCGAAGATACTGGTGCACGGCGGCGGCCGCCGCGCCACGAAGATGGCTGAGCGCTTAGGCATCGAGACAAAGATGGTGGAAGGGCGTCGCATCACCGATGCCAATATGCTGGAGGTGGTGACGATGGTCTACGGGGGGCTGGTGAACAAACACGTGGTGGCCTGCCTGCAGGCCCTGGGCGCCGACGCCATCGGCCTGACGGGTGCCGATGCCGACATCATCCGCTCGGTCAAGCGGCCGCCCGTGGCCCTCGCTGCCAGCCCGTCATCGCCCGTCGACTTCGGCTTTGTGGGCGATGTCAAGAAGGCTGACGGCGCAAAAATCGCCCGTTTCATCGATGCCGGAATGATTCCTGTCATTGCACCGCTGACGCACGACGGACAGGGGAACATGCTCAACACCAATGCCGACACGATGGCCTCGGAGACAGCCACAGCCTTGGCCGCGCTCTACGACGTGACGCTGGTCTTCGCCTTTGAGAAGGCCGGCGTGCTGAGTAACCCCGACGACGACACATCGGTCATCGGCACCATCACCGCCGCCGACTTCGACCGCCTGAAGGCCGACGGCACCATCAGCGGCGGCATGCTGCCCAAAATCAGCAACGCGCTTGCCGCCATACAGAAGGGCGTCAAGCGCGTCGTCATCACCAGTGCACAGGCCATAGGGAAGAGCGGCGGCACCACCATTGTGGCTTAGCCCTGCTCCAGCAGTTCCTTCAGCTTGAACACGGTGGTTTGTATCTTCTCGTGGTTGTCCATCAGCGAGACGTCGAGCTGATAGCGTGCCTTATTATAATAAGGTTCGCGCGAGGTGAGCTGTTCCTTGATGAAGGTGATGAGCTCGTCGGGCGTCTTGCCCTTCAGCAGCGGGCGCTCGGTCTTGCCCATGAGCAGATGCTCGTGTAGCACCTCGGGCGAGCAATGCAGATAGACCACCTGCGCCTGCTGGTTCATGTAGTCGATGTTGTCGTAGAAGCAGGGCGTGCCGCCGCCGCAGCTCAGCACGACGTTCTCAAACTCTGCCACCTCGTGCAGCATGTTGTGCTCGATGCGGCGGAAGCCCTCTTCGCCTTCCTCGCTGAAAATCTGCGGTATCTTTTTCCTTCGGCGGTTCTCGATATACCAGTCCAGGTCGTAGAAGTCCAGCCCCAGGTCTTTCGCCAGTGCACGGCCCACGGTGGTCTTCCCGGCACCCATATATCCGATGAGGATGATTCTTTTCATGCTCAGCCTTTTGATTCTTATGTAAAGTTTCCCCTTCTTTTCTTAGCGACGCCCCGCAAATATGCGGGGCACCCGACCGGTTTAATTCTTAATGAACGACATCGCCTCCTCGTAGCTCATCTCCCGCACGCGGTCGTGCATGGCCTTCGGCAGGCGGTAGTTCTTGCCCTTATAGCTGAGATAGGGGCCGTAGCGTCCGTTGAGAATCTCCAGGTCCAGGTCTTCGGTGAAAACGCGCAGGTGTTTGCGCTCTTCCTGATGGCGCTTCTCGTCGATGAGCTTCACGGCGTCAGCAATGGTGATCGACATGGGGTCCATATCCTTGGGCAGCGAGGCGTAGAGCTTCTTGTGCAGCACGTAGGGTCCGAAGCGTCCGGCACCGACGGTGACCGGCTCGCCCTCATACTCACCGAGCATACGCGGCAGGCGGAACAGCTCGAGTGCGTCCTCGAGGGTGATGGTATCCATGCTGAAATCCTTGGGCATGTGGGCAAAAACGGGCTTCTCCTTCTCGCCGGCATCGCCAATCTGCACCACGGGGCCAAAGCGTCCTATCTTCGCATAGACGGGCCGCCCGGTCTTCGGGTCCGTGCCCAGCAGATGCTCGCCGGCCTTGTGCTCCATGCGCTGGTTGATGGCCTTGTCGACGGTAGGCTCGAAGTCCTTGTCAAAGTCTTTCATCATCTTCTCCCACTTCACCTTGCCTTCGGCTATCTTGTCGAAGTCCTGCTCTACACGTGCAGTGAAGTTATAATCCATGATGGTGGGGAAATGCACCATGAGGTAGTCGTTGACGACGGTGCCAACGTCGGTGGGCAGCAGCTTGCCCTTCTCCGAGCCTGTTGTCTCCTTGCGTTTCTTGGTGAATATCTGCATCTCCTTCAGCGTGATGACGTCGTACTCGCGCTCCTCGCCTTTCTTGTCGCCCTTGGCCACATATTCGCGTTGCTGGATGGTGGAGATGGTGGGTGCGTAGGTCGACGGGCGGCCAATGCCCAGCTCTTCGAGCTTTTTCACCAGCGATGCCTCGGTGTATCGCTGCGGGCCCTGGCTATAGCGCTCGCTGGCGCTGATCTCCCGCCGTATGAGCACGTCGCCTTCCTTGAGCGGCGGCAGCACATGGGAGAACTCGTCGGGGCCCTGCTCCTCCTCGTCGTCGGTCGATTCGCGATAGACCTTGAGGAATCCGTCGAACTTCACCACCTCGCCCTGAGCCAAGAAGCGGTGAGCCGTCTTATCGTTGTTCACATTGTTGTGGTCGTTCACCACTTCTATCTCTACCGTCGTCTTCTCAATCTCGGCATCAGCCATCTGGCAGGCGGCGGTGCGCTTCCATATCAGCTCGTAGAGGCGGCGCTCCTGTGCCGTTCCCTCGATGGTGGGCTGGTCCATGTATGTGGGACGGATGGCCTCGTGGGCTTCCTGTGCGCCCTTCGAGCTGGTGTGATACTGGCGTACTTTCGAGTATGCTTCGCCATACTGCCGCGTGATCTCCTCCTTGGCCGTGTTGATGGCCAGGGCAGAGAGGTTGACCGAGTCGGTACGCATGTAGGTGATGCGTCCGCTCTCGTAGAGGCGCTGTGCCACCATCATGGTCTGACTGACGGTGAAACTGAGCTTGCGGGCGGCTTCCTGCTGCAGTGTCGACGTGGTGAAGGGGGGAGCGGGCGTGCGCTTCATGGGTTTCTTCTGCACGCTGCCCACCACGAAGGAGGCCTCCTTGCACTGCTCCAAGAAGTCCATCACCTCCTGCTCGTCCTTCAGGCGCTGCTGCAGCGTGGCCTTCACCTCGGAGGCTGAGCCGTCGGGATGGATGATGGCAAAGATAGCGGCCACACTGTAATAGCTCTCGCTCTTGAAAGACTGTATCTCGCGTTCCCGCTCGACGATGAGCCTCACGGCCACACTCTGCACACGGCCTGCCGAGAGGGCGGGCTTCACCTTGCGCCAGAGCACGGGCGACAGCTTGAAGCCTACCAGGCGGTCGAGCACACGACGTGCCTGCTGCGCATCGACCAGGTGCATGTCCAAGGTGCGGGGATGCTCGATGGCCTCCAGGATGGCAGGCTTCGTGATCTCATGGAAGACGATGCGCTTCGTCTTCGCCTCGTCCAGTCCCAGCACTTCGCACAGGTGCCAGCTGATGGCCTCTCCCTCGCGGTCTTCATCACTTGCGAGCCACACCTGACTGGCTTTCTTGGCCTGCGACTTCAGCTCGTTGACCAGCTTCTTCTTCTCTTCGGGAATCTCGTATTCGGGCTGCAGCGATTTCTCGTCGATGCTCAGCTCGTGCTTCTTCAAGTCACGGATATGGCCGTAGCTTGACATCACCTTGAAGTCTTCTCCAAGAAACTTCTCGATGGTTTTCGCCTTCGCAGGCGACTCAACTATGACTAAGTTCTTTTGCATATTCCTAACTGATGGTTATCATTTTGGGTTGCAAAAGTACGAATAAAGTTTGCTTACACATTATTAATAATAAAAGATTTTTGTTTTCTTAACTTTTTGCGGCGAGGGGTGGGGCTGAGAGGCGAGGGGTGGGGCTGAGGGGCGAGGGGCAGGGGCGGAGGGGCGGGGGGGGGGGCGGGGAGGCGGGGGGCGGGGGGAGGGGGGGGGGACGGGGGGGGGCGCGGGGGGGGAGGCGAGCGAGCGCAAGACGTCTCGTCCGGGACTATTAGGTGACACTATGCGTTAAGATAAAAAAAA
>JAEEGJ010011271.1_pt1 | contig 22778 bp, 20 predicted proteins | sample 8958761 | NCBI WGS metagenome assembly JAEEGJ01 (sample SAMN16246546, study PRJNA631951) | gut metagenome | biome: gut microbiome; feature: rumen; material: RS-attached | host: Bos | place: Iran: Karaj | collected 2018-10 | reverse complement strand
TCCTGGCAGGTTTCATTGAAGGTATAAGAAGGACGAATCTCATTCAAAGTGCGGGATAAATCATAGCCGTATTCTCTCTCGATATGCTCTTTGACCTTTCTCTTGCATTCATCCGGCTTATCATTGATAGGCGTTCCGTAATCCGAGCAATAACCGCCAAAGTTAAACCGGTTCATGAAAATCGCGTCCACTACGGCCATAGCTCCTTTTATGCCCTCCGGGTGATTGTGCGTCACCTCCGCGGAAAGCCTTGCCCGGTCTCTGGCGTTGGAAGGCCAAAAGCCCGTCCTGGCGCAAAAACCGCAATCCATCGTCCATGCACATGGGGAAACCCGCATAGCAGAGCCGTTGCCAAAGCTGTTGTACGGCTCGCGGTTATCCGAAAAGAGCCATGCGCCAAACCGTCCGCCGTAACCGGCATTTGGATACATCCTGCCGTATTTCTTCATGGTGTCGATAAAATCGTCCCTCTCCCCGCCGTTCATGACAGCCTCGGCCACGGCGCAGGTCATAACGGTATCGTCCGTGAAAAAGCAGTCGTCGCGGAACAGCGGAAAATCTTTCGTCTTGATATTGTTCCATTCATAAACAGAACCTACAATGTCGCCAACAATCGCCCCTAACATAACGGCAATCCCCCTTATAGTTTTGATGATTCTATTCTACCCAATAGAAATGTGAGGCGGTCGCCTGACGGGCGACATTTACAAATCCTGATACTCGAACCGTATTTTAAGGTCGGTTTCGTTCTTTTTCCACTCGTCGATAGCGCGTTGCAGGGCCTCGGTGATTTTTCCGTTTTCTTTCCATACCCGCAGGCGTTTCATCGTCATCAAACGGCTTCGGATGACCGGGGTGCGAAGGCCGAGGCGCAAAAGGCGAGCCTCCTGCTGAGAATAGCCGGTCAGCTTTTCCAGCATGGTTTCATAGGCATGATTTCCCATCCCGCCGACGAGGATATTTTGAGGAGCAAGCATGTCCTAGTTTTTGACGTTGGCGAGGAAGAAGTCCGCCATTTCCATGAGGTCGTCGGGATTTTCCAAGAATTGGAGCATCGCGTAGTGCTTTCGCCAATCGCTTCGGAACGCGGCCTTGATTTCCTTCGCGCAATCGACGCCAAGCTGCGACGCGAGCCGGAGATTTTCTCCCTGCTCCGCTTTGCAGCGCATATAGTTCAGGCAGGAATCCGAAGAAAGGACGGCGTCGGCCTCTTTTGCGAGCGTCTGAAACGCCTCATCCTCTTCTTCCGCATAATGAAGCTTGATAATGCGGAGTACGCGATAAATTTCTTCATTCGGCATAGAGAGGCGCGCCTTGTCGATATAGGCCCGGACAAGCGCTTCTTCTTGCTTATAGGCTCCGATTCCAGGCACGGGACCTCCGTCGGATTCTATGAGGGCTTCCACGATTCTCCCTGCCGCCATAAAGTCCTCGCTGTTTCCGTCGGCGGCTTGCACGACTTTCAGCAAGTCGATTTTTTCCGCCACGTCCAGCGCGGAATATTCGGGCATTACGTTATTGTTGACGCCTTCGCGCAGTAGCCAATACCTGATTTCATCGGTAGTCGGCTCCAAGCCCGCTACGGCATGGATTCGTCCCCAGCCATGAACCTTTTGCGCCATGCGAAAAACTTCCTCGTTTTTATTCTCCCAGTTATGGACGGCAAACAGGGCAAACAGCGTGAATTCGTCCGACGCAGCCAGTTCGCGGATGGCTTGTTTGACCTCTTCGTCGTTCGAGACAGAGATGAGTTCCAAAATCGACAGGGCAAGTTTTACTTCTTCCACCTCACGGGCGTAAAACAGCAGATGACGGGCAAACAGATAGAGATTTTGGGCGTCCAGCTCCTCGGTGTGGTCGAGAATCCAATTCTGCGCGGCGTCAATATAGGCGAGCATGGAATGACTCTCATCGGGAAACACCTCGGACAACGCCATTTTCGCATGCGCGAAAACATGGGAGGCGCCTCGCCGCAATACCAGTATCAGCGGCGACAAATCAGGCGCTGCCAGCCGATTGTGGTAGCAGCAGACGCCGTCCCAAGCACCGTCGGCCCATGAAATTCCCTCGGACTTGGAACTCCGCACGGAAAACGACGACGGCAATTCGCCGTTCGGCTGTATCGCCGCGTGAATCCGGTCATAAATGGACGGCACTTCGTCCCCCGGTCTGTACTTCGCCGTCATTTTTTCGCCTCCGTTCAATTTGAATTATCATTTTATCCGAGGCAGGGCTGTCCAAAGGCGAACAGCGTCTCGTTGATGGTAAAGATGTCGTACTCCTTCCGCTCGATGAAATACTCGACGATGATGTCCATCTTGTTGCTGTGAGTAATGGCGTAGCCCGCGCGGCCGATAAAGTCCTTTGTCTCGTCGAGATTCAGCTCCAGCGCGATGGACAGGGCAAGCGCCGTGGCCTTGCTCGGCTGATAGTCGGGCTTGTTCCGGATTTTTGAAAAATGCTTGCGGTCTATATTGGCGCGCTTATAAACGTCCGGATCGGTCTTGCCTTTTGCGTCAATCAACCGAAGCAGGGCTTCCGAAAAGGTGTCGTCCACCTCGTCCAGCAAATCGGGAAGAGAGCGCGGTTGCTTCGGCGCGGCAGCTTTTCCCGGAGAGCTTTCCGATACGCGTTTGGCTCTCGCCGAAGGGCTCCTCTTGCTTGCCCGTTTCGGCGGCTCGAGGGCCGTGCCAATGTCCGTGAACGCCTCCATCGCCTGCGCGGCGCCTCCGTCCATCGGAACGGCTTCTTCCTCCGCTTGGAGCAAAGTGTCCCGCATGGCTCTTCTGCGCCGTTCGCGCTGCGCTTCCTCTTCGTCCATCAATGTCTCGACGTAATTCTCATCCAAATAATTCTGCACGTCGTCGAAAAGACTGCTGGAAATCTTGAAGGCTTTTCGGTCAAATATTACAAGATAAACATTGATTTCATGCTCGGCCAGGAATTCCCGGATGGCCTGTACCGCCGTGGCGATGGCAATCTCCGCAGGGCAGGCGAAAACGCCCGCCGAGATCAGCGGGAACGCAATCGAATCGCATTTGTTGTCTATGGCAAGCTGGAGGGAATTTTTGTAGCAGCTGGCGAGCTGCTCCCGCTGCCCTTTCTTTCCTTCCTGCCAAATCGGCCCCACCGTGTGAACAACGTATTTCGCGGGGAGCTTGAAGCCGGGAGTGATGAACGCCGTCCCCGTGGCGATATCCCCGATTTTCTTTCGCGCCGCGATCAGCTCCGGCCCCGCGGCCCGATGAATGGCATAGTCCACGCCGCCGCCCACCTCCGGCGTCGGGTGCGCGCTGTTGACGATGACGTCCACATTCATTGTCGTGATGTCGTTTCTAACGATTTCCAACGGCATGAGAACCACTCCTCCTCGATTTCAGCAATATAAATTTCGCAATTCGACTCGACTATGAAATTTCTGAAGTAAGAAAATAGGAAAGTAGGAAAGTAAGAAAATCCTACTTTCTTACCTCAGAAATTTGCAATCAAAATATATGCAGATAAATCAGTCCCGCAATTTGCAATATCAATAATAACGGCACGCCGTACTTGAATTTCAAATGCAGCGTCTTGTGGCGAAAGAGAACCATCGCCGCCAGCGCGCCGAGACTGCCGCCAAACAGCGCGATCAGCAGCAATATCTTTTCCGGCACGCGCCGCCAACCCCGCTTAGCGCACATTTTATCGCAGCCATAAAGAACGAAGGCGAAAAGATTGACGACAAACAAACAGCTTGCCGCAATGAAATGAATATCGCTCGTACGCATCTTCTACCTGATTTCTCCTATCCTGCAAACATAAGGACCTCAAACTGTTCCACGCAATTCCTTTTCCATTATAATACGACAAATTTCGATTGACTATATGAAGAAACGAAAAAGGCATAGAAAAAGCGCCCTCCCGAAGGAGAGCGCTTTTGTTTGGCTTGAATTAGCCGAGGATGATGAGAGCGTCGCCGGCCTTAACCGTCTGACCCTCAGCAACGTTGACAGCCTTGACCGTCGCATCAGCGTCAGCAAGGATCTCGTTCTGCATCTTCATAGCCTCGAGCATCATCATGTTCTCGCCAGCCTTGACCTGCTGACCCTCTTTAACGAGGACCTTCAGGATCTTACCAGGCATCGGAGCGTTGATGGCATGCTCGCCAGCGCCAGCAGCCTTCGCAGCCGGAGCAGCCGGAGCGGCCGGAGCCGGAGCGGGAGCCGGAGCAGCGGCCGGAGCCGGAGCAGCAGCGCGCGGAGCAGCAGCTACAGGAGCGGCGGAACCGCCGACTTCCTCAACCTCAACAGCATAGGAGCTTCCATTTACAGTAATGTTAAATTTTTTTGCCACTTGGATTCCCTCCAAATTTGTATTTTTATTTGAACGCCGGCCTAACCGAGCCTTGCGGCGCGGTCAGGCTGCGTCGTCCACAATGGTACACTGCTCTTCCGCAGAGTGCGGAAAAAGTTCGCCGATTAAAGCGGAATGTTGCCGTGCTTCTTCGCCGGGCCGACTTCGCGCTTCGTAGCGAGCATATTCAGGGACTGAATGATGCGCGGACGAGTCTGCTTCGGCTCGATGACATAGTCGACATAGCCGCGCTCCGCAGCTTTGTACGGAGTAGCGAACTCGGCGACATAGTCCGCAGTCTTCTGATCCTTGTCCGGATCCTTGCGGAAGATGATGTTCGCAGCACCCGCCGGGCCCATAACCGCGATCTCGGAGGACGGCCAAGCGATGACCTGGTCCGCGCCGACTTCGCGCGAGCACATAGCGATGTAGGAACCGCCGTAAGACTTGCGGAGGATGACGGTGATCTTGGGAACCGTCGCCTCGGAATACGCATAGAGCATCTTCGCGCCGTGACGGATAATGCCCTTGTACTCCTGATCCGTGCCCGGCAGGAAGCCCGGGACGTCGACGAGGTTCAGCAGAGGAATGTTGAACGCGTCGCAGAAACGGATGAAGCGCGAGCTCTTATCGGAAGCGTCAACGTCGAGGCAGCCCGCCATGACGTTCGGCTGGTTCGCAATGATACCGACCGTGCGGCCGTCAAAGCGAGCGAAGCAGGTGATGATGTTCTTCGCGAAATGCTCGTGCACTTCGTAGAACTCGCCGTTGTCGGCGATCATCTTGATAACGTCCTTCATATTATAAGGAGCGTTCGGGTTGTCAGGAATAATCGTGTTCAGAGCCTCGTCCATGCGGAGCGGGGAGTCGGACGTCTCAACCAGCGGCGTCTCCTCCATGTTGTTGCTCGGCAGGAAGCTCAGCAGATAGCGGATCTGCTTGATGCAGTCCTCATCGTTCTCAGCCGCGAAGTGCGCAACGCCGGAAACCGTGTTGTGCGTCATAGCGCCGCCGAGCTGCTCAGCCGTGATCTCCTCGCCGGTAACCGTCTTGATAACGGCCGGGCCGGTGATGAACATCTGGCTGGTGTTCTTAACCATGTAAATGAAGTCGGTGATGGCCGGGGAATAAACCGCGCCGCCGGCAGACGGACCCATGATGGCCGAAATCTGCGGAACAACGCCCGAAGCAGCCGTATTGCGGAAGAAGATTCCGCCGTAACCGGAAAGCGCATCGACAGCTTCCTGGATACGAGCTCCGCCGGAGTCGTTCAGACCGACGCACGGAGCGCCCATCTTCATGGCGAGGTCCTGGACCTTCCAGATCTTGTGCGCGTGCTTCTCACCAAGGGAGCCGCCCTCAACCGTGAAGTCCTGCGCGAACGCGTATACGAGACGGCCGTCAACCGTACCGTAGCCGCAGACAACGCCTTCGCCCGGGAGCTCTTTCTTGTCCTGGCCGAAGTTCACGCAGCGGTGGTGAACGAGAGCATCGAGTTCAACGAAGGTGCCTTCGTCAAACAGCAGATCCAGACGCTCGTGAGCAGTCAGCTTGCCTTTGCTGTGCTGCTTCTCGATGGCCTTCTCGCCGCCGCCCATGCGGACGTGCTCGATTTTCTCCTTCGCCTGTTTGATTCTTTCCTGAACAGTAGCCATATTCTACCTCCTAAAGGGTATTATATTTGGATATTTCGATTACCCATGCTCTATTTTGCACGATAATCCGATTTTTTGCAAGCATTTTCTGAAAAAGATTTGAAAAAACTTACAGAAAAATGAATTCCAAGAACAAATCATACCCCATAACGGTTTTCCGGTATGGGGCATGATCTCTCTTTATTCAGTTTTCGACACGGATTGCGCGGTTCTGAAAGCCTGCCGCTCTTTTCCGACAAAGCTATTCATCGCGCAACGCCTCAATAAGCCTCACGCTTGTCGCGGAGTTCGCAGATTTCGAGCAGAATGCCGCCCGTGGATTTCGGGTGAATGAACGCAATGTCCGCTCCGCCAGCGCCGCGGCGAGCCTTCTTGTCGATCATCTTAACGCCCTTCTCCTGGAGTTCTTCGATAGCAGCGTCGATGTTGTCAACGCGCAGCGCGACGTGCTGAATGCCGCCCTTGCCGCCGTTGCCTTCCATCCACTTCGCAATCGGGCTGTCCGGAGCCGTCGCGACCAAAAGCTCAACCTGGCTGCCATTCCACATCGGATGGAACACCGTCGTGACCTTCTGCTCGGCAACCGTCTCTTTACCGCTGCAGGGAACGCCCATGCACTCGGCCCAGAACTTGCTGCCCTCATCGAGATCGGCACAGGCCACGCCAAGATGGTCTACGCCAAGAACGTGAAACTTACTCATGTGAATTCCTCCCATTTTCTTTTTATTTTTGGAACAGCCACAAGCGCAAGGCTGTATGGCCATTTTCCATCCACGGTGAATTCTCATTTCAGCATACTCTCCATAACACCATTGACTACAGTATAAGGATCCGTCTTGCGTGCCTTGATGTCCTCGACGTATCCGTCAATCTTGCCGCTGTCCACCAGTTTATGGCGTACATACTGGCCAATCTTGGCATCCAAGAGATCCAGCATCTCGTTTTTCGCACGCTCGGTACGACGTACAGTCAACTGCCCGTTTGCTTCGATATGGTCCCGATGTTTATGGAACGTGTCGACAACTTCCGTTATGCCGATATTCTGGTTCGCAACGGCTTTGAGAATCGGCGGACGCCAATCCTTCATCACACCGTCGAGATCAAGCATCATATTGAGCTCCGTCTGGAGCTTATCGGCCCCGTCGTGGTCGGCCTTGTTGATCGTGAAGATATCGCCGATTTCCAAAATACCGGCCTTGATGGCCTGAATATCGTCGCCCATTCCGGGAATCAAGACAACCATCGTCGTATCCGCCGCTTTTACGATGTCGACTTCGGACTGGCCTACGCCGACAGTCTCAACGAAAATAACGTCCACGCCGAAAGCGTCCATGACCTTGACGGCGTCCGCCGTCTTATGCGAAAGTCCTCCAAGGCTGCCGCGGGTACCCATGCTGCGGATGAAAACGCCCTCATCCATAGCCAGGTCATTCATACGAATGCGGTCACCGAGAATCGCACCGCCGGAGAACGGGCTGGTCGGGTCAATTGCTATAATGCCAACAGTCTTTCCGCGCGAACGGAATTCCTTCGCGAGCTTATCGGTAAGCGTGCTTTTTCCCGCGCCCGGAGGCCCCGTGATGCCAAGGACATACGCGTTGCCCGTATGCGGGTACAGTTGTTGCATGATTTCAGTCGCATTCTCACGCTCATTCTCGATAGCCGTAATAGCCTTCGCAAGCGCAAGACGGTTACCCTTCAGGACTTCATCAGCTATGTTCTCCATAATTTGCACCACCTTTGGCAGTATAAAGGTTTGCCCTCAATGAAAATAATTTCAAAGAGGGCAATCCTTAACAGCTCAAATTATTTTACATGCGCCTTGATGAAGTCGACAATAGCCGTCGTCGGGGTGCCCGGCGTGAAGACCTCAGCAATGCCGGCATCCTTAAGAGCCGGGATATCGCCTTCGGGGATAACGCCGCCGCCGATGATCAGGGTGTCTTTCATGCCCTTCTCACGAACGAGGTTGACGACTTTCGGGAAGAGGTGCGGATGCGCACCGGAAAGGATGCTCATCGCAACAACATTAACGTCCTCATCGGCAGCCGCCTGAGCAATCTGCTCCGGAGTCTGGCGGAGGCCCGTGTAGATGACCTCAAAACCGGCGTCGCGCAGAGCGCGCGCAACAACCTTGGCACCGCGATCATGACCATCCAGACCGGGCTTAGCAACTAAAACTCTGATTTTATCCATTATTCAATTCCCTCCAACAAATTGATTTACTGACCTGCTTTTTCTTAGAGAAGCCTACCTGTGAATTACAGGCTGACATGAGCCTCATAGAGACCGAAGACTTCGCGCATGACGTTGCAGATCTCGCCGAGCGTAGCATACGTCTTGACAGCCTTCAGGATATGCGGCATGAGGTTCTCGTTCTCGTTCTTGCAGGCGTCTTTCAACTCTGCAAGCGCAGCCTTGACAGCGTTGTTGTCGCGGCCCTTGGTCATCTTGTTGATCGGCTTGCCGGCCTTCAGGTCAGCCAGCTTCTTGCACTGCTCGACACCGACGGAAGCGTCAACCTTCAGGAGGCCCTTAGGCGGCTCTTCTTCCATCGTGTACTCGTTGACACCAACGATGATGCGGCGCTTGTTCTCGACGTCCATCTGCCACTTGTAAGCCGAATCCTGAATTTCCTTCTGGATGTAGCCCTTCTCGATAGCAGCAACGGCGCCGCCGAGCTCGTCGATCTTCTTGATGTAGTCCCAAGCTTCCTTCTCGATGCGGTCGGTCATAGCCTCTACATAGTAGGAGCCAGCCAGCGGATCGATAACGTCGGCCAGGCCGCTCTCGTTAGCAACGATCTGCTGCGTGCGGAGAGCGATCGTGACGGATTCCTGCGTCGGCAGAGCCAGCGCCTCGTCACGGGAGTTCGTGTGGAGGGACTGCGTGCCGCCCATGACAGCAGCTGCCGTCTGGAGAGCAACGCGGATGATGTTGTTGTTCGGCTGCTGAGCAGTCAGCATCGAACCAGCCGTCTGCGTATGAACGCGGAGCATCTGGGATTTCGGCTTCTTCGCACCGAAACGCTCCTTCATGACCTTCGCCCAAACGCGGCGGGAAGCGCGGAACTTCGCGACCTCTTCGAGAACGTTGTTGTGAGCGTTCCAGAAGAAGGAGAGGCGACCCGCGAAATCGTCAACGTCCATGCCGGCCTTGATAGCGGCGTCAACGTAAGCGATACCATCGGCAATCGTGAACGCGATTTCCTGCGAAGCAGTGGAACCGGCCTCACGGATATGATAACCGGAGATCGAAATCGTATTCCACTTCGGAACGTTCTTCGAGCAATACTCAAAGATGTTCGTGATGATACGCATCGACGGCTTCGGCGGGAAGATGTACGTGCCGCGAGCAGCATACTCTTTCAGGATATCGTTCTGAATCGTGCCGCGCAGCTGATCAGCCGGAACGCCCTGCTCCTCAGCAACAGCGATATACATGGAGAGGAGGACGGACGCCGGAGCGTTGATCGTCATCGAAGTCGAAACCTTGCCGAGGTCGATCTGGTCGAACAGAACTTCCATATCAGCCAAGGAGTCGATAGCAACGCCGACTTTACCAACCTCGCCCTCGGAGATCGGATCATCGGAGTCGTAACCAATCTGGGTCGGAAGGTCAAAAGCGCAGGAAAGGCCCGTGCCGCCGTTCGCGATCAGATAGCGATAACGCTCGTTGGAAGCCTTAGCCGTCGAGAAACCGGCATACATACGCATCGTCCAGAAACGGCCGCGATACATGGTCGGCTGAACGCCGCGGGTGAACGGATACTGGCCAGGGAAGCCGATCTCATCGGTGTAGGCCTCAACGCCCTTGACATCGAGCGGAGTGTAGAGGCGCTGCTCCGGGAGATGCTTACGCTCCGGGGCCTTCTCGATAGCTTTCGCTACGGCAGCTTCGTACTTTTCGAGTTCAGCTTTGATCTTTTCATTGCTCATAATGGGTTTACCCTCCTATTTTTATTTGTTCGCCAATAACAGTCGATGAATTATCTACGGGGTCGCGCCCTCTTATTTAACCTTCATCGAGCCGGTCTCGGCGAGCCTTACGTGGAACGACAGGGCTTCCTTCAGGATGTGCGGCGTATGCGCTACGCCCTTCTCGAGGGTCGCCTTGAGTGCGCGATCGTAGTAGTCCTGCAGAAGCGGACGATACTCGGGATTCGCGCAGTTGTTGATGATGAGTTTCGCGCGCTCACGCGGGCAAACGCCGCGGAGATCCGCAACGCCCTGCTCGGTGACAATGGCATCGACAACCTGCTGGCCATGGTCGACATGCGAGACCATCGGGACAATCGAGGAGATGTCGCCGTTCTTCGCCGTGGACTGGGTCAGGAAGATCGTCAGATAGCCGTTGCGGGCAAAGTCGCCCGAGCCGCCGATACCGTTCATCATACGGGTACCGTTGACAAGAGTCGAGTTGATGTTGCCGTAAATGTCGGCCTCGATCGCCGTGTTCATCGCGATGACGCCAAGGCGACGAACGACTTCCGGGTTGTTGGAGATTTCCTCCGGACGAAGCATGATCTTCTTCTTGTACTTCTCGATGTTCTCGTAGAAGCGCTTCTGTCCATCCGGAGACGGAGTGAGCGACGTGCCGGACGCGAAGTCGAGCTTGCCGGCGTCGATCATGTCGAAGATGCCGTCCTGAATAACCTCGGTGTAAACCGTCAGGTGCTCATACTTCGAATTCACGAAACCGGAGAGAGCCGCGTTCGCGACGTTGCCGACGCCGGACTGGAGCGGCAGCAGGTTCTGAGGCATACGGCCTGCCTTGACCTCGCCATCCAGGAAGTCGATGAGGTTGCCCGCCATCTTCTTCGCGACGTCGTCCACCGCTGCCAGCGGACGAACCTTATCGGTGACATCCGTCGGAACGATGAATTTGATTTTCGCCGGATCGCACGGAATGAACGGCGTGCCGATGCGAGTGTCGGGCCGAACCACCGGGATCGGGAGACGATACGGAGGATCCAGAGGAACGTAGATATCGTGCATTCCCTCAAGAGCCAACGGCTGGGAGGTATTGACCTCAACGATGACAACATCCGCAGTCTGGACATAGGACGGAGCATTACCGACAGAAGTCGTCGGAATGAGATTGCCCTCTTCCGTGATTGCGGCGGCCTCAACGATGGCAACGTCAATCTTCTTGCCCTTCATGAAGCCATAGCGGGCCATCTGCGCCGAGGCGCTCAGATCGAGATCGCAGTACGAAATCTCACCCGTGTTGATGCCCTTCTGTATGTCCTTGTTCGTCTGGTAAGGCATACGGAAATCAATGCCCTTAACCGCTGCCAATTCGCCGTCAAGCTCAGGGCCTACAGAAGCGCCGGTCCAAAGATTGATTTTGAACGGTGTCTTCTTCATGCGCTCAGCCAAAGCGTGCGGTACAGCCTTCGGATAACCGGACGGCGTAAAGCCGCTCGTACCGATGCTCATTCCCGGCTTGATAAACTCGGCGGCCTCTTCGGCCGTTACGATCTTATCCTGCAGAGCCTTGTTCCGAACGCGATCAAGAATGTCGTTCTTTCCAACCATTAAAAAACCTCCTTTAATTTACGGCCTAAAATGGCCGTTATTTTGACGCCTGGATGGCTGACTTTTTCCGCCGCGACCCGATTACTCGCATCCGTCAGGCCGCTTCGGAAAAAGTTGTTCCAGCCCTCACGGGCGTCAATTTCTTCCGTGTATTAGTGTAACACTCCGGGGGCTCATAGTCAAGTAAAACAGCCGACTTTCCTTCGTATTTTTTGACAATTCCCGCAATGCGGACACCTGTATTTTCCCGAAAGTCTATCTCCCATATATGGACATTTTTTATTTTTTTGTGCACAAAAAAGTACAATATATCGAAATTCAAGAAAACGGGAAAACGAGCATTTTTGCATCGTTTTCCCGTTGAAAATCAAGCGTTTCGTAGCGCCTTATAGGTCTTTATTCCCTCATTTTGTGTCTTCCGGAACTTCCGTATCTGATCCTGCGCGCGGCCATAGCCAGCGCACAGCCCATCCAAAGGAGCATGGACGACGGAATATTGAACAACACGTGGTCCGTGATGCCGCCCAAAGCCACCGTGACAAGAGCCAACCCGCATCCTAACTCGAACCGCCGAACCAACGGGGTTCCTCCCGAAATGGACAAGTTGAACGCCGACAGCATCGTGCCGAAGAAAAACCAGAAATACGCGGCCGCGCCGATGACGCCGATCTCCGCCGCATAGTGCAGATAAAGATTGTGCGCGTGGAACATCTCCGTCGAGGCGTTGTTGATATAGAAATCATATTCCGGATAGACCTTCAGGAAAGAGCCCCATCCGATGCCGAGCAGCGGGTGATCCATGATCATGGCGGCGCTGCTTTCCCAAAGCGCCAGCCGCATTTCCGAAGAAGTATCCGTCTTGGTGAACACGGACATGAGCCGATCCGCCAAAACAGGCTCCGCGAGCAGCGCAAGCGCGCAGACGACGATACAGCCCAGCAATATGCGCCGATCCTTCAGCGTCCCGTACCCTGCCAGCGTCAGCAGGACCGCGAAGCAAGCGCCGCGCGCATAGGTCAGCGCCAAAGCTCCCAAGAGCACCAAAAGGGCGACGCCGTATTTCCGCCGTCCGCCGGGATCCTCCTCGGTCATGAAGAAGGCAAAGACCATGGCGATGACCTCGCCCAGATAACCGGCGAAAATGTTCGGATTCTTCCATGTGGAGAAAATCCGTTTTTTCAGTTCGGGGAAAGCCTCGCCGTCCACCCATTTCGTATCGGTCGTGTTCATATCGAGCCCGAAGGCCAACTGGCAGAAACCGTACAGCACGCAGAAGAACGCCGAGTACCCGAGCGCTTTCAGGACGCCCTGGAGCTGCCTTTCCGTCCGGAGCGTCTGCCCCGCTAAAAGATAGGTGAACAGGTAAGAGCTGATCAGGACATAATAATTGTAGAAACTGGCCATCCGGTCCGGCGCCACTGCGACGGAAGCGCCGCCGATCAGTACAAAAAAGGCGATCGGCACGTCGTAGGGCAGCCTGCGGAAATGAAAACCGGGGTCGCGTATCCAGCGCCAGATCAGGAAAAAGACGCCGAGCGCCAAAGCGCCGGAAGCAATCCACGGATTGAGCGCGATGAAGAAGGCCTCCAGCCGAAGCGCGAAATAGCAGCGGTTTTCCATCGCCCGTTGGCGGCTGTGCAGTTTTTTCCGTTCAATGCTGCTCATCGTTTCCGAATCAGACATTCCTGCACGCCTCCTTTCCCGCTTCCAGCCGTGCCCGCAATTCTCCAATCAGATACAGCGAACCCGTGCAGCAGAGAAGTTTCCCCTCCGCCGCCTGTTTCGCCCGAGCCAGCGCGCGGCTCCGATCCGGCTCCGCCTCCGCCTGCCGCACGCGTTTTTTCACCGCTTCCAAAAGCCGTTCCGCCGGCTCCGCCCGCTCGGAATCCGGCTGCGTCGCGACGACAATATCCTCCGGCCGCAGCAAGGTATCGAGCATTTCGTCGATTGCCTTGTCATGCAGAATCCCCAGCAAGAACACGCGCGGCTCCGTCGGGAACGTCGAATCGAGCGCTTCCCGAAGCGCTTTCATTCCCGCCGGGTTGTGCGCGCCGTCCACCATGACGGTCTGCCCGCCGATATCCATGCGTTCAAACCGTCCCGGCCACGTCGTCCGCGCAAAGGAGTCCGCCGCCGCGTTCAGCGAAATACTTGCGTCCTTTTGCGCCAAAACCGCTAAAAGCATCGCCGCCACCGCGCTGTTTTCCATCTGATAGGGCGCAGCCAGAGAAAGTCCGTATCGCCAATCCGAAATCGAAAGCGCCGGAGCGTCAAGGGAAAGCGTCTGCCCTATCCCCGTCTGTGAAATCCGCTTCACGAAAAAATCTTCGCCCAGCACATAAAGCGGCGCATGTTTCTCCGTCGCCGTCCGGCGAATCACGTCCAGCGGCATCCCCTTCGCCGCCGTCACCACGGGAACGCCGTCCTTGATGACGCCCGCCTTGTGCTCCGCGACTCCTTCCAGCGTGCCTCCGCACATATCGGCGTGCTCCAGCGTCACGTTCGTGATAGCCGAGGCAACGGGCGTGATGATGTTCGTCGAATCCAAAAGCCCGCCCAAGCCGACTTCGATGACCGCGTAATCGACCTTTTTCTCGGCGAAATACAGGAACGCCGCCGCCGTCAGCACCTCGAACTGCGTCGGACTTTCCTCTCCCTCGGCCATCATTTTTTCCGCCGCTTTCCGCGTCTGAGATAGCATCCGCGCAAAGTCCTCGTCGGAAATCTCGACGCCGTTCACTTGCATTCTTTCATTATAAGATACGAGATGCGGAGAAGTGAAAAGTCCCGTCCTGCGACCCGAGGCCGAGAGCGCCGCCGCCGTCAGTGCGGAGACAGAACCCTTGCCGTTCGTCCCGGTGACATGAACGGTTTTATACGCGTCCTGCGGATTGCCCAAGATCTCCGACAATCTGCGGATTCGCGACAGCCCCAGCCGCATGCCGAACCTGTTCAGCGACGCAAGATAATCCAATGCCTGTTGATATGTCATGCAAAACCTCATTTATGATTTACCAGTGAAATTTCTGAGGTAGGAAAGTAGGATTTTCCAACTTTCCTACTTTCCAACTTTCCTACTCCAAAAATTTGAGCGTATCACAAAGACGCTAAATGACGGAGCCGGTCGGCCATGACCGCGCGCTTTTCTTCGTAGTCTTTCTGTTTCGCGCGCTCCTTTTCCACGACGTCGGCGGGCGCCTTCGCGGTGAAATTTTCGTTCGAGAGCTTCTTTTTCGCGCGCTCGATTTCCCGGTCGAGATTTTCCAGTTCTTTCGTCAGTCGCTGGGTTTCCTTTTCAACGTCGATCAAACCCTTCAACGGCAGATAGACGCCGACGCCGCCCACGGCCGCCGTCATGGCGTTCTCCGGTTTCGCCGCGTCCGCGCCGCAGAGCGTCAGCGGTTCCGTGTCCGCGAGTCCGCGAAGATAGCCTTCGTTCTCCGCGAAGACCTTGCGAAGCGCCTCGTCCGCGATATGGAGAATCGCCTCGCTCTTCTTGCCCGGCTGCGCCCCCGCCTCGGCGCGCATATTGCGGATGGCCTTGATCGTCTCCATGACGGCCGTCATGGCAGTTTCCGCCGCCTCGTCGATTTTTCCTTCCTCGCCCGTCGGCCAATCCGCGACCATCACGCTCTTGCCCTCATGCGGTACGCGCTGCCAGATTTCCTCGGTGATGAAGGGCATGAACGGATGCAAGAGCCGCAGCGTGTGCTCCAGTACATAACCCAGCACATACTGCGCCGTCCGACGCGGACGCTCGTTCTCCTTGTCGTAGAGGCGCGGCTTCGCCAGCTCGATATACCAGTCGCAAAGCTCGCTCCAAATGAATTCGTAAATCGCGCGGGCCGCTTCGCCCAGCTCGAATTTTTCCAGATTCTCGGTGACGCCGGCCACGGTTTTCGCATAACGCGAGAGAATCCAGCGGTCGGAAAGCTCGAAATCGCTCTTTTCCGGCACAAAGCTCTTGTCGAAGCCTTCAAGATTCATCAGCATGAAGCGCGACGCGTTCCAGAGCTTGTTCGCGAAATTCCGCGCCGACTCCACGCGCTCCCAATAGAAGCGCAGATCGTTGCCCGGCGTGTTCCCCGTCACCAGCATGAAGCGCAGCGTGTCCGCGCCGTACTTGTCGATGACTTCCACCGGGTCGATGCCGTTGCCCAGCGACTTCGACATCTTGCGCCCCTGGCTGTCGCGGACGAGCCCGTGGATAAACACATGGCGGAACGGGATGTCCTTGCCGAATTTCAGCCCCTGCATCACCATGCGGGCGACCCAGAAGAAAATGATGTCGTAGCCCGTCACCAAAACGCTGGTCGGATAGAAATGGCGAAGCTCCTCGGTGTCCTCCGGCCAGCCCATCGTCTCAAAAGGCCAGAGGCCGGAGCTGAACCAAGTATCGAGCACGTCCTCGTCCTGATGGATATTCTTGCTGCCGCACTTCGGGCAAACCGTGAGGTCCTCGCGGGAAGCCGACGCCTCGCCGCAGTCGTCGCAGTACCAGACCGGAATCCGGTGTCCCCACCAAAGCTGACGGGAAATGCACCAGTCGCGGATATTTTCGAGCCAGCCCGTATAAATTTTTGCGAAACGCTCCGGCACGAACTGAATCCGCCCGTCCTTCACCGCCTCGATGGCGGGCTTCGCCAGCGATTCCATCTTCACGAACCACTGCTTCGACACCAACGGCTCCACCGTCGTATGGCAGCGCGAGCAATGGCCCACCGCGTGCTCGTGCTTTTCGGTCTTGACCAAGACGCCCGTCTCTTCCAGTTCCTTCACGAGACGCTTGCGGCACTCGTAGCGGTCGAGACCCGCATATTTACCCGCGCCCTCGCCCATCGTGCCGTCGTTCTCGATGACCTTTACCTGCTCTAAATCGTGCCGCGCGCCCATCTCGAAGTCGTTCGGGTCGTGGGCCGGCGTCACCTTCACCGCGCCGGTGCCGAACTTCGGATCGACGTATTCGTCGGAGAACAGCGGAATGCGCCGCCCCACCACCGGCAGGATCAGCGTCTTGCCGATCAGATGCTTATAACGCTCGTCGTCAGGATGGACCGCCACGCCCGTATCGCCGAACATCGTCTCCGGACGCGTCGTGGCGATTTCCACGAACTCGTCCGAGCCCTCCACAGGATAGCGCAGATGCCAAAGATGACCCTGCTCCGTCTCGTGCTCGACCTCGAGATCGGACAGCGCCGTATTGCAACGCGGGCACCAATTCGTAATCCGCATGCCCTGATAAATCAGCCCCTCTTCGTAAAGGCTGACGAACACCTCGCGCACCGCCCGCGAGCAGCCCTCGTCCATCGTGAAGCGCTCCCGCGCCCAGTCGCAGGACGAGCCGAGGGAACGGAGCTGCGACATGATGCGGCTGCCGAATTTTTCCTTCCACGCCCAGACGCGCTCCAAGAATTTCTCGCGCCCGAGGTCGTACCGGGAAAGCCCTTCCTCGCGCAGCGACTCCTCGACTTTCGCCTGCGTCGCGATGCCCGCGTGGTCGCAGCCCGGCATCCAGAGCGTATTGTATCCCTGCATCCTGCGCCAGCGAATCAAGATATCCTGCAGCGCGTTGTCCATCGCGTGCCCCATGTGGAGCTGGCCCGTCACGTTCGGCGGCGGAATCACGATGGAATACGGCTTCTTGTCCTTCTCCACCTCTGCGTGGAACAGCCCGCTCGTTTCCCAAAAATCGTACCATTTCTTCTCAAACAACTTCGGATCGTACACCTTCGGAATCATGTTCTCCGTCTCCGGCATCCTAAAAACCTCCCAATAATAAATAAAGCTCTTTCATCCCGAAGGACGAAAGAGCAAGCTTCCGTGGTACCACCTAACTTCCCATGCTGCATAAAGCAACATGGCTCAAAACATAACGCCGTTTCCGCGTCCAAAAGGAACAACTCCGAAGCGACCTTCCCCGGCACGGCGCAAGGTTTTCCCAGCCAATGAAACCTCTCTCTATACCGCCGCCCGCCGCGTACTCCTCTTCCTCATCGTCGACAGACTTTATAAATTTGTAGCGTATTTTAGCACACCCCGAAGGAATTTGCAACCAAAAGCGCGCAAAAACGTCGACAGGCATAATGGCCTGTCGACGTTTTTTCTTCGCAACGAATCAAGGCTGCCCTTCCAGCGGATCGGGGCCGTACTGGTTCGGCCCGTCAGTCCCTTTGGCAAGGAGCAGATACAATCCCAACACACAGTTGACGAGAGGAACGAAATTTCCAACGATCCACCACGTGGGGCGGTCGAGATCATGCAGACGACGAACCGCCAGCATAAGCCCCGGAATAGCGCCCGCAATGCCGATCAGGCTTCCCATGGTTCCAATCGCCGATTCGCTCATTCCTGCCACGGCAAGGACGATGCCGAGCACGGTCGCCGCCAGGGTAACGCCCACGATAAGCGCCAACCCGCGCATGATGTAACGCTTGCGATTCAAACGATTGTCATAACGAAAAAACATCTGGACAATGCCTTCGTCCGGCACATAATGTTCCCCACTGAACGCTGCGGCTCCCATCATGCCCATGCCGTAGGCGGCGTTCGGCCCGCCCTGCCCCGGCGCGTTCTGATGCATCATCGGCTGCGGTTGTCCCGGCGGCTCCTGTCGCATCGGCGGCTGAGGCTCCTGCCTCTGCATCGGCGGATTATTCATCTCCTGCCGCTCCGGCTGCGGTTTCTCCGTGGACTGCGCTTCCGTCGCCTCCATCACCTGCGCCCCGCAGGACGGACAAAATTTCCCGGCGCCGTCCAACGGCGAACCGCAATTCGCACAAAACTTTGCCATCAAAAAACTCCTCCTTATTTTATGGAAGTTTCATTTCTTCATTTATTTTACCTTTTCTTTCGGATAATAGCAATTATTTATCAGGAAGCAACCAAATAAAAAGAGCGTCGTTTATTCCACGACGCTCCACACCTTGACGGCTCCCACGATCTTTTGGCGCTGCTCGGGTTTTCTCTCCCAAGCTTCTTTATTCGCGCCCTGCAGCCGCATCTCGCGAATCAGCCCTTGCTGCAAAGGAAGCCGACGGCCGCCTTTCAGGCTTTGCCTTGTCTGTTCCATATCATCTCTCCTTTCTCAAAATTTCCGCCATTTTACCACATCTCAAAATTCTTTGCAACCGAAATGAAAATTTCTGTCGCCCCTTCCCTTCCAACTGTATTTCCTTTATACTATAAAAGGTGGAGAGAAAATTCATTTTTATTACGTTGGGAGGTTTTCGTATGAAAAAATTTGTTTGCAGCGTTTGCGGGTATGTATTCGAGGGCGACGCGCCCCCGGCACAGTGCCCGATTTGCAAGGCTCCGGCTGAGAAATTCGTCGAGCAGAGCGGCGACCTCGTCTTTGCCGACCAGCACGTCGTTGGCGTAGCGAAAGGCGCCGACGAGAAGGTCATCGAGGGACTGCGCCAAAACTTTACCGGCGAATGCTCCGAAGTCGGTATGTATCTCGCCATGAGCCGCGTCGCGGACCGCGAGGGCTATCCTGAAGTCGCCGAAGCTTTCAAGCGTTACGCGTTCGAGGAAGCCGAGCACGCAGCGAAATTCGCGGAGCTCCTGGGCGAAGTGCTGACGGACAGCACGAAGAAAAACCTCGAGATGCGCGTCGACGCCGAACACGGCGCATGCGCGGGCAAGAAGGAACTGGCGACGCTGGCGAAGAAACTCGACCTCGACGCCATTCATGACACGGTGCATGAGATGGCGAAGGACGAGGCGCGCCATGGCTGCGGCTTCAAGGGGCTGCTGGACCGCTACTTTAAATAAGGAAGAGATTTTCGGGAAACCGTCGCGATTCGCGGCGGTTTCTTTTTGTCCGCCTTGATTCTTCCCGCAAACCTATTTATAATGGAAACAAGTTTTTTCCTTCGGAGGCTGTCATGCATCAATATCTTTTCTATATCGGCGATTTTCCTATCCGCGCCTACGGCCTCGTCTTGAGCCTCTCCATCGTGCTGGCGACGGGCGTCGCCTATTTCCTCGCGAAGCAGGACGGGCGCTGGCACGGGCATATCGCGGACATGGGCATCTATTGCGGTCTGGCGGGCATTTTAGGCTCCCGGCTTTGGGACGTCTTCTTTTTCGACTGGGACTATTACCGCGACCATCTGTCGGAAATCCTGAACGTCTGGCAGGGCGGCATGGCGATTCAAGGCGGCATCGTGCTGGGCGCGGCGGCGGGCATTCTCTATACGAAGCGCCACAATATCGACACCTGGGCGATGGCGGACATCGTCTGCCCCGCCGTGATTTTGGGGCAGGCGTTGGGCCGCTGCGCGAATCTCCTGAACGGAGACGCTTTCGGCGCGCCTACGGGCGGCGCCTTCGGCATTCTCTATCCGTCCACGACCCTCGCCTATCGCACTTACGGCGAGCAACCCTTATGGCCCGCCGAGATTTGGGAAGGGCAGCTGGACATGGTGATTTTCGCGCTGCTCCTGATGTACCGCACGACCTCCCACGCAAAGGGACAGGCGTTTTCGCTGTACGTGATCCTATATTCGGCGGCGCGGTTTTTCCTCGAATACTTCCGGGGCGATTACTCCGACCCGGTGCTGGGCCTTTTCACCTCGGCGCAGACCACCAGTCTCATCGCCGTCGTTCTCGGCGCCGCCGCGTGGATTTGGTTCGGCGCGCGCGAAAAAAAGACGGCAAAAACGCCGGACGCGCCGCAATAAGCATTGACACGCTTCCATTCCCGTGATTATAATGTATACAAGAAATCTAATACTAATCTTCGACTAAAAAATCAAAGATTTTTTAACCGAAGATACGCCTGCTACGCAGGCTACATTTGCGCCGTGAGCGCAAATGCCGTCTCATGCAATCACTGTAAGAAATCAAAGATTTCTAACAGTGATTAGTATAACAACAAGGAGTTCATCTATGGATAAGATTATCGCGCGCCATCTGACGGCCGATCTGTACGGATGCAAAGCAAGCCGCCTCCTCGATGAAGAGAGCCTGTCCGTAAAGGTATCTTCCCTGTTCGAGGAGCACGGTTTTCAAGTCATGGCCTCCACTCTGCAGGACGTCGACGAGGACCACACGGCGCTTCTGATACTGCTCGCCGAAGGGCATTTCGCGATTCATTTGTACCGCGACCTTTCCTATGTGGCCGCCGACCTGTTCCTCTGCGAATATGCCGCCGCGCCGGAAGACCTGCTGCAAAAGATCAAGAATATCTTCAAGCCGGAAAAGTTCCGCACCACCTATCTGAAACGCGGCGATTTCAGCGCCAGCGGCGCGGACATGAAGCCCCAGACCAAGACGCGGGTGGCTCCGCTCCGCCGCATTCACAACACCGGGGCAAAGGTGATTCGCCTGCTCGCCCACCGGAAACACTAAGTGAAACCGTCTTTTTCAAAAAAGCCTTGCTTTTTCACGAAACATGGCTTATAATCATTCTGTCGTCGGGATGTGGCGCAGTTTGGTAGCGCGCATCGTTCGGGACGATGAGGCCGCAGGTTCGAACCCTGTCATCCCGACCACTTTTGCAAGTATGACCGTCTGCACAGCGCAGGCGGTTTTTTTCTGCGCGAAAACGTCTTTCCCTATTGACGGCGCGCGGTAAAAAAACTACTATAAATTAAAACAGACGCAATTCACGAAGAAAGGACGTCTTGCACGATGAAGAAACCGCATTTATACGAGCTGCTGATCTGCCGTTCCCTGCTGGACGACGACGTGCTGAAATGCCTCGCGGCGTACCTCGAACAGCCCGCGAACGTCAAGATGCAGTATGAATTTGCCTCGCGCCTGATCGACGCCGCCGAGGAGTTGGGCCTCTCGGGGAATCTTTTGCGCGCCTATATCCTCCATCGACTCGCCAACAACGACAATATCGTGGCGCGCAGCGTCGAAAGCACCAAAGGCCATATTTCGCCGAGCCTTCGGGAAGCCTTCACGCACGACATCGAGGTATTGGAGCCGTTCCTTCGCGAACAGCCCAGCACTTTCTTGACTTTCACCATGCTGGACGATTACCAGCCGGGTTCTCCCTCCGTGACGCCGGGCGTCGCCGGGCTGCGGGGCGTGCTGGACCGCCCGTGGACGCCGGCGAAACTGGCGGACGCGCTGGCGGAATATTATCTGCGTATCGGCTGCGGCAACATTTCCGCTTATCACGCTTTCCGTTGGGACGACGAAAACGGGCTTGTAGGCATTCGCCACTTCGAGCCGATCCGTTTCACGGACCTGATTGGCTACATGGATCAAAAAAAGGAACTGCAAAGCAACACGCTGGCGTTCTTGGCGGGCCGTCCGGCGAACAACGTGCTGCTCGTCGGCGCCCGCGGCACCGGCAAATCCTCGTCCGTCAAGGCCCTGGCCAACGAATATTTTTCCATGGGGCTCCGCCTCGTGCAGATTACCAAGCCCCAGCTTTCGGGCCTGCCGCGCATCATGGACGAGCTGCGGCGCTTTGCTTCCAAGCATTTCATCGTCTTCCTTGACGACCTTTCCTTCGAGGAAACCGAGCCCGAATACAAATACCTGAAATCCACCATCGAGGGCGGCGTCGAATCCCGCCCCGAGAACGTGCTGATTTACGCCACCTCCAACCGCCGCCATCTCATCAAGGAAACATGGCGCGACCGCGACGCGGGCAAGGACGAACTCTACAAGGCCGACAGCATGAACGAGACCATTTCCCTGTCCGACCGCTTCGGCCTCATCATCAACTACCGTTCCCCGAACCAAAACGAATATCTGGCCATCATCGACCATCATCTCCGGGCCAACGGCGTAATCCTGCCGCCGGAGGAACTTCGCATTCTCGGCCAGCGCTGGGAACTGGAACACTCGGGCCGAAACGGCAGAACCGCCCAGCAATTCGTCACGCATTATTTGGGACAGATGAAAGACGAGAAAACGAAGCTGAAAACAGAATAACAGAAACAGCACAACCCCCTAAGCCTCCAAATACAGGCTTAGGGGGTTGCTTTATTCCGCCTCTTCCTTTTTATAAAGCACTATGCCCTGGTCTTCCGCCGCCTGCCGCCACGCTTCGACGGTTTTTCCTTTGACCGTCAGCGTAGGCGCGATTTCCGCCAGCGGCACGAGGACGAAAGCGCGCTCCGTCATATACGGATGTGGAAGCGTCAAGTCCGGCGTATTCCTTTCGACGCCGTCAAAATAAAGAATGTCTATGTCGATGGTACGCGCCCCCCATCGTTCATGACGAACGCGGCCCAACTCTTTCTCAATCTTTTGCGCCAACGCCAAAAGCGCCTCCGGCGAAAGC
>JAEEGJ010011269.1_pt1 | contig 22780 bp, 18 predicted proteins | sample 8958761 | NCBI WGS metagenome assembly JAEEGJ01 (sample SAMN16246546, study PRJNA631951) | gut metagenome | biome: gut microbiome; feature: rumen; material: RS-attached | host: Bos | place: Iran: Karaj | collected 2018-10 | reverse complement strand
TCAGCTGCCACGAACCTGTACCGGAACCCGAACCGGAGCCGGTCGTCCTGAAGGACTATAACTTCGACCTCTTCGTCTGCGCCGTCAAGCACGGCGGTATGTCGAAAAACAAGAACGGTACGTATGTGCGCAGCGTCTCTGCGTTGACGGCCGACCAGCCGCGCGTGGAATTCACCGGAAAAGGCATCGACATTACGGAAGATTATACCCTGGAAAGCATCACCCGCGGCAAGTACTACTATCAGGTGCCGCAGCGTGCTACGGGCGGTTTCGTGAAGTTCCACATCGAGCGCAACGCAGCCGGTGAGGAAAGCATCGTCGAGGATGCCGAGGTCCCGTTCAAGGACAATGTCTATGCCGCCCGCAAATACACGCACGCGTGGATCGGCGACAGCACCACGCTCGTCATCGTGGGTACGGCCGCCAAGGCGACCAAGATCATCTGGTCCAAACTCTCCGAGTCGAACATGGCCGTCCAGTCCGAAGGCACCTTCGACATCAGCCTTCCCGAAGGTTTCAACGCCTTCTCTACGGCCGGTCTGCTGACCTATCGCAAGAGCGACGGCAAGCTCTACTACTTCTATCTGACCAAGCCGGCCGCCGGCCAGTCCGACGCCGCCACTTCGGTGACGCACATCGCCGTCATCGATCCTGCGACGATGAAGGTGGAATCCGATACGGCCGTTCCGGCCAGCGTGATGGAAGAGACGGCAGGCAGCGCCTATGGAGAACTGATGCAGAGCATGATCATGTACGACGAAGCCGGCAATATGTATGTGGCCGGTATGATTACCGTGAACGATCAGGAAATGGGCGTCCTGCGCCGCATTCCCACGGGTTCCAAGACCTTCGATCCTTCCTGGAACGGTTTCCCCAATCCGGAAGGCAAGCTGCTGACCGTCCAGTATCTGGGCGACGGCAAGGCGCTCAGCTATTCCCGCGACGAATCGCTCGGTACCAAGATCGACAGCAAGAGCCACTTCTATTCCATCATCAACCTGACCGACGGTTCGCGCTCCCGCGTGAAATACAACGGTACGGACCTGCAGTACTGCGGCGGCCGCTTCTCGCAGCGCAGCGTCGTGGTCAACGGCAAGGCCTATATCGGTGTCGGCGGTGAGGTGGAAGGCGAGGCCGAGGCGACCTATCCGACCATCTACATCTACGACTGCAAGACCGGTGCGGTGGAGAAGGGCGTGGAGCTCTCCAAGGGCTTCTGCTTCGACATCATCCGTGCGATGGAGACCGAATAAGATTTGCTAACTTTGTGTCCGATGAAACCGCAACTGCTCATCGGCGCCTTGCATTCCGGAAGTGGCAAGACCACTTTCACGATGGGGATCCTGCGGGCCTTGCAGCGGCAAGGCCTGCAGGTCCAACCGTTTAAATGCGGGCCTGATTACATCGATACCCGGTTCCACGCCCTGGCGGCGGGCCGGGAATCGGTGAATCTCGACACGTGGCTGGCTTCGGAGCGGCACGTCCGCGACCTGTACGCCCGCTACGGGGCGGATGCGGATGCGTGCGTGGTCGAGGGCGTGATGGGCCTTTTCGACGGCTACGACCGGATGGCCGGCAGCAGTGCCGCCATCGCCCGGCTGCTCGACATCCCTGTCGTCCTCGTGGTAGGCGCCCGTTCGATGGCCTATACCGTGGCGGCGCAGTTGCACGGGATGAAGACCTTCCTGCCCGGACTCCGCCTGGCCGGTGTGGTCTTCAACCAGGTTTCTTCGGAAAATCATTTCCGCTTTCTGGCCCAGGCCTGTGAAGACGCGGGGCTGCGCTGTTTCGGCTGGCTTCCCAAGGTTCCGGATCTGGAGATCCCTTCGCGGCACCTGGGGCTGACCCTGGCTGCCGGACAGGAGATGGAACGCTGGATTGACCGCGCGGCTGACCTGGTGACACGCTGCCTCGATATTCCGGCGTTGCTGGAGGCGGTGAGCGTCGCGGCGGCGGAGGCGCCGGCGGAGGCGTCAGCGGCCCCCGGGACGCTGCGCATCGCCGTGGCCCGCGACGCCGCGTTCAATTTCACCTATCGTGAGAATCTTTCCCGGCTTTCCCAACTGGGACCGGTGCGCTTTTTCAGTCCGTTGGCCGGCGATCCGCTGCCGGAAGCGGACCTGGTGTATCTGCCGGGCGGCTATCCGGAACTCTTCGCGGCGGAGCTTTCTTCCCGCCGCGAAACGATGCGGCAGCTGCGCGACTATGCCGAATCCGGCGGGCGCATCCTGGCCGAATGCGGCGGTATGATCTACCTTTCGAAAGCCATCGAAGGCGTCGAAGGCGGCCCTTATCCGCTCTGCGGCGTCCTGCCTTTTTCCGCGACGATGGCCGGCGCCCGGCTTCATCTGGGCTACCGGCGCCTCGTCGATGCCGCCGGCCGGGAGTGGCGCGGCCACGAGTTCCACTATTCCGCTGTTACGGCGCCCGACGCCCTGCCTTCCGTGGCGCAGCAGTACGATGCCCGCGGCGGTGCCGTGGCGACACCCCTCTATCGCTATAAAAACGTCATAGCCGGCTATACGCACCTCTACTGGGGCGAGACCGGCATTTTGAATCTATGGGATTGACAATGAGATACGCTATTCCTAAACTCTTGCTCGTCTTGGTGTTGACGCTGGCCGTCTCCTGCAGGGGAACGGGCCCGAAAGGGCAGGGCGGCGCCGCCGTTTCCGGCGCAAAAGCCGGGGCGGTGGTTCCTGCCTATGCAGCCGGATTCAGTGTCAGTTATACGGACGATGGCTGTCTGGTGGACATCCAGGACCCTCTGCGTGAGGAGAGCCAGTCGTTCCACTATCTGCTGGTTCCGCACGGAAAGATCCCTGCCCGGGTTCCGGAAGGGTACACGCCGATTGAAGTTCCGGTGCAGCGCCTGGTCTGTATGACTTCGCTCCAGCTCTCCAACTTCATCTGTCTCGACGAACTCGACCGGGTGGTGGGCATCACCAGCACGCGGCATCTGTTCAATCCCGGAATGAAGGAGCGGCTGGCCGACGGCCGTACGCAGAAGATCGGCATCGAAGGCAATTTCGACAGCGAGGTAATCCTAGCCCTGAATCCCGACGTCATCCTCATTTCGCCCTTCAAGCGCGGCGGCTATGAGGCGCTTCGGGGCGTGGATATCCCGCTCGTCCCGCATCTGGGCTACAAGGAGATGACGCCGCTCGGCCAGGCCGAGTGGATCAAGTTCGCGGGCCTGCTGACGGGCGAGGAGGAGAAGGCCAACCGGATCTTCGCCGAGATCGAAAAGCGCTACAACGACCTGAAGGCGCTCACGGAAAATGTCGCGGAGCGGCCGGTCGTGCTCAGCGGAGAACTGCACGGCGGCAACTGGTACGTGGGCGGCGGCCGCAGTTTCCTGGCCCAGATCTTCCGCGATGCGGGTGGTGAATATTTCCTGCCCGAAGACCAGAACTCGGGCGGCCTGAACCTCGATTTCGAGACGGTGTACAGCCAGACGGCGGATGCCCGCTACTGGCGCATCGTCAACAGTTACAACGGCACTTTCAGCTACGACGCCCTCAAGGCCGAGGACGCCCGCTATGCCGACCTGGGCGCTTTCAAGAACAAAGGGGTGATTTACTGCAATATGCGGGAGAAACCCTTCTACGAGAACATGCCCGTCCAGCCCGACGTGGTGCTGGCCGACCTGATCCATATCTTCCACCCGGAACTCCTGCCGGCTGACTATCAACCCGTTTATTACGAACTCCTGCCATGAAGCGTCCCGTCGCCACCGGTATGATCCTGCTGGGCGTGTCGATCCTCGTCCTGTTCTTCCTGAACCTGCTGCTGGGCTCGGTTTCGGTCCCGGCCGGCCAGGTCTGGAAGATTCTCTGGGGCGGGGAAGTGGACAATACGATCTGGCAGAACATCATCCTCAAGTCGCGCTTCCCGCAGGCGCTCACGGCGCTGGTGGCCGGCGCAGGATTGTCGGTCGCCGGTCTGCAGATGCAGACCGTGTTCCGCAATCCGCTGGCCGGCCCGTCCGTTTTGGGCGTGAGCTCGGGCGCCAGCCTGGGCGTGGCGTTCGTGGTGCTGCTCTCCGGCCGTCTGGGTGGCGTGGCACTGAGCCGGCTCGGCTATATGGGCGAGCTGGCGATGACCGTTTCGGCCATCATCGGCGCCCTGGCCATCATGCTGCTGATCGTCTGGGTGGCCCAGAAAGTCCGGGGCAACGTCACGCTCCTGATCATCGGCGTGATGATCGGCTACGTAGCCACGGCCATCATCGGCGTCCTGAAGTTTTTCAGTGCGGAAGAAGATGTCCGTGCCTATGTGGTGTGGGGCCTCGGCAGTTTCGCCCGTGTTTCGGGCGGCCAGGTGATGACCTTCGTCCTGATCATGGCCATCCTTCTGCCGCTCTCGTTCCTGCTGGTCAAGACGCTCAATCTCCTGCTGCTGGGCGACGGATACGCCCGCAATCTCGGCCTGAACGTCCGTCGCGCCCGGATGTGGGTCATCGTGAGCGCAGGCATGCTGGTGGCCATCGTCACGGCTTACTGCGGTCCGATCTCCTTCCTGGGCCTGGCCGTGCCGCATCTGTGCCGCGGCATCTTCCGGACCTCGGACCATCGCATCCTGATGCCCGCTTCGCTGCTGGCCGGTGCGTCGCTGGCCCTGCTGTGCAACCTCATCGCCCGGATGCCGGGCTTCGAGGGCGCGCTGCCCGTCAATTCCGTCACGGCACTGATCGGCGCGCCGGTCGTGGCGGTGGTGCTCTTCAAACGCAGAAAGGAGGATATGGGCGAATGAAACGCGAAGAGACCATCCGCATCGAGAAGTTGTCCATCGGCTATCAGGGCCGGCACAGCGTCAAGACCGTCGCCGAAGGCATCACCGACAGCATCCACAGCGGCGAACTGACCTGCCTGCTGGGCGAGAACGGCGCCGGCAAATCGACGCTGCTCCGCACGCTTTCCGGCTTCCTTCCGCCCATCTCGGGCGAAATCACGATCCTCGGCAAGCCGCTCCGCAGCTATAGCGAGCGCGAACTGGCCACGGTCATCGGCGTGGTCCTGACCGAAAGGACGAATCTCCAGAACATGACGGTCACCGAACTGGTAGGGATGGGCCGCAGTCCGTACACCGGCTTCTGGGGCCGTCTCTCGGCCCAGGACCGCCGGAAGGTGGACGAGGCGCTCTCCCTGGTAGGTATCCCGTCGCTCCGCGACCGGATGGTCCAGACCCTGAGCGACGGCGAACGCCAGAAGGTGATGATCGCCAAAGCTTTGGCCCAGGAAACGCCCATCATCTTCCTCGACGAACCCACCGCCTTCCTCGACTACCCCAGCAAGGTCGAAGTCCTGAATCTGCTGGGCCGTCTTTCCCGGGAGATGGGCAAGACCATCTTCCTCTCGACACACGATCTGGAACTGGCCCTCCGTGTCGCCGACCGCGTCTGGCTGATGACCAAGCAGGGAACCGTCCAGGCCGGATTGCCAGAAAACCTGTTCATCGACCCCGAAACGGGTCGCTTCCACTTCTTATAACTATGAAAATAAACTGGACTATGAAAAACTATAGAATGATTCTGACGGCCCTGCTCACACTGGTGGCCGTCTCCGCCTGCTGCCCTCAAAGTACATCCGTAAAAAAGGATGCGCTCGAAGTCATCAAGGCCCGCACAAGCATCCGTGCCTTCACGGGTGAAAAGCTTACCGACGAACAGATCCATATCCTCCTCGACGCCGCGATGGCCGCGCCGACCGATGCTGACGCCCGGCCCTGGCACTTCGTTGTCCTGACCGACGACGAAATGAAAGCCGGCCTCTACCAGCGCGAACACCACAGGAAAATGGTGGCCGACGCCGGAGCCGTCATCATCGTGTGCGGAAAGACGACCCGCATGAGCCGTCCCCACGGTGACCAGCCGGATGCCCAGCCCGTCGAAGTCCCCAATAACTACTGGTTCGAAGACTGCTCAGCCGCTACCGAAAACCTCCTGCTCGCCGCCACCGCCCTCGACTTGGGCGCCGTCTGGCTTTCCTGCTATCCCAACGAACGCATCGTCGAACGGATCCGCACCTATCTCGGCCTCCCGGCCGACATCACCCCCCTGGCCATCGTCCCCGTCGGCATCCCCGCCGAAAACCCCGAACCCAAACAAAAGTGGGACCCCACCCGGATCCACTACAACAAGTGGTAACCCTCATCTGCCCTGGTCGGTAGCGGTGTTCCTCGCTGTCCGTGTCCGCCGCTGCCGTCCGTTGTCCGTGTCCGCCGCTGCCGTCCGTTGCCCGTGTCCGCTGCTGCCGTCCGTTCTCTGCGCTGCCGTCCGTTCTCTGCGCTGCCGTCCGTTGTCCTCCGCTGCCGTCCGTTGTCTGCCGCCTGCTGTCTGCTTCCTGACGCTCGCCGCCTGTTATCCGCCGCTCGCCTGAACCCTGTTGTCTACTCGTGCATCCCTTCTTCATTCGTGGCACTTATCGTTCTGACATTTAGTTATTTACTAACAATCGTGTGCCTGTTTTTGCGCACACGATTATTTGGAATCTTCTGATTTACAGCTATATGGGCGCCACGTTTGCTTCGAGCCGCGAATCATCGATGTTCATCTTGGTTTACAAGGGGGCGTTGTGTCTTTCTTTTTTTGATAATTTTGCTGTATGAAAAAGATCGTCGTGTTGTCGTTGCTGCTGTTGGTCGGCAGCTTGTGCCGGGCTCAGGTGCCGGCCGGGAGTTGGTCGGGTTCCATCAAGGTACAAGGCGTCTCCCTGACCCTTGTTTTCAATCTTTCCGAAGAAGCTTGCACGCTCGATGTGCCAGATCAGGGTGCCAAGGGCATTCCCGCCCAGGCCTCGCTGACGGCTTTGGGCGCGCTGCATATCGACATCGCCGCCTTCAATGCCTCGTTCGAAGGATTCCGGCTCGGCGAGAAGATCGTCGGAGCATTCACGCAACACGGCGACTCTTTCCCGCTGACGCTCTCGCCCGGCGTTCCGGAGCGCAAGCGGCCGCAGACTCCGCAACCGCCTTTCCCATACTCGACGGAAGAAGTCTCATTCGTCAACGGAGACGCCGTCCTGAAGGGAACGCTCGTCCTGCCCGAAGGATGTGACCGCAGTACTCCTGTCCTGTTGATGGTTACCGGCAGCGGCCTCCAGAACCGCGATGAAGAGCTGTTCGAGCACAAGCCCTTCGCCGTCATCGCCGACTTCCTCGCCCGCCGGGGCGTCGCCACGCTCCGCTACGACGACCGCGGCTTCGGCGAATCGACCGGCGACGTAGTCCGCGCCACCACGGAAGACTTTAAAGAAGATGCCGCCGCCGGCCTTGCGCTGCTCCGCCAGCGCTTCGACCGCGTCGGCGTCCTCGGCCACAGCGAAGGCGGTACCATCGCCCTGATGCTCGCTGCCGAAAAGAAAGCCGACTTCATCGTCACCCTGGCCGCCGTGGTGGTCTCCGGCCGCGAAACCCTCCTCGCCCAAAACCATTGCGCCCTCCTCCAAGCCGGCATCGACGAGACAACGACCGACCGTTACTGCAAAGCCCTCGCGGAGACCTTCGACGCCGTCACCAACGGCATGCCGATGCCATCTCCTACAAGCTTCGATCTTCCTGCCGCCCTGCAACAGAACCTGGCCGCCGTCCAGGCCCAGCTCCAGCTCCCGTATCTGCGCCATTTCGTCCAGCTCGACCTGACCTCCCGCCTCGGCGAAATCACCTGCCCTGTCCTGGCCCTGAACGGAACCCTCGACACCCAAGTCGACTGCACCGCCAACCTCGCCGCCCTCAAAAAAGGCCTCCCCGCCAACGGCAGACACCTGGTCATCACGACCTGCGACGGCCTGAACCACCTCTTCCAACACGCCACCACCGGCGACACCACCGAATACCCCCAAATCGAAGAAACCATCTCCCCCGAAGTCCTCGAGATTATCGCCGGCTGGCTCGCCTTGCTCTAATCCAGCGTCCGCGAATTGATCGCCGGCAGGTCGTCGCTGCTCTAACCCGATGCTCTCGACCCGATTGGCGGCTGGTTGTTGCTGCTCTAACCCGACGTCCGCGAACTGATCGCCGGCTTGCCCTGCTTTACCCCGACGCCTACTGGAGTGTGTTTACCTTTTCTGCTCGCTGGAGGCGTCTTTTATGGAGTTTTGCAACCATCGCGCGGGAGTTGTTATGGTAATTCATTGATTTTCAGCCTACTTTGCTGTTATCATCCGCTTGGTTCCCTAGTCGTCCAGGGAACCGAGCGGCTACTAAAAACGATTATTGCTAGTAGTCAATTACTTAATGATTATCGCCCCGCGCGATGGTTGCAAAACGTAGCAGAATGATACGATCAGGACCCGGCGGTGCGATCGTAACCCGGCGGTGAACATTTGCGATGAAAAATTGAAGGAGTTTATTTGGAATAAAGGCGGGGATTGTGCAACTTTGTAGATGGTGCTTCGGCTGTCATCCCGGATGTGAGGGTCGGAGTGTGATGTTGAACGCAATCGTGTCCAGGTCCGGGACGGGACATTTGTTTGCTGGTGATGGAGAGGAACCATTCTAACAGGGGCGGTTATTATCATGTCTGCTCCGACGGAAATTTTGCTTCCGTTATCTTTCATAATTCGGATGACTTCAGGGCGGCGATGAATCGTGTCGCTTGCTGTTCTTTACGATTGCGGGTTGTTATTCTTGCTTTTGTCCTGATGGACAATCATTTCCATTTCATTATCCGGGCGCCGTCCGAAGACGATGCCTATCGATTCGCCCATGAATTCAAGCGATTGACAGGTCTTTTCCTGACGGAAAAGTATCACCTGCCGAATTCACTCAAGAAGTTGCCGGTCAAGGTGCTGCCTATCTTGGATGAAGATGGACTCAGAACGAAACTCTGCTATGTGCTCAAGAATCCGACCAAAGCCCGCATCGGGATGTTTTACGATTATCCTTGGGGCACGGGCGGGTTGTATTTCAGGAAAGTGGGCCCGTTTTTGCCGAGTTGCAGCGTGGCTTCATTCACGAAGGATACTATCCGGAAGGTCTGTCAAACGCGGGTTTCCATCCCGGCTGACTGGCAGATCAGCAACGGGATCCTGCTCCCGGAAAACTATGTGCCTGTGATGGAAGTGGAGCAAATCTTCAGGACAACGCGCTCGTTCATGTATTATCTGTCCCTGAACAAAGACGATGAGATCGAGCAAGAGATGGGGGAGTGGAACGCACTGCGTCTGACCGACAGCGAGCTCCGGCAGGAACGGGACATCTATGCGAAGGAACGGTTCGGAAAAACCCGTTTTCGCGATTTATCCGCGCCCGAACGGATAAAGGTGGCCCGCTATCTGCGGAACATATTCCTTTGCTCGAAAAGGCAGATAGCCCGCATCGTCCAGCTCAAGTTTGAGACAATCGAGAAGGCGATTTAGCTGGATGCTGTTTTGCAACCATCGCGCGGCAGGATGATATGTAAGTGGCTGGTTGTCAGCATGCTTTTCATTTATATTCTGCGCGGTCCAGCAGTTGAATAGGGGACCGCGCGGCAGGGGAGATAGGATGTTGTTGATAATGAGTGGGTTGTGCTTAAGCGTTCCGCGCGATGTTTGCAAAACGAAGATGATGTCGTGCAACGGGCAACGGGCAACGGCAACGGGCAACGGGTAGCGGGCAACGGGCAACCGGCGCCAAGCGACAAGCTGTTGGCGGAAGGCATCTGGCAATGAGCGGCGAGTACCCGGGCGGCGAGTACCCGGCAGCGGGGACCGGACGGCGGGCGGCGAGCAGGAAGAGCAGTCTGTAGGTGCGTCTAGTCTTTGCCTGCCGCATACTCCTGCTTCTTCTTCATGATATCCACGGGTGCATGGTGCAGGCTGTAGCGGATGTGTTCGATGTAGATATCCTGGATTTCGGGGATTTCGCCCAGGCCTTCGAGGCGGCAGTCCACCTGGAGGCCTTCGGCTTCCAGGGCTTGTTTCCAGTCGACGGCGATGTCGTTGGTGACGTGGTCGCCGGCCACGAAGAGCAGCGGGACGAGCGTCACGCGACGTGCCCCTGCGGCCTTCAGTCTCTCCAGCATCGTCTCAAAGGTCGGATAGCCTTCCAGCGTGGCGACGTGGAACAGCGGATTCCCCTGGGCCGAGAACAGATAGTCCATCTGGCTGTACGTAGCCGTGGCGGGCGTGTAGGTGCCGTGGCCGACCAGGACGACGTGGGCTTTCTTGCGGGCATCGGTGGCGTCAGCGTGCCGGGCGGCCAGGATTTCGGCTACCTTCGCGCAGTCGGCGACATCGTAGAGCAGGGGAGCGCCGACGCGGATATCCTCGAAGAATCCTTCCACGCTGGCCACTTCTCGGCGCAGCGATTCCATTTCGGCTCCCTCTAGCAGCGTGGTGCTTTGCACGATGACGTGCGTGAAACCGTCGGCACGAAGGCGAAGGAGGGCGTCGAGCGGCGTCTCCCGCACGATACCGCGTTCTTTGAGTCTGCGGATGACGATGCGCGAGGTGTAGGCCTCCCGCAGGGTCAGTTCCGGAAAGGTTTGCGCCGCTTTGGCGTTGATGGCGTCGATGGTTTTGCTGCGGGTTTCATCGTAGGTGGTGCCGAAGTGCACCATCAGCAGCGCGGTTTTGTTTTCTTGGGCAGAGGCTGTCATCGGCAGGAGGAGCGCCGACAGCGCGGCCAGTATCAGGATGTGTTTGCGTTTCATTATTTCAAGTCAGTCAGGTGCGCATCCATCCAGGTCCATTTGTCGGTGAAGCCTTTCTTGATGCGTTCGACGGCGGCGGAGAAGTCCATCTGTTCGTCGCCGTTTTCATTTTGCCAGGCCGGGATGGGCCAGAGCTGGTGGTTGATTTCTTCGGAAATGCGGATCTTTTCGGCCATCTGGTCGATGTAGTCCGTCAGTTCCCGGAAGGTATCCTTGTTCTTTTCCCACAGTTCCAGCATCCGGGCGCGGAACTTCTCGTCGCCCCAGAGGGCGGGATAGTAGAGCGTCTTGTCGGCGCCGGCCCATTGCTTGGCATAAGTGGGAACAAAGCCGTGGTAGTCGAAATCCCACACGGGTCCGCTGTAGAGTTTGTCGCCCCGCGGCTTGTAGAAATACACGCTGTGCGGCCCATCGAACGGCCAGGAGCTGAAGAAATCCGTATTGGTGGCCAGTTCGTTGACGAACATGAACCAAATGGCGGAATCCACGTCGAGATAGGGTTCGTAGGCGTGGGCCTTGACCTGTTCGGGATCCTTCAGGATCCGCTCCAGTTCGGTGACGTAATTCTTCACATAGTTGAAGGCGGCGCTGGAGAGGGCATCCTCGTCCGGTTCCTTGAACTGATAGGGCAGCAGGAAGCGGGACGAACGGAACTTGTTGACCTCGTCGTAGTAGGTGTCGAGTTCCAGCAGGTAGCCGCCGGTGATCAGCTCGGGATCGGTCTCGCCCGCTTCCATCTCTTCGATGTTCACGCGGTTCTTGTCGATCTTGATCTGCTCGCAGAGGTAGTAGTTGCCCACGTGCTTGCCGTTGAAATCCACTTCCACGAACTGGCCGCGGACCGTGTAGGCCAGGCCGGTGTGGCGCGAGAGCCAGAAGGCGGCGTCGTTGCGCAGGAGCGTGCGATCTTTCCAGTTGGCCAGCAGGATCCAGCGCTTGTGCTTGGGCATGCCCAGGATCTGGGATTTGGAATCCAGTTTGAGGGCATAGGGTTTCTTGGGATAGTTCCAGGTGGAGTTGCCGCGCCCCCGGATGCTCATCGTCCCTTCGTAGTCGAGGCTGCCGTCCGGATTTTCGATGCGCATCGAGGCATCGGCCATCCAGTCGGTCTTGCTGGTGATTTCCCGTCCGCCCGGGGTCTTGATCCGCACGACGGGAAGGCCCGTGTTGCGCACCGTCAACGTGTAGCTGTTCTCAGAGCGCCCGTTCTTGACGACCAGGGTGAGCGGATGCGTCGCATCCACGCGGGTCTGGTCGCGGAACACCTCTTCGCCGTTGAGAAAGACGCCTTCCCCCACGATCGTGAAGGAGAGGATCACCGACGAGAAGTCGGTCGTGGTCGGAAGCGTGGCGACCAGCGAAAAGTCCTTCTTGTCCAGTTCGGCTTCCTTTCCGTTGACGGTCAGGGAAGTAATCTCAGCCGGCGCAAAAAACTCCGGCTCTTCCGTTCCTTCGCAGGCAGCGAGCAGGAACAGGGCGCTAAAAAACAGGATACGTATCTTCATCATAAGATACAAAGATAGTGTTTTTTGAAATCAGCCCCGCAACTGGCAGGTTTGCGGGGCTGGAAACACTATAATAAAACTGCTCAGAAGAATGCGATGAGCCAAAGGAAGATTATTCGGGATTCTTGGAATGGTAGTAGTCGAGCGGTTCGCCGTTGATGGCGTCCTGGGTGTGGTTCATCCAGATCTGACGGATGGACGGCAGTTCCAGCAGGCCTTTCTCGATCATCGTCGAGTTGTTGCAGGTGAAACCGGAGCCGTTGGCACCAAAGAACACCTTCCAGCTGCAGTCCTCGACTTCGCCCTCGTCGTTGGCTTCGGCGAGGAGGTCGGCGAAGGTGTAGCTCTTGCCTTCGAATTGCTCAGGCAGGTCGTCACCGGCCATATCGTTGTGACCGTGGTCGCCGTCGATCGACATCAGCGGGTGCAGATAGACCTTGAGGTTGCCCTTGTGCAGGCCGGCTGCGGCCATACGCTCATACACGTGCGGCTTGAAGTTCTCCATCATATCCACCGTGCCCACGAAGTAGTGCGGGTTGATGTCCTGGAGCGCTTCCTCGAGCTGGGTGTATCGGACATTGGCTTTGTAGGTGTCGTAGGAGTCGGGGTTGCCGTGGCCCATGAAGGCGACGATGTCCGTGGCAGCCTGGCTCTTGTAGAGATTGTTGAGCTCGCGGGCGACAGCAGGGACGTCCTTGTCGGCATCCTGAAGGAGGGGAACGCCGAGTTTCAGGACAACGGATGCCAGGTAATCGTCGTCGATGTCACCGTTGGCGTTGTTGGCGAAGTCCTTGATGTAGTTGATCACGCGGGTGTATTCCTCGCCCGGGATGACCTGCAGCGACTGGACCACGATCTCTTTGTACATCACGTTCTTCTGGGCGAAGGCGGTCAGCCAGAACGGCGGTGCGTAGTAGTTGCGGATCTCGGCGCCGTCGGCGGCGTTTTCACCGGCAGCCGCACGGTTGATGCAGATGGCGGAAGAGAAGGAGAGGTACACGTCATACTTGGGGAAAGCCTTCCTGTAGGCCTCCACTGTGGCGTCGAAGGCATCGAAGGCCTGCTGCCAGGTGGAACCGAAGGCGACCAGCAGGATGGCCTTGTCGTTCTTCTTCTGTTTCTTGACCGTTTCGTTCACGGCTTTCTGGTAGGCCGTGTAGTTGTACTCCTCGTGGTTGGCGGGGTCGCACGAAGTCAGGCCCAGTACGAGTCCCGCCAGCAGGGCGAGCGTCAGGAATTTAGTTTTCTTCATTTTGTTTGGAATTGTAGTTGTTGTTTATCGTTGAGTTGAATTTGTCGCTGATCTTTCGGCCCTGGTTGAAGCGGACGGTCAGGCCGAGGTAGAATGTCGTGCCGGGCGTCGTCGTGCCCAGGTGCAGGCCGTGGGGCGTCCGGTCCACATAGTTGAAGATGTTGTCCACACCCGCCTCGATCCGCCACGAAGTCCGGGTGGAATGGCCCAGGTCGTGTCCGGTCGATATGCGCCAGATCTGATAACCTTTGCCGTCGCCGTCGATTTGGTAGTGCCGCTTCGAGGACATCCGCCCGTAGAGGCCGGCGCTCAACCGGTAGTCGGGCGAGAAGCGGTGGTTCCAGGTCACGAAGAGGTTGCCTTTGTGGTGGGCTGTCCCGTCGATCGTTACCTGCCGCATCCGGTCGTGCTCGGCATCGTACTGGTTGGCGTCGGTGTCGAGCCAGCTGTAGCCCAGCCCGAAGGCCCAGTCGCGGAGGCTGTAGCGGAAGCTCAGGTCCACGCCCAGCGTGCGGGCGTCATCCACGTTCTGGTACTGCCGGGTGCGGACGGGATCGTACTGGATGATATATTCGGCCGGCGCCTCGTAGTTGGGGATGGTCACCAGCGTGATCATATCCTTGACCCGGTTGTAATAGCCTGTAAGGTTGATGCTGAGCCCCGAGAGCGTGTATTCCCCGCCCAGCGAGAAATAGTTGCTGGTCTGCGGGCGCAGTCCCTGGTTGCCCAGGTAGAGATAAGTGCCGCTCATCTGTTTGACGTAGCGGTAGTGCAGTTCCTTGGGCGTCGGGGTCTTGAAGCCCTGGCTCCAGGTGGCGCGGATGCGCCACGGCAGCCCGAGTGCCAGCATCGCGGAAAGCTTGGGCGTGAGCTTGACGCCGAACTGGCCGTTCCAGGTCAGCCGTGCGCCGCCGGCCAGCTGGATCCGGTTGCGGCCGAAATCGCGCTGCCATTCGTCCTGGGCATAGACCGCTGCCGTCCAGTCGCTTACCGTTCCACCGACCACGCGGTTGGGCGCGTAGAGCCAGTCGTAGCGGTACTCCACGCCGGTGTTGAGGAGATTGTCGGCGGGCAGCGAGAAGACGCCTTTCAGGCTGGCCATCGTGCGGCGCTGGTCGCTCTGCATCTCGGTCTGGTCGGGCAGATAAGGATAGTAGGGATAGTAGAGGGTACCCTTGCTCTTCTCGTAGTCCTCCACCAGCGTAGTGGCGGTGAAATAATACATATAGGCGTGCCGGTTCCAGTCGAGGTCGAAGGTTACGACGTCGGTCTTGTTGGGCTTCCAACGGAGGCCGGCCGAGGCCGAAGCGTTGCGGTATTGCAGGTCGTAGGTGTGGACGTCGAACTGGGCGTATTTGCCGTTGGGACGGTAGATGCGTTTGCCGTAGAGGGTTCCGCCGGCATAGAACTCCAGTTTGTCGGAGGCGGTGAAGGTGAGCTGCTCACCGACCTGCGCGTTGGTGTGCCGGTTCACGGTCTTGTTCTGCGAATCGGTCACGGGCGCCTGGGTGCCCGTGGTGTGCTCTACGGAGGTGTTCTGCCAGCCGTCGGAATGTTGGAGCTGGAAGTTGGTCAGCGAGCTGAAGCGGCCGTATTTCAAGCCGATGGCGTTGTGCTGGCGCAGGTCCAGATAAGATCCGCCGCGCGTGCTGTTTTCCAGCAGCAGGCCTTCCTCGCGGTGCTTGCGCGTGATGATGTTGATCACGCCGGCGATGGCGTCGCTGCCGTAGAGGGCGGAAGAAGCGCCCTTGACGATCTCGATCTTTTCGATGTTGCGCGGATCGATCAGCGACAGGTCGTTCTCGCCGCCCACGTCGCCGTGGATGCGCTTGCCGTCGATCAGGATCAGGATATAGCTGTTGCCCAGGCCGTTGAGCTGCATATGGGAGCCCATGTCGTCTTCGTTGAAGGCGAACGAGGCGGTCAGGCCGCCCAGGATGTCTTCGAGCGAGCGTCCGGCATAATTCTCCAGCATCTTGCTCGTGATGACTTCCGTCTGCACGGGTACGTCCTTGAGCAGATGCTGCGTGCCGGTGGCCGTGACGACGGTCTGCGGAATCGTGTCTTGCAGATACGATTGCGCTGCCAGCAAATGGGTGAGCAGCAAGGCACACCCTATGAACAGGATCCGTAATGTCTTCATTTCCCGCAGGCGCTTAATCCTGAACGCGCGTGTTACAATACGATTCCGGCAGGTCTTCTGGCTTTCCCCGGTCCGCCCCGCCTTCCCAAGCCTTGCAGTTTCCGCACCTTCCAGAGAGGGGGAGCGCTGCGCTCAGTGGCGATTGTGAGACGGACCCTGAAGGGGATCACAGCTGCAGGTACAGCCCCGGTTTTCCACCGGGTTCCCTTGCATCGGCGCGGCACCAGGCCGCCCGATTACCCGAATCGGGGGCAAATATAAGCAATATTTCGATAGGATGATTAAGGATTCAGCAGAAGAAAGACGGCGGCGGTCAGCAAGACCATCGCGATTTCGGCGGCGCGGTTGACGCGGACCGCGCGCTGCATATCGGCGGTGGTCAGCGGGCGGTCGTTTTCGCCGATAAAAGGCTTCCACACTTCTTCGCCGAAATAGTTGTGGGGGCCGCCGAAGCGGCAGTCGAGGATGGCCGCCAGGGCGGCTTCGGGATGGCCGGAGTTGGGACTCAGATGCTTGCAGCCGTTTTCGTGGACCCAGGCTATTTTGCCGAGCTTGCCGGACACGAGCAGCATCAGGAACGCGGTCAGGCGGGCGGGAATCCATCCCGCCACGTCGTCGAGCCGCGCGGCGAAGCGGCCGAAGTCCAGGTAGCGTTCGTTGCGGTAGCCGATCATCGAGTCGAGCGTATTGACCATCTTGTAGGCCACCATCCCGGGTACGCCGAGCAAGGCCAGCCAGAAGAGGGGGGCGATGACGCCGTCGTTGAGGTTCTCCGCCAGGGTCTCCAGGGCTGCGGTGCGAATCTCCTGGGCCGAAAGATCAGAGGTGTCCCTGCCCACGATGCGGGCCACCTGCGTCCGCCCTTCCTCGAGGGAGCGGTCCACGGCACGGAACACTTCGCGCACTTCGCGGATAAGGGTCGTGCCGGCCAGACAGAAGAAGATCAGCACGGCATCGAAGATCCATTGCAGCCACGCTCCGATGTGCAGGGTTTCGCCGGCAGCCCGCAGGCCGAGCTGAACCGCTAGTGTAAGCAGGAAGATGCCCAGCACAAGACCGATGGCCATCCAGGCGCCTTTCCGGCGCCGGTTTTCGCCTTGGTCCCAGCGTTTTTCACCAGCGGCGATCAGTTTGCCAAAGCCCACGACAGGGTGGGGCAGCCACGCGGGGTCGCCGATCAGCAAGTCGAGGAGCCAGCCGGCCAGGAGGGTAAGGATGCGGCTCATCGGGGTTCCTCCAGATAAGTTCGGATGGCTTCCACCAGGGCGTCGTTTTCAGCGGGCGTCTGGGTGGCGATGCGGAAATGGCCGGCATCGAGTCCTTCGAAATTGGACGCGTCGCGGATCAGGATGCCGCGCATCTCGGCCAGCCACTGCTTGAGGTCTGAGGCACGGCCTTCGGCGAGATGGCAGAGGAAGAAATGGGTCTGCGTCGGCTCTGCCGTGACGCTGGGGATGGCATTGAGGGCGGTGTGAAGGCGCTGGGTCTCAGCCAGCAGCGCGTCGAGGTCGATGGGCGCCGTATCGGGATGCTCGCAGAGATACAGTCCGGCTTCGATCGCCAGTGCATTGACACTCCAGGGCATCCGCACGGCGCGGATGCGTTCCAGCAGCTGCGGACAGGCGGTGATATACCCGAGGCGGATGCCGGGCATCGCATAGCGTTTGGTCATCGAATGGAGTTGGACGACGTTGGGGTAAGCCACAGCTTCAGCGGCGCTCAGCAGCGGCTCCCGCGTAAAGAATCCATACGATTGGTCAACAACGAAAACCGTCTCCGGATGCTTTTCAAAAGCCTTCATCAACTGCTCCTTCGGAATGACAGTCCCTGTCGGGTTGTTCGGATTGCATAGCCAGACGGTCTCCCGTGCAGCAGCGGGGAGGCTTTCCCGTCGCGCGCCAGAACCTTTTTCGGGCCAGCGGGGGCGCGTGGCCCGAAAAGAACCGTGGCGCTCCACCAGGCCAACCCGCGCCTCCCCGCTGCTGCACGGGAGACCGTACAGTCGGCAGGCGTCGGCGTATTCGCTGAAGGTGGGGGTGAGGATGGTGGCGTGGGTGCCGGCGAAGGCGTGGGCGGTCAGGTAGATGGCTTCGGTGGCGCCGGCGGTGACGCAGACTTCTTCGGGAGCGATGCCGTGCCGTGCGGCGAGGGCGCGCTCGAGCGTGTAGGGTTCCGGCTCGGGATAATGGCCGATGGCGTCGAGCCGCTCGCGCAGATGCGCTTTCAGCGGCGCCAGATCCACGTGGCCATAGACGTTGGAACTGAAGTTCGCCACAATGGGGCGACCGTAGCGGAAGGCATCGTCACCGTGACCGTTGATCATCGTTCTCCGCGTAAGATTTCGTAAAGCTTCGGCACGTCTACATACTTGCGGACGTGGTCGGCGAGCTTGTCGTATTGTTCTTCTTTGAAGGCGTGGTAGTCGAAGGCGGTGGCGGCTTCGGTCAGCTTCGCGCCGTGGGGGGCGAGGAGGCGGTCGATGAAGGCGGGGTTGTCGAGGATGCCGTGGATGTAGCTGCCCATGCATTTCTCATCGACGAGGCAGCCGTCGTCCTGGCCGTCAGCGAGGCGGTTCAGGGGCTGGAAGGCGCTGCCTTCCACGGGCAGCGTCTCGCCCATATGGATCTCATAGCCTTCCATCTGATTGTCAGGCTTGTCGGCGAAGGTGAAACGCACCTGGCGGGTCACTTTCTCGCCCAGCATTTCGGTGCTCATCGGAAGCAGGCCGAGGCCGGGCATCGCTTCGATGTCGCCTTCGACGTGGTGCGGGTCGCGGATCTGGACGCCCATCATCTGGTAGCCGCCACAGATGCCCAACACTGTGGCGCCTTCACGCCGTGCGCGCAGGATGGCCTGCGCTACGCCGTTGCGGCGCAGCTCGTACAGGTCGTCGAGCGTGCTCTTGCTGCCCGGAAGGATGAGGATGTCAGCCTTGGCGAGTTCATCTACATTGTTGCTGTAGAACAAGTGTACCCGTGGGTCGCGCTCCAGGGAGTCGAAGTCGGTAAAGTTGCTGATGTGGCGCAGCAGCACCACCGCCACGTTGATCTTGCCCCGCTGGGCCGCGGCGCTCTTGGCCGCGAGCGCCACGGAATCCTCCTCTTCGATGTGGATGTCGTTATAGTACGGCACGACACCTAGCACCGGAATCCCGCACAGCTCCTCGAGCATCTTCCGGCCCTCTTCGAAGAGCCGCAGGTCGCCCCGGAACTTATTGATCAGAATCCCTTTCACACAGCGCCGCTCCTCGGGGCGCAGCAGCATCACCGAGCCATAGACGCTGGCGAAGACGCCGCCGCGGTCGATGTCGCCCACCAGGATGATGTCGGCGCCGGCGTGCATCGCCATCGGGACATTCACCAGGTCGGAGTCGCGCAGGTTGATCTCGGCCAGGCTGCCGGCGCCTTCCATCACGACAGGGTTGTATCGGGCAACCAGCCGGTCGAAGGCGGCGTACACGGCCTCGCGCAGCTCGGCCCGGCCTTCCTTGCGGAAGTAGTCGTAGGCGTCGCGGTTGCCGATGGGCCGGCCGTTGAGCACCACTTGGGATGTGTGGTCGCTCTGGGGCTTGAGCAGCAGCGGATTCATATCGGTGTGGCAGGCGACGCCGGCGGCTTCGGCCTGGACGGCCTGCGCCCGCCCGATCTCCAGCCCGTCCTCCGTGGCGAAAGAGTTCAACGCCATATTCTGGGCCTTGAACGGGGCAGGGTTGTATCCGTCCTGGCGGAAGATCCGGCAGAACGCCGTGGCGATGATGCTCTTGCCCACGTCGCTGCCGGTTCCGGCGAACATCACGGGATGGAGGCGTTCTTTCATAGCTGGTTCTTGTAGGAGAAGGCCTGCCAGCGTTCCTCGGGCCAGTCTTGGCGCGCGAGCTCGCAGCGGGCCATCACGAACAGCAGGTCGGAGAGGCGGTTGATGTATTTGAGGATTTCTTCGGGGACGGGGTCCTGGCGGTTGAGGGTCCAGAGACGGCGTTCGGCGCGGCGGCAGACGGCCCGGGCCAGTTGCAGCCGTGCGGCCAGCGGCGTGCCGCCGGGCAGCAGGAAGTGCAGGGCTGGACCGGCATTCTCGGTCAGCGCATCCATCGTGGCTTCGCACGTGGCCACAAGGTCTTCGGGCAGGGGATTGGGGTTCTTGTCGCGTTCTTCCGACGGGGTCGCCACGAGGCTCATCACGGTCATCAGGTTTTTCTGGATGTCGTGGAGGATGGCGTCGAACGAGGCGCCGGCGCTCATCGAACGGACGACGCCGATCTGGCAGTTGAGTTCGTCGAGGTCGCCGTTGGCTTCAATACGGATGTCGTCTTTAGGCACCCGGGCGCCGCCGTGGATACCGGTGGTCCCGGCGTCGCCCGTCCGGGTATAGATTCGGTTCATCGTAAAGATCAGTGCTGGATCGCCATCAGGCGGATATATTTCAGGACGATGTCACACCACACCGGGTCGCCGGGGTACTGGTAGCGGGCGTTTCCTTTCGGATCGGGGGTGAATAGGGTTTCGCCGGCAGGGGTGAGTTTGACCCAGCCGCGGGGCGAGAGTTTATAGAGTTCGTCGCCTTCCACGGCGTTGATCACGGCCTGCGGGTCCCACATCTTCTGGCCGGTGTCGCAGTTGAGGAACTGATAGGTCCATTTGATGGGATGGCAGTCTGTCCAGTCGAGGTCGGCAATCACCTGTTCGGGCCGGTAGTCGAGGGGGTCTCCCACTTCGCCCGGCGAGAACACCACGTCCACTTCCTTGGGAAGCAGCTCGAAAAACTTGAGCGAAAAGTCGATGGCCTGCAGGAAGTTATAGTCGGGCTCCACGGCTTTTCCGAACACGCCGCCCATCGCATAGATGGCCTTGACCTTGCGGCGCACCAGTTCGACGCCATTGAGCGGGGAGTATTCATCCGGACCCGATTCGAGCAGGCGGGCCAGCGAGGTCACGAAGCCGATGGACGCGATGGTCACGGATTTGTCAGGCTGTTCGCTGAGAAGCTTCCGGTACAACTTATAGGCTTCCTGGTAGGAGCCGTCGTCGCCGATCGAGCGCTTGAACATCAGTTCGGAGTTGACGGTCCTGGCGTAGGCCAGGTTATGGTAGGGGATCCACACCGGCGGATGTTCGACACCCTTGGTTTCCAGACCAATCGGAATATCGGGGTAGCCGTAGTAGAGGTTCATCGCATCGACGATGTCGGCATTGGCCTTGCCCATCCGGTCGACGATCACGCCGATGAGCTTGCAGCGCTGCATATCCATATAGCGGTAGAGCATCATCAGGGCGAACAGGTCGTCGGTCGAGCTGCCCATATCGGTGTCGAGGATGATGCGGATATCTTCCTGCTCGTAGTTGCTCTTGACATTGATGCGCTTGCCCAGGTCATACACGGTATGCTGCCCATTCTCCCGGGCGAAGGCCAGCGCGGCTTCGAGGCTGTCTTCGGGGAAGATGGTGGAGCTGTCGAAATAGTACTTGTCCTCCTCGGGATCGTACCAGCCTCCCACGATGTTGTCGTGGGCGTGGGCGTGTTTGATCACGGCCGGCAGGCTTTTCTTGTCGAAGCTGTTCTGCGTGGCCTTGTAGGAAACGGCCAGTCCCTTGGTCGGCTGCCGGAGGGAATCCAGACTGAGGGTGAAACCTTCGGGATACATCTGTCCCATCGCCCAGATCACGCTCACGAGTTCCTTGTCGGACACCCGCGGCTGATGCTGCGCCCATCCCGCCATCGGCATCACCGCCAGCAGGAGTACGAGAAGAAGTGCACTTTTTTTCATATCGCTTGTCGTTTTCGGTTATTCAACTTCGAGTTCAACCTTCAAAGATACGAAAAACGGCGGAGAATCCGCCGGAAATGGCGATAAATGACCGTTTCCTGTTGGCCAGAAATGCTTAACTTTGTATTCGAAAAGAGATTCCATAATTATGGAGCAAACAGAAGTCACGTTGATTCCCCTGCAACCCGACGACCGGGAGCAGTTCATCCTGGACAACCAGTGGGCGTTCAAGTATGGCGCCCAGTTGGAGTTCGGGATGCGGGACGAGCGGTGCGAAGAGGGCGAGGAAGTGATCTCCCGCAAGACCATCGAGCGTTCCATCGACGGCGAGAATGCCGAGACCTACCGGATCGTCCTGGACGGGCAGAAGGTCGGCGGCGTTGTGCTTCAGATCGATAAGGAAGCGGCAAAAGGCGACCTGGAACTGCTGTTCGTCCTACCGGGGTGCCACAGCAAAGGCATCGGCCAGGCGGCATGGAAGGCCGTTGAAGCGTTGCATCCGGAGATCCGCGTCTGGGAAACCATCACCCCTTACTTCGAGAAACGCAACATCCACTTCTACGTGAACCGCTGCGGCTTCCACATCGTCGAGTTCTGGAACAAGTACCAGCAGGGCCCAGCCGTTCCGGATTCTGAAGAAGGTAACTGGAGTATGGACGATGAGATGTTTGTGTTCAGGAAAGAAATCTCTGACAGGTAAATTCACATTTATCGGACCATCATGGAAAACAATCTGCTGACACAGGCTCTCGCCAAATTTTTACTGGGCGTTATCCTCCTGGGGCTTCTTATATTCCTTCCGGCGTGGTCACTTAGGTATTGGCAGGGATGGTTGCTGATGGGTATCCTGTTCGTTCCGATGTTTGTGGCCGGGCTGGTGATGCTGACCAAGAATCCGGATTTGCTGCGCAAGCGTCTCAATGCGAAGGAGCAGGAGGCGGAACAGAAGACCGTTGTGAAGTTGAGCGGGCTGCTGTTTATTGCCACCTTCGTGGTCGCAGGATTAAACTGGCGCTTCGACTGGTGGGTTTTGCCGGATTGGGCCGTGTGGGTGGCCGCAGGACTGTTCCTGGCATCCTATCTCTTGTATGCCGAAGTACTCAGGGAAAACACCTATCTGTCCAGGACCATTGAGGTGCAGGAGAATCAAAAAGTCATTGACACTGGGCTTTATGGAATCGTCCGTCATCCGATGTACATGGCCACCACCATTCTATTCCTGGCCATGCCTCTGGTGCTGGCTTCTCCCATCTCCTTTTTCATTATGCTGGGCTACATCCCTGTTATTGCCAAACGCATAAAGAATGAGGAGAAGGTTCTCGAAGAGGGGGGTGGATGGATATGCCGAGTACAAGAAGAAGGTGAAGTACAGAATCCTGCCTTTTATCTGGTAAATTCGGATTTCTCGGCATCTTTCGTTTGTATGAAAAGAGTCCAGGCGGGCTGAATTCCTGTCTGTCGATATCATCCCCGAGCCTCAAGA
>JAEEGJ010011267.1_pt1 | contig 22783 bp, 20 predicted proteins | sample 8958761 | NCBI WGS metagenome assembly JAEEGJ01 (sample SAMN16246546, study PRJNA631951) | gut metagenome | biome: gut microbiome; feature: rumen; material: RS-attached | host: Bos | place: Iran: Karaj | collected 2018-10 | reverse complement strand
ACGACGAATCTATCGCTCCGTGCCGCGCCAAGAAGATTCCTATCAACATTCGCAACACGAACCGCCCGCAGGATCCGGGTACCATCATCGGCCCCACTCCGGAAGAAGCAAAGCTCCCGATTACGGGCGTTGCCGGCCGTAAGGGCTTCTCGATGATCTACATCGAAAAGTCCATGATGAACAAGGAAGTCGGTTTCGGTCGCCGCGTGCTCGCCGTGCTCGAAAGCGAAGGCCTCTCCTACGAACTGTGCCCGAGCGCCATCGACTCCATGAGCATCGTGGTCGACTCCAAGGCTCTCGACGCCGTGCAGGACGTGGTTCTCGAAGACATCACGCAGCAGATGCGCCCCGACCGTATCAAGGTGTTCCCGGGTATCGCACTCATCGCTACCGTGGGTCATGGCATGACGAACAAGATCGGTGTGGCTGCAAAGCTCTTCACGGCTCTCGCAGACAACAAGGTCAACGTCCGCATTATTGACCAGGGTTCTTCGCAGATCAACATCATCACCGGTGTTGACGAAGCCGATACCGAGAAGGCCATCAAGGCCATCTACGGCGCCTTCGTGAAGTAATCCGCGAACCTTTATCGCCCCCGACCATAACGGCCGGGGGCTTTTGTTATATTGTAATACAGACAAATTTAAAGTGTTAGGGGGAAATATGAAATTTCATTCCATTTTACTCGATTGCATGTTGGCCATTGCATTTTGTGTTGGCCTGTGCGCGTGCGGAGACGACAACAGTTCCGGCGCACCGGAGGAATCGAGCAGCAGCGAAGCCGAGTCAAGTAGCAGTGAGCCGGTTTACGAGACACGCTGTAGTGTGCCGCCCGTGTTGAACTTGGTTTGGCCCTTGAACGATTCCTATATCGCGGATCTTGATTTTGATTTTACGGCAAGCGTCAATACCATTAGCTGTGACAAGGAAGTCGAGGTTGATTCGGCGATTTTGTATTACGATGAAGCCGCTAAAAGTAAATACAAAATGATCGGCGCTACTGAATCGTACAAGAAAGTTGGCTCGGTTAAAGTGAAGGTGGTGCAGGATACGGCTAATTCGCGTAAATGGCACCTGAGCTACAATCTGACAGAACTGGATAAAAGGTCTAAACTGGTTGACGGCTATTACAAGGTAGTGCTGGAATTTTACGGCAAGTCTTACGATGTCGTGTTTTTGCTGATTCGCAGGTTTGACGATCTTGTTTGGGATTTCGACATGACCGAAGAACACAAGAACGTAGAGATACTGTGCGAAGGTTGCCGTTTTGAAGAGCATATCTACAAGATGATAATGACGGACTCTAAGGGCGATACTGTAAGGCAATTCTACAAGCCCGATAGGTTTACGCCGTTGCTTTCGTATTCCATGGATTCGCTTTGGAACGTGTTGCCTGAAGGCCGGTACTCCTTGCGCTTTATGGCGGTTTCCGGTATTGTGGCGCCTGATACGAGCATGTACCTGAAATTGCTGAGGAACGATACGGAAGACAGTACGACGGATCAAAAATTGGCTTGGGCCTTCGATGAAAACCTGAATGTTCGAAAGGGGCTTCTTGGAGCAGTCAGCGATACGTCTTTCGTGATTGGCCGCAATGCCCCTGCAATTGCGAACATGCCGAAGGATTATGCGGCCTCGATTTATAGGGCCAGCGACAAATACATGACCCAGTTCAAGGTGTCTTTCGACTTGGTGCAGCCCGTGTATGGTGCAGAAAGGTTTGCGAAGGTTTATCTGGAAGCCGCCGAATATGATTCGGATGAATACGAGACGATTTATTCTGATTCTGTCGTCTTGAAAAACGATACGACCAATTACCTGCTGAATACATTGGATACGACTCTTATTGACCTTCGCTTGGGCGATACGGATTATTATCAGATTCGCGTGAAGGTGGAAGATGAATACCAGAATGTCAATATCGTAGAATTGACGAAGCTGTATATCGGAAGGGATTCCGTTTCGGATTACACGTTGTCTGATCTCTTTGTGCCTGCAAAGATTCCCTCCAAAAAGTATGATTGTTCAAAGTACGATTGCCAATATGTGGGTCTGTTGAATCCGGATGTGGAATACGGCGAACTGCTTGACGAGCGCGACAATCACGTGTACCGCACCTTGAAATTGGGTAACCAGGTTTGGATGGCGCAGAACCTGAACTACGCCGCCGATTCCAGCTACTGCCTATACAACGATTCCGCAAATTGCGCTGTGCACGGAAGACTTTATCCGTGGCATGTGGCGGTTGGCAAGACCTTGGAAGAATGCCCCCAGGATTCTTCGGAATGTGACTTGTCGGCAGATTACATTGACGACAAGAAACATGTGAGGGGAATTTGCCCCGCAGGGTACCACGTGCCGACGGATTCGGACTATGTTGAACTGGGACGCTACCTTAGCCGCGAATATAAAAGGGATACGACCGACAAGGTGTTCCATGTAGCGACGTATCTTTTGAGCCCGCACAAGTGGTATGTAATGAATGAAAACAGGGCTATCGCTCGCAGGATTTTTACGAATGAGTCTGGATTTACCATGTTGCCCTCTGGCGGCGCGGAGCGTGATGATGCTGGTTCGTGGGAGTTTTCTGTGGAACGTTGGGGCGCTCACTATTGGACGTCTTCAAGAGATTTGAGATATATGTCTTGCTGGGAAGGTTGGGGAATTTATGACTATGTAAGTCTTGGCCTTTGTCCGTTGTATGGAATGTTTAGCCTTAGGTGCATGAAGGAATGATGCGCTTGATAACAAGATTTTCGCTGTTTTCCGTTTTCGCGGCAATTATTCTGGCGGCCTGCTCCGAATCGTTTACCGATCCGCGCGACGGCAAGTCGTATGCGATTGTGCAAATCGGTTTGCAGACCTGGATGGCCGAGAATATGGATTACGAAGTCCAGGGAAGCGCATGCCCCGAAGGTGACGACCGAAAATGCTCCAAGTACGGACGGCTCTACACATGGGACATGGCCCGCACCGTGTGCCCCGAAGGCTGGCACTTGCCCGACAGCGCTGACTTTGAAAAACTGATTGCAAGTGTTGGCGGCGCAGAGGTTGCCGGCTATGCGCTCAAATCGACAAGCGGCTGGTTCAAGAAAGGGAACGGCTCGGACGATTACGGCTTTAACGCATTGCCCGCAGGCTACCGCCTCGCCGGAAACGGTACGCGCGGCAAGTTCGACGGCATCGGCGGCTATGCGCATATCTGGAGCGCCGTCGAAACCCCCGATGGCCTCGCTTATTACATGCTCCTGGATTTCAGCATCAAGGCCGCCAAGCTCAGCGCCTTCGGCAAAGACGAAGCAAGATCGGTCAGGTGCGTGAAGTGAAGGGAAATTTTAAGTTGAACTCTTCTTCTGTTTGCTTTTCAAAGGGATTTTATTTTCCTTTAAAGCTGTGACCGCCTTAGATGTGAGTTTTTTTACGGCTTCAGGATGATTTTGAAGTAAGCCTTTTAGCAGAGGAAGATGTGGTTGCAGTTTTTCTTTGCACAGGTCTCCTGTAGCACCAAAGAATGGAAATAATTTTGACACCATCATCCAATCGTTTTTATTTGTAGGGGCGGATGATTCAATTTTGTCTAACTCGCATATGAGTTTGGATGAAAAATCTGGATCTTCCAGTTGTTTTTGGGCGTTTTGGGGTATATGATTGCTAATCATATTCAAAGCACGTTTTAATTGGACGTCTGCTCCTTTTATATTAAATTCCTTTCTCAGAGAATCTTTGTACGGATCCAGTTTTCCAGCGAGAAATTCTTCTATGGGCTCTTTAATTTCTGGATTATCAAATATGGGAAGTAAATGCTTAAATTTTTCAAGGTTGAATCCTTTTTTGTTTTCTTCTTTTCGTAGGACCAATTTTGAAAGGTCGTCAATTTTTTCGTCAGGCATCCATTCGAAAGAAAACCCTAGTTGGGTGTATTGATCTATCCACTTATTAGGGTGTGTAGAACCTTTATTTGCTAACTGATCAGGATTGTTAAGAACTCGTTCTATAACCTTGCTGTATAAGTGATTTTTTTGGTTATAAGAAAATAGCCCGAACGGAATAGAAAATGCTAACGTTTTTTCTTGCTGCGTCCAGTTTTCCAAATCTTTTGTGAGAAGTTCCTGATAGTCATTGGGATTAAATAATGTTTGGTGAAAGAGTTCGTCATATTTTTTCTGACACTCTTCTTGATATTCATTTCCAAGATAATTGCATACAATTGCAATGCATATATCCTTGACACGTTGTTCTTCTCGATATGATATAAAATCGAAAAAAGATTTATTCCATTCTTGAGGGTCAGAAAAAATTTTGGATAACTTAGATTGGTCTGGGTATGATTGGGTTAAAAATTGCCAGAATTCTCTCATTCGAAAACTTCTAGGAGAGTAATTGCGGATTTGGAGAAAATAGTCTTTTATACATAGAGGAGCTAACTCTATGTAAGTTTTGTCATTATTTAATGGCTTGAGTGTAAGGCTGCTTTTCCATGGGCTTTTAGGAAATATGCTTAATTTCTGTTTCCTTTGGGCTTCTTCAACAATATGTTTGAGTGTGTCAATGGCATTGACTCCGCCATTTTCATTGGCAACAGGCAAATAACCGATTTCATAGAAAGTTTTGTTGTTTCCCCATACGGTTGCCTTCGTTCCGAGTCCAAGAACGGAAGCGATTAAATTCAAAAATTCCCAAAAATTAGGGAAAAGCGCGTATTTTGTGCCTGTAGGTTTGCTCATATTGGTCTTCGTTTTTAAAGAGAACTTTTACTTCGGAATTATATAATTTAGGAGCTATTCTCTAAAAAAGCGGGGTACGAATATATTTTTCCAGGGGAACCTGAGTTTATCTCCAGTTTTCCTGCGATTCTTCGTCTTCTACACGCTTTATGACTTTTTTGTGGAAATCTTTCCAGAAATCTATTCCGAATCTTCTTATGACGGCCCTTTTGGCATCGGAATTTTGTTTGCCCACGACAAGCCCTTCGTTTTCAAGAAGATAATTCCGTAAGGCGTTCAGGTATGCTAGCGCTTTCGCTAGTCTGGCTGCTTCTGGGTGATCATCTTCTAGAGTCTTTTGAGATGCGTTTGTCTTGGGAGGCTTTTTCCAAAATTTTTTTACCCGCTCGTAACTGAATTCAAAGTCTAAATCGTCTTCATGCAGCGACAGCTCGTAACGTTCCGACGCTTTTGAAAAATCCAATTGTCTTTCCTTGAACATTTCGGAAAGATCGTTGCGAACGGCACGCCATTGTTCCGCTAGCTCTTTTTCTGCAGAGGTTAAATCTCTTTTATTGCAACGGGCAGCTGTCATTTACAAGGTGCTTAATCTTTTCTTCGGGCAGTTTTTGCGAGCATTCCATATCTTGAATTGCTTTAGCGCATTTGGAAAGGCGGCTGCTTTTTTCGGCAACACCACTGCATGAATGGAGGCATGCGTCTAGAAGAAGATACTCTACTTCGATATCAAAACGATCACAATGAAGCTTGTTGGCTACGACTGCTCCGGCGAGTGCTGCGCCGCCTATTTTGGCTGCTTCTCCGGCAATTTTTTTCCACTTGGAGGGTTCCTCTTTTATTTCAGGAGTTTTTTCACTGCCGTCACATTTGCACTCAACTTGAGGACAGTTTGACTCTCCGTTAGAAGCGGATTGCTTAGCATGGGATTCGTTGCAGCCGCACACGAGAGTGAGGAGAGAAAGCGAAATGGGAAATAACAGTTTTTTCATGTTTATCAATATAAATAAAAAATTGATTTTCGGGATAAAAATGAGAAAAAAGTGACGTTTTCTAGAAAATGAGCAAAAAAACGGCTTTTTTGAAAAGAGATTCGTGCCCCGTTTTGCCCCTTTGGGGGGACCTAAATTTAAAGCGTATCCGGGCTGGATGCGCTTTTAACAATCAACCATACAGGAGGTTCTATGTCACAACCGAAAAACGATCCTAAACATGCCGGATACCCCTCTAAGACGGGTAAACCGTCTGGAAAGGGCAGAGGTAACGACTAGTTCACGGTTTACCACCTATGGGGCGAAAGCCCTTTAGGTGGCAAATTTAGCATAAATCCACCATTTTTTACAAGGAATAAAACCATGAAATACAGAGAACGCATAGAAAAATTGATTACTGCGCTTGCCGATGGTTTGTACGAACGTACAGAAATTGTCGCGCTCACCCTTTTGACGGTACTTTCGGGACAATCTGTCTTTTTGTTCGGTAAGCCGGGAACTGCTAAAAGTATGATTGCCCGTCGAATTTCGCGAGCATTTAAGAATTCGGCTTATTTTGAAAATTTGATGAATCGTTTTAGTACGCCTGAAGACGTGTTTGGGCCCGTTGATGTTAAGGAATTGAAAGAAGGGCGCTATAAGCGAAAAACTGCTAGATTCTTGCCGACGGCTGCCGTTGCCTTTTTGGATGAAATTTGGAAAAGTAGTACGGCTATTTTGAACACACTGTTGACGATTGTTAATGAGCGTATCTTCAGAAACGGAGACGATATTGAAGAGGTTCCCTTGAAGGGGATTATTGCTGCGAGCAATGAAACGGTTCCAGAAAATCAAGGGCTCGATGCATTGGATGACCGTCTTATTATGAGATTGAATGTTGGTTCTTTGCAACAGAAGGAAAGTTTTGAAAATTTATTGCGTGCTGTGCCTGTTAAGGCGAAAATTGATATTGATGAATCGTTAACGTTTGATGATAATGAATGGGCGGAAATAATTGAGCTTTCGAGTGTGGTAGATATATCAAGAGAGGCGTTCAACATTATTCATTCCATAAGGGCTAAGATTGATGGATACAATAGGGATCACAGCGATAAGCCTATTTATATTTCGGACAGGCGTTGGCAGAAAATAGCACAGGTCCTCAAGACGTCAGCGTTCCTCTGCGATAGGGATTGCGTCTTGCCGGTCGATTTGCTTGTGCTTAAAAACTGCATATGGACAAAGGCGGACAATCGAAACGAAATGGCCAAGATTGTTGTGGATTCTGTTCGTGAATTCTGCCCTTATAATTCCGAGGAGTACGAAAAGTGGGAAGACGAACTGCAGACCTTGTCGGAAGAGGTTGAAGAAACGTTTTTCTACGACAGCGATATCTATGAAACCGATTACGAGCTAGGTGGTGAAAAGTGCTTTAGGGTTCTCTTGAAGATTCCTTATTATGAGAGGAAGCGTGATTCGTGGGGTGGTTATTCTTCAGATATGGAAGAGAAGAGGAAAGATGTTAATGCCTATATACCATTGAAACATCTAAAACAGAATGGAGAATTTAAGGCGTTAGGTGAGGATGGCGATGAAATTTATTCAATTACATGCGATTTTAAGGGGACGACTCAGGTTACGATAAGAGCTGAATACCAATATCAGAGATATTCTTATGGTAGCTCTACAACAAAATATGCCGAATTCCATTGGGATGCCAAGCCCACTTACAGGAAGGGAGACTGCAAGAAGGTTACGCCCAGAACCAAGAGCATGTACAAGAAAAACGTGCAGGATCATATTGCTGCATTTGATGTCATCGAGACGAATGTCAAGCAGTATTATGTCGATTCTAACGAAAAGAACCGGAACCCGTTTGTTCCTGAAAAGGATTGCTTGATTGTAACTGCCGCCATTCAGGAATATCTGAAACAGATGGCAGTCGGTAAGCTCAATGCGGAGCAGCTTTTTAAGAAACTGGATAACCATGTGGATGCATAAGGAGGGGAAACATGTCTACTTTTTCAGGGCCTCCTTATGCCCTCTATTCTGTCTTGGGAGTGGGTTCAACAGCTTCTTCGCAAGTCATTAAGAAGGCTTATCAGCAGTTGGCGTTACAGTTTCATCCGGACAAGAATGGTGGTGATGATGCTGTTTTCAAAGAAATCCAGGCTGCTTATGATGTTCTTTCCGATGACGTTCGCAAGAAAGAATATGACGATTACTGTGCCTTGGAAATTGCCAAGCAAACGCAAACCGATATTTCACAACAAGAAAGGGCGCGAAGGTCATCGATTTACAAAACCAAAAGCAAGTCGGGAATTGCCGAAAAAATCTCCGAATGGCTTAGGAAAAATCTGTACGGCAAGTTTCAGGATATCTGGAGCGAGTCTATAGCCAAGAAACTTGATGACGACATTGATAAAGCCGTGTCGGCAACTGCGGAAATTCTCGACAAGCACCCCTTTGGGGGCATAGAGAAGCGGTTGCGTGCTGCCGAAAGGGTGGCTCGCTACGAGAAGATTTCGCTTGCATCGTGCCAAAGGGCTATAGCCGATTACAAGGAATGCTTGCCCTCTACAGATTTTTCGTTCTGGGAAGAAAAAATCAAGGCTATGGGTGAGTCGAGGAAGGCGAGGAATAAGAAGAATCCGGATCCGAAAACGAAGAACCTTGCCTTGCAAGAAGAGTCGGCTGAATTTCAGAGCCTGTACCAGCATATTGTGGAATCGTGGCGGAAGGACTTTGAAAAAATACTGTTGCAGTGGATGCTTACGCAAATAGAGTTGGCTAAGCAACAGCTGTATGCCAAGTATTTTGGGCTTTTAAGCAACTTGCGCCAAATGAAGAACGTACTTGGTAATATTCCAGGATTCGGGTGGGATTTGAGCCTTGGTAATTTGACTCCGCAAGAAGTTCAGGTCATCTTGAAGTGGGGTGAATTTTTCAGGAACAATCCCGAGTTGCGGAAATTATGCGAATTGCTGGGTAAAATGAACAAGGAGGCTTCAAAGGCTGAAAAAATCAAGATAATGGAAACGGTTCAGTACGAGAATACCGTCATTGATTACAATTCGAAAGAAGAAATACGGGGAATCACGTTCAGTGACAAGATTGAAGATGCGTTGCCGCAGGAGCTGGGTTTGCTCGTAGATGATGATATGTCGCTCCTTTTTGACTTGAAGTTTGTTGAAAGGCGCTTGATGTCTTTTGAAAAGATGGGCTATGCCAGCGAAAAGGTGTCAAAGGTAGAAGAAAAGGAGAAGACTGTCGAGAAAAAGGAAAAGAAAGGGCCGGTTATTGTCTGTGTCGATACGAGTGGCTCCATGTCTGGAGATCCTGAAAATATCGCCAAGGCGTTAACTCTCTGTTTGGCGTCTATGGCGCATAAGCAGGATAGACAGTGTTTCTTGATCAATTTCAGTACGGATATAGAAACCTTTGATTTTTCAAAAGACAAGGGTCTGAGTGAACTGCTCAAGTTTCTGCAGATGGGATTCCATGGCGGAACAGATGTCTTTCCGGCGCTTTGGAAGGGATTGGAAATGATGAAGGATGAGGCTTATCAGAAAGCGGATTTGTTAGTCGTTTCCGATTTCGAATTCTCTTACGAAAACGAGGAATTGTTGAATGCCATGAATGAGCAGCGCAAAAAAGGGAATCACTTCTTTGGCTTGTCGATTATGGAAAACTATGGCTATCGATATAGCTATAGAGGTGATGATGCTTGTGAAAAGTTGTTTGACGAGATGTGGAAATGCTCGCCTTCGAATTACGATGTTCGAAGACTGTATTCGTTCATTGAAGGGGTGGCAAAGGATAAACAAGAGTAAACAGAATTTGCGTGCTTGATCCTTGACATTCGATATGTCTACGATTATTTTTAAAAAGAAGGAATCTTTATGCAATTAATCAGAACATCATTCAATTTACGAAGCGACTTGCCATGGAACGTAGTCTATAGCGAATGTATATGCGCTTGGATTGGCAGTTATAAAGATACTCGTGGCCGGCGGCTTTACGACCAGCTTATTCGTAAGTTGCCCAAGGAGATAAATTTTGAAACCTCTTCATTTGGGAAATACGAGTTTGCTGGCGATAAATTGGAATACAACACTTTTCTGTGGGACCATTCCGATTACATTGGGTTCACGTTTGTTGCGAGGAATAGTGTTAGTGGGCGCCTGTGGAAAACGCAAGTTGCCTTAAAACGGACGGACAAACATGTCCTCTGTTTTGTATCGCAGGACTGCGATTTGGGCCGCGATAAGACCGTCCCGAAAATTGAACGTCCGTATCTCCTTGATCTTTTAGCAAGATTTCAAGATGGTGATGGGACTATTGAAATCAAAAAGCAGGCGCATGTCCTTGAAAATAACGAAGTCAACAAGGCTAAAAATGCGTTGACGGGGCAATTGCGTAATGTGCTTCCGATAGTGTATTTGAGCTGCTCGGAGCGTACGCATTCTTTAAAGCCGGCTATTGTTGCCGAGAATCTTTTTGGAATCGCTCATGTCTTTGCTGAGGAAGATTCTTCCATAAGCGATCGCCTTGCGCAAGAATTAAAAGGAAAGGTTATTCCGCAAGGTGGTGCGATTGGCATATGCTTTGCGGGCGAACCCGTTTCGGTATTCAATCGCCGCGATGTTGTTGATTGGGTTGAAAAGCCCGAAACCTTGGTGCAGGATATATTCCTTAAAATTCTCAAGGCAAATCTTTCTCTCAAGTTCAATTTTACGTGGGATGATTTTCTTGCCGCTCGTGAAGAATACGAAAAAGACCTTGTTGAAAGAGAGCGTATACAGAAAATTGAAACTCTAAATGAAATGCGACGCGAATGGTTGCAGGCTCGCGAAGAGCGCAAGGATATGTCTCGTCTTGTGGAAAAGATGATGGCCGACTTGGAAAAGGTAACTAAGGAACGCGATCAATATAAAGACGAACATGCCCAATATGATTCGCTCAAGAGAAAGTATGAAAGTTGCCAAGAAGAACGAAAAACTTGGGAAAGCCTTGCTTTGGAAGCGGACGAGAAACGCGAAAAGGCAGAGAGGAATTTGACCGAGGCAAAGGAATTGTTGCATGAAGCATCTGCGACATCAAATGCACTCAGACAAAATCTGGATTCCAAGGCTACTAAAAATTCCCGTTATTTGCCGCTTTTGTTGCCCCAGGAAACGGAAATGTATCCGAACGAATATATCTGTCAACTTGTTCGCATTTTGAAAATTGCTTTGCCGAATGTTCCCGTGGCAAAAAAATCAAACAAGACGCGAACGAAAGCCTTGATTGAAGATATTCTTGCCGCCAATGCAGATGCTGTTGCAATTTACAATGATTACGAGAAGAAAAAGCGAGAGTTTGAAAAAATTGCGAAGATGGCAGGGCTTCACGACAGGAACGGATACCAAGTGATGAAACCGTTTGATATAGAGGCCATTCCTAAAGGGAATGACCATTGGAAAATTCGGTTTAAAAATGATTTGAAGGAACGCTTTATTGGTACGGAGGCTTCGTCCGGTAGCGATAACATTCGCGGTGGAGAAAATGAGGCTGGAGAAATAACAAAAGCTTTGCTTTGGTAGCCTTACCTTCCGTACTTTCTCACTCTCTGGCCGGGCTGGGCTCTTGCTCCGTCCGGCTTGTAGTATTTGAGAGGGGCTAGATTGCGGTCACTGGCGTGCGCATTGGGGGCACGGCGTTTTGCGATGGTCGTGGTGCCGGAGCTGTCTGCCGTTTCGGTGATGTTGAAGTAGTCAATTTGAAAATAGTTGATGGAACTCTGCCCCTTATACCCTTCCACAAACGCCATGACATCGGTTATCTTGCCCACCTTCAGGCCGAGCTCTTCCCACTTCTTGAAGTGGGCGGTAATGTCGACGTGCCCGCTATCGCGCTTGGTGCGTCGGATGCTGAAATATTGCTTGAACGAGGAGTCGCCCTGGACGCCCACGTGACTGTTGGCGGTGTTCTGCCAGATGTCGTAGGTGTCGCCATCGACGGTGAATTCGCCGAGCCTGGTTCCGAAAGTGGATGTGTCGGCTGTATCTCTGATTATCCAGTAGTCTATGATATAAAATTCGGTTTTCGGCTCGGTGGTATTGCCTTGGATGCCAACCAGAAAATAGGGGGTGCCGAAGCCGCCGCCTTTTGTGCGAAACTTGTAGTCCGCCGCAAAGTTGCCATGCTGGTCGAAGGTCTTTGGCTCGTCGAACTTGGGACCAAAGCGCACGATAGCGTCCGCGGCCTTGGAGTAAACTAAGTAGCGGCCATCATCGTAGCACTCCAAATAAGCATTGTAGCCATCACGCCAGACTTCGTAACTGTAGTTTGTACTGTCTATTGTGCCCGAGGCGTAGTTTTCGCCCTCCGCGGGCCATGCGTTAGGGCACCTTTCCGCATAGATAGTCGTAGCCAAGCCCATGGTGAGGGCGATTCCTAAACCCACTAGATTCTTCTTCATATTGTTAATATAAGTTATTTTGCGGCCCGGCGAGCGTTAATTCTGCTTAACCTTCGCGCCGTTCGCCTTGAAATACTGCGAATTTTCGTTTAGGGGACGGCTGTTCTGTAAACGCCCGTTCAGGAACAATTCGCTTTTTTGCGATTTTTTGTCGCGGGCATGGGATGCGCGGCGATTTTCGCGGGGTGCTTCGTAGATGCGGGTCAGCGGCTCCATGCTCGATTCCAGCTTCCACTTTTCGAGGGAATCGAGGCCCGCGTTCCCGAGCACGGCCAAGTCATAGCCGATGACTTTCACGGCACCCGCGGCGTATGCGGTATCGAGTTGCGCTGAGATTCTTGCGCTGTCGGCAAGCGCGTGTGAATCGTCGGTGCGGAACAGTTCCAGGTCGACCCAGAATTCAATCCCGTATTGCTTGCAGGCTTCAGCTACCGCGCGCTCGTAGTTGCCCACGGTCGCGGTTTCGGCATGGTGCTTGCCTGCGTCGCTTGCGCCCACGCCATCCTGCACGGCAATTACATCGGGCTTGAATCCCGCGGCAAAGAGTTTCTCGAAGAACGTTTGCAACTTCTCGGGAGTTTCCAGGTTTTGGTTGTAGAACGGGGCCGCCATCACCTTCCAGCCCTTCGCCTGTGCGGCTTCGGTGACCGGCTTCAAGAAGTGTTCCGTGAGCATTTCCGGAGTCGCGTCATCGCGCAGGCCGTCCCAGTAGTAGCGTGCAATCTCTTGCGGTATGTATACGCCTTCGACAACGGTTTCGCTCCCGTACAGCGCGTAAATTTCTTCAAGCACTTTCAGATTGCGTGCAGACAAAGTATCAAGCTGCTCGGTGGTCGGCGGGGTGTACCAGTTTTCGCCGTTGTAGTAGAGCCCGAGCCAGATTTTTGTACCGACGGTTTTTGCCGCCTCGATGCTCTTTGGGAAAAGCTCGTTGTTCTTGTACTGCGTGTTCTGCAGAAAGTCAAGTTGCGAAGGGTAGTACAGGTGTGTCGCCTCGACGGCGGCGTACTGCAACACGACTTCGTCCATCCCGAGTGCGTGCAGGCGCTGGTGCATGTGCGTGATGGAATCCTGCGGGTAGTAGGCTGTGGACCAGCCCGCGTCGAAAACACCCGCGATTCCCGCGGCGTTCGCTCCAACAACTCCGCACAGAAGCGCGGGGAGCGCATGCCGGAATGTGGGCCGCGAGATGGACATACTTTTTTATGGCAAGGAGTGCAAATTAACCTATAAGTTTTTTACGCAGCGTACATTTTCTGCCTGGCTTGGATATATACTCCAGTTGCTGCCATCAAAGTAATGGTAATAAACGCCAAATTCAAAGTTGGAACCGATAATGCCGCCATCTATATTCAATCCATCCCACTCGGGGCGCGACTTGGTAGGTTCTGTCTCGTGAATACCTCCAAATACGATGCTAAGACCTGTTTCGTTTTTATGCTCGTACATTTCCTTGTTGGTGTCAAAGCCGATAATTTTTGCATAAATCGTTTCTTCGGGGTATTTGCCGTCTATTACGGCTCTGAACTCTTCACTGGTAGGCAGGCGCCAGCCATCGGGGCAGACGCCTTGAATAACTCGGTAGCCTTGAGGCTTTGATTGACCATTTCTGGCCTGATCTGCGGTGTATAGGCGTCCATAAAGATCGCAGTACATGGAATCATTCTCAAAGCAGGCGGAACCTTCGGAAGCATAGTTCAAGTTTTCAGCCATCCATACAAGAGAGTCGATGACGATAGTCTTGTAGAATTGATTGTCACGTGGGTCTTGAAAAAGACCGTATTCCTTTTCGGGATTGAGCCAAACCCAAGAGTATTTGTAAATGCTGTCTGTTGCAATGTTGTACAGTTGTTGGTCCCTACAGGTATATTTCCCGGCATCGTATTTACGGCCCCTGCAAAGAGGATAGACTATACTTTTTTGGCAAAAATGGGTGCGATTGTTGTAGATTGCAGAGCCGCAACTTGAAGTGTCACTAAGGCAGCGGACAGAAAGTTTTGTATCTGGTTCTGCATTTAGGAAACAGGCGCTATCAGCGGACTGGCTACAGCGGAACTTGGATGTGGGATAAGGGTTGATTTTTAACATCATCCCCGTGTAATAACTGTGGTAATCGTGGGTGGATGTCCAATAGTTTTCGTCGGTGCCGCCATTGCCGCTGTCGATGGGTATTGCGTTGAATCCAAAGTTGTCGGTACCGTTCCAATCCCCATATTCTCCGTTGGGCCATCCTGAAGTACTTTTGAGAACTTTAGACGCTATGGCAATTCCACCTACAAAGTCTACAAGTTCTTGGAATTCTTCCATGCTGGGCAGGTGAAAATTTTCAGGGCACGCCTTTTGGGCGTCGCTAAAAACGTAGATAAGGCTGTCGGCAAAGTGGAGGTTTTCTGCCATCCAGTTTTGATCGCCAATCTTGACGAGTCTATAGGTTTTCCCGTCACGGGAGTCCGTAAAGGAGTTCTTTGGTTCTTGGGGTCCAGAAGATTCAGATGATGAAATGTCGCTCGAGGATGTCGGATTTACACCTGAACTAGGACTTGTTGATTCGGTGCTGCTAGAAGCAACATCGCTATTGTCAACGCTGCTTGATAGCATATCGTCGATATTTTCTGCGCTACTGCTGTTGTCATCGCATGCGGCAATTATTGCGGCAATGCTTAATGTTGCAAAAAATGAAGCCCTTTTCATGTATCCTGCCTTTCTCCGAAAAAACGATATATTAAATATAGTCTGATTTGTCCGAATGTATTGTACAAGGATTATGAATGGTAAAAAAATCCGGCCTTGCGGCCGGACTTCAGTTACTATTCTTCGCACATGGCGGTTTTTATCTTTTTGCAGGTGCCATCCTTTTCTTCATTCAGGGCATCGTCTAGAGAACTCATGCTGGATTCTTCGTCAACCATCGGCGGGTTGCCATCATTATAGTCCGTGGTCTTTATAACCTTTCCGCCATCAACGGTCCATGTCCTGGTAATCACACCGACGGCTGTTACTTCGAACTCGGTCACGGACGTTGCATCAGAGGTGTACCAGCAACCCTGATATGATGTTTGATTCGGTTCCGGCAAAGTGAAGCAATCGCCGCTAGAAGGGGTGCCCGCATCTTTTTCGGTTTGAGTATCCTGGGGGTCTGCGGCGGGAGACGAAGAGGAATCATCGCCACATGCGGTAAAGAGAACGCTTGCGCCGATAATGGCCGCGAGGAACATTTTTTTCATTATAATACTCCTTGGATTTTTTAGACATCAGTAATATATGTCCTGAAAACCATGCGGGAACACGTTTTATTAATCGCCAAGGGCGAAAGTGATTTGATTCACGTGATTTTGGCGCAGGGGAGTGCTTATGGCAGCATGTCGGTATGTGCCGGTTACATTGCCGGTGCTATTTACAGCGTCGTTGCTGTGCTATTGTTGCACGTTCCGTACTTTCCGATTTTGTAAATCTTGATGGTATTCCAAGCTATGTAGTCCATCTCGTCGCATTCCATAGCCGTATCGCGACCATACTTGCAAACTGTCCCTGTCCCAGATTCGTCGTTTGTGTACTTAAAGTGAATACCCGAAGCCTCTTTCAGCGCCTCAGCCCTAGAAAGTGGGTATTCCGCATACTTGGACCGAGTCAAGGAAGAGAAAGCGACATTTAAGGTCGTTGCAGTAGTAGCCTTCGAAGCCAATTTGTACCAAGAGAGGCCGTCATCGTACGGGGACTTGACGGCAATCTCAAACTTTCCGGTGCTTTCGTAGGTCACACAAATACCTTCCCATCCGGAAATATCAACAGTAGCATCTTCTCCGCCTGGGGAGAAACTGAATCCAAAACCGACATACGGGTACGGGTCCGGAGCATAGTAATAATCTTCGCCCGAAGTTTCAAGATACCAGTTGGAGTATTTCAAGGTGATGTCGAGATTCAGGTAAGTATCCGTAAACGTCGCACTTGCAATGGAATGTCCTCCGTCAATATCGTCCGTATATTTGAACCACCATCCAGACTCATCACCCGATTCCTCGTCAAAGAAGGATGATTCGTCGTCCGTGTTGAAGAATGTCCTAACGCGCTTGCCATAGGAGGGTTCCCACATAAGCCCATCAACAAATGTCACCACGCTCTCGCCAGGGTTTGAGTTGGACGACTTGGGAATAGAGGAGGATGTGTTTGGGGGTATAGAACTTGAAGACTTTGCATTTACTGAACTGGAAGAGGACTTGGATTCATTCTGTGCACCCTTTCCGTCTATCTTGCAAGTCCCATACTTTTTCCAAATATACTCAGCCGAATCAAAATCGTAAGGATCCTTGATATCAAGAATGCAGCCATAAACACCATAGTCACTTTCAGCAACAAACATGGTCTTGTTTCCCGTCCCCGTCTTGAATTTCTCATTACAGGTGGGGGCATTCTTTATATTGTCGATTACAGGAAGCCAAACATAGTACGATGTCTCATACACTATGCATGCATAGTCACTATTCTCCGCCAGCACAGGAACCCTCATTCCAAGAAACTCTTCTTTACACTTGTACCCCCGCAATTCTTCCAACGTATTTGCAACTGAAGGGGGCTGCATCTCGGAAGACGAACTGCCCTGACTAAAAATACCTGAACTGCTGGACGACTTACCATCAGCAAAATGAGTCAATTCGCTGCTTGAAGTCTTGCCTTCGTTACTCGAAGATTTGCCATCACTACTCAACGGTTTGCTTTCATCACTTGCGGGTATGTCTTCCACGTTCATCTCATCGCAAATGGCACTCTGTTCCTCATAAACTCGGTCAAGTGTGCCTCCGACAAGTCCCACAGTCTGCGTTATCGTACATAATCCATTTTCGTAACTGGCAGAAAAGCCTTCTCCAGCCGCACTCGCGTTACATACAGACTTTGCGGTAGCGTCATCGCCCATGCCTGAGTAGTCAAAGGTCGTAACCAGGGACGTCATGTTCCCGCTGCCATCGAATACATAGACCGTTGTGGAAACGGAACCGTCAGCCGAGACTTTGACCACAACATTGTTCGCTGTCTTGGAAACGGAACACTGGTCTGCACTAGCACCTGGTGCTGCAGTTCCGCTGGAGTCGTCGCCACAGCCAAGCAGACTTGAACCGGCAAGGCAGAAACACAAAAGCGCTATTTTCTTGCGAAGACATGTAGCACGAAAATTGGGCATAGGAACCTCCATACACGGTATTTTAACATAAATTTACATACTAGAAATTCAAAAGTCAAGGTGTAGTGAGTGGCCATATGAATTTTGCTCAAAAGCAAAACTAATCTAGTGAAATTCATCACACATCGACAGTGCGTTGGGGTGTTCAAAAATGTGCGTCTCGGCATATTTATGGGCTAAAATTCTGATTTTTTGTTGACTTTAGCCCGGTAACAACCGGAGTTCATCGCACTGTATGGTCGACGCAGAGTCGGCAAAACGTTCTTGATAGACCAAAAATTCGGCAATGAATTTTCTTTCAAGGTGACAGTAATTTTTAAATAGCGTGCATTTGTATAAAAAAAAGGAGAACCTATGGAAATGAAATTTTGTCAGAGCTGCGGAACTCCGCAAGTACTTCCCGATGCTCAAGCGCTGGAAATAAAGCGTCGAGTAAGTGCCGCGAAGAAGCGGCGGCAGGTCATTTCATTGCTAATGTGTGATGCAAATCACGTCTTTTTGTTTAACAATAGTCTTTTGTAAAGTTTTATATATATTTGCGCTTATGACAAATAAATTCATTAAGCATACAATTGTTTTCACGTTAGCTTTGGCGCTGGCAGCCTTTGCCCGGCCTACCGAGAAGCTTTCGGATTCCTTAAGTACACCCAAAAACTTGGAAAACTACAATGAATTTCAAGTTGAAAAATGGGGCCCCGTTACTTATAGCGGCGCGGGCAAGTGCGATATTCTGGACCTCTACCAAAAGAGTGTGTTGCAGGGACTAGGGTACTCTACTGTGGTAGACTACCATTACAAGCAAATTAAGGATGACGACAAATATACCTGTGAATCTTGGGGGCTTGGCCTCGGTTTTAAGGTTGTTCAAGATACCAATAAGTATTCTGAAAATTACCAGTTGCCCGCCAACACCCTCACTCCGTTTTCGGCTCAGACTCAGGATGCAGTCAAGAAATATTTTAGTTCGGATTCCGCTTTTCTTGAAGTGGAGCGTATAGTGCCCGTAACGCACCAGGCGCCAGGCAAGTGCTATGAAGTTGATTTCTTGTTCAGCAAGGCTGACGAACAGAGCGGATTCCACGGCATTGTAGATATAAAGTTTGATGAATCCATGATAGGTGGTGAGCCTGTCTGTACTTTTTGGGGCCTTGCGGTCAAGTACAAAAAAAGAAGCGTTATTGAAAAGGTTGTGACAAAGAAGCGCGTTATCGAAGTAATCAAGGTTCCGAAACCAAAGCCGGATACTATACGAGTGCCTGTACCTAGTCCGTCGGCACCTCAAAAAAATAATTGTTGCATGATCTGCAGCTGCAATAATTAGGAGGACGAAATGAAAAAGTTTATAGCATTATCCGTTTGCGTCTTTGTTGCATTTGCTTTCGAGGGTTGCTCTCCTTATTATGGATCGTATCAACAACCGGTATACGAACCGGAACCGGTATATGCGCCTCCTCCGGAGCCCAAGCCTAAGCCCAAGCCCAAACCCAAGCCTGTAGCTAAGCCGGTTGCTCAGCCCGTAGTCAAGAAAAAAGTAGATTATGAAATTACTACGGACAACCTCTATCCCATTCCGAAGGCTTTGGATGTTGATAATGACTTGACGATTGTCTCTTTGACTCCAGTGGCTTATTCAGCCCAGGATCATTGTAATGAAGTCTACTTCTTTTCTGCCATTGTAACTCCTAATTCGGGTTACCACGGCTTGGTAGATATTTCAATGTCGGAAACCAAGATAGAAGGTGGTTATGCCTGCAAATACTTTGGCACTGCAGTGACTTACCAGGTAAAGCCGAATCCTTTTATAAAAGAGACAATCAAATACGAGGATGTGGTGCGTAAGTTTACCACCGATTAATCGGTAACGGGCTGCGCTATTTCAGCGTGGCCAACGCGTCTTCTGCAATTTGCGCGGGTGTCAGGCGGTTCCTTTCCATGAGTTCGCCGTATGGCACCTTGTCGTAGAATTCCTTCTTGAGTCCCTTCACGAGCACCTTCATGTCGCGGGCACCGTAGAAGCGGGCAATCTTTTCGCCGAAGCCGCCATCGATGACGCCGTTTTCGAGCGTCACGACAACCTGGTGGTCAGCGCATAGTCCTTCGAGCACATCGCTGTCGATACCTGTCGCAAAACGCGGGTTGACAATCGTCGCGTCGATTCCCGACTTCGCAAGTTCTGCTGCGGCTTCTTCAGCGAGCGCGTAGTAGCTGCCGAGGCCTATCAATGCCACCTTGCTTCCGCGCTTGTCGACCTTGAATGTATTCAGCTTGGAGTAATCCTTGTCGAACGCAACGCTCCTGTGCACGACCCCGTTCGGGATGCGGATGGCCATCGGGTGTTCCGTCTGGTCAATGGCGTAATCCATCATGGCGATCGCCTCTTCCACGCAGGTGGGGCAGAGGTACACCAAGTTCGGGATATTGCTCATCATCGGGATGTCGAAAATGCAGAGGTGTGTCGTGTCGTTCATGCCGTCGGCGCCCGACATGGTCACGAGAATCGTTGCCGGGTTGTTGTTCGCGCAGAGGTCCTGCGAAAGCTGGTCGTAGGTGCGCTGGATGAACGTGCCGTGCGTGCTGTACACGGGCTTCGCGCCGCCCTTCGCGAGTCCGGATGCGAGCGCTACCGCATGTTCCTCGGCGATGCCCACATCGATGAACTGCTTGCCCGCTTCCTTGCGCTGTTCGGCAAAGAACCCGATGCCTGCAGGCACGGCAGAATGGATTACGACGACTTTCGGGTCCGCCTTGATTTTCTTCATCAGGTAGTCGCCGAGGATGCCTCCGTACGATTCGCCGTTACCCCAGTTGACGACGCCGGTCGGGATGTCGAAGGGTGCGGCCCAGTGGAAACCTTCCTTGGAATTTTCGGCGAAGCTGTAGCCCTTGCCCTTGAGCGTATGGATGTGCACGACTACAGGTTTTGTTGAATCCTTCACCTGCTGGAATGCGGCGATGAGCGATTCGATGTCGTTGCCCTGTTCTACATACAGGTAATCAAAGCCGAGGCTCTTGAAGTAATTGTTTTCACTCTTGCCCTGCGTGGCGCGGAGTTCCGCGAGGCTCCCGTAAAGGCCGCCGTGGTTTTCGGCGATGGACATTTCGTTGTCGTTCACCACCACGATAAAGTTCGTCGCGTATTCGCCCGCGTTGTCGAGGCCCTCGAACGCTTCCCCGCCGCTGAGCGAACCGTCACCGATGACGGCGATGACGTTTCCCTTTTCACCCTTGATATCGCGTGCGGTCGCAAGCCCGAGCGCCAAGCTCACCGAGGTCGAGGTGTGGCCGATCATAAAATGGTCGTGTTCGCTTTCGCAAGGCTCGGTGTAGCCCGTGACGCTCCAGTACTTGTCCGGATTCAGGAACGCCTCGGCGCGGCCCGTCAGAATCTTGTGCGTGTAACTCTGGTGGCTGACGTCGTAGACAATCTTGTCTTTCGGCGATTCAAAAACATAGTGCAGTGCGATGGTCGCATCAACAAATCCGAGGTTCGGTGCGAGGTGCCCGCCGCACTTGGAAATCTTGTTCAAAAGCGCCGTGCGGATTTCTGCCGCGAGCGCCTTCAGGCTTTCTGTGTCCATCTTCTTCACATCGGCAGGGGATGTAATCTTTTCCATCAGCATAAGTACCACCTTTGGGTAGGCTAAAGGGTAGTTAAATGTTTTTAAGTTAAATATACAACCTTGCCGCTCGTTTTATGCTACCAAAAACGCATTTTCTGGTTCGCGCAGGAAACAGGAACTATTCGCATTGACGCCTTTTGCAAAAAGAAGTATTTTCAGAGCATGAACCTGCGCGCCCTTCTTGTACCCTTCTTTGCGATGCTCCTGCTGTGTTGTGCCGGCAGCGAGCCTGCTTCGGTCAAGAAAGGAGAAACTACGCAGCCGCCCCCGAAGGGCCCGCCAGATTCCGTGTTGGTTATTGCAAGTTTCGAGAACCTGTTGCACATCATCCCGAATTATTCAAGGCCCCAGTCGTCGGACAAGGACAGGTTTATCCGCGAAGCGGTCACGACCATGTGCAAGGGCGGTGACTTTATCGAGTATTCCATGGAGGGTAGCGGGTTTGGCAAGACGGAATTCTCCGTAAGGCTAGAGCGTATTGCGCGCGATTCGACGTGGTTTGTGCAGCGCACGATAGGCTACTGGAAGGATTACATGAAAATGGGTGAAGACCCCTACAATCATGCCATGCGGTGGAAAAAGGTGGTGGTGGATTCCGTTGCGGATACGGCGATGTTCCTGAAAATGATTGACAAGATGGAGTCGTTCGCTCCCGAGACGACGAAGGTGGAAAAAGCCAATTACGTGTTGGTGGATTCGAACATAGAACACCTGTTCTATAAGAAGGATGGAAGATGCAGGAGCGAGAGTGTCATGGGCGGCTACTTCTTTGATTCTCCGGGGATGTACGCACTTTTTAACGAAATGGCAAAGTGGACCCGCGATGACTACTTTACGCTCGAGTTTATGCCGGATAGCAACCTGGTGCGTTCGAAAGTGAAACTGCCCGAGCCCGTAGAATGTGAGGTGCTTTACTCTCCGGAGCCCGGCAGGTATGAACGTGTTGAAGGACTTGATAAGCCGATTCAGTTGATGCCCGGCGAGCAGAAAACGCCGTTCGATTTCTCGAAACTGATAAAGGGCAGCATGATGCTGTGTGGCGAGAATGCCGGCATGGTCAGGAATCTCTGGGAACTGGATGAATTCGTGAAGGAGTAGTATGCGTCGATTTTTATTCCTGCTTTGCATTCTCGTGTCGGTGCTGTTTATTGCCTGCTCCGAGTCGTTTACCGACCCGCGCGATGGCCAGAGTTATGACATAGTGAAGATTGGTGGTCTCACCTGGTTTGCGGAGAACCTGAATTTTGCAACCGAGGGGAGCGTGTGTCCCGAGGGCGATAGCCGCAAGTGTTCCGAATACGGAAGGCTTTACACCTGGGACGATGCGCGCACATCATGCCCCGAAGGCTGGCGTCTCCCGGACAGCGTGGACTTTGCATTGCTTATTACGGAGGCGGGCGGCGCGGATTTTGCGAGCGGCATGGCAGTCGCGGGAGAAAAACTCAAGTCCACCGGCGGATGGTTCAAGAAGGGGAACGGTACCGACGCGCTCGGCTTTAACGCGCTCCCCGCAGGTTATCGCGGTGAAAAATACGACGGCATCGGCGGCTACGCCTACTTCTGGAGCGCGACCGCCACGCCCGACGATCTCGCGTATTACCTCTTCCTTGATTTCAGTAGCAAGGCCGCAAGCATGAATGCCTTCCCCAAGGGGGACTTCCGTTCCGTGCGCTGCGTCAAGGCCGCACAAGTGGCGCGGTAAAAGTCCCGCAATATTCGCGGGAGTGATTCTAGTAGAACAACTTCACGAGCAGTGTACCCACGATTGTCGAGACGACGACGCTCACGAGGCCCGGCCGCATAAAGCTGTGGTTCAGCAGGTACTTGCCGATGAC
>JAEEGJ010011266.1_pt1 | contig 22784 bp, 20 predicted proteins | sample 8958761 | NCBI WGS metagenome assembly JAEEGJ01 (sample SAMN16246546, study PRJNA631951) | gut metagenome | biome: gut microbiome; feature: rumen; material: RS-attached | host: Bos | place: Iran: Karaj | collected 2018-10 | reverse complement strand
GAATATAAAAGAAAAGAGACTCAGCTTTCGCCAAGTCTCTTTTTCTGCGGGTGCCAGGACTCGAACCTGGAGCCTTTTGGTTCGTAGCCAAACGCTCTATCCAGTTGGGCTACATCCGCGTTTTGTTGTCTTCTCTCGTTGACGGGTCCAAATATAGAATAATCGAAAATAATGTCAAGGGTAAAGTGCGAAAAAAATGAAATTTTTTGAAAAAAGTTTCGAGCGTTCTCTTTTTGACCATATAAACTTCCTTTTTGACCGTTTGTACGTCTGAATTACCCCCTATTTACCCCCTAATTGCGCTCCCGTATAATTGAATAGATTTCATCGATTAGCTATTTTTGTCCGCAAACTTTTTTAGTGTGACTTAAAATGGATAAGTTCAAATCATTCATGAAGATTTTAGGCGCGGCCATCGTCAAGTATGGTTCCCTCGTTTGGCAGAAAATTTGGAGCTTGGTGAAGATTGCTTTTGCCAACAAGATTTTCCGCTGGTTCTTTATTTTCATGTGCCCGATTTTCGTGGCGTTTATCGCTGCGCTGGCCATCTACATTCATTATTCGCCGGAACTGCCGTCGCTTTCGCAGCTCGAGCAGATCAATCCGCGACTTGTGACGAACATTTACGACAAGGATGGCCAAATTGCGCATGAATACTTCGTGGAACGCCGCGAATGGACCTCCATTGACTCGATCCCGCTGAACGCAATCCATGCCGTGATGGCGACCGAAGACCGTGCGTTCTACAAGCACTGGGGCATGAACGTTTGGGCGATTCCGTCTGCGCTTATCGAAAGTGCCGTCTCGGGCAACAAGCTCCGCGGTGCATCGACCTTGACGCAGCAGCTCACCAAGCTCCTCTTCCTCACGCCGGAACGTTCGCTTTCCCGTAAGATCAAGGAAATGATGACGGCTATTCGCATCGAACAGACCTACACGAAGGAAGAAATTCTTGAATTCTACATGAACGAAGTTTACCTCGCTGGCGGTAACTACGGTTTCCAGGCGGCAGGCAAGTACTACTTCGGCAAGCCGCTCGATAGCCTTTCTATCCCGGAATATGCTGTGCTCGCAGGTATGTTGCAGCGCCCTGAAACGTATCGCCCTGACCGTCATCCGAAGGCTTCCAAGCGCCGTCGTAACACGGTGCTCTATGCTATGCGTGATGCAGGCTTCATCACGAACGAAGAATACCGCAAGTATATTGAAGAACCGATTGTGCTAGCCAAGAAAGAAGAAGCTACGGGAACGGGCTTGTATTTCTTTGAAGAAATTCGCAAGTACATGGAAAAGAAGTACGGCGAAAATTCTCTCTATGCCGATGGCGTGTCTGTCTACAGTACGATTGACCCGGATATCCAGGCGTTCCTTGACAGTGTCGCTCGTGCGCAGGTCGAACGCGTCCGTCGCCGTATCAAGTACCGTGCAACTCGCAGACTCCAGCTCACCAAGAAGTACGACATGCCCGAAGATAGCGTTGTCGCTCACTTCGATAGCGTCTACACGCTCTTCAAGAAGGAATATCTCGCTGCTGATACGGTTCGCAACAAGCGTGGCCAGTTTACCCGTTTCCCGGACAGTATCCGTTATCATCACGCAGAAGTAGCCGCAATTATTATTGAGAATGAGACTGGTGCTATTCGCGCCATGGTGGGCGGTAGCGACTTCAACAAGTCCAAGTGGAATCGTGCCGTGCAGTCCTTGCGTCAGCCGGGTTCTTCGTTCAAGCCGATCGTCTATTCGACCGCTATGGACAATGGTGCAAGCCCCTGCGACTCTGTGAACGACCAGCCGGTGACGATTCCGGATCCGGATGACAAGAATCCGAACAAGGTTTGGCGCCCGGGTAACTTCGAACATGACTTCGAAGGCATGATGACGCTTCGTCGCGCTCTGTACAAGTCCAAAAACCTTCCTGCCATTTTGACCGGTATGAAGTACGGTCTCAGCAACGTGGTGAACTACGCTCGCAAGTTCGGCATCAAGCGTGCTCCGTTGCAGGCTGTCCCGAGCTTGGCGCTGGGTTCTGTGGGTGCAACGCTTATGGAAATGACTTCTGCTTACACAGTGTTCCCGAACGGCGGTAACCGCATCGAGCCGTACATGATTGAATCCATCGTGGACCGCAATGGCGAAATTGTCGAAAAGAATTCTAAGGTCGAACACGAAGTCCTGCGCCCGGCATCGGCTTACTTGATGGTTGATATGCTCAAGGACGTGAACGTTCGCGGTACGGCAGGCCGTGTGTGGGCTTCTGGTTTCCGCCACCCGAGCGGCGGTAAGACGGGTACGACGAACGATTACACGGATACGTGGTACATTGGCTTCACGAAGCAGTACACGATGGGCGTGTGGGTCGGCTCCGACAATCCTGGGACCATGGGTGCCGGTCATACGGGTACCGAAGACGCTCTCCCGATTTGGATAGCTACGATGACTAAGTTGCACAAGGATTTGCCGAAGCTCCCGTTCCCGGTTCCGCCTGGAGTGATCAGCCGCGGTATCTGCAACCACACGGGTCTTATTGCGGGCGAGTTCTGCTCTGAAAAGTCTTACTGCCTCTACACGGCAGGTTATGGCCCGACCGAAAAGTGCGATGGCAACCACTTCTCGTCGCAGACAAAGTCTGCGGATAACGCTACGTTGTTCAGTAACAAGGGCGTTGTCGAAAACAACCGTTACGAAGCTCCGCAGCCCAAGAAAAAGAAAGGCAAAGGCAAGGACGAACCGCAGCAGCCCAAGCGTAGCACGAGAAAGATGTTCTAATTGAGTTACTAGTTATTAGTTGCTAGTTACTAGTCAAGATTTGAAGGAGCCCTGCGGGCTCCTTTTTTGCGTATAATTGTTTTTCTTTGCTTCGCTTTTTACTTATTTTGTAAGTATGAATTTAAGGCGTGCTCTTTTTCCGGTATTTTGCTCTTTGTTTGCTCTAGTCTCTACGGGGTGTATCAATACGCATTTTCAAAAGCTGCATATGACGGCTTCTGAAGCGCCCGAAGTCCATGGGGCAAATACTTATCAACAACCACATTCCGCTTCTTGGCGTGTTACGGGTAAAATTAATAGTAATACGCGAAGAGATGTAAAGATTACTCCAGAAACGTCAAATTCAAAAAATAAGTCAAAAGAGAGTGTGGAACCGGATTGGCTTTATAAAATGGGCGGTGTCGAATTTACGGGCAAGGCTGACTTCTTTTACAAGGCTAATAGTGCCTTTTTGGGGACAGGCTTAGGGTACAACAACGGCATATACCACCACTTCTCATTTGGTGGCAACTTTTCACACGTTGAATTTGGATTTTTCATCGGGCTTTACCACCAATACTTCGATGCCGATTATGTGGGGGAGCATTGCGAAGTTGTTTTATTTAGCGATGATAAATGTGATTCTTTTTCAAATGAAAGTCACGGCCTTAGCACGTCTTTATTTGGCGGTGGATTTGCCGGTTTGATATTTGGTGATTTCTTTTTAAACTATAGCCTGAGCGTCTATGCGCCAAGTCCCGAAATTGAAGGGGGGAGTCCGGACCTTTCTGGAATTCATTCGAACTATTTTACGATGGGGTATAGGTTCCATTGGGTTGAAGTGAGTGCTGGTTTCGTAATGTCGCTTGTTGAAGGTAGTATTGCTAGTTATGGCTTTACAGGCGGATTAAGTTTTTATTTGAACTAAGCGAATGAATTAAGCGAAAAAAAAATCCCGAGCTCGCAAGAGTCGGGATTTTTAGTGGAGTTAGAATATGAAATTCTAGTTGCGCACTAGGCGGTTGATTACATCATGCCGCCCATGCCCATGGACGGATCCATAGCCGGAGCTGCCGGAGCCTTCGGTTCCTTCTTTTCGGTGATCACGCAGTCAGTCGTGAGGATCATCGAAGCGATGGAGGAGGCGTTCTTGAGAGCCGTGCGAGTCACCTTAGCCGGGTCAATGACGCCAGCCTTGATGAGGTCTTCGTAAGTGTCGGTCTTAGCGTTGTAGCCAAAGCCGTCCTTGCCTTCCTTGACCTTGTTCACGACCACGGAACCTTCGAGGCCAGCGTTCTGGACGATCTGGCGGAGCGGTTCTTCGATAGCGCGGCGGATGATTGCAGCACCAGTCTTCTGGTCGGCATTGTCGAACGTGAGAGCGTCGATAGCCTTTTCAGCGCGGATGAGAGCAACGCCACCACCCGGAACGATACCTTCTTCGACAGCGGCACGAGTTGCGTGCATAGCGTCGTCGACGCGGTCCTTCTTTTCCTTCATTTCAACTTCGGTAGCAGCACCGACCTTGATCACAGCAACGCCACCGGCGAGCTTTGCCAAGCGTTCCTGGAGCTTTTCACGGTCATAGTCGCTCGTGGTAGCTTCAATCTGCTTCTTGATCTGAGCGATACGGCCCTTGATAGAAGCGGCGTCGCCAGCACCTTCGACGATCGTGGTGTTGTCCTTCGTGATGGTGATGGACTTTGCCTTACCGAGAACGGTAACCGGAGCATCTTCGAGCTTAGCACCCGTGTCTTCGGAGACGAGCATACCGCCAGTGAGGATAGCGATATCTTCGAGCATGGCCTTACGACGGTCGCCAAAGCCCGGAGCCTTAACGGCAGCAACCTTCAAAGTGCCGCGCATCTTGTTCACAACGAGCGTTGCGAGAGCTTCGCCATCGACGTCTTCGGCGATGATGAGGAGAGACTTGCCCTGCTTAGCAACATGTTCGAGCATCGGGAGCAAATCCTTCATGGTAGAAATCTTCTTGTCGTACAAGAGAATGTACGGATTTTCGAGAGCGACTTCCATGCTGTCCGTGTTCGTAACGAAGTACGGAGAGAGGTAGCCACGGTCGAACTGCATACCTTCGACAACGTCGAGGACGGTTTCAGCAGTCTTGGATTCTTCGATGGTGATGACGCCATCGTTACCGACCTTTTCCATAGCGTTGGCGAGGAGTTCGCCAATTTCCGGGTCGTTGTTAGCAGAAATCGTTGCGACCTGGGCGATGTGTTCCTTGCCGTTGATCTTGACGGCCATCTTGCCGACTTCCTTGATCACAGCTTCGACTGCAGCGTCCATACCGCGCTTGATGTCCATCGGGTTTGCACCAGCAGCGACGTTCTTGAGGCCTTCGCGAGTGATTGCCTGTGCGAGAACGGTTGCAGTCGTGGTACCGTCACCAGCAGCGTCAGAAGTCTTGTTAGCGACTTCCTTAGCCATCTGAGCACCGAGATTTTCGTATGCGTCTTCGAGTTCGACTTCCTTAGCGACAGAAACGCCGTCCTTAGTGACGTTCGGAGCACCGAAAGAACGTGCGATCATGACGTTACGGCCCTTAGGACCGAGAGTAACCTTAACTGCATTGGCGAGCTTGTCAACGCCCTTCATGAGGGATTCGCGAGCTGCTACATCAAACTTCAATTGCTTTGCCATTTTTGTATTTCCTTTTTAAAATTCTTTTGGTTGCCTATTAGAGCGTTGCGATAACGTCGGATTCCTTGACGATGAGGTAGTTTTCGCCATCGACATTGACTTCTGTACCGCTGTACTTGCCATAAAGCACCACGTCGCCAACCTTGACTTCCATAGCGACGAGTTCGCCCTTGTCGTTCTTGCGACCCGGACCTACGGCCACGACCTTACCCTGCATCGGCTTTTCCTTTGCATTATCCGGAATGAAGAGACCGGAGGAGGTCTTCTGTTCAGCTTCTGCCGGCTTGACAACGATTCGATCTGCTAAAGGCTTGATCATCTTACTTATCCTCTTTTGGGCAGTGCCCAGTTAAATTGATTGGTCCGACTGGATGTTGGAGTTGTTCCAAATTGGACCATATTTTTGTTTCGACCCTTTTAAAGCAATTTCCGTGCCAAATCATAAATAAACCAATCTTAGCTAGGTTTATGTGTTGACTTTGCTATGTGTGTTTAATTTTGAAACTTGTCCGCTCGTGCTAGTCCTCTATTGCTAAAAAGAGTGTTTCAATGTGAAATTGATCAACATGAGATATAAAAGTGGTACAAAATAACGATAAAAGACAAAATAAGTTGCTTTTTTATTACATTTTTTTTATCTTTTGCCTCACTTGTGGGTGTTTTGCTACACTATAATAAAAAGGGTTTTTGAATGAAAATAGTCCTCCCTGTTGCTGGAAACGGTGTCCGTCTCCGCCCATATACAGAAAATGTGCCTAAGTGCTTGCTTCCTGTTGCTGGTAAGACAATCTTGGATTGGATCGTCGAAGATACCATGTTCTTGAAACCTTCTGAAACGGTTTTCATTACGGGGTATAAAGCTTCGGTCGTGGACGAATTCTTGAAGCAGAGACCGGAATGGGGCGCTGTCCGTACGGTGGTTCAGTCCAATCCTCAGGGCTTAGGTGAAGCTATTAGTCTTGCGCTCCCGTATGTCAGTGATGACGAACCGCTTTTGATTATCCTCGGTGATACTCTGTTCGAAGCAGACCTTTCCATTTTGAAAAATGAGAATGAAAACGTTCTCTACACGTTCAAGGTTGAAGACCCGAAGCGTTTCGGTGTCGCTGTTACGGACAAGGATGGTCATATCGAACGCCTTGTCGAAAAACCGCAGGAATTTGTTTCGGACGAAGCTATTGTCGGTATTTATTATATCAAGGACGTCAAGGCTCTCAAGGAGGCTTTGAACTACCTCATGCAGAACGACATTCGCACGAAGGGTGAGTATCAATTGACGGATGCTCTTGAACGCATGATCCAGCACGGTTGCAAGTTCCACACGGCTCCGGTCGAAAAGTGGTTGGACTGTGGTCTTGTCGAAACGCTGCTTGCAACAAATGCTCACGTGCTGCAGCGCAATGAAAAATCTGCACCGAAGGCTTTTGAAGGTTCCGAAGTGATTATGCCTTGCCATATTGGCGAGAACGTGGTCATCAAGAATTCCAAGGTTGGTCCTAACGTGTCGGTAGGCGATGGCTGCGTGATTGAAAACTCCGAAGTTAGCGATGCTATCCTTTGGGCAGGCGTGAAGGTTGCAAACCAGAAAGTTGCGGACGCTGTGATTCACCAGTAATTTTTGAAGGGCGTAGCGCAGAAAAGCGCGGCACTCTTGATGCGTATTAAAAAAAGGACATCGCTTAGCGATGTCCTTTTTGCTTTATTGCACGTCTACATTGACTTTATACATCGGCTTGTCCTTGTAGCCGCGGAGCGCGTCTCTCGGTGCCGTGATGACCTTCAGGTTCTTCTTTGTGACTCCCGGCTGTGCGCGCAAGACCTTGAGGAGATCGTTGTTGCGCTTGGTTGCCATTTGCGGGAGAACCTTCATCATGTAGTTCTTGTCAATTTCAGCGGAATGTTCCTTGACATAAGCCTGGAACTCCTTGTCTTTTTCCTTGATTTCTTCAATGGCTCTGTAGTCGAGTTCGTTCAGTTCTGTCTTATTATTCTTTTGTTTGTAGAAGTCAATCTTGAGCTGCTTGACTTTGTATTCCTTGGCGGTCTTTCTCGGGTTGTAATACTGCGTGAACGTCAGCATTAACTTCGGATCCTTCTGGAGCATTTCCGTCATCTTGATTGCTTTCGCGTACTGTTCGCTAGTGAACGTTTCGGTGTTGGCGTCAATCAGCACTTCGTTGTTCTTGCCGAGGTCAAAGCCGAGGGCGTTGGCGCCTGCCATGGCGAGGTTTCCGACGAGTCTGAACGGAGAGATGGCAACCTTCACGAGCAGGTTCACGACGGTCTTCCAAATAATCTTGCCGTAAGAGAATTCCGGGTCATCCAAATTGCCCTTGACCGGGACGTCGAACTGAATCTTGTCGTCCTTGTCCTTCAAGATGTAGAGACCAATCTTCATCGGGACGGTGTATTCCGGATCAATGTCGTCTACCTTGTCACCGACGGTGATGTTGTAAATGTCGATAGTGTTCTTGCTGTCGAGGTTGCGGTCTACAATCTTGTTTTCGCTAGCGAAAGCGAGCGTGCCTGCCTTGAGCGGGTAGGCGGTGTAGTGCAACGAGTAATTCGAGAAGTGCTTGAGCACGAGGTTCTTGATGCTGATGTAGATGTCCATCGTCTTGAGGTTGCTGAGTGCACCATGGTACTTGAGCGAGAGGCTACCGCCTTCGGGGAATGCTGCGGAAACGGTCACGTCGCAAGGCGTGTCGTAGTTGATGTTCTGACCGCTAACGGTAATGGCGCTCACCTTGTAATTGAACGGGCGGATGATGGTGTGGTCCGTTGCAGTTACGACGGTATTCTTGACGAGAAGCTTGTTGATCTTGGCTTTGAGTTTCTTTGCGGCGGCAGGCTTTTCTGCGGCGGCTGTGCTAGTTGTATCTGCGGCGACCTTTGCCGTGTCGGCGGATTCTTGTTTGGCGTTTTCTGCTGTTTCTGCGACCGGTTCTGCAGGCGTGGATTCGGCTGCGGTTGAATCAGTTGCGCTTTCTTCGACTTTGCCCTTCGGGGAGAGGAGAATATCAAAATTGTTTTTGCCGTTCTTGAACAAGTCGATATGGGCAAATGCGCCATCCACGATGACGGAGTCGATGAGGAATTCGTTATCTACGATGTTTGCCTTATTGATGCCGACCGTGACGTTTTCTGCGCCGAGCTTGCTTCCGCTGACTTCGGTGAGGTCAATCTTGTCAAGCGAAACCTTGCCCTTGACGTTCGAGGCGAGGATGCTGTTGATGTTTCCGCTGATAGCGATGTTGGCGGAGAGGTAACCGGAGAAGTCCTTGTAGTTGATGGAATCGTTCAGGTACGGCTTGATGCAGCTGAGGGCAAAACGGTTCAGGTTCAGGAAAATATTGAAGTCGTATGTTGCCATGTTGGCGTCGACCTTGATGCTGAGGTCACCGCCGTCTGCGAATTTGAGGCTCACGTCGACACCGGTCGAGTTGTCTTCGAGGTAAATGGCGGGGATGTTAATCGAGAAATCCTTGAGGTGGAACTTGGAGCCGACCTTGGTGTCCTGATATATAATATTGCCTTTGTCGAATACAATGTTACGGAGGCTGAGCTTGACGGGGAGGCCTGCTGCAATTTCTGCCGCGCTCTTGCTGCTGTCCGATTCGACTTTCTTTTCTTCGGGGTGTTCGGCGTAGTAGAGGCTATCCTTTTGGGCGAGGAAATCCAGAATGTCGCTGAAGTTGAAGCGTTCGCCATGCTGATTGACCCGGACATACAGTGCCTTCATGTAGATGTCGCTGATGTCGAGCGTTCTCGTGAAGAGCTTTAGCGGGTTGATGTTCATGCTGAACTTGTCGAATGCGACGAAGCGCGTCTTTTCGTCCGCTTCCAGGACCGCAAGTGAATCTACGTCCAGGACGTAGGTAAACGGGTTCAGGCTGATGTTCTTGATGGTGATGCTTCTGCCAATCATTTCCTTGGAGTGCTCTTCGATGTAGCTACGTGCAATCTTGGGCGCTACGAGTAGTGTGACGAAGTAGAGGAGGATCAGAGATCCTAATACAATGAGGGTAATTTTGAGTGGCTTTTTCATAGTATAAAATCTAAATATAATTGTGACGAAAATGTTATGTTCCCTATAGTAAACACGTCTGTCGCGATTTGTTTTTCGTCTTTGTCCGAAAAAAGTTATTCTTAGGGTATGAACGCGAAAATCCATTATTGTCATCCCGGTTACGTTCCCTCGGCTTCCAAGACTTTTTTGGTCGCCTTTTCGGAGGACGTTTCTTTGCCTTCGGTCAAGTTCAAAATTTTGGACAGCGATTCTCGCGAAGTCTATAAGGGCGAGACTGAAAAAATTTCCCGTTGCGCATATACGGGCGAGTGTTTGTACAAAGGCTTTTTTACGGCTGTAACGGCATCGGGGCGATATCAGATTGTCCTGGAAGACTTTGATGTGAAGTCACATTTATTTGAAGTCTCGGATGAATGGCTCGTTCGCGAACTCAAGGCAAATATCAAGTCGTTCTATTACCAACGGAGCGGTGTTGAATTGCCGGAACGCTTGGCGGGGCTTTGGGCCCGCCCGGCGGCGCACTTGGATGACAAGCTGGAATTCCACCCGACGATGGAACGTGCGGGGCTTTGGAACGCTCATGGCGGCTGGTATGATGCTGGAGATTACGGCAAGTACATTGTGAATGGTGGGGTGAGCGTGGCGACGCTGATGCTTGGCTGCGAACTCATGCAGGCTCATTCTCAAAAGTCTTCGATTGTTGGTGGGGCGGCGTTCAAGGAAACGTACGAACTGCCGGTAAGCTTGCTTGATGAAATCCGTTTTGAACTGGAATTTTTCTTGCGCATGCAAGACGAAGATGGTGGCGTATTTTTCAAGGTAACGCCTTACCGTTGGGATGGCTTTGTGACTCCGTCGGAATCGGAGGCTTCTCAAAAGCGCTATATACTTGGTAAGTCTACGTCTTCGGCATTGAATTTTGCAGGAGCGCTTGCACAGGCACATCACGTTTACGCAAATGTCGATAGCGAATTTGCTGAAAAATGTTTGTTCGCTAGTATCCGGGCTTTCCTTTGGGCCGAGAAAAATCCCGAAGTTGATTGGCCGCACAATACGGAAGGCAGTGGCGGCTATGGCGATTCTGATTTAGGCGATGACTTTTTCTGGGCGCGAGCCATGCTGTACCGCGAACTGAAAAATGTTGAAAGTATCGCTGATGTGGGCGTTGCCGGAATGCTCGAACGCCTGGAAAGTCAATTATTGGTGGATATGGATACGTACTTGCCGACGTACGGTTTGCAATGGCGTTCGACTCAGAACTTGGCTTGGTTTGCCTTGGCAACGACTGATTGCAAGTGGAAAGACCGCGCTCGAATGGCGTTCAAGTACACAGCCGATGAAATTTTGCATTTGCAAAATGAAGACCCGTATGGACTTTCGATCCGCAAGTTTATTTGGGGGAGCAATGGGGATATTGCAAACCATGCGCTGACTTTGTATTTGGCGTATGAATGGCTTGGTGAATTGAAGTATCGCAATGCGGCGATGGAACAAATTGAATTTATTTACGGCAAGAATCCTGTGGATGTTAGCTTTGTGACGGGCTCGGCGTGGAGTTCTCCGAAGTTCCCGCACCATCGCATTAGCCATTCTGATGGCGTTGATGAACCTGTGCCGGGACTTGTCGTTGGTGGCATTAACGAAGACCGCCAAGATACTCATCGAAATCCGCATTATTTGGGTGACGCTCGTGGCATGTCCTATGCTGACGAACAATGCTCTTTTGCGAGTAACGAAGTCGCTATTAACTGGAGTGCGCCCCTGACTGCCGCACTGTTGCTGCTAAGCGTTTAATTGAAGTTGTCATGCCCGCCTTCGAGCAGGCATCTCCATTTAGTTATTTTTTGCCTTGCTTTGCTGGCGTCTTGTTAGGCGCTTTAGCATCAGTCTTCTTTTCCGCAGCCTTATCCTTCGGCGTTTCTTTAGCCGTGGCTTTGGGCGTTTCCTTGGCTTGAGCTTTTTCAGGAGCTTTTTCCTGCGTCTTGCTTGATTCTGTCACAGACGTTTTCACGGAATCCTTAACGGTTTCTTTCTCCGATTCTGTCTTTATCTTGTCTTCAATCTTTGGTAGGAGCTTTTGCAAGTTGACGTTCGAACGGAACTCGCGCTTGTATTCTGCATAAGACTTAATGGGCTTGTAATAAGAGGAATCGACTGCTTCAAGCGTGTCTGTGTTGAACAGGTCAAGGTATGAAGCAAAGAGTGCTGCCCAGCCACGGAGCCAGGTTTTGCGCGACTCGCGATTGCTGTACCAGCAGTTGGGATTGTATGTCACGTGATGGATGTCTTTGGTCACGTAAACAGGGCTATTGCCCGAAAGTTTTTGGAAAATTCTCTTGACGCGATACGTAGATGCTGCATCAGTCAGCAGGAGAACTGTATCGATATTATGCTTTTTTAACCAGGGAATAATTGAGTAGGCTTCGCTAATGGTGGAGGGGTCGTTGTGCGGAACAAGGAAAACGGCGTTGCTATCAAATGCGCCGAGTTTCATGAAGTCTTCGGCGTAGAATTCGGAATTGCTGCGTTCTCGGTAGACACGGCGACCAAGGAGCAATACGGAATCGGCTTTGCCTTCTTTGATGAGATTTGCCGCATAATCGCTACGTTCAAGATCTGCGGTTTGTCCGTCGAGTACTGCAACCCATTTGACGTGGTCGACTTCATCATTTTGGACAAGCCAGTGACCGCTCTTTTCAAAAATGGCGTATGTGAGGACTGCAATAACAAATAAAATCAGCAGCGCTATGCCCACGCTGAAGTTCTTTTTCTTTCGATCGTTCTTGTCGGATTTGCGAATTATTGACAAAATAATTACCTGCTGAATTTGTACAATGCGGCGTCTTCGCCATCGGAATAATATTTTTTGCGAACGCTATACAGCTTGAATCCGTGCTTCTCGTAAAAGGCGCGAGCCTTGGCGTTGCCATCGCGAACTTCTAAAAAGCATTGGTCACCACTTTCGGTGAGTTTGTCCAAGCCCGCTTTCAAAAGCTGGCTCCCGATGCCCTTGCGCTGTTCAGATGTGCGTGTCGCAATACTTAACAGTTCGGAATCGGGACCGAGCAAATGGAATATTGCGTAGCCTAAAAGCTTGCCGGCTTCTTCACAAACAACGCAGTACGCGTAACTTGCACGGATTTCCGACGAAAATTGCTTTTCGTTCCAATCCTGAAACGCAAGTTCCCGTTGCAATTCGAGAACTTGTGGCAAATCGTTTTTGGTCATCTCGCGCAGTAGCATTGTGATTACACCTTCAGCTTCTCGAAGTACGAGGGCTGGATGTAGTTCGCTTCTTGAATGAGCGAAGGCTTCACTGTATCAAAAAGCGGAGTCCACATGTTGAGCTTCTTATCGGTGTCGAGAGTCGTTGCGATTCCCTTGTCCTTGAAAACGGCGACGAGCGCTTCGTCTGCAAGTGCAGCTGCATCGACAACGGCGTTCTTCACAGAACTTGCCTGGAGTCGTGCAACAACGTCTGCAGTTTCGATAAAGCTCTCTTCGTTGTTCAAACGCAAGTACCAGAATCCATTGCGTGCGCGAATCACGACCGCAACAGATTCATCGGGAGCGCCGGCGAAGCAGGCGAGTGCTTGCAATGTCGTCACGCCATACAAATTGCGTTTGCCGCTGAAGCAAAGGCCCTGGCAGAACGCAACGCCCGTACGCAGTCCGCTGAACGAGCCCGGCCCGACAGTCACCATGACGCGCTTCACGTCATCGAGAGTGGCGCCGACCTTAGCCAAAAGGTTATCCAAGCTTGCGCTCAGGATTTCGCCCTTGGCAGACGGATCGACCATTTCTTCGTACACGGAATCCGCGCACAGCGCCATTGCAATACCCTTTCGGGATGTGTCTACAAAAAGATCGTAGTTCATGACTAACGCTTAATCTCCAAGCTCTTGTCGATGATGAGGTCGATGAGCTGGCTGTAGGTGATGCCAACGCAAGCTGCCTGTTGCGGCAACAGCGATGTCGGGGTCATGCCCGGGAGCGTATTCGTTTCAATAGCAAAGAGTTCGCCATCCTTCGTGATGCGGACGTCCGTGCGGCTGTAGCCAGCGCCGCCCAAAGCGTAGTGGGCGTTCTTCACAAGTTCCTGGATGCGTGCGGTGAGTTCCGGTGCAAATTCAGCCGGAGTGACTTCCTGGCATTCGCCGTTGTACTTCGCTTCGAAGTCGAAGTATTCGCGGGTCGTCATGCGCATTTCTGTCGGCGGGAGCGGCTTTTCACCTTCGATGTAGCCGCAGCTAGCTTCGCCCCCGGCGATGAACTTTTCGCAGAGCAAACGGTTAGAATCCTTGAACAAGTCCTGTGCAATCTTGCCTGCTTCGTCGAGATTCTTGGCGATGCCAATGCCGATGGAAGAGCCTCCCAGCGGGTCCTTGATCACAAGCGGGTATCCGAGTTCGTCGGCAACGCTTACGAGCGTGTCACCGGTAAAGTCGTGCTTCCAGATGACGCGGTAAGGCGGAGTCGGGATGCCATTTGCACGGTAAATTTCTTTGGACTTGATCTTATCCATGGCGAGTGCCGATGCCAAAAGGCCGCAACCCGTGTACGGGATGTTCCAGTTTTCGAGCATGGCCTGGATGTGGCCGTCTTCGCCCCACTTGCCGTGGAGGGCGAGGAATGCAATATCGGCCGACGGGAGTTCCGAAAGTGCCGGAGACTTCTTCTTGTTGGCGGCTGAACCTTCGAGGCTGTGGAAATAGTTTGCCGAGAAATTTGCTTTCTGGTATGGGGAAAGTTCACGGGAAGACCAGTGCCAGGTGCCGTCCTTGTCGATGAGCACCGGGTGGATATTGTACTTTTCCGGATCCATGGCGCGCACAACGCCAGTACCGCTAACGACAGAAACATCATGTTCAGTAGATGGACCGCCCATCAATACCAAAACGCGTAAACGGGACATAAAAACCTCACTAGAAATTTCGAGATTTAATCTAGTAATTTCACGTAAACTCTTGCCGGATTGAACCGACATAATCTATATTGAAAAAGATAGGTGTTGAAAAAGGAGTTCTCATGCGAGTTTTTGTAACGGGTGGAACTGGTTTTATTGGCCATTACGTGGTCAAGGCGCTTTTGGAGAAAGGTCACGAAGTTGTTGTCGCAACGCGCCACCCGAACAAGGTGCCGACATTAAGAGCTAATCCGAACGTCTCGTTTGTCGAGGCTGCTCTTACGGATTTTGAAAAAATGGGCGAAGGACTGATTGGTTGCGACGCTTGCATCCATGTGGCTCTTGGCTGGGGCGATTCCCCGAGCGCTATGCTCATGAACGATACCCGTGCAACGGTGGCTCTTTTGGAAATGTCCGCTCGTGCTGGCTGTGAAAAGTTCATCATGACGAGTAGTACTTCGGCTATGGGCCGTGTGCGTTCCGAAATGCGCGAAACCACAAGCAATATGCCGATTGACTTGTACGGCGCCACCAAGGCGGCGGGCGAAGCTTTTGTACTTGGCTTTAGCCACGGTTACGGAAGCCAGTTCCCCGAAGTCAAGATGAAGCGCAACATCATTCGTCCGGGCTATACGTTTGGCAATCCGGCGTTCCCCGATGGCTGTTCGCAGCCGGACCGCCGTTTCTTTGAAATGGCTTACGCCGTCAAGGAAAACCGCGATATCAACATCATCAAGAACGATGGTACGCAGTTTATCCATGCTTCCCAGCAGGCGCAAATTTATATGAAATTGCTGGAATCCGACTACAACGAAGAAATCTTCTTGGGCCTCGGTTCGGAATGGATTAGCTGGAAGGAAATCGCGCAGAAGATGATTGCCCTCAAGCCGGGTTGCACGTCCAAGATTGTGGAAACTGACATGGGCTGGAGCGACGATCCGATGCTCTATGATGTTCAGAAAATCAAGGATTGCTTCGGTCTTGCGTTTGACGCTCACGACTTCTTAGACGAACACATTCGCTGGACATTCGAAAACGCATAAGCGATAGTTGTTAGTTATTGGTCCTTGGTCAATAGAAAAAGGCGGGCTTTAGCCCGCCTCTCTCGTCTTTCGTCGATAGCCCGCTAATGCGGGCGTTCTTTCGTCTAGTTTACCCGCATCTCGTCTTTTCGGCGTGCTCCCCGATGTAGTCGGGGTAGCAGTTGTCAAAGCATGCGGCGCAGTAGTTTTCGCCTTCACCAGTGCAATTCTTCATGCCTTCGACGCTCAGGTAGCCGAGGCTTTCGACACCGAGCATCTTAGCGATTTCGTCGGGAGTCATGGAGCTTGCGGCAAGTTCGCCCTGGCTCGGGAAGTCCATCCCGAAGAAGCACGGGTGCGCGACTGGAGGCGATGCGATGCGGATGTGCACTTCGAGGGCGCCTGCATCACGGAGCATTCTAGAGAGAATGCGGAGTGTTGTGCCGCGAACGATGGAGTCTTCGACGACGCAAACTCGTTTGTTCTTAAGCACACCTTCAATCGGGTTGAACTTTAAGCGGACCTTTTGCTCGCGTACATTCTGTGTCGGGTCAATGAAGGTGCGACCCACGTAATGGTTTCTCAAAAGTCCGATTTCAAAACGAATGCCGCTTGCCTGTGCGTAACCGAGCGCTGCAGTGGTGGCGCTGTCCGGTACAGAAATGACGATGTCGGCATCGACTGGGCATTCCTTGGCGAGCTGCTTGCCCATCTTACGGCGGATTTTATCGCAGCTCTGTTCGAAAATTTTGGAGTCTGGACGGCTAAAATAGATGTATTCGAAAATGCAGTGGGCGAGGCGGTCTTTTTGCGTGAAGCGTTCGGAATGGAGGCCGTTCTTGGTAATGGTCAAGAATTCGCCGGGCTGGATGTCGCGAACGTAGTTTGCACCGAGCAAGTCGAAAGCGCAAGTTTCGCTAGCGACGCACCAGGATTTACCCATGCGGGCAATCGAAAGAGGTCTAAAACCGTAACCGTCGCGGGCGACGTACATTGTGTCTTTGCTTAAGAATACGAGGCAGAAGCTGCCGGTAAATTTGCTGATGGCGATCTTGATGGCTTCGCCTAAAGTGTCCGCCTTGGTGCGGGCGATTTCGTGCAGGAGAATTTCAGAATCGGATGTGGTCTGGAAAATGTGACCGTCGGCTTCCATCTCGGCGCGGAGTTCGGGAGCGTTTGTGATGTTCCCGTTGTGGGCGACTGCGATTTGTCCCCATTTGCAGCTGATCAAAATCGGCTGAGCGTTCGCGAGGGTGGAGGCACCTGTCGTGCTGTAACGCACGTGTCCGATACCTGCAAAACCTTGCAGTTCGTCGATGTTGTAATCTCTTAAAAGGGTGGAAACCAGACCCATGGACTTGCGGACTCGGACTTTGTCTCCGTCAGAAACAGCGAACCCGGCACTTTCTTGACCGCGGTGCTGCAATGCGTAAAGTCCCATGGCTACATTGCGGGCAACATTATCACCGTTATAGATACCGATGACGCCGCATTCTTCATGCAATTCTTCGAGCATAACGCCTCTTTGAAGTGGTGCCTCCCTTGCCTCGAGGGCCTTAGCTCACCCATACGGGTGCAAGCGGGGAAGCGGACGCCGCGGATTAGCAAAATGCGTGCCATAAACGTAAAACGCGCTTTCTACGAATGATATTACGCAAATTGTAAAACACAAAATGTAAAACATTACACAAAATGAAAATCTCCTCGAAAATGAGGAGATTCATGGAAATCGTTAATAGCGCGGATTGTTATTGGACTATTGAGCAAAATAGGAGTGAAATGAGCCCGAGTAACATTGCAAATTTTGTGAATGTCTGTGCACGACGGTAATTTTGGCTGCTTGCACTCATGATGACGATGAAGAAACAAGGGGTTAGTGTCGCTGCTGTCATGGCGAGGAAAATCGGCGGATAATTGTGGTCGAAAAGTTTGTCTAAAAAGAAAACCGGGACTGGGAGCGAAATCCACGTGAAAATGATGATATCGCCAGCAAGTCTTCTTGCTACTTTGTCTCCAACAACGAGCGGGAATGTCATAATGCCAGCCTTGAGGTCTCCCGTTTTGTCTTCCAAGTCCTTGTAGATTTCACGGGCGATGGTCAGCAAAAACGCAAATGGAATCGCGGGGATGATGGTCCACATGTGTTCTTCAGGAAAGTCGTGGTTCGAAAAGTTAAAGAAATGTTGAACGGCATACAGTAGCGGAGTTGTGCAAAGGAACGCGACTGTGATGTTCTTGAGTGCTGGAGAACGCTTGAGCGAGCGGTTGTATGCAACGAGTAGTGCGCAAAGCAATGCAAAGAACCACATCGGGAAAGACAAGATGAGTGCGCCCATCCATCCAAAATCAAGGGCGTGGTCCCAATCCTTGACGATGTTGATGAATTTTACAATCTGAATGGTGGAATCGCCGATGCCGCAAAGAAGTGTTATAGCTGCCAAGGTATAGCATGTTATGCGGGCTGCCTTGACCGAAACTTCGCCGGTAGCAAGGGGGCGTTCCGGATGGCTCAGCTTGTCGCACTCCAAATCGAGAATGTCGTTTTGAATGTTGGCAAATCCGATGGCGGTGGCAAAACCGAGCATTTGCAGGATTAAAACAGGGAGGGTGGGGTTGTGCTGTAGTAAAGTGTAGCCCACGAGAAGTGTGATTATGGCAATCACGATATTCACGGGACGAGTCATCTTAAAAAGCTTATAGATCGTAGAAATCATTGATTTTCCCTTCGATTATAACAGAATAATAGACAAAAAATACCTCTGTGAAAAGAGTCTTATCTTTAAAATTGCCTTAAATGTGCGAAAAAGTACATCTGTTGGTTCCATCCCTTGCCTATATCTTTCTTCTTCCTACTTCTAACTTTCTACCGTCTACTGATTAACTATCTTTACACTATGCCTTTTTTTACGAAGAGTAATTTGGAAGATTTGAGAAAGGAAGCGGAACAGCTTTCTATTTGTGTCGAGCATTTTCTGTACGCCTCGGAACATATTCCCGAAAGTGACTGGAAAACGAAAGGTTTTTATGACAATTGCATCGAAAAGTGCAATGGTCGCCTGAAGGCGATTCATTTTTTGATGGAATCGATTCGCCGTGGACGCCCTGTGACTGAAGAGGAATTGGAAGAAGCGCGGGAGCTCGAAGACGAAAAACTTTCTAAATTGAAGAAAGATGCGAAATAACGATTTTGATTCCGACGAAAATGAAGCTCCATTGAAGAGTGTTCGCACATCCAGACGCGAACACAGAAGCCGCCGTATCGACGTGATGCGAGAATTGGAATCGGGAGTTGTTGATGAACGCCCAATCAAGGAGCGTTTCAGCCGCGAATTTAAAAAGGCGAAAATCAAGCGCATCAAGAATCCGGTCGAAAACATCGGTGAAGAAAATTGCGTGGAAGGGCTTGTGCTCGAAGTCCACCGCCGCACCTGCGAAGTGCGACTTTCAGACGAGAAAAACGCTCTCTCGTCTCTCGTCTCTCCACTCTCGTCTACTGTTACCGCCATGTACCGTGCGACGACGTCCAAGACGCTTGGGGAATTCCCTGCCGTGGGCGACCGTGTTTTGCTCGGACTCGTGAACGATGCTGATGATGAAGGCGATGGTGTCGGTTCGCAGAAGTATTGCGTTGTGCGAGTGCTCCCGCGAAAGAGCGAACTCAAGCGCCCGGGTCCGCGCGATAGCTTCTACAAGCAGCAGACGCTTGCCGCGAATATCGACCAGGTCGTGATTGTCGCTAGTGTGACGCAGCCGGAATTCAACTACGGGTTCATGGACCGCTTTTTGCTTGCCGCAAACTTGAACGATTTGCCGTTTGTGCTCGTGCTGACCAAGATGGATTTGTTGCCGAATGGCGAAGCGGACCTTTCGACGGATATTCGCGACTTTATGAAAATCGTGGACAAGGTGATTCCCGTGAGCGTTAAAAGCGGGGATGGTCTCGAAGTCCTGCGCAATGAACTCGTCGGTAAATCTTCGGTCTTTAGTGGCATGAGCGGTGTCGGCAAGTCTACGCTCATCAATGAGCTTGTTCCGCACGCCGAACTGCGCACGGGAGATGTCCGTGAACGCGACGGCAAGGGTCGCCATACGACGACCTCTTCGAGTTTGTTTGATTTCCCGGGTGGCGGTTACGTGATTGATACGCCGGGCATCCGTAGCATCGGTCTTATGGATATGGAACCGGAAACTTTGGCAAAGATTTTTCCGGGATTCTTCGATGATGATTTGTTCACGTGCAAGTTTAGCAACTGCAAGCACCTCAAGGAACCGGGTTGCGCTGTGCGTGCAGCCGTCGAATCGGGTAAAATCTCCGAAGCCCGTTATGCAAGCTATGTACGAATTTTGAATTCAGGAAAGTAATTCAATGTCTGATTATGTTGTAAAAATTGCGCTCATCGCTTCGATTATCCTGATGGGCTATAATATTTCGGAATTTGTGGCTAGCTATAAGGTCGTTTCTGAAAAAGCAAGCCAGTTTTTGCAAATGGCAAAAGACAATGCCGCCTCTGATGCGGATTTGCGCAGGTCCAATCTTTTGCTGTCTAGTGTGTTATCTATCGGCTATTCGGTGCTGATTTATTTTTCGGATATTGTGATTTGGCTTGTGGCTGTTGTGGTCGGCAAGTTGTTAATCACGTTGCTTATTTCGGATAAGGTCTTGATTCAAGTCCTACACGATAGAACGCTTTCTCAAAAGAATTTTCTTGTCTCAAAGTACGATGCTCTTTTGAATGCGGTAATGGGGCTTGTCTTTGCTTTAGCTTTGGTATTGTAATATGAAACGTTTGAATGAAAATTTGTGGGCTTGGGCAAAGTGCGTTATTGTTGCTTTTGCCATTGCTTTTGTTGGAGCGACCTCTTCTTTTGCCCAGGGAACTTCGATGGGATCGACTCCGGCTGTCTCTAGTCCTTTTGGAAGTGCCTCTACAGGAAACGGAACTAACATGCGCTGGCCTCTGTTCTTGGGAGGCTCTTTTGGACTGGGTTCTGGAACGGGCGTAGGCGAGGGGCACGGTGTTGGCATTTGCCAAATTAAGCCGATGATTGGCGCTTGGATGCCTGGGCTTGCCTTTGTCCGTTTTGGTTACGGTTTTTCAAACTATGAAGAAAAGGATGATGATAATCATAAAAGCGAAGTCAAGTCTTCGGACTTTAGCGTTGATGTGGGCGCTCATCTTTTCAGTGAATTTTATGTAATGGGTTCATATTCCAGAGCTAGTGCTCTCAGTGAAAATGGCGACATTGCGTGGAACGAATGGAGCTTAGGCTTTGGTACGTTTTGGATTGTTTTCTCGAGAACGTTCTTGACGTTGGATATCGGTTATCATTGGGTGCGCGAACATTATGACCCCATCATTGATAGGGATGTCACTGGTGGACGTTGGCAGATGAATCTTGGGTTCTCTGTGTTTGTCTATTAATTTGTAATTATTGGTGAGTTTTGTAATGAAGAATGTTGCTGTTTTGGGTGGTGCTTTTGATCCGGTCCATAAAGACCACATGCGTGTGGCTAGAACTTGTCTGGATCGTGGTTTTTGTGATGAAGTCTGGTTTATGCCGAGTCCCGACCGCTGGGACAAGCAACTGAACGCTTCGCCAGAAGACCGCTTTGCGATGCTCGAACTTGCATTCTCAGGCGATAAGCGCTTGTTCCTTTCGGACCTAGAAATACAGCAAGGCGATTACCGCGGCTCTTACGTGTTCTTGATGAGCCTCAAGGAAAAATTCCCGGATATCAATTTCCGCTTGCTCACGGGTGCCGATACTTACGAAGGTATTCCGCATTGGCGCGACCCCTTGAATTTCTACGGCACGAACTACAATGGTCATTTGCTGCTCCGCGATATTGAATTGATTGTCTTTGCCCGCAATGGCTACCCACAGCCGGATATGGAACAACATAAGCGTAACGGTTACGCTCCGCTTTACTGGCTTGGACCGGAACAGGGCTTTAACGGCGTTTATTCGAGCACTGCCATCCGCAGGTCGCTTTTGCTGAACCGTAATGTGTGCCCGCAAGGGTTGGAACAGTCCGTTTACGATTACATCATTAAGCACGATTTGTACAGGGAATAAAATGGGCAAGGCTCCGTCAGATATGTTCTTTGAAAGCGAAGTGCGCCCGGAATACGAAGGTCGCCTTTTGCTCGATTCTCTTTGCGACCGTTTCACGTACCACAGCCGTGAAGACTGGATAGACCGCCTGACGCGCGGACTCGTGACGATTAATGGTGCAACAGCCAATGTTGAGACTGTAGCGCATCGCGGCGATAAGGTCGTTTACCATGTTGAAAACTACAGCGAACCCGAAGTCCCGACTGATTTTGAAACGGTCTTTGAAGATGATGAATTTATTCTAGTCGCAAAGCCGGCTGGCGTGCCTGTACACCATACGGGCCGCATTTTCTACAACACGTTTGCCGCAATCATCCGTCGTGAATTCGATTCCGAGACGGCAACGCCGATGCATCGCCTGGACCGCGATACGGGCGGACTTATCTTGTTTGCAAGGTATGGCGAAACTGCTGCACGCTTCCAAAAGAATTTGGACCGCATTTTGCTCCGCAAGTTCTACCTCGCGGTCGTGCGTGGAAAGTTCCCGGAAGGCGAAGTGGAATGCCATATGCCTTTGCGTGAAGACCCGGAGGACCCGATCCGCTTGCGCATGCACCACCGCGCCGATGGCAAGGAATGCTTTACGCGTTTTAAACTTGTGCGCCATTTGAATTGCCCGGAAATTGCGCCGGAGCTTTCGCTAGTCGAGGCTGAACTCATTACGGGGCGTAAACACCAGATTCGCGCTCACCTCGCTGAGATGGGTTACCCGATTGTGGGGGACCGCTTGTATTACCGCGATGGTGAATTTTACCAGAAGCTTGCGCAGGGCGGAGAACTCTCTGACGAAGATATCAAAGTTCTTGGCGCACACAACCAGATGCTTTTTGCGTACAAGGTTGAACTCCAGCTCCCGTACTGGAAAGAACCCCGCACCTTCGAAAGCCACGCGTACCCCGCTGATATGAAACGACTGCTAAATGGCGATTAAGTAGCTTTTTATTCTGTGAAAGCGGGATTATTATTCAAAAAAAGATAATAGGAAGTCGTTGAGAGAATAAAGCGTCGGCCAAGGATGGGGAGGGTGCAGGGAGGGGCCCGTGCGGCCTTCGCAACTCCGAGCTGGGGCCCCGCCCGCATGAAGTTTTCGTTGCTTTTTAAAGCTTTAAATATTGATTTTATGCTAAAAATCTCGATTTTACGTTATTTTTGTAGAAATACTAAATTTTTTAGGCTCACTTCTTTGTATTTTATGCACATGAAATTTTCATTCCTTCCTAAAGTATTGTTGTGTCTGGGGCTTTCTGGCGTTTTTGCCGTTGCCCAAGAAACGGTTGAAAGCGTTCGTCGCCAAATCAAGACG
>JAEEGJ010011264.1_pt1 | contig 22785 bp, 12 predicted proteins | sample 8958761 | NCBI WGS metagenome assembly JAEEGJ01 (sample SAMN16246546, study PRJNA631951) | gut metagenome | biome: gut microbiome; feature: rumen; material: RS-attached | host: Bos | place: Iran: Karaj | collected 2018-10 | reverse complement strand
TGACGAAGGCGCGGGCATAGTTGTGCTGCAGCTCGTAATAGTTGGGCAGCGGCGTGCGGTCGGCATAGAGCAGTCCGTCGGTGCCCTTGTTGCCGTACATCTCGAAGCCGCCGTCAGGCGAAGTGAACACCCGCTCCTCGTACCCATAAATCTTATCACTCATCACTTCTCGTTTATCACTTATCACTTCTCTCTTATCACTCCCAAACGGCATGCCCTGGTCCACCCACTCCCATACACTGCCGCCGGCGATGCATGGGGTGCGCTCGATGATTTCCCACTGGCGGTCATGATCCTCAAAAGATATGCCGAGCGTGTGGCAGTATTCCGTGAATATGACTGGGCGGTCAAGGTGCTGGTAGAAGCCGGCAATCTGACCAGTAGTGGGATAGTGAGGCGCATATATAGGAGCGGCAGAGGGGAATCCCTTTGCATTGTCGCCCTCGAAGAAACGGCGGAAGTAACTGCCCACCTGCGGATAGCAGTATGGGCGTGTGGGGTCAAGTTCCTGCTTAACGTAATCGCCCAGCCTAATGCAGATGTCGGTAAGCGGATTCTCGTTGCCAAGGCTCCAGATAAGCACCGAGGGGTGATTCTTGTCACGGCGTATGGTGGCCTGCGCACGTTGCTGCAGCACCTCATAATAGGTGGAGTCATAAAGGTTCTTGTCGCCGAAACCGAAGGGCACCTCGTCGATAATGTAAAAGCCGAGCGAGTCTGCCAGTTCATAGAAACGCGGTTCACGCGGATAGTGCGACGTGCGGATATAGTTAATGGAGGCCTCCTTCATCAGTCGCATGTCGCGCAGGATGCTGGCCTCGCTGATGACCTTCACCGTGGCGGGGTCGGTGCTGTGCGAGGTGACGCCACGAAGTTTGACGGGCCGCCCATTGAGTTTCAGGATGTTCCCCTCGACGGTGAGCTCGCGGAATCCGAACCGGTGTTCGAAGGTCTGCAGCGGCTTCCCTTTCTGGAGCAGCGTGGTGCGCAGGGTGTAGAGATAAGGCGTCTCGGCCGTCCACAGATGCGGTTCGCATACCCACAAGCGGGGACTATTCCCCCAGGCAACCTTCTCCCCACAGGCATCAAGTATTTCGTACATCACCGTAGTTCGCTTGTCTGCATGCTCGATTTTGGTCTCAACCGTCACCTCACCGGTGTTCTTCGTGCGGATGGTCAGGTCAGCGAGATGAGTCGCGGGCACGGCCATCAGCGTGACGTCGCGGAAGATGCCGCAGGGCGCCCAGTCGTCGTTGTAGTCGAAGTCGCTGCCGCGGAACTGCGAGATGACACGCATGGCCAGTTCCTGCCGCTCACGCTTATTATTAATATAAGGTGTGATGTCGAACAGGGCCGTGTTGTAGGCAGAGCGCCACGAGCCGGCCGGCCTTCCGTTAATCCAGAGGTCGTAGCCGTAGAGCACTCCGTCGAAGCGGACCACGATGCGCTGTCCCTTCCAGGCGGCGGGCAGGGTGAACGAGGTGCGGTAGTAGCCAGTCAGCGGCAGTGCCTTGTCGTAGCTGGGCTTGCAGAATCCGTAGGCCTCCCAACAGCCGGGCACGGGAATGCGGCCCCATGTCGCGTCAGCGGCAGGCACCGACAGGTCGCCGGTGATTCCCTCAACCACCTTCAGCTGCCACGTGCCGTTCAGGCTCATCTTCATCTGCGGGTCGGTGACGGGCAGAATGCCCTGGAAGGCATCTATAGCGAAGGCAAGTGATAAGTGATAAATGATAAGTGATAAACTGACAAGGAGTCGCTTCATAGTTTCTTGTATCTGAGGTCTATCTTGGTGTACTGATGGTCTTTGTTCCAATGCTCGAACAGGCCCACCGGCTGACTGACGGGCTTGCCCTGCTGCTTGTAGACGGTGCCGCTCGGAGCGTTGGGCAGCGAGGCGGCTTCGCGTAGGTATTCGTCGCAGTAGTTCAGACTCTGGAACTCGGGCCACTCGCCGATGATGATGTCCATGCCGACGGCATCGCAGGCCACCTCGTCCTGCGAGACGATGAGCGAGCAGGCCCAGTCGCCGCAGAAGGGCTGCTTCATCCACTTGGGATTCGGGGCGCCGTTCACGTCGCGCGAGCCGTAGGTGCCGTCGATGAGGAAGAGCAGTGCCTTCTGGCCCATGTCCTTGTGCGTCATCCAATCGACGAAGGTCTTGTACTGGGGTTTGCCGTTGCGCTTGTCCTGGCTCACGTTGTTGTGGGCGTTCTGCCGCCAGAGCAGGTTGATGTCGGTGGCACCGTACCAGTTCTTGGTGGTCAGCGTAACGCCGGGACCGCTGTGCGTCTTCAGCAAGGCGGAGTTGATGAGGTAGTCGGCATCGACGATGCACTTGGCCAGTCCGCGTGCCATCTTGCCGTTGTCGACGGAATATACTATCTGCTCGGGGTAATACTCGCACTTCTCGCGACCGTTGCCGCCGAGGTTGTCGATCATACGGATGAAGGGGAACTCGCGGTGCACCTTATTATAAATGCTGTCGGTGATGGCACGGCTGGGCTCGCAGACGATGATGTCTTGCTGGCGCACGCCGCCGTCGCGCACCATCGAGCGCAACAGTGCCAGCGTGACGAAGGGCGACGAGTTCAGTTCGATGGTGTCGCGGTGGGTGATGGCATTGTTCATGTTCAGCTTCACGGCAATCGTCTCGCCCTTCTTGTAGCCGCGGTTGCCACGGCCATGGGTCTTGTTGAAGTGCCTGAACAGCGCGCGCCATGCCTTTTTGGCCGTCGGCTCGCCGGTCAGCTGCATCACGGCCTCTACAACCATGCGGTCGGCTTTGGCCTGATTGTTCCAGCGGTCTTCCACCCAGAGTCCTGTCTTGCCGTCCCAGCTGGCTACTCCTGGCGAGTGAACCCATGCCACACGTCCCGGATGAATGCCGCACCCCTCGCCCATCGGCTGGTTAGGACCGACGAAGAGCCGGGGCTGCCGTCCGTTGAACTCGCCGAAGAACAGGCGGTTGCGGTCGACGGGGTCGCCGAGCAGCTGGATGGTCGTCGAGGGCCCGAGGTCGGGATTTTTCCATGCCTTCAGCTGCCACACCAGACGTCCGTCCTTGTCAACCTCGATGGCCTGCACGGGAGCATTGGCCGTGTCCATGGGCGTCTTGTTCCACTCGTTGTACCAGTTGTTGATGAGATGTCCGCCGTCTTTCAGCCTGACGGTCTTCTGGGGCTGTGTCACGCCATAGTCTGTGGTGTTCAGTTCCCATACGGTCTGTCCCTGGCGGTTGATTTCCTGAATCTTTCCCTTGCGGCCCGTTATCAAGAGGTTACCCTTAGGCAACTCCTGAACCGACCATGGCAGGAAACCGTCCCAACGGTCAACTTCCTTGCCGTCGCTGTTGAACTCGTGGATGCAGCCCAGTGCCATGTTGGCCACCAGCAGCGTGCCCCGCTGTGACAGGCGGGCATTGCGGAACTGTCCGTGGACCGAGCCTTTCTCCGACGTGGGCAGCTCGAACTCGCGCACGATGCGGCACTCGGGAATCTCCATCACCACCGCCTTGGCCGGACGACCGTTCTGCACAAACACCACGTGGCGCTGACCAATGGGCTGGATGGTGTGAATCTCGGTGCCCTCGGGAGCGGCATAGCTCCACAGCGTCTCACTGTCGGGTGTCACCTCGGCTATGCCATACTGATGGGCCACCAGCATGTGACCGTCCTTCATCAGCACGGCATCACTGATTTCGCCGCGCTTCAGGGCGTCGCGGTAGGACCAGACCACCTGGCCCTCCTTCACCATGAACATCCGGCGCTGCTTGCTCTGCCCGGCATAGAAGAAATCGTGCCGCGACAGACTGCTGTCGGTATCCTGTGCCACAGCCATGGCCGCCCATCCTGCCGCCAACAGCCATATCATTATAAATCTTTTCATATAGTTTCTAGATTAATGCAATTAAGTATAATTTATTCACCTATCATTCCCTCCCTTCAGGGTGGGTCTCCCCTTTTTTAAGTAAAGGCCGCACCTCGCGGAGCAGCCTTTACCAGTAAATGCTAACAAGCTAACAATGTATAACTAAAACTAAGAATTCTACATTTTAATAGCCCGGGTTCTGCCATGCCTTCTTCTCGGCATCGCTCAAGTTGGTACCATCCTCGTTCTGAAGCGTATCGATGAACTTCTGAGGGATAGGACGATACATGTGACGATCCTGCACGTTGGGAGCAGCCTCGGGATTGAATGCCTTGGCACGCTTCACGAGCAAGCCTGTACGAGCCAGTTCGTCCCAACGGTTCCACTCACCAAGCAGCTCACGGGTGCGCTCGTTGAAGATGAAGTTCAGCATGCGGTCGTAGTCGCCGGTGGCGCCGATCTTGCTGAGCACGGCCTCATCCTCTTCGGGCAGCTGGGTGTAGCTCTTGATCTGGAGGTTGGAAGCCTCGGTGGTCTTCTGGATGCCGGTGGAGAGGTAGTAGGTGTTTGTGTGAGTCATCGAGGCATAGTAGGCCTGCGTGTTGTTCAGCACATCACCCACCTCGTTCTTGTTCTTCTTGACAGATGTGGAGGCTGCTGTGGAGTTGTCTTCCTTACCGCCGTCGGCCTTCAGGAATGCCATGGAGCCGTCGGTGTAGTAACTGCGGTCTTCACCATTCTTCCACTGACCACGGGCACGAAGAACATTTACGGTATTAATAGCGTCCTGATACTTGCCCAGACGAACCTGAGCCTCAGCCTTTACAAGATAGGTCTCACCTGTGCGGGCCATGATGACGTCGCGGTGGGCGTCGCCCTTCTCACCGGTACGGCTACCGTCGGCGGTCTTGTTGATGCCGCAGAAGACGTTTGAGGTAGATGGGTTACCTGTATAGGTGTTCAGCACATACTTGCCATCCTGGAAGGCCACGAAGGCGTTGGGCACCCACTTGTTGGTGAGCGGATTAACGAAGCTGTGAACATCGCCGCCACGTCCGAAGGTTCCGTAGGGATTACCGTCGAAACGGGTGTCGCTCTTCTTGTTGAGGATGAAGATAATACCTTCGTCGCCCAAGTTGGGAACCTGCTCAACAGTGATTCCGTTCTGAGAAGCCACGAGTTCACGGTCGTACACACTTATATCCTTTCCGTCCTTGTCTTTTTCTTTTCTAAACTTGGTAATATTGTTCAGACCATAGACAGTCTTGAAGGTCTTCCACATACGGGCATCGTTCACATTGTCGAACACAGAATAGGTGTACTCCGTGGGACGGCAGCGCTGGAAGTCCATACCACCGATGTACTGACCACGCTGTACCCAGCCACCCGAGAAATTGGAGAACTGAGGGTCGAAGTAGTTATAGGTACGGTTACCGAAACGTCCCTGAGTAGTATTATCCATGTTATGCTCAGCAGCCATCAGGATTTCGTCGAGTCCCTCGTTGGGGCAGTCAACACCCGTCCACTTTGCATAGAGGTCCCAGTAGTCAGCAGCCAATGGGCAGGCAGCAATCACCTCATCGCAGAGAGCAATCACGCGATTGAGATCGGCATTCTTGTCATACGAGGAAGCCCATGAGGCACAGCGCTCAGACTGACGGTAAAGCAGTGCCTTGGCCAGGAAGTGGGCTGCCGTGTATTTTGTCCATGTGCCGTTGCCACGCCATTTCTTGGTGGGCAGCAAATTATAGGCAGTCTCGAAATCTTCGATAATCAGATTCAGCGTTTCCTCCTCGGTGGCACGCTTGTAGTTCTTTTTGATCGTTCCGTTGGCAGGCTCGGTCTCCAAGGTCACAGCACCATACTGACAGAACAGACGGTAGTAATTGTAGCCGCGCAGGAAGTGAGCCTCACCAAGGGCCTTGTTACGTGCATCTTCATTGGTAACGTTGTCGGCCTTGCTGATAATCAGGTTGGCAGTAGAGATTCCGTAGTACATCTGATCCCAGAGTCCTGATACAGCGGGACAGTTCTTGTTAGCTGCACCCAAGGCAGTAGTACAGTCCAGAGGATTCAGACGGTTGTCGTAGGTGTTCCAAGGTTCAGAAGTGAGGTCTGCACCGTTGGTGAACTCATCGCATCCATAGAGTGTGATACCGTAGGCCCACTCGTAACCGAAGTGCCAGCGGATGTTTGAATAGAGTCCGGCAGCCATGGCCAATGCTCCATCCTGTGTCTCAAGCAGTGCATCTGTGTACATGTGACCTGCCTCTTCATCCAGGAAGTCATCGCCACAGGAAGTCGTACCCAAAAGGGCGAGCATCGACAATACACCGCAAACTATTTTATTGCTGATATATCTCATAATTGTCTTTATTTTCAATTGTTTATTTGTCAATTATCTCTTATCACTTTTCACTTCTTAGAAGTCTACTTGCACGCCAATGGTGAAACCGCGGTTGAAGTAGGTCCTACCAGTGTCGAGATCCATGAAATCGATTGAAGAGTAGAGCATGCCGAGGTTCTTGCCCTGCACATAAAGCTTCAAACCGTTCAGGCCAATGCTCTTGAGCAGAGCCTTGTCGAAGTTGTAACCCAGAGAGAGGTTGCGAATCTTGATGAACGAGGCATCCTTGAATCCGAGCAGACCAGAATAGGGGTCGCCACCAGCCTGGCTATAGACAGGCTTCTGCCAGTCGGCGCCAGTGTTGTCGGGACGCCAGTAGTCGATCTCGCGCTGCTGATACATACCGAGCTGACCTTCGCCACCGGTGCTGACCATATACTTGAAGCGGCCCTGCAGGTCGATTGTGAGCTCGAAGCCTTTCCAGGAGAGTGTGTTGCTCCAGCCAGCGGTGAGGCGGGGATTACGGTTGCCAAGAATTACACGGTCGTCGGCATCAATCTTGTAATCGCCATTCTGGTCGACAGGACGAACACTACCTGGTGTGAACTTCTGGCCGTTCTCATTGAACTTAGCCATCTCGGCAGCGTCGCTCTCCTGCCAGATACCATCGGCAGCATAACCATAGTAAACAGCAATTGACTCGCCAATGAACCAGGCATTGTTCACGTCGTCTTCTTTACCGTTAGCCAGCTCTACAATCTCGTCCTTCTGCCAAGCCAGGTTCAGGTTTGAGTTCCAAACGAAGTCGTTGGTCAGCACGGGAATTGTATTCAATGTCAACTCTATACCCTTATTCTTAGTCTGACCGACATTGGTCTTCATTGAAGGATATCCAGAGAGTGAAGGAATGGTCATATCAAGAATCAAGTCTTTGGTACGTGAAGTGTACATGTCGATGGTACCACCAACACGGCCTTTCAGGAAGCTGAAGTCGATACCCAAGTTCCACTGAGTGGTCTTCTCCCAACCGAGATTCTTGTTAGGCATCTGGTTCGCACCTGAAGAATAGTAAGGCTCATTGGTGACGAGAATCTGACTGTTACCTGTACTGAATGGCATCCAATAAGAACTGATCACACCAAGGGTTCCATAAGGAGATACAGCAGCGTTACCTGTCACACCGACACCGAAGCGGAGTTTCAACTGGTCAATCCAGGTGGCATTCTTCAGGAAATCCTCCTGTTCCATGCGCCATCCGATAGCCATTGATGGGAAGAAGTCCCACTTCTTACCCTCAGCGAGTACTGAAGCGCCATCCCAACGAGCCGATGCCGTGAGCAGGTAGCGGTCCATGAACGAGTAGTTCACACGAGCCATGTAAGAAGACAACTGACTGCCAGAGTATCCTGAGCCGATGCCTACCTGATACTGAGTATCAGTTACATCAACTGCACCCATATTGTTCCAAAGGAATGAAGGCATCGGAATCTTCTGCTCACTGATGCTGCTGGTCTCGGTCTGACTCTTAGAGGCACTCTGCAACAGCGTTAAACCAAACGAGTGGTCACCAAAAATCTTGTTATAGATCAACATGTTATCGAGTGTCCATGCCAACTGCTGGCCATCGCCACGGCTAACGGTGTTGTTACCACCGGCACGGCTGATAGAACTGCTGTCGAGGAAGTTACCATTACGATAGTAGCGGAATTCAGGACCAAACTGAGTTTTCCACATCAGTCCCTGAAGAGGATCATAAATCTGTCCGAAGTCAATCTGGGCATAGAAACTACCCAACAGGCGGAAAGTCTTTCGCTCATCCGTAGACTTTGTCCACTCATCAATAATAGAATAGGTATTCGTGGTGGAGCCACCAGGCTGGGTAATGATCTCACCATTCTCATCGTAGGGAAGCGTGTAGCGCAGGATAGCCTTGGCAGCACCATAAAGATCGGTAGGACCAGAGCTGGTGCCGTAAGCCTTAGAGTAACCATACTGCTGAACACCGAAAGAGGCGTTGAAAGAGCCACCGGCCTTGAACCACTTCGTGCCCTGAACATCTGCAGATGATGAGAAATTATAACGCTCGTATGTCTGGCCTTTTTGAGTTCCCTCATTACGCAAGTAACCGAAAGACACAAATCCTGCTACATTCTTGCTGCCACCGCGGGCACTGAGGGTGTGCTCCTGAGTAAGACCTGTCTGGGTAACGATATCCGTCCAGTCAGTATCGGTCACCTTTGAGCCATCCCATGTGCCGCCAGCCCAACCTTTCATCACATTGGCCAATGCGGTGTCGTCGCCACCGAAGAAATTCTTATCCTGCTCCTGTGTGGGCTGATCGCCAGGAGAGTACTTGTCGGGAGCTGAGTTGTAGTAAGCCCAGCGACGCCATGTGATATAGTCGCTGGCACTCATTGCAGGACTCTTGTCGACGATTTTCTCGAAAGTAAGAGAACCGCTGTAGCTCACCTGCATCTTGCCCTCCTGACCGCGCTTGGTGGTAACAAGTACGACACCGTTAGCACCACGGCTACCATAAATAGCTGTAGAAGAAGCATCCTTCAGAATATCGATGCTCTCGATGTCGCGGGGATTCAGAGCCTCGATACCGCCTGACTGGAGGGGTACTCCGTCGACCACGTAGAGCGGGCCCTTGCCTGCAGAGATGGAACGCTGGCCACGAATGGCAATGCCACCCACGGTACCAGGACGTTCGCTGGTGGTGATGTCAACACCGGCAGCCTTACCCTGCAGTGCTTCGAAAGCATTGTTCACAGGCTTTGAGTTCAGTTCCTTTTCACCTACACGGGTCAGAGCACCGGTGACATCGCTCTTGCGCTGAACACCATAACCAACGACCACCACCTCGTCGAGCAGCTGCTTGTCCTCTTCGAGGGTGACGCTTAACTGGCTCTTGCCATCGACGGCAATGTTCTGCGTGCGGTAGCCCACGTATGAGATTTCCAGACGACTGCCTGACGGCACGTTGGGCATCTCAAACTTTCCGTCGAGATCGGTCACTGTGCCATTGCTGGTTCCCTTGACAATCACACTGGCACCAATGACGGGTTCGCCAGTGGCGTCAACAACCTTACCCGATACTTTTCCCTGCGCCATGGCTGCTGTTGAGCAGACCGTCAGAAGGGCAAGGAAGAGAAAACGCTGCCACATCTTGCAGCAACTTTTCAGGTTAGTTCTCCTTTGTTTTTCCATTTGACTTAATTTTAATTAATGAATATTATAGTTATACGTATTTTTACTCTTAGCAACCCTGAATAATCTTTTTAACCTCAAAAAAACGAAATACCTGCCGGAAATAATAACTAACAATAACCTAACTTTAAAGAGAATATTCAAAATAATAATTGGTAAAGTGTTTATTTGGGTGCAAAGGTATAGCGCAATTTTCATTCCTTACGGACAATAATTCGTCAAACAGCATACAAAAATCTGTCACGACGAGAATCTGTATCGATTATCCCAAAAAGTGTATGGTTTTCTGTCAACTGCCATAAAAACGGCTAAAAACGGGGTTTTTGTTTGGTATTTCGTCTATCTGCATACAGTTTTCTGTCAAAAACCGAAAAGCGGATGAAAAACGCTTGTCACATTAATTTATTTATTTATATTTGCAGCAAGAAAACTTTTTATAACCATGTATCGGAGACTCATCGCTTATCTCTTTTCGGTCGTCATTTCCCTGGCATCTGCCTTTGCACAGGAATACACCGTCAGCCGACGCTTCAGTTCGGCCGACGGCCTATCCAACGACTTCGTCCTCTGCCTGGCTGTCGACGGACAGGGATACGTGTGGGCAGGAACCGAGGCCGGAGTGAGCAGGATAGCAGGAGAGACATGTAATGCCTTCACCACAAACGACGCAGTCAATGGGTTAGCAGTCTCAGCGCTCTATTTCGACAAACCGACGGGCCAAATATTAATCGCTGCCGGACTTGGACTGAGCATTTATAATCCGACGAGCGGGAAAGTACAGAATCTGAGTCAGAAGGATGGACTGGCCCCGTCGACCATTGTAGGCATCACAGAGACTACAGACGGTGCATGGCTTGTCTTTGGCAACGGAGAGGTGAAACGGCTGAACTGCCGCACACTCGCCATGACCAATTTAAAAATCAGACAGATGTACCAAAACCGCTGCGCATTGGACGACGGGCACGGGCATCTCTATCTCGGTCACAGTCATCACGGCATGAGCATCGTCAACCTGAACAACGGTTCCGTCAGGAACTTCCAGCACAACCCCGGCGACTTTTCCAGTCTGCCAGGCAACAACGTGCGAAAGATTTTCCAGGACGACAGGAAGCGCATTTGGGTGGGAACCGAAAACGGACTGGCTCTTTTCAATCCTAAGAACGGAACTTTCGAAAAAGTGACGAGAAAAGACAAGGACTATAATGATAATGTGTACGACATACTGCAGATGAACGATGGCCTCCTGTGGGTGGCCACCGACATGGGCGGCATACGTGTGGTTGACCCAGAAGACCACCAGCATTATCAGGACGTCAAGGTGAAACTGTCGTCGGTCAGCTCGCGCAGCATCGTCCAAGACGAATACGGCAACATCTGGGTGGGCTGCCACAATACGGGTGTTGACTTCATCAGCACATGGAAATCGAACTTCAAACTGCTGGACTATCTCGACGAGGAACGGCATGCACGCCCTGTCACAGCCATTGCTCCGGGCAACGGAGGATTCTGGACGGCCAGCGAAACCGAACTGGCTTTCTGGCAGGGAACCAGTCAGACGGGAAGCTGGTCGTGGCGGAACATGACACGGCGAGAACTCTCGTTTGCCCGCTGCCTGATGGCCGACCGTTCGGGCCATGTGTGGATAGGTATCGACGACCAGGGCATTATACGGTTCGACCGCGCAACGGGACGGTTCGAGCCAATTCCCATCAAGCCGGAGGAGTCGGATGTGCATGCCTTTGCCGAAGAGGCTGACGGCAGTGTGTGGATTGGCGGCGAATACGGCATATATCGCTATAGCGAGGGAAAGGTGGAAAGACAAGAGGCCATGAGCAAGGTGATAGGAACGCCTGCCACCAGCTTCATCAGAACCGACAGCCGCCACCTTATTATTACTACGCTGGGAGGCGGTGTCTACAGCTACGACCTGGCGAAGAACACCTTCCGCAACGCTTCGGTGGGCAGCGGACTGCTCTCGGGAAAAATCAACCAGGCCGTCACCGACAGCAAACACCGGGTTTGGATGGCCACCGAGGGCGGACTGGTGTGTATCGACAATCCCACGGAACTGACAGGGATTCACATCATCGGCCGTGAGAGCGGACTCGACGACACACATGTGCTGGCCCTGCAACTCGACGGAGACGGCCGCGTATGGATGAGCACCTATAGGGGCATCTCGTGCTATGTGGAAAGCACAGAGAAGACCTACAACTATAATCATCTGGGACCATGGCAGCTGAGCAGTTTCTCGCCGGGAGCCGCCGCCACTGGCGCCCTCAACACCCTTTTCTTCGGTTCTGCCTCCGGTGTATGCTATTTCAATCCCATGCAGATGGACAACCAGCAGCAGATGGCCGCCGTGCAGATTATTGCCTGCGAAGCCTACAACCCCGTGGGCAGCAACACCGAGCGACAGCTGCTGATACCCGACGAAAAGGGACGGGTGACCACCACCTACAGGCAGAACACACTCCGTCTGACCTTCACCGTGCGCAACTATGCACTGACCGAGCAGGTGGAGTATTCGTACATGATGAAAGGCATGGACAGCAAATGGTACGACGTGGGAAACGACTACGACGTGGTGTTCCGTGGATTGCGCCCCGGTCACTACACCTTTATCCTGCGCGGAAAACTGAAAAGCCAGGATTGGGAAAACGCACGCGAAACGCGATTGGAAATCACCATCAAGCCACCCTTCTGGCGCACCTGGTGGGCATGGCTCGTATATGCGCTGCTGGCCTCGGCCCTCGTATGGTATCTGCTGCACAACTATAAGCACAAGCTCAAGCTGGAGAACTCGCTGGAACTGGAACGCCGCGAAAACCAGCAAAAGCAGGAACTGCACGAGGAACGTCTGCGCTTCTTCACCAACGTGACACACGAGCTGCGCACGCCGCTCACCCTGATACTGGGACCGCTGGAAGACCTGACAAACGACAAGCAATTGCCTGAACTCTACAAAAAGAAAATCAGTCTTATCAACAAGAGTGCCGGCCGGCTGCGCGACCTGATCAACCAGATTCTGGAGTTCCGCAAGACGGAAACCCAGAACCGTCGTCTGACCGTGGCCCGGGGAAATCTCGGAAAGCTGGCCGAGGAAATCGGACTTTACTTCAAGCAGCTGAACCGCAACCCCAATGTTGCCATCAACATCGATGTACTACCCGACCTTCCTGACGTCTATTTCGACTCAGAGGTGATTACCACCATCATCAACAACCTGATGTCGAATGCAGTGAAATATACCAGCGAGGGCGAGATTAACCTCAAAGTATATACCGAAGGGGATAGGCAGGTGTGCATCTCGGTAGACGATACAGGCTGCGGTATCGCGAAAGAAGACCAGGTACATATTTTCGACCGCTACTACCAGAGCAGGGGCAAGCATCAGGCCTCGGGCACCGGCATCGGACTGGCACTTGTGAAATCGCTGGCCGAACTGCATGAAGGAACGCTGACCGTTGACAGCAAACCGGACGAAGGCGCCAGGTTCACGTTCTCCATCGAGATGGACAACACCTACCCCAACGCCCTGCACAAGGAAGATGTGGAGGAAACCGTCGACAACGAGAATACAGAGACTGCCGGCGAAGACATGCGCCCGCTGCTGCTCGTGGTAGAGGACAACGACGACATCCGCCAGTACATTGCCGACTCCATGGGCGATGACTATCGCATCGTTCAGTCGGCCGACGGACAGGAGGGATGGAACACGGCCACCGAACAGATTCCCGACATCATCGTGAGCGACATCATGATGCCAAAGATGAACGGTATTGAGATGACGAAACGGCTGAAAGAAGATATGCGCACAAGCCACATCCCCATCATCCTGCTCACGGCAAAAGACACCGTCGAGGACAAGGAAGAGGGATACGACAGCGGTGCCGACTCTTACCTGACGAAGCCTTTCAGCGCCAGACTGCTGCAAAGCCGCATCGAAAACCTGCTCGCCAACCGCCGTCGGCTGGCCGAACTCATCGCATTCAGAGCGCCATCAACCAAGAGTCCTGCACCGATTACCGAGGCAGCACCTGCCAGCGAGAAGCCTGACGATGAACCGCGGCTGAGCCGACTCGACCAGGAGTTCATCGAACGGCTGAACAGTCTGATAGAGGAAAACATCATGAAGGAAGACATCGACATGGCCTTCGTTACCGACAAGATGGCCATGAGCCATAGCACCTTCTACCGAAAGGTGAAGGCACTGACGGGAATGACCGCGCTGGAATATATCCGCAAGCGACGCCTGCACCACTGCTACCGGCTGATTGCAAGCGGCGACTACAACGTGTCGCAGGCGGCAATGATGACGGGATTCAACCAGATGGCCCACTTCCGCGAGACGTTCAAGAAGGAATTCGGCATCCTGCCGTCAGAAGTAAAGAAGAATTAACAAAAGATAAATGACACACGAGAACTACCATATAATGAGAGAAAGTAAAACAGGATGGGAGAGGATTCTGCTGCTTCTCATCGTTTATAACCTGTCACTCATCGTTTCCCCGGCATTCAACGTGAAGGATTTCGGGGCCGTGGGCGACGGGCGACACATCGACTCGCCTGCCATCAACGCTGCCATCGAACGGGCGGCAAGCCAGGGCGGAGGAACTGTGGTATTGCCACAGGGTACCTATCTCTGCTATTCCGTCCACCTGCAGAGCAATATCACCCTGCGGTTCGAGAAGGGAGCTGTGATGAAAGCGGCTCCGGTCAGCGACACGGTGGGATACGACGAGGCCGAGCCTAACGACTCGCACTATCAGGATTTCGGCCATAGTCATTGGCACAACTCGCTGATATGGGGCGAAAACCTGCATGATATCACTATTGAGGGCGAGGGACTGATTGACGGCACTGGAGTGCTGTGGCGCGGAGAACCGAGAAAGGGAACCTCGAGCACGACTATTGCCAACAAGGCATTGGCGCTGCGCGACTGCCGCCAGGTTGCCATCCGCGACCTCAAATTCCTCAGCTGCGGCCATTTTGCCATGCTGCTCACAGGTGTTGATGACTTGCTGATAGAAAACGTGACGGTCGACACCAACCGCGACGGAATAGACATCGACTGCTGCGAAAGGGTAAAAGTGAGGAACTGCCGCGTGAACACGCCCAACGACGACGCCATCGTGCTGAAATGCTCGTATGCCCTGGGACGCGCCAAGCCCACGGAACATGTCTTGGTAGAGGACTGCGACGTCAGCGGCTACGACGTGGGCTCGTTCTTAGACGGCACATACACCACAAAGACAGAGAAGGCTCCCGACGGCGACGGACCAACAGGACGTATCAAGCTGGGCACCGAGAGCAACGGCGGATTCCGCCATATCACCGTCCGCCGGTGCCGGTTCGTCCACAGCCGCGGATTGGCATTGGAAACAGTCGACGGAGCTGAAATGACCGACATCAAAGTCAGCCGGCTGACGATGACCGACATCTGCAACTCGCCCATCTATATCCGGTTGGGCGACCGCATGCGCACGCCTGCCGGTTCGCCCCATTCGGTGGTCAGTGGCATCAGTATCAAAGATGTCAGCGTTACCGATGCCGACAGCCGCTATGCCTGTCTGATAGCGGGCATCGAGGGACATCCCGTCAGCAATGTCTGCATCAAGAACCTGCGCGTGCAGTTCCGCGGCGGTCTGACGCTCGACGACTACAAAGAGCAGCGGGGGCGCAATCCCTTCTTCATCCCCGAGGCACGGACAGGCGGCCAGCTGGGCGAGGCCAACTATCCCGAACCTTCGGCCCACGGCATTCAGCCCGCATGGGGATTCTCCATCAGCCATGCAGAGAACATCTGCCTGAAAAACATTAAATTGGAAACCATCCACCCCGACGAGCGCCAGCCATTCTATATGCACAAAACTAGCAACATCCGGCTAAGAAACGTCAAAGTGAACGGGGAAAAAGTAAGGAGAGAGAAATAGCTTTTTAAAATTTTAAAATAAATATTTTGCCCTGCACTCATTATTTTGTATTTTTGCATCGAAATGGAAGAAACCGAGCAAAAAGACAAAAAAGAGGTTATGCCGAGTATCTTCAGGAGCGTGCCCAAGTGGCAGGACCTGAGATTTTATCAGAAGGCTGAGGTGCTTTATCACCTCACTTACGTCTTCTGCGAACGTTTCCTGCCCAGTCGCGGAGACCGAACGGTGGATCAAATGGTACAGGCTGCACGTTCAGGCAAGCAGAACATTGTGGAAGGGTCAGAAGACGGCAAGACATCCACAGCTATGGAAGTCAACTTACTGAACGTGGCCCGCTCCAGCATCGGTGAACTGCGTCAGGATTTCGAAGATTTCATTAAGTCGCGCCATCTTCCTCTGTGGACGCCCATCGACAAGCGCTTCCAGCCCATGCAGGACTACACCAAGAAGCATAACCATCTTTCCGACTACGAGCCTTACTTCCAACAGTGGTCGGCCGAAGAGATGGCCAATGTTGGCCTGACTCTCTGTTATCAAGTGGATGCAATGATGAACAGATACCTGAAAAAGGTAGAGGAAATCTTCATTAAGGAAGGAGGCGTAAAGGAGCGTATGCACAAGGCCCGCACCGCCTATCGCAAGCAGCAGGACGAGCGCTTGGCACAGCTGGAGCGTACCGTTCCACAGTTGCAGCAACAACTAAGTGCAGCCACCGCCGAGGCTAAGCGCTGGCAAGCTGCCTACGAAGACCTGAAACAGCGTGCCCTGAATGCATATAACGCCCAGCAGGAAGAAATCAAAGCCTTGAAGCGCCGCCTGGAAGAACAGAACGAGGAATAGTTGCTATAGACGCTATAGTAACTATAGAAACTATAGAGACTATAGAATCTATTGAAACCGAAAGAAACCATGTACGGAATTGTTGACATAGATAATTGCTATTGCTCTTGCGAGAAGGTTTTCAGGCCCGACTTGGAAGGGACACCCATTGTTGTGCTGAGCAACAACGACGGGTGCGTGGTGGCACGCAGCAAAGAGGCAAAGCAGCTGGGCATCAAAGAGGGCATACCTTATTTCCAGTTGGCAGAACAGTTCCCAGGCTACAACATTGGATTTCAGCCGCCTTCTGCCGATTTGGGGGAACGGAGGATTGCCGTGTTCTCGTCGAACTATGAACTCTATGGCGAGCTGACAGGGCGCGTGGTCAGCATTATCCGCCAGGAGGCTCCCGCCTATTTCCGCTATTCCATCGACGAGTGCTTCGTCTATCTCGACGGCACCCAGCCCGACCGGCTCCAGCAGTGGGGCGAACACCTGCAGCAGCGGATAAAGCGCGAGGTGGGACTGCCCGTCAGCGTGGGACTGGCTGCGAACAAGACGCTGGCAAAGATTGCATCGAAACTGGCCAAAAAGTTCGAGGCCTACAGGCATTGCTGCATGATTGACAACGACTACAAGCGCGAGCGGGCGCTGAACTGGTGCCCCATAGAGGATGTGTGGGGGCTGGGTCGCAGGTATTCGGCCCGTCTGCAAGCGCTGGGCGTGAAGACCGCGCTCGATCTGGCCCGCCATCCCGAGGAATGGGTGCAGCAGACATTCCGCAACATCAACGTGGTGAGGACCTGGCGCGAACTGAACGGCGGCAATGCCGTACCCAACGAGCAGCTGGCCAAGAAGAAATCGATTTGCACCAGCCGTTCGTTCTATGGTATGGTGAGTGACCTGGAGACGCTGCGCACCCATGTGGCCAACTATGCCGCCCGTTGTGCCGAAAAACTGAGGATGCAGAAAACGGTGGCATCCATTGTCGGGGTGTTTGTCAATACCAATGTGTTCCGCGAAGACCTGGCACAATACTGGAACTTTCAGGAGACGCGCCTGGTGACGCCCTCCAATTCAACGGCAACCATCGTGCAGGCCGCCAGCGACGTGCTGAAAACCATTTTCCGTGAAGGTTACAAATACAAGAAGGCAGGTGTGATTGTGATGGGCATCATGCCCGACTCGCCCGTCCAGCAAGACCTTTTCGACATCAGTGCCGAGAGAATCATGAAGTTGCGCCGTCTGGACGAAGCTGTCGACCGCATCAACCGCATCAACGGCAGCGAGACGGTGGTGATCGGGGCGCAGCAATATGCGCAAAGCGACCGGGGCGAGAAAGCAGAGGTGTTTGCCAACGCCATCAAGCACGAGTTCCGGAGCAAGAATCCCACCACCCGTTGGAGCGATATCATTACATTAAATAAAGAGAAGAACAATAAGACATGAGCAACATCAAGATAAAACGCGGCGTATTCGAGACGCGCCTGGAACTGGAACATGCTGGAGTGAAGGCGGGATTCCCCTCGCCTGCCGACGACTATATGCACGAGACGCTCGACTTCAACCGCGACTATATCCGCCACCCCGAGGCCTCGTTCTATGGCGACGTGGAGGGCGACTCGATGAAGGATGCCGGCATCTTCGACGGCGACCGCGTGATTATCGACCGTGCCGTGGAGCCGCGCGACGGTTCCATCGTGGTGGCCTTCTGGAACGGAGAGTTCACCATGAAGTATCTCGACCTGACGCATCGCAGCCAGGGCTATATCGAACTGAAACCCGCCAATCCCGACTATCCTGTCTTTCAGGTGAAAGCCGGCGACAACTTCGAAGTGTGGGGCACCGTCATCCATCTCATCAGGACCTTCGAAAAGGTATAGCCTGACATTTTTTTACTTTTTTACCTTTTTTTGCTCCGAAAACAACACCTTTGGACAGTTTTCGAAGCAATTTCCCCGTTTTGTCCAAAGAATGCCTGCTTGTCTAAACTATCTTTGAAGAAAAAAGCAGAAAATCATTGCCGGCAACGCAGAATGATGTAGCTTTGCATCAGAAAACAAAAGTTACCGACAAAAAGACAAACAAAGACAGTTAGGATTTAGAGTGAATAAAGTTATTAAGTAATAGTTAGTTATTATATAGGTTTGGTTATTATATCTTTTTAGATTGAAAGAACCCCGGAGCGTGAGCTTCGGGGCCTTTTTTTATCAGAATCACCTGTTCTTCTTCTCGCGTATATGCTCTTCGTATTCGGCCAGTTCGCGCTCGCCGATATGGGCCAGTCCGTAGTGCTCGTCGTGCTGTGAGAAGTCGAGACCAACCTTCTCGCTGAAGGCAGAGACACGCATGGGAATCAGCCGGTCTATCAGTTTGTAGCCTAACCAGCTCATGCCGAAGGTATAGACAAATACGATGATAATGGCCAGCAGGTGGTAGAGGAAAATCACAAAACCGTCCCATGTGCCTGCAATAAGGCCTTCCTGAATGAAGATTCCCGTCAGCACGGTGCCGAAGATACCACCCGTTCCGTGGGTCGGGAACACATCGAGCGCATCGTCGATGCTGGTGTGTGAACGCCAATAGACGGCCAGGTTACAGATGAGCGTGATGACAAAGGCAATGAAGATGCTCTGTCCCACAGTGACGTAGCCCGCCGACGGCGTGATGGCCACCAGACCTACCACGCATCCCACGGCGGCACCCATGGCCGACGGCTTGCGACCCCGCAGGCAGTCGAAGAATATCCACGTCATCATGGCGGTGGCCGATGCCGTGTTTGTGTTGAGGAAAGCCTTCACGGCCTGTCCGTCGGCATGAAGCGAAGAACCCGCATTAAAGCCAAACCAGCCCAGCCACAACAGGGCGGCTCCCAGCAGCACAAAGGGAATGTTGGCCGGTTCGCTCTTGCGGGTCTCCGCTTTACGCCGTCCCAGATAGATGGCTCCCGCGAGGGCAGCCACACCCGACGAGGCATGCACCACGATACCTCCGGCGAAATCGATGACGCCCCAGCGGCAGAAGAGTCCTTCGGGATGCCATGTCATGTGGGCCAGCGGACAATATATAAAGAAAAAGAAGAACATCATGAAGAACATATACGCCGAGAAGCGCACACGCTCGGCGAACGAGCCCGTGATGAGCGACGGCGTGATGATGGCAAACTTCATCTGGAATAGGGCAAAAAGTGCCAGCGGGATGGTTGCGCCGCCCAGCACATTGCCCGCGGGGGTGGTATAGACTTCAGCCCCGACATTCTTGAACATCAGGAACGACAGCGGATTGCCGATGACGCCGCCGATGTCGTCGCCGAAACAGAGCGAAAAACCAACGACCACCCACAGCACGGAGATAAGTCCCATGGCAATAAACGACTGGAGCATCGTGGATATCACATTCTTTGCCCCCACCATGCCGCCATAGAAAAATGAGAGTCCGGGCGTCATCATCAACACAAAGATGGTGGCCGTGATCAACCAAGCCACATCGGCAGCGGAAATCACAGACCAGTCACACTCAAAAGTGGGTTCTCCCACAAAAACACCTGCGACGGCAATCAGTGTCATCGCCGTCATCAGAATCTTCCAACGTCTCTTAATCTTCATATTACTTTATGTTTTACTCAATCACACATCAGAAAAGGTAATCTCCCCCCTCTCCGTTTAAACAGAGAAAGGGGAGCACCTAATCATTATTATGGTTGCAGCGTTAATCCAAAAACCAGATAGGCTTTCTGTGAGCAGGGATTTCCTGTCACCTGTCCGAAGACAGGAATGGAGAAAGTATCCGTCACTTTGATTTCCTTTGTGGCCCGCAGCGACAGGTTGGTGACGGCGAAGCCCGTGGTGCCGTATAAGGTGGTGGCGTAGGGAACGACACCTGCCGTGGCCTTCCAGTCGACACCTGCAAGACTGAATGGGACATTTGCCTCGACATAGCTGCTATAGGCACGCTTGCCGTCTTTGTTTTCGCCATCGTTGCCGGCGATGTTGGTGTACCATGCAAGTGCCACAGGACCGAAGTCATAGCCCACCGTGGCTTCAAACAAGTGGTTCGTGCCATGAGCATCGTACTTGAAATAGCGTGCGTCGGGGTCGAGACCCACGCTGAACCAATAGTCGGTCATGCCGATGTTAAAGCCTCCGACGGAATAGCCTAATGTCAGGTCGAACTCCTTCACATCGTCGGGATTCGTCAGACCGTAACTGCCCCAGGCCGTCAGGCTTAGGCCTTTATAGGCCACGCCCAGTGTGGGCTGCACGGCCACGCTGCCCAAGTCCTGTCCACGCCAGATATAACTGCTTACGAAATCTCCACTAACGGTTGTCTCAACCTTTTCCTGTGCAAGGGCGGTGCTGCTCAGCACCAATCCCATTGCAATTATAACAATCTTTTTCATACCTTCTTTACCTTTTTACTTTTTTACCTTTTTACCTTATTAGTTATAACAACTCTCACCGTGTTCATAGACATCAAGTCCTTCTTCCTCGATACGGGCACCGACACGCAGGCCGTGCAACTTCTTGATGCCATAGAACAAGACGAAACCGCAGACGGCTGCCCAAAGGTCGATGCAGAGAATGCCGAAGCACTCAGCGCCAAAGAATCCCCATCCATGACCATAGAAAGCTCCGTTAGAAGTGGAGAGCAGACCTGTCATCAGTGTGCCGAGGATACCGCAGACACCGTGTACCGACGAAGCACCCACGGGGTCGTCGATGTGCAGCTTATGATCGATAAACTCGATGGAATAGACCAGCACCAGTCCACAGACGAATCCGATGACGATGGCTCCGAGAGGCGACACCAAGTCGCAGCCAGCAGTGATTCCCACCAGTCCGGCCAGCACACCGTTCAACGTCAGTGAGAGCGACGGCTTACCATATTTCAGCCAGGTGAGGAACATCGTTGCCGTTCCGCCTGCCGCAGCAGCAAGGTTGGTGGTCAGGAATACATGACTGATGGCAATGCGATTCACCTCGCCAGAAGCTGCCAACTGTGAGCCTGGGTTGAAACCAAACCATCCGAGCCAGAGGATGAAAACGCCCAGCGAGGCCAGCGTAAGGTTGTGACCAGGGATAGCACGACTCGTGCCGTCGGCAGAATATTTACCGATACGGGGTCCGAGAGCCATAGCACCAATGAGCGCCAACACTCCACCCACACTATGCACAATGGCAGAACCGGCAAAGTCGTGGAACACATCGCCGAACGTCGTCATCATAAACCCGTCGGCAGCATCGTTGCAGAGCCAGCCGCCGCCCCACGTCCAGTGACCTTCGACGGGATAGATGAACAGCGAAATAACTGCACTATAAATCATATACATCGAGAACTTGGTACGCTCGGCCATAGCGCCGCTGACAATCGTTGCGCTGGTGGCGCAGAACACAGTCTCGAAAATCAGGAAGCCCTCTACGGGCAGTTCGCCCTTATAGAAACTGAGGTCGCCCCAGTTGGGCATGCCGATGAAGCCTGCACCCTCGCTGCCGAACATGAATCCAAAACCGAGGAAGAAGAACAACAGCGAACCGAACATAAAGTCGACAAAGTTCTTCATCAGGATGTTTGCCGTGTTCTTGCTGCGGGTAAAGCCCGCCTCACACAGCGCAAAACCGGGCTGCATCCAGAAAACCAACATGGCTGCCAATAGCATCCATACTGTATCAAGTGATAAATTGTCCATATTTGAAACCCCTCTCATATTCCCCGAAGGGGAAAGACCATAACAGGGGCGCCGGGTCTTTTTGTGTTTGTATTGTTACTTTATACTTCCCTCCCTCGGGAGGGGCCGATGGTGAGGTTTTTATTTCTTATCCCTGAGCACCGTATCACCATTTTCGCCTGTACGAATCGACCACGTATCAATCATATCGCTCACGAAGATGCGTCCGTCGCCAATCTCGCCTGTATGTGCCACCTTCAGGATAACTTTTATCGTGGGCTCCACAAACTGGTCGCGGCAGACGATAGTCAGCGCAACGCGCTCGATAACGTCAGTAGAATACTGCACGCCACGGTAGATTCTCTCCTCGCGGCTCTGCCCGATGCCGTGCACGTTGTGGTACTCAAACCAATCGATGTCTGAGCGCAGCAGAGCCTCCTTCACATCCTCGAACTTGGTCTTACGGATAATAGCTTCAATCCTTTTCATACCTTTTCACCTTTTAAATTAATACTATCATTTACTTGTCAACTTGAAAGCTTTCGGGTGCAAAATTATTGCAAAATGAAAGAAAAACAAAAGAAAATCAAACAAAGTAGTTGTTAAAAGAACGATTTGCTTGCATATTGAAAGTATTTAAAGATGATTTAATTACAAATTGAAACCAAAACGCCACGAAATCTGTCAATTTTCAATTATCTGCCGAAGCGGGCGGCAACTGTCTCATTGCCAAAAAAAATTAATTTATTTTGTTCTGCTCTCGTTTTTTCGTATCTTTGCTATTGAATTAGCGAAGATACTTGAACTCGGCATAAAAAATAAATTAATTTATTTTGTTCTGCTCTCGTTTTTTCGTATCTTTGTCCCCGTTAAATCATATAATATAGGAAATATGAATAAGAAACTTACAAACTGTTTGGTAACCCTGATGCTTG
>JAEEGJ010011263.1_pt1 | contig 22786 bp, 16 predicted proteins | sample 8958761 | NCBI WGS metagenome assembly JAEEGJ01 (sample SAMN16246546, study PRJNA631951) | gut metagenome | biome: gut microbiome; feature: rumen; material: RS-attached | host: Bos | place: Iran: Karaj | collected 2018-10 | reverse complement strand
AATGCCCCTGTGATATGTTTCATGGTGGTATGGAACAGCCTGACCGTGAGCGCTCTATCTACCGTTTGCGAAATGGAAGTTGCCCAGTGCTGATATCTACTGACCTTGCTTCGCGTGGATTGGATATCCCAGGTATTGACAATATCGTTCACTACCATCTTCCAATCAATGAAGAGGCTTTTATTCATAGAAATGGACGTACGGCAAGATGGGATGCCACTGGCGCCGCATATATGATTTTGGGGCCAGAAGAATCTATTCCTGATTATATCCAGGAAGAGGTTGAGGAAATGATACTCCCTTCAGAAATGGGAAAACTTCCTAAACCCGAATGGGCCACACTCTATATCAGTAAAGGTAAGAAAGACAAATTGAATAAAGTGGATATCGTCGGTTTCCTATATAAAGTAGGAGGACTGCAACGCGATGAAGTGGGAGCAGTTGATGTGAAAGACCGTTATGCCTTTGCTGCCATCAAGCGTTCTAAAGTTAACCAACTCCTAAGTTTGGTAAGTGGTGAGAAAATTAAAGGTATGCGGGTATTGATAGAAGAGGCCAAATAAAATGCATATAATTTGCATATTTCATAAAAAATGGCTACTATTGTAATCGCTGTGAGGTTTTTAACGACAAAAGATTTGTTATACGGAATTTATTCTGTAATTTTGCAGTCGCTTGTTAAGGAAGCCTTGCAAAAAGTAAGAGAAATAAATAAAATAATATAAAATTGATTGTTTAATCAAATAAACTATCGCAATGAAAAAGTATAATTTCAACGCAGGCCCTTCAATCCTTCCACGTGAAGTGATTGAGGCTACAGCAAAGCAAATCTTGGACTTCAATGGTTCTGGTCTTTCTTTGATGGAAATTAGCCATCGCGCCAAGGATTTCCAGCCAGTAGTAGATGAAGCAGTAGCTCTTACCAAAGAGATTCTTGATATTCCTGAAGGATATTCGGTTATTTTCCTTGGAGGTGGTGCCAGCCTTGAATTTTGTATGATACCTTATAACTTCCTGGAAAAGAAGGCCGCTTATCTGAACACGGGTGTTTGGGCAAAGAAAGCGTTGAAGGAAGCCAAATTGTTTGGTGAGACTGTAGAAGTGGCCTCTTCTGCCGATGCTAATTACACTTATATCCCAAAGGGTTGGACTTGTCCTGCTGATGCGGATTACCTGCATATCACTACCAACAATACCATTTATGGTACTGAAATCCGTAAGGATCTCGATGTTCCTGTGCCAATGATTGCTGATATGTCATCCGATATCTTCAGCCGTCCAGTGGATGTGAAGAAGTATAAGTGCATCTATGCTGGTGCACAGAAGAATCTGGCTATGGCTGGTGTGACCATCGTTATCGTGAAGGACGATGAGTTGGGCAAGGTTAGCCGTACCATTCCTACGATGCTTGACTATCGCACCCATGTAGAGAAAGGTTCTATGTTCAATACACCTCCTGTAGTACCTATCTATTCTGCTTTGGAGACACTGCGTTGGATTAAGAGGAGTGGTGGCGTAGAGGAAATGGATCGCCGTGCTAAGGAACGTGCAGAAATGCTTTATGCTGAGATTGACCGCAACAAGATGTTCCGTGGTACAGTGGTTCCAGAAGACCGTTCTCTGATGAACCTCTGCTTCGTGATGGCAGACGAGTATAAAGAGTTAGAGAAGGACTTTATGGACTTTGCTACTTCTCAAGGTATGGTAGGTGTGAAGGGTCACCGTTCTGTAGGTGGTTTCCGTGCTTCTTGCTACAACGCACAGCCTCTTGAGGGTGTGAAGGCATTGGTAGCTTGCATGAAGGAGTTTGAAGCAAAACATTAAAAATATGAAAGTTTTAGTTGCAACAGAAAAGCCTTTTGCGAAGGTTGCCATTGATGGCATTCGCAGTGAAATAGAGGCAGCAGGCCACCAGTTGGTTTTGCTAGAGAAATATACAGAGAAAGCACAGTTGCTTGATGCCGTGAAAGATGCTGATGCATTGATTATCCGTAGTGATAAAATCGATGCAGAAGTGCTTGATGCAGCCAAGCAACTCCAGATAGTGGTACGTGCAGGTGCTGGTTATGACAATGTTGATTTGGCAGCTGCTACCGCTCATAAAGTGGTGGTGGAGAATACCCCTGGTCAGAACGCCAATGCCGTGGCAGAGCTGGTGTTCGGTCTTTTAGTCTTTGCCGTGCGTAATTTCTATAACGGTAAGTCAGGTTCGGAACTGTTAGGTAAGAAACTGGGTATTCTGGCTTTTGGAAATGTGGGCCGTAATGTGGCACGCATTGCCAAGGGTTTTGGCATGGATGTCTATGCCTTCGATGCCTATTGCCCAAAGGAAGTGATTGAAGCAGCAGGTGTGCATGCTGTAGATTCACAGGAGGTCCTCTTTGAGACTGCCGACATTGTTTCCTTGCATATCCCTGCTACTGCAGAGACAAAGGAGAGTATCAATTATGCCTTGGTGAACAAGTTGCCTAAGGGTGGTATTCTGGTATATACTGCTCGCAAAGAAGTCATCAACGAACCTGAGTTACTGAAACTGATGGCAGAGCGTACCGATTTGAAATACGTGGCAGACATCAAACCTGATGCCGATGCGGAGTTTGCACAGTTTGAAGGCCGTTATTTTGCTACGCCTAAGAAAATGGGTGCTCAGACCACCGAGGCCAATACCAATGCAGGAATTGCCGCTGCCAAGCAGATCAATGCCTTCTTTGCAGATGGTTGCACCAAATTCCAGGTTAATAAGTAGATTATGAGAGTAAAACCATTTAAAGGCATACGTCCTCCTAAGGAATTGGTGGAACAGGTGGAAAGCCGTCCTTATGATGTGCTTGAGAGTGAGGAAGCACGTGCTGAGGCTGGGGATAATGAGAAATCACTGTATCATATCATTAAACCAGAGATAGACTTTCCTGTTGGTACTTCTGAGTACGATCCTCGCGTCTATGAGCAGGCAGCCAAGAACTTCCAGAAATTCCAAGATAAAGGTTGGCTGGTACAGGACGAGAAGGAACAGTACTACATCTATGCACAGACCATGAATGAAAAGACCCAGTATGGTTTGGTGGTTGGTGCATGGGTAGAAGACTATATGGCTGGTCGAATCAAGAAGCATGAACTTACCCGTCGCGATAAGGAAGAAGACCGTATGAAGCATGTGCGCGTGAACAATGCCAACATCGAACCAGTGTTCTTCGCCTATCCCGACAATGTGGTGCTCGATGCCCTTCTGAAACGCTATGCATCTACCACTCCTGAGTATGACTTTATAGCTCCCATCGATGGTTTCCGACATCAGTTCTGGGTAGTCAGTGATGATGCCGACATCCAGCTCATTACAGAAGAGTTTGCCAAGATGCCAACCATGTATATAGCCGATGGGCATCACCGTTCTGCTGCCGCTGCTTTGGTAGGTGCAGAGAAAGCCAAACTGAATCCGCATCACACAGGAACAGAGGAGTACAATTACTTTATGGCCGTTTGTTTCCAAGCCTCACAGCTCACTGTGCTTGATTACAACCGCGTGGTAAAGGACCTCAATGGCATGACTCCAGAACAGTTCTTGGGTGCTTTAAAGAAGAACTTTGAAGTAAAGAATATCACGGTCACAGAGGATAATGTTCAATGTTCAATGTTCAATGTTCAATGCTATAAGCCTAAGCATCTGCACAACTTCTCCCTTTATCTGGAAGGGCAGTGGTACAGTCTCACAGCAAAGCCTGGCACCTATGATGATACTGACCCTATCGGCGTGCTTGATGTGGACATCTCCAGTCGTTTGATACTCGATGAGTTGCTTGGCATCAAGGACCTCCGTAGCAGTCAACGCATTGATTTCGTGGGTGGATTGCGTGGTCTGAAGGAACTGAAGCGCCGTGTGGACAGCGGAGAAATGAAGATGGCGCTGGCCCTCTATCCCGTCTCCATGCAGCAGATTATGGACATTGCCGACAGCGGAAAGATCATGCCTCCGAAGGCCACTTGGTTTGAACCAAAGCTTCGTTCAGGACTGGTCATCCACAAGTTGGTATAAAATAAAAAGAGGGCATCCCTAAGGGTGCCCTCTTCTTTTCTTCTCATACCATGCTCATGCATAGTAGTCGGGTTGGCGAAAGGGCCCATTTTATTTTTCTAACTAGGAAAATTTTTTTTGCTAGTTAGGAAAGTCATTTTACGTAGTTAGGAAGCAATAATTAATATTACGAAATAAAATGGGCTACTACTTTCACAAGCAGTTCCTCTTTTTTTGCGTTTATAAAAATAAGCATTATCTTTACGAATAAATTAAAGGATGATGGCAGACGATAGTTTCAAGACCATAGCAGCCCGTAGTGAAGGGCTTTACACGGAGAAGCGCAGTAAGTTTATTGCGATGGCTATCCCTGTGCGCACGCTGGAGGACATCAAGGAGGAGCTTGCTGCCATCAATAAGAAGTACTACGATGCTCGTCATGCGTGCTATGCCTATATGTTGGGACCTGAGCGTAAGGACTTCCGTGCCAATGATAATGGGGAGCCTTCGGGCACTGCTGGACGTCCAATTTTAGGACAAATCAATTCCTTGGAACTTACTGATATCTTAGTGGTTGTCGTTCGTTATTTTGGAGGCATCAAATTGGGTACAAGCGGACTTTATGCTGCCTATAAGGAAGCGGCTGCAGAGGCACTGCGTGCTGCCATCATCATAGAAAAAACAGTGGACGATGACATTTCCTTCCACTTCGAGTACCCTTTCATGAATGAGGTGATGCGCATCGTGAAAGAGGAGGAGCCAGAGTTAATTAGTCAGGGATTCGATAATAACTGCTTCATGACCCTCCGAATCCGACGCTCGCAAATGGCACGTCTGCGTTCTCGTTTAGAGAAAGTTGAAACGCTTAGTTTTCTTTCCGATGATCCCACGCTATAAGCAAGGCTACTACTTGAGAATAGTTCTTGCGACCACCTTCCACCCGATGGCTGCGTAGGTAGAGGTCGTAGAAGCGGTCTTGAATGTTACCTAAGATTGGACTGTACCGATCAAGCCAGTACGACTGGCGATAGCGCACCAATTGGCGTATTTCTGGTCGTACTTGTGACAACAGGTGGGCATAGCTGCTTTCGCCCATAAGCTTTCGCACATTGAACATCAAGTGGCTGAAAACGGAGAGCATGCCGCTGAAATGAATTTCAGGAACCTTGGAATTAACGCATGCCAGATAAGCGTAAAAGTTGGCTTCTCCCTCACTGGTGATGCCGTAGAGATGTGAAAGTTCATGTGCATAAATGGCAGGATAGTCCACAGGTAGCACCTCTTTATTTATTGTAAATTCTCCGAAGAAGGGGCCCATACTTCCCGTTACGCCAACCATAGAAGCCAACGGACTGATAAGCATGGTTTTTATCTGTGGGTCATTTTCAAAAGGACGGTTTATGCCAATCTCATTATATATTGTTTCATAGCTTTTTATGATTTCTTGTTTAACCTGTTCTTTAGATATATCTTCCACTTCTACATAGGCTTCGTTTAACTGATGAATATAGTTGCTAACGTATGCTCCGAGGGTGTTTGAGGAATACTCTATATACGTTGTTTTTGTACGTAAATAGAAATTGTCTTGCCAATAGTTAAGCCCCCATGCTGTGTAAAACCAAGCATACAACCAAAGAATAGATTCTACAATGTTGAAGCATACTTTCAATTTCTTTTGTTTAAGGAAGAAGATGCCAACGATAGGATAGGAAAGCAACAGACCAACGAGAATTAGATACCACACATCGCTAACACTGTAATTGATGTTCCCTGTAATGGACGACAGAAAGCCTCCTATGGTTGGGTATAGTTTACGTGCATACCATTCTCCAGCTCCGTCGATAAGTTGGAAAAGCCATACCGTCAACAACCATACTGCCAGTATGTAATGTCTCGGGTTAAACTCTATAATGGTATATTTGTGTTTTTTCTTCGCCATATTCTATGCGAAGATACTGAAGAATTGAATTTTTCCCAAATAAAATACTAACTTTGCGCCATAAAAGTGCGGAGCAACTTACGCATAATATATGTCAATAAGTTGCTTTTGCGCTTCTGATAGGATGATAATAGACAGAAGCAAAATATGGAAACAAAGAAAACTACAGAAACCACTCCTACAAGCAAGATGAACATTTTGGACTTGCTTAAGAACATTCTTCCGTTTGTCATACCTTACAAATGGCTTATCGCTGCCACAGTGACGCTCACTTTTATCGGTTCCCTCATGGCTCAGGTAAATGCGGTGGTTTTGGATAAGACGGTAGATGCCATCAATGCCTTGATACAGACACCCAATTTCGCTTGGGACAAGGCAACACAGATACTTATCACCATCAGTATTATTCTGTTGGGTAAGGAAGTGCTCTCGATGATTATCACTTTCTTTCAGCGCTATTTTGGTGAGAAGATGCGTATCTTGGTAAGTCGTGATCTTGCCGTGAAGGTCATCGACCGTATGCTGTCTTTCCGTATGGCTTTTTTCTCTTCAGAGGGGAATGAAACGGGTAAGCTGCAATCGCGAATAGATCGAGGTATCATGAGTCTCAGTAGTACGGTGAATAATTTCTTTATCGAAATTTTGCCTCTTTTCACCAGTGCTATATTGGCCCTGGCATTGATGTTCATGGCCAATGTCTATGTTGGATTAGTAGCACTCTGTATTGTACCCATTTATTTCTATGTAACGTATATTCAAGCCAAACGGATGAAAGGTGGCCGTCGTAATATTTTTGGAAGTCATCAAGCTGTAAGCCAGGGTATTCTGAATATTATTGAAAGTATAACTGTAATAAAATCATTCAACCGTGAAGTCATAGAATCTCAGCGACAGGAAGCTATCCAACAACAGATGACCGACCAGCAACTCAATATCCGTAAGCAGAGTTATATGTTTAATGGACTAAAGAGTTTTTTGGAACAGATTGGTACAGTGCTTATCATTATTTTGACGGCCTACTTGGTGTTGATAGATTATCCAGGAATGACCATCGGTAAGATTATGTACCATGTGATGCTATTCAGTAATGTAAGTGCTCCTATCCGTCAACTTCATCGTATCTACGACGATATGAATGATGCACTGATCTATGCCGAGGGATTCTTTGGTATTCTGCATGCTGACCATGAGGTGGAAGATAGTGGTAAGCATCATCCGCAGTTGGTAAAGGGTGATTTTGTGCTCCAAGGTGTGGATTTTACTTACAGTAATGGCACACAGGCGCTCTTTGGAGTGGATATGCATATTGAACCTGGCAAAATCACAGCATTGGTTGGACTAAGTGGTGCTGGAAAAAGTACTGTGGTCAATCTGCTTGACAAGTTTTATCATCCCGATACAGGGAGTATAAAGTTGGATGGGGTGGATCTGAGTGACTGGGATACACAGTGGCTCCGTGAACATATCGGCTTGGTATTACAGAAGAACCACATTTTCAGCGGTAGCATCGAGGAGAATATCAAATATGGAAATCCACAAGCAACGCATGAAGAAGTTATGGAGGCTGCTAAACAGGCATATATTTACGACCAGATTATGCAACTGCCCGAGGGTTTTGAAACCAGTGCTTTGCAGCTTAGTGGTGGTCAGCAGCAACGTGTGGCCATAGCGCGTATGTTCCTCAAGAATCCGCCCATTATTTTCCTTGATGAACCTACAGCAAGTCTTGATGCCATCGCTACTGAGCAAATCAAGGCGAGTATAGATGCCATTAAGGCAGGGCGCACGGTAATTATCATCTCGCATAACATCGGCCAGATAATCGATGCTGATACCATCTATGTGCTGCAACAAGGTAGGGTTGTGCAGAGTGGTAAGCCTGACGAGGTTTACCGTCAGGGTGGTGCTTATAAGGAGATTCTTGATGCCAGTGCTCGTAGCATGAATGTGGATAAGATCGCCAGTGTGATGGAAGATGCATAATTTTCATTGTAGCAACTATACCAATGTTGCGTTTTTTCATTATATTTGTACCCAAATATCCACTATATGGCATTATTCATGATAATGGGATATATCAAGTATTGATGTGAGTTTATTTATGAAAGAGTATGAAGTTGGATTTAAAGAATAAGACGAGTATAGCCATCATCGCTGTTGCGGCTATCTTGTTGGAAGCCACTTCGTTGATACAATATTGGTATTCACGTGAAGGCATCCGTGAGGAAGTTGTGCATCGCGCGCAAACTGAGCTGAAGGTGAAAAGCCTAACCATTAAGAATGCCACGCTGGAGGTAGAAACAGCTGCAAGAAATATGATATGGGTTGTGGAAGAGAATCTTCAATATCCTGATTCCATGTATTCTGTCATTCGTCGCTTGCTGATCAATAATCCTAATATTTTAGGATGTGGCATAACTTTCAAACCCAATTATTATCAGTCGAAAGGATATTGGTATGAGCCTTATGGAGCTAGACGTGAAAATGGAGTTATTGAAACTACCCAATTAGGAGGGGAAAATCACGACTACACTAAGAGCGAGTTCTATTTGGTGCCGATGCAGACTGGTCAGCCACAATGGTCTGAGCCTTATCTTGATAGTGATGGTGCTCGTGCGATGCTTACTACTTATTCTCTTCCTATACACGGTAGTAACGGGGAGATTGTGGGAATCATGGGACTTGATGTTTCTTTGGATTGGATGAATGAGTACCTCAATTCGCAGCGTATTTATCCCTCCTCATACAATATTGTAGTGTCTCGAAAAGGTCAACTGATGGTGGCTCCTGTCGAAAGTCTGTCAATGCGATACACGGTTCAGGAAATTGCGTCTGTTCTTGAAGATACTACCTACGAAGTAATCAACAATGCGATGATGGCAGGAGAGAGCGGGCAATCGTCTGTCATCGACAATGACGGAGAGAAAAACTATGTATTCTATGGTCCGATTGAAGGAAATACAGGTTGGTCAATGGCTGTTGTAGCGTTGGATAAGGAAATCTATTCCAACCTTCGTCAAATAGCCTTTGTTCTGTTTATCCTGATGTTGATAGGTTTGCTCCTTATCGGGATTATTCTGGATCGTTCTGCAAAGAATTTCCGACGTCTCCAGAAAGTGAATGCTGAGAAAGAGCGCATTGGTAGTGAACTACGTATTGCAAGCGGTATTCAGCGTGGCATGCTTCCAAGAGTATTTCCACCATATCCAGAACGAAATGACATTGATGTGTTTGCTTTCCTGGATTCAGCTAAGGAGGTAGGTGGTGACCTCTTCGATTTCTATATCCGTGAAGAGAAATTGTTCTTCTGTATTGGTGATGTGAGTGGGAAGGGAGTGCCAGCTTCACTCGTGATGGCAGTCACTCGTTCTTTGTTCCGTACCATTTCCGTACATCAGGAGAATGTCGGATTAATAGTGAAAGACATGAACAATGCGATGTCCGAAATGAACGAAGATAATATGTTCGTTACCCTCTTCATTGGCAAGCTTGACCTTGCTACAGGTTTGCTCCAGTATTGCAATGCCGGGCATTGTGCTCCTTTGCTGATAGGTCAAGGCGTAGAAAAGATGGAAACGAATCCTAACATACCTTTGGCGCTAATGAATGGTTGGGATTATGTAGAACAGGAGATCCAACTGAAACCTAAGACAACAGTCTTCCTTTATACAGACGGCCTGATTGAGGCAGAGGATGTTTCCAAGCGGCTGTTTGGTGAAGAACGTATGATAGAAGAAGTTCAGAAAGCCTTGGATAAGGGAAATAACAGTGCAGAACAACTTATCAAGAGCATGGATGCTGCTGTGAAGCTCTTTGTAGGTGGAGCGCAGCAGAGTGATGACCTCACTATGCTGGCAGTTAAGTATCTGAAGTAGGATTTGGCTTAGGAAGTAGCCGATGCTGCAATATAAAACATCTAGTATAGAGAGATAAAACTAGCTATAAGGCGAGACAAACTTTAAACAGCAGTGGTGACTATGTAGTTACCACTGATGATTATATAATCACCAGTGCTGATTACACAGACACCAGTGTTGATTGACTTTTACATTGGTAGTCAGCAGGTTTAATCGTGTGGTTCTTTTATTTTTGGTTTGTTCTTCACTCGATTTACACTATCTTTACTCACTAAAACATGTGAAGAAAGGCTGCGACTCGGAAAATTGCAAGTAAACTTGCATTTTCATTCCTCTTGCACTATCTTTGCACCCAAATTATAAAACTAGCAAGAAATTATGGAATTAGCAACGAAGTACAACCCCGCCGATGTGGAGGGAAAATGGTATCAGTATTGGACTGACCACAAGCTTTTCAGTTCGAAACCCGATGGACGTGAACCTTACACCATCGTTATCCCACCGCCAAACGTCACGGGTGTGCTTCACATGGGCCACATGCTCAACAATACCATACAAGATATCTTGGTGCGTCGCGCTCGTATGGAAGGCAAGAATGCTTGCTGGGTGCCTGGTACTGATCATGCCAGCATCGCCACAGAGGCTAAGGTGGTGAAGAAACTCGCTGCAGAGGGCATCAAGAAGCGCGACCTTACGCGAGAGCAGTTCTTGGAGCATGCATGGGATTGGACACACGAGCATGGTGGTATTATCTTGAAACAGCTTCGCAAACTGGGTGCTTCTTGCGATTGGGACCGCACTGCGTTTACGATGGATGAGAAGCGAAGCCAGAGTGTGATCAAGGTATTCGTGGATCTCTACAATAAGGGCTTGATTTATCGTGGTCTTCGCATGGTGAATTGGGATCCTAAGGCACTCACTGCACTGAGTACTGAGGAAGTGGTATATAAGGAGGAGCAGAGCCATCTGTTCTACTTGAAATATTATGTGGCTCCTGAGTATCAGGATACTATTGATGAGAGCGGTGAAGGCAACGTGATCCATAAGGATGCCCGTGGTTACTATGCTGTGGTAGCTACCACCCGTCCTGAGACTATCATGGGTGATACGGCGATGTGCGTGAATCCTAAGGACCCTAAGACACAGTGGTTGAAGGGCAAGAAGGTTATCGTGCCATTGGTGAACCGCGTGATTCCTGTTATCGAAGACCGCTATGTGGACATCGAGTTTGGTACGGGTTGCTTGAAGGTAACTCCTGCTCACGATACCAATGACTATATGCTAGGTAAGACGCATAATCTTGAAACTATCGACATCTTCAATGCTGATGGTACCATCTCTGAACAGAGTCCGCTCTATATGGGCATGGATCGCTTCGACTGTCGTAAGCAGATTGCCAAGGACTTGCAGGATGCAGGCTTGATGGAGAAGGTGGAAGACTATACCAACAAGGTGGGCTATAGTGAGCGCAATCCTGATACTGCCATCGAACCACGTCTTTCTCTGCAGTGGTTCCTCAAAATGAAGCATTTTGCAGACATTGCCCTGCCTCCAGTGGTGAATGGTGAGATGCACTTCTATCCACAGAAGTACGTCAATACGTATAAGAACTGGTTGGAGAATATTCAAGATTGGTGTATCAGTCGTCAGTTGTGGTGGGGACATCGCATCCCTGCTTACTACTACGATACAGAAGACCATTTCGTGGTGGCTGAGACGGCAGAGGAGGCATTGGTATTGGCACGTAAGGCAAGTGGCAATGCGAATCTGCAACTGAACGATCTCCGTCAGGATGAGGATGCGCTGGATACATGGTTCTCTTCATGGCTTTGGCCTATCTCTCTATTCGATGGTATCAACAACCCTGGCAACGAGGAGATCAAATATTACTATCCAACCAGTGATTTGGTGACTGCTCCAGATATCATCTTCTTCTGGGTGGCACGTATGATCATGTCTGGTGAGGAATATATGGGTAAGTACCCATTCAAGAATGTCTATTTCACTGGTATCGTGCGTGATAAACTTGGTCGCAAGATGTCCAAGAGCCTTGGTAATAGCCCCGATCCATTGGAGTTGATCGACAAGTATGGTGCCGATGGTGTGCGCATGGGTATGATGCTCTCTGCACCAGCAGGTAATGATATCCTCTTCGACGATGCTCTCTGCGAGCAGGGACGTAACTTCTGTAACAAGATTTGGAATGCCTTCCGTCTGCTGAAGGGTTGGGAAGTGAGTGAAGATGTTGAAGTACCAGAAGCTTCGAAGTTGGCAATGGAGTGGTTCGAAAGCAAGCAGAATGCTGTGGCTCTGGAGATGGCCGACCTCTTCTCTAAGTATCGTATCAGTGAGGCCTTGATGGCAGTATATAAGTTGTTCTGGGATGAATTCTCAGCATGGTACTTGGAGATGATAAAGCCTGCATACCTGAAGCCAATCAGCAAGGTGGTGATGGATAAGACCATCGAATTCTTCGACAATCTGCTGCATCTGCTGCATCCGTTCATGCCATTCATCACGGAGGAACTCTGGCAGCACATCGTTGATCGTAAGGATGGTGAAAGCCTCATGGTAAGTCCGATGGCGAAGGTGGGTGCAGTGAACGAGGCATTGCTCGACCGCTTCGAGGAGATGAAGGAAGTCATCAGTAATGTGCGTGCTGTGCGTGTGCAGAAGAACATCGCTCAGAAGGAGACTTTGGAACTGCAGGTGGTAGGAGCTAATCCTGTGGCCGATTTCAATGCGATCTTGTATAAGATGTGTAACCTGAGCGACATCGTTGTGGTGGATGCCAAGGCTGAAGGCGCAGCTACCTTTATGGTACGCACTGCTGAGTATGCTGTGCCTATGAAGAACCTCATTGATGTGGAGGCTGAGATTGCTCGTATGGAGAAAGAACTCAAGGCGAAGGAAGGTTTCTTGAAGGGAGTGCTTGCTAAGCTCAGCAACGAGCGCTTCGTAGCTAATGCTCCTGAAGCTGTAGTAGCCTTGGAACGCAAAAAACAAGCTGATGCCGAGAGCATCATCAAGTCGCTTCGTGAGAGTATTGAGGCTCTGAAGAAATAATAAGGTTATTCGAAAACCTTTAATGAGAAAAAGTACAGGTGGTAATTCTTTCCATACCTGTACTTTTTTTAATATTATTCCCTATTTTTATTTGTGGATTTGTATTGAATACTATAAATTTGTTGCATCTAATACATACCATAATGAAAAATACATTATTTATCATTGCTGCATTGATGATCATGACATCATGCAACGCTCCTCAGAGCAAAGTTACAGAAGACCAACCAAGTGCTAATCAACCAGCTGCACAAGTGTCCACTCCTGCCGATTTTCAGCCATTACAGATACCGCTGAAGAAAGACAAGTTCATTCAAATAAACATTGTGGTGGGCGATATCTACAAGGCAGCAAAGGCATGGGCGGCTCTCTTGGATATCCCTGTGCCCGAGGTGACAACCAATCGCCTTAGAAGCAGCAAAGAGTTTCCTTATACCTACCGAGGTGAAGACAGTGAGTGCGACCTGTTGGTTTGCAACATTGACATGGGAGGATGGGTATTAGAACTCCACCAGGCTGATGCAAAAGCCAGTTCCTTCCGTGAATTCTATGAAAAGCATGGAAATGGTGTGCACCATCTGGGTTTCGAGGTAGGAGAAGACCGTGATGAGGTCATCCGTGAACTATCTGATATGGGCTTTAATACCCAGCGTACTTTCGGTGCATATACGGGAAGCAGTTGGACCATCGTTGATAGTGAGGATATTCTTGGGGTGAATTTGAATATCAAACCTAAGCGTTGATATATAGCTAAAATCCATTTCTGTTTTAAAAGTTTTTTTGTATATTCGCATCATTAAAGCGATTGTATATGAAAAAGCTCCATATTGGTCTTTTACCACGTATTCTTATTGCCATCGTGTTGGGTATCCTTATTGGTCAGGTGCTCCCATTGTGGCTTGTGCGTGTATTTGAGACTTTTAATGGTATTTTTAGCCAGTTCCTAGGATTCTGCATTCCTCTTATCATTGTGGGACTGGTCACAATTGCCATTGCCGATATAGGACGAGGGGCAGGACGTATGCTGCTCGTTACCGTGTTGATGGCATATGGCTGTACGCTGGTAGCTGGATTGGTGTCATTTACCACTGGTCAGACATTCTTTCCTTCACTTATCACTCAGGGGGTTCCCTTGGAAGAGATTTCCGAAGCTAAGGGCATTGAGCCGTATTTCACGGTGAATATTCCGCCACTGATGGACGTAATGACGGCGCTTGTCATGGCTTTTGTCTTAGGACTTGGTGCTGCCACCTTGGAAACTACCTATCTTAAAGATGTAGCACGTGATTTCCAGCAGATCATTATTAAAACTATCAGCAGCGTCATACTGCCATTGTTGCCGCTCTATATCTTCGGTATCTTCCTTAATATGACAAAGTCGGGACAAGTGTTTGGTATACTTATGGTGTTTATCAGCATCATTGGTATTATCTTTGCACTGCATATCTTGTGGCTTATTGGACTTTATTGTGTGGCAGGCAGTGTCGTGAAACGCCATCCGCTTAAGTTACTCTGGACGATGCTGCCCGCTTATTTTACGGCATTAGGTACCCAGTCGAGTGCAGCGACCATCCCTGTTACCTTAGAACAAACACGCCGCAATGGCGTGAGCGAAGAGGTGTCGGGTTTCGTAATTCCTCTTTGTGCCACCATCCACCTTTCTGGTAGTATGCTCAAGATTGTAGCATGTGCTTTAGCTCTGATGCTGATGCAGGGTATGCCCTACACTTTTTGGCAATTCTTTGGTTTCATCTGTATGCTTGGCATCACCATGGTAGCGGCACCAGGTGTTCCTGGAGGAGCAATCATGGCAGCATTGGGCATCCTTCAATCCATGCTGGGTTTCGATGAAGCAGCACAGGCATTGATGATAGGTCTTTACATAGCTATGGATAGTTTTGGTACGGCTTGTAACGTAACTGGTGACGGTGCTATAGCATTGGTGATAGACAAACTTACTAAATTGAAAAGTTGAACATTGATTATTATATGGCTACAAAAAAAACAACAACTAAGAAGACTACTAAAAATGGAGTGACTGTGACCACCACAACCACTACTACGGGCACCACTCGTAAACGTAAGAAGACGGGCACTGAGATTTTACCAGGTGTCACTGTATCCTTCAGTTGGAAGAAATTGCTAGGTATCACTAAGCTGAAACGTTGGTTCACTAAACAGACAGGCATCCCTACTACCGAGGCTGGCATACAGCGTAAGATAGGGAAGTGGATTACCGACCTACTGACGGGAAAGAATAAAAATGGCGCCAAGAAGAAAGATAGTCTGGCTGATTCTTCCGTCCAAAAAGAATTGTAGTAGGTTTAGCACATTAATTAATAAGTAGATTTATGAGAGCACTCATGATAACCTTAATGATGCTGTGGCAGATGCTGCCTAATGGTCGTCAGGAACCAACATATTCTTCACCCGATCCTTCTATTTGGATGAAGGCTGGTTATACCATGGGAGGCACCGTTTGGGGACTGATAGTAATGGTGTTGATCTATTTACTTCTCTCGTTGCCTTTTCGCCTCATCATTTACTTCAGCAATAATTACAAATTGGCCATACGCAGCCGTAAGATAGCCCAATGGATTCTGATGCTGGCTACTATTTGGGGTGCTTTTTATTTGGTGAACTTCTTCTCCTATATGATTAATTCTGAGAGTTTCCTGAGTGGAGAACTCGACCTTTATCGCCAGCGTTTCTTGCCTCTGAGTTTTATGCTCATGTTTATCCTGCCACTTTATTACCTCTTATCGATGGGATTGGGTAAACAGGATTTCTTCCGAAGCAATCATATACCATACTTGCATTATTTCATTCTCTATCTGCGTAGTTTTAAGGAAGACAGTCGGCACAGATCATCAGAGCGCAAGCTGATGCATACCCTTCTGAAAATCTACCAACCTTATGCCATCGGACAACCCAACGAGTTCATGCCTCCTCGCGGCGCCAAACGCATTTATGCGGGGGAAGACTGGCAAGAGGCTGTGCTTAAGATGCAGCGCGAAGCACCTCTTATTTTACAGCGTATCAATATTAGTGAGGGCTACTTATGGGAATTTGAACAGTGCGTGGAGCATGGCTATTTGTCAAAGGTGATTTTTTGGGTCACCGATTTCAAGCAGTACCAATCTTTTCGTAAGTATGTCAAGGAGGAGTATGACATTGATTTTCCAGAACTTCATCAACAGGAATCCGAGGAGCAAGTGTTTTACTTGCGTGAAGACGGATCCTTCCGCATCCATTTACTGAATAATAAGCAGGCCTATGATCAACTGATAGACTTGCATCGTGAGGACCATCCTCATCACCTCAGCGAAAATCTTTCTTACTTCTGGAAACGCGACAGTAACCTGATACGTGAGGCTCTTGATCCTCGTTACGATCCACAACTCATGCCTGGCATCAACCGTATGTCGTGGGTGGGATTGCTATTCCCAAAGTACTATCTCATTTGTCATCGTATCCGCTGGCGCATACCACTTTATCTTCTCTTTGCTGGTATTCAGGGCCTAGAAATCGTTTTTCCAACCTCTTTGTATCAACTTGTACTGCTACGCTTTGCCACCAACATCCTGTTGGCTTATGTGTTCTGCCGCAATGGTCGCCGTTTGGTGTGGCTCTCAGAGCGGTGGGAGAGCAAGGAGTATTTTGAGAAGATCTATCGCCGTAACACTTGGTTGGTTGTCATCTTTGGCATCCTTTTCAATGTGTTGTGGCTATGGGGAGGTGCAAGTGGCATTTTCGTTCGGATGAGGTGAGTTTAATTATGAATTGCTAATTTTCAATTTGAACAATGTATACCCCTTGGACACTCTTCGTTGATGTTGGTTTCATAGCCTGTTTACTGCTCCTTGGTAAACTGATACGCGTGAAGCTGCGTTTCGCACAACGATACTTTATACCCCCAAGCCTCATTGCCGGTTTCTTGGGTTTGGCATTTGGTCCTGGAGGCATGGGATGGATACCCATGAGCGACCAGTTGGGTACCTATGCAGGCATTCTAATTGCACTGATCTTTGCCTGTTTGCCATTTTCGTCATCACATAAAGGGGAGAAACAGGGAGAGAATATCGGGCGCATGTGGGCCTATTCGCAGACGGGTATGTTGTGGCAATGGGCTTTTGGTGGCTTGTTGGGTTACTTCATTCTTAGTCGTTTTTGGCCCCTTGAAGGTTACTTCGGATTATGTATGCCTGCAGGTTATTGTGGTGGTCACGGCACAGCTGCAGCTATAGGACAGTCGTTCCTCAAGATGGGAGGTGATGATATGCTCACGCTTGCCATGACGGCTGCTACTGTGGGTATCCTAGCATCGGTTTTTATAGGCCTGGCATTGGTAAAGTGGGGCACAAGACATGGACATACCAGCTTCATTACTGACTTTGCAGAATTGCCCGATGAGTTACGTACAGGTCTTATTCCTATGGATAAGCGTGAAAGCATGGGTGAAGCTACTAGTTCTTCCATTTCTATCGACAGCTTGGCATTTCACGTCTGCATTATCTGCATGGTGGCACTTGGAGGCTACGGCATCAGTCAGTTGGTTTCATACTGGTTGCCACAGTTGGAGATGCCTGTGTTCAGTTGTGCTTTTGTGGTGGGTATTCTCTTGAAATTGTGCTTCGATCGTGCCAAGGTCACCTTCTACGTTTCACCCAAGGCCATGGGGCATCTTAGCGGTACCTTCACCGATTTTCTGGTAGCCTTTGGCATTAGCAGTATCAAACTCAGTGTGGTGATGCAATACTTAGTTCCGCTACTTATCCTGTTGATCTGTGGTTTGTTTGTCACCTTACTCTACGTCCTTTTTATTGGCAAAAAACTGATGAAAGATTATTGGTTTGAGAAAGCGCTTTTCACTTGGGGATGGTTCACAGGTACCATGGCCATGGGTATAGCCCTGTTACGTATAGCAGATCCCGATATGCGTAGTCGCTGTCTAGAAAATTATGCGTTGGCGTATCTGTTCATCGCACCTGTGGAAATTTGTCTGGTTACTTTTGCACCAGTGGCTTTCGCTAATGGCTATGGCCTGTTATTCCTTGGTTTGGCTGCTCTGGCTGGATGTGGTATTATGGGCTATGCATGGAGAAGATATATGAAACATGATAATAAATGCTAAAACTATGAGAATGAGGAATTGGTTTCTGGCAATGGCAGCAGTGGCCATTGGCGGATGTACTTCAGAAACTGCAACGGAAACGTATGTTAGAACAGAGGCTCTGGCCGATGCTGCATGGAATGCCTCTCAATGGATTTCTGTAGTCGATGCTCCTGTAGTCACAGGTCGTATTAATGATAGCGACAATGGGCGTTCTGCAGATGGAGCGAGTTGGTTCGTTAGTGATGTGAAGAATGACCAGCGTGTGGTGAAAGCTACATGGATGACTACAGGTCTAGGCGTCTATCAGTTGTATGTCAATGGACAACTTATAGGGGATGAAGTTCTAAAGCCTGGCTTCACTCATTATGAGAAGACCAAGCGCTCTTTTACTTATGAGATTACAGGTGCTTACAAGACGAAGAAAGGGGCAGAGAATCAATTAGCCGTACAAGTTACTCCTGGATGGTGGGCAGATCGCATCGTAACCCCTGGTGGCCATGATGGCATGGTGGGCAAAAAAGTGGCATTTCGTGGTGTGCTGGAATTGACTTATGCCGATGGCAGTAAACAACTCATAGGTACCGACCTCGATCACTGGAAAGCTGGCATTGCTGGTCCGGTAAAACATGCTGCCATCTTTGATGGTGAAGAATACGATGCTCGTGAGCCACAGGGATTCCTTACGCCTGAGAAACTTACTACTCCTGAGATCAATCATGAGTTTAATGGTGAGATTCTCCCCTCCGAGGGCGCTGAGATTTATCTGCGACCTGACTTGGCATTGGCTCCTGTAGATGCTTATGTTTATAAAGATGTGGAGAATACTAGTGACGAAGCATATGGTAAGGTAGTGAAAGCACGCACCTACAACCGGGCAGAAGAGATGGTGATTCGTCCTGGCGAGACCTTGGTGGTGGATTTTGGGCAGAATGCAGCTGCCGTGCCTTCATTCATCTTCAATGCACCTGCAGGCACTGTGCTTACTTGTTTGCCGGGTGAATTGCTTAACGATGGCAATGGCGCTAAGGATCGTGGTATGGATGGTCCCGAGGGTAGTGTTCACCGCGACAATCTGCGTATCCCGAAGATAGGTATGATACTGAAATATACTTTTGCTGGTACCGAGGGCTTTGAAACTTACATTCCGCAGTGCACCTTCTTCGGCTACCGTTATGCCTCTATTACTGCTACCGATGAGGTGCATATCCGTTCGCTTGTGTCAGTACCTGTTACCTCTATCGCCGAGAATCTCGAGATAGGTACCTTGGCAACAGGGAACGACCTTATCAACAAGTTGATCTCCAACACCCAGTGGGGACAACGAAGCAATTACCTCTCTGTGCCTACTGACTGTCCGCAGCGTAATGAGCGACTGGGATGGACAGCTGATACGCAGGTATTCACAGAGACTGGTTCCTTCTTTGCCAATACGGATCAGTTCTTCCACAAATGGATGCGCGACATGCGTGATACTCAGAGCCCTCGTGGTGGTTTCCCTGGTGTGGCACCACTGGCACAATATGGTGGCGATATGCTGCGCTTGGGATGGGCCGATGCAGGCATCATTGTACCATGGACCATTTGGAAGCAGTTTGGCGACAACCAGATGGTGAAAGAGAACTGGGAGGCTATGGAGAAATACATGAACCTTATCAATGAAACGAAGTATGACCATAATGCGTTGGTTTCTGATAATGGTAACTACCAGTGGGCCGATTGGTTGAGCTACGAGCCGTTGGAGAGTTGTGGAGGTGGAGCCTTCATGGATACCCCAAAGGGTCGTCAGCCCAAGCCAGAGGCCATTGTATATTGGAACTACCTGAGTGCTTCTTACTGGGCCATTGATGCTGCCATGATGGCGGATATGGCACAAGCCACTGGACGTGATGCCAACCGCTATCGCCAGATGGTGGAAGAGGCTAAGGCTTACCTGCGTCAGCAGTTCTTCCGTCCCGATGGTACTTTTAAGACCACTATTTTGAATACCATGCAGACTCCTGCTCTTTTCGCACTGAAAAACCAACTCTTCGAGGGTGCTGCGAAGACGCGCATGGTAGAGCGCCTTCGTCAGAACTTTGCTGAGCATGACAATTGCCTGCAAACGGGTTTTCTGGGTACTAGCATCTTGATGCAGACCTTGACAGACAATGGCATGCAGGACATTGCCTATGAGCTGCTCTTCCAGCGTCGTAACCCTAGCTGGCTCTATTCTGTAGATCAAGGGGCCACCACCATTTGGGAGCGTTGGAACAGCTACATGGTTGATAAGGGCATGGGTCCACAAGGCATGAATAGTTTCAACCACTATGCCTATGGATGTGTTTGCGCTTGGTTGTGGACTACCGCTGCTGGAATCGCTTCCGACCCTGCTGAACCAGGTTTTAAGCATATTATCATGAAGCCTGTGCCCGACAAGCGTTTAGGACACCTCACAGCTGAGTACCAATCGGCTGCTGGCTTAATACGCAGTGCATGGCGTTACGAAGGTGACACATGGACGTGGGAGTTTTCCATTCCCGAGGGTGCCACCGCTACTGTAACCCTCCCAGGTGAGACAGAATCTAAGGAGTACTCCGCTGGCACCTATACAGTGACGAAGTGAAAACATAACAATAATATAAATACCATGAACAAGCAAATCCACCTTAGAGAAGAGGCTACTCGCTGCTTACTATGTTTTGATGCTCCTTGCAGTCAAGTCTGCCCGAATGGTGATCCTGCTCGGACCATACGTGCCATCAGGTTTGACAATCAGCAGCATGCAGGTAGATGGGTGGCTCAGTGCACAGACTCTGAACTACAAGCCGCTGAGGAAGCCTGTATACACTACGACCGTCCCATACGCATTAGGGAACTGGTACATGCGTTGGCTGATACTCCTGTGTCAGAGTCAAGTTTGCCAAGTCTGGCCATCGATTTTTGTGGCATCCATTGTGAAAACCCATTCTTCTTGGCCTCTTCGGCTGTGAGCACTAGCTATGAGATGGTGGCACGCGCCTTCGAAGCAGGGTGGGGAGGAGTCTATTATAAGACCATATGCACGCAAGACATTAAAGAGGTGTCACCTCGATTTGATGCCATGCAATCCGATGGAATGGGTGATTTCTACGGATTCCGTAATATGGAGCAACTCAGTGAGAATCCTATGCGCATCGACTTTGACATCTTGAAGCGACTGAAGAAGAATTATCCCACTAAGGTGGTGATCGCCTCTATCATGGGGCAGACAGAAAAGCAGTGGATAGCCTTGGCACGCATGGCAGAACGCGCAGGGGTGGATGCCATTGAACTCAATTTCTCCTGTCCACAGATGCGACTGGCGGGTATGGGCTCCGATGTGGGACAGAATCCTGAATTGGTTACCTTCTTCACGGCGTATGTGAAACGTAATGTCTCCATCCCCGTTATCCCTAAGATGACTCCAAACATCACCCATATTTCAGAGCCAGCTATGGGTGCTTACTTTGCTGGTGCCGATGCCATCTCCGCTATCAACACCATCAAAAGTGTGACCATGAACAGTCGTGCTGCCGTGTCCGATAAGAAGGCCGTCTCTGGCTATTCTGGTCGTGCCGTGAAGCCTATCGCGCAGCGTTTCATTCTGGAGATGGCGCAGAACCCTGTGCTTAAGAGTGTACAGCTGAGTGGCATAGGAGGCATTGAGACCTGGCGTGATGCTTTGGAATTCATTCAGTTGGGTTGTCGTAACGTACAGGTATGTACTGCTGTGATGCAATATGGCTACCGCATCATCGACGATTTACGATTGGGCATGCAGACCTACATGCAACAGCGGGGGGTGGAGAAGCTTGAGCAGTTGGTGGGTGAGGAGATTCCTAACTTCGTGGCACCAAGCAACCTCGACCGTCAAACCATGGTCTATCCGCGCATAGATCGTGAACGCTGCATCGGCTGTGGGCGCTGCTATACCTCTTGTCAGGATGGTGGCCATCAGGCCATCACCTTCGATGCAGCCACCCGCCGTCCTCAGATAGTGGGCACCCGTTGTGTAGGTTGCCATCTCTGCCGTTTGGTTTGTCCAACAGGAGCTATTGGGGCAGCTAAGCGTATTGAAAAGAAGAAGGTGTAGGGTTTTTGCCTAAGTTTTTGTAACTTTGCAGCCTCAAACTTTTTAAGATGGAAATTAAGATGAAAATGGAAACACCTGTACTTTTGCTGACAGGTTATCTGGGCAGTGGAAAGACCACGTTGCTCAACAGAATTCTGACTAATGAACGCGGCATTAAGTTTGCCGTCATAGTGAACGATATAGGTGAGGTAAACATCGACGCCACCCTTATAGAGAAAGATGGGGTAGTGGGGCAGAAGGACGACAGCCTTGTGGCTTTGCAAAACGGTTGTATCTGCTGCACACTGAAAATGGATCTTGTGGAGCAGTTGCATGACATACTGCGTATGCAGCGCTTCGACTACATCGTGATTGAGGCAAGCGGTATCTGCGAACCTGCTCCCATCGCACAAACTATCTGCTCTATTCCCGATCTTATGCCACAATATGCTGCTGATGGCCTTCCACGACTCGACTGCATTGTCACCGTGGTGGATGCCCTGCGCATGAAGGATGAGTTCGCTGGTGGATTAGATCTTCTCAAACAGAATATCGAAGAAGAGGACATCGAGAATCTGGTAATTCAGCAGATAGAGTTCTGCAACATTGTGCTGCTCAACAAGGCGCGTGAAGTAAGTCCTGAAGAGTTGGAGCGCTTGACACAAATCGTCCGTGCTTTGCAGCCAAAGGCAGAGATTATCCCTTGTAACTATGGTGACGTAGAGCTTGA
>JAEEGJ010011262.1_pt1 | contig 22790 bp, 13 predicted proteins | sample 8958761 | NCBI WGS metagenome assembly JAEEGJ01 (sample SAMN16246546, study PRJNA631951) | gut metagenome | biome: gut microbiome; feature: rumen; material: RS-attached | host: Bos | place: Iran: Karaj | collected 2018-10 | reverse complement strand
GGTAACGCAAATGGCACGGGCGTAAACGAAGTTATAGACAACATTTTTACGAACTGCTCTGGCAATACGAAGGGAACTGGAACGTCTTTTACGCCTCCGTATGAATACACGAGCTTTATGCTCAAGGCGAGTGAAGTTGAAGCTGCCGTGAAGGCGAATGCGGGCGCTACGCTCAAGAGTCCGACGGAATGTGATGCTAATTATGTGGAACCGGAACCGCCGACACCTGATAAACAGTACCAGGCCGAAACGGGTACGATTACAGGTGGCGTTTCTGAAAGCAGCAATGGCGGTTACCACGGCGATGGCTATGTGAATTTCGATAAGGGCGGCAATGTCGTCGTGAACGTGAAAGTCGATACGGCTGGGCAATATCGCTTTGATATCGATTTTGCAAATGGCTCCAGTGAAGCACGCTCTCTTGCGATTTCTGCTGGTTTAGATACGGCAACGACATCTTTCAAGACAACTGGTGGCTGGACTGTCTGGGAAACGGCTGAAGTCTTGGTGAATCTTGCTACCGGCGAAAATGCAGTGAAGTTTGCAACCGTTGGCGGTAATGACGGCCCGAACATCGACCAGTTCGATGTAACGCTCGTGAAGGCCGCTGAAAAAGATACGACGGAAGAAAAGCCTATATCGATTCGTTCGAGGGCGATTGCAATGGTTACGCCGAGCGTTTACCGCGTCAGTATTTTCGATACGAAGGGCGCTTTAGTGCGCCGCATGAATGTGGAATCTGCGAAAGTCGGCGATGTCGCATGGATGACCCGTGGCCTGCCTGCTGGCTTGTATGTGATGCAGCTGAAGAGCGCAAATACGGAACGCCGCAAGTTTATTACTGTGAAGTAATACTTTTAAAGATTATTTAAAAACTCGACAAGGTCTCGATTCAGTTCGCTGTTGAGCGAATCTGCTTCTTGGACAGTGTGGTGTTCGTTGCCTTCGAAATCGTGGGCGCGTTCACCGCAGATGTCGATGCCAAGAATTTTGCGACCTGAGGCAAGTGTCGTGATGCAATTTTTGAGGGCGTCAAGTGTAAGTGAACCTTGGTCCCAGTTGGTTGCGGCGTATGTTGGCAAGAGTGCGTCTTTGTCGATGGAAATATAAAGAGAATGTTGAGACGAAAGACGAGAGACGAAAGACGAAAGAGAGCTTTGAAACGGGAGTGTGCTGAGTTCGCTTTCTTTGATGAACGTAACCTTCTCTAAAATGCTTGATTCCCCAGATTGCGAAAGCTCTTCGCGGACGGTTTCAATGAGTTCGTCTTTGACACCGATGATGATGACGCTTTGAATAAACTTGTTGTTATCGAGGACTTCTTTGACCCAACCGCCACAACTTAAGATTCCGCCAAATCGGGGCGGTTGCATGTCGGGATGATGGTCGAATACGATGAGCGTGAATGGTTCCTGGACTCTATCGGTCCAGAGCTTGCTCATGTAATGGTAATTGCCGTTGTCAAAGAAGTGAATACTTGGTTGCGGCGCAATGTCGTTTGTGGATTTGTCGCGATTCACGATATTGCGGTCGCTTTCACTCTTGCTGTTGCTTTCTGCGTTATCAATCAATTCGTTGATTTCCTTGATGGCGTCATCGTCACAGTAGCAGTCGGTTCCTACGATTTTCGTGCAGTTGAGCCAGCGAACGTCCTTGCTTGTTTCTGCGGTGGCGCGCAGTTCTTGCATAAAGGCTTGCTCGGCGTAAACGCCCGTGAAATCTTGAACTGTAATCATCATTGTCAAAAAATAGTTAAAAATCTGCTGCCTTGGGCAAAAAAGGCGATGCCTGCTCAGTGACAGACATGACAGAGTTTGGGTAAAATAGCGTGTTTTGAATTTTTCTTGTTGTTGATTTTCCTCGATTTTTTGATTATTTTAGTGAGGTCAAGGAGCTTTTATGCAAGAAGAATTGAAGAATATTACGGACGATGATAAGCGCTTTATGCAGATGGCTATTCAGTTATCGGTCGACAATGTCGATAATGGCGGAGGTCCCTTTGGCGCTGTGATTGTCAAGGATGGTGAAGTCGTGGCAACGGGTGCAAATCGCGTTGTGCCGAATAACGACCCGACGGCTCATGCTGAGGTGACTGCAATTCGCAATGCTTGCGCAAAACTCGGGACGTTCATGCTGGACGGCTGTACCGTTTACACGAGCTGCGAACCTTGCCCGATGTGCCTGAGCGCTCTGTACTGGGCTCGTGTCAAGCGCATTTGCTACGCCAATACAAAAGCCGATGCCGCCGCAATTGAATTCGATGATTCCTTTATTTATGACCAGCTTGACTTACCGTATGAAAAACGTGCTATCAAGTGCGATCATTTTATGCGAACTGAAGCGCTCGTTGCTTTCAAAAAGTGGGCGACAAAGACGGACAAAACCCGTTATTAATTTGAATTCGCTTATTTAAACCGTTTGCAAAAACTGCAGGTTTGACAAAAAGGGTGGCGTAGTTCATGCTGCGCGAACCCTTCTTTTATATTTAGCGCGAGCGGGCTTTCTAAAATTTTAGCAAGGCTTTGTTCACCGATGTGGCCGAGCGTAATTTGTCCGCTGTAGTCAAGGCAACAGGCGACAACGCGGCCGTCGTGTAGGATCGCTACGTGTGTGTCTAGCGCACGGCAAGTGCCTGCGATGATTTCCTTGTCTATCCTCTCGTCTTTGACGCCTTCGGCGTCAGACAGTAAGGCTCGGTCATGCCAACAAGTAAACTTGTTGTCGCGACTCTCGCCTCTTTCGTCTATACTAGGCCATTCAAATCTTGTGTCTTCGTGCAAATAAAGTCGCCCTGTGATGTTGAAACTCTTGTGTCGGCTGCAAAAATGTCCGGGTGTAACCTCAACGCCGAATGTTTCGTGGATGCGCTTAAGCATGTAGCTGTTCCACGAGGAGGCATCTTCGGCGCCGACGTTCCACAATCGTAAATTGATGTAGAGATCGGGGCGCTCGACAATTGCGAGACTGCAAAAATCAAGAACATTTTGCAAATATCGTTCAGCGGTTTCGCGGGGGAGTTCCGCGTAGGCATGCGTCGAAAAGTTGACTTGGCGAACGGCGGGCGAGGCTAGAATTTGTCGGCCAGAGCGTTCAATCGTTGTGCCGTTTGTCGTGAGCGTGAGCTTTAATGGTGTTTGTTCTAGCTTTTTGAGGTAATGCGCAAAGCCGGGGTGGAGCGTGGGTTCACCGAGAACATGAAAGTAGACGTTTGTCGCACCGATTTCTTGCGCGCCAGCGATGCAATCTTCGTACAGCTTGGAATCCATGAATGTGCGGCTCGCGGGTTCCTTGCCACAGGGGCAAAAGCTGCAATGCAAATTGCAAACGTTCGTGATTTCGATGTAGACGCTGTTCACGAGAGCTCCTTCATCGCCGTAATTGCTTCTTGGTATTCGCTGAGCTTGCCTGCTTTCTTGATTTTCTTGAAAATCTTTTTGGGAATGCTTGGCTCAAGGTATTCCCAGAAACTTTGTACGTGCGAGAGAATTTGGCTGTCGCCTTGGTACGTTTTGCAGGCGTGGTCAAATATGACTTGGTGCATTTGGAAAAGTTTGCCGAGTAAATTTTGATGAGTGTCGCTGTTTAGGGGGGCGGCGCAGTTTATATCGCGCATTCCTTTGTATTCCGCTGCTAAACTTGGTTTCGCGAGAAGTCCGCGGCCAATCATCACGCCTGCGAGCTTAGGGTAGCGTCGTTCCATTTCACAGATTTGAGAAACGCTTGTGATGTCGCCGTTATAAACGAGCGGATTGCGGCATTCCTCATAAAACTTTTCAAATGATTTGAAATCGATTGCGCCTTTGTACTGCTGTTTGCCGAGTCTTGGGTGAAGTGTGATTTGCGAGAGCGGCGCTTCGTTTAGAATCGGGAGCAGTGCGAATGCTTCCTCAGGGGTGTCTTGCCCAAGGCGCATCTTGACGGAAAATTTTACCGGTGTGGCTTTGATTTCGTCCATGATTTCTTGGATGGCTTGTTTATCGCTTAAAAGCCCGGCGCCGCGATGACGGTTGACTTGCATCGGGAATGGGCATCCCATGTTGAAGTCGATTTCCGTGTAGCCTTTGGCGATTAGCGCGTTTGCGAGGATTTTAAATTCTTCGACGCTGCTTGCGATAATCTGCGGAATCTCGCGCGCATTCCCCTCGCGTGCATTTCTTTCGCGCGCATTCCCATCAAACGAATTTAAATCTCGCAAATCTTTTTCACGCGGTTTTCCGTTTTCAATTCGCAAGAAAGGTGCGTAATAAGCATCAACACCGCCAAAGATTTCAGCGTGGGCTTTTCGATAAATGCCCGTCGTGTAACCTTGTAGCGGTGCAAATAGAATTCTCAAATTTATTTCCCGAGCGCTTTTTTCAAAGCTCTGATGGCGTTTCCGCGATGGCTGATGACCTTCTTTTCTTCAAGTTCCATCTGCGCAAACGTTCTCGTTTCGCCATCCGGTACAAAAAGCGGATCGTAGCCAAAGCCCTTGTCGCCGACAGGTGCGTGGTTGATTTCGCCGCGGCATTCGCCTTCGAAAATAATCGGCTTGCTGATGACAAATTCACCTTGTTCGTTCTTGGTCACGGTCTGGTACGAAAGAGCGCAGAAGTAACGTGCCTTGCGGTCTTCGATGCCTTCGAGCTTTTGCATCAGTTTGACATTGTTGGCTTCGTCATCGCCGTGCTTACCGCAGTAGCGGGCGCTGTAAATGCCAGGTTCGCCGTTCAAGGCGAAAACTTCAAGACCAGAGTCATCGGCGAGAACGGTCGCTTCGAAGTTGCGCTTGGCGAGCCATTGAGCGGTTGTATTCGACTTGATGATGGCGTTTTCGGCAAAGGAATTTCCATCTTCAACGATGTCTTCGTCAAAACCTATGTCTTTCAAAGTTTTGAATTCGTAATGGTCTGTACCCAGGATGTGGGCGAAGTCTCTAATTTTTCCGGCACTACCGGTCGCGATAACAAATAATCTTTTCATTTCTTTCGTCTATTTAATAATGTTCCGGTTTCATGACGATCAAGATGGCGTCAACGACAACGCCTACGCCAAAGAGACCTGCGGTGCAAAGCCACAGAATGCCTGTCCAGATTTTACCTTCGTAAAAACGGTGCAGACCCAGGTATCCGAGAAGAATGCAGAGGGCGAGAGCAATCCACTTGTTGTGTTCACCAGTAGAGGGCATAAAGACTCCTTTTTTAACGATATATAATTTAGAAAATTCATAGCCCTACACCCGTACTTATATTTTTATTATAATTCCTTACGTGAAAATGAAAAAATTATCTCTTTCCTTATTGGGTCTCGCAGGGCTTTCTGCGGGCATGTTCCTTGCGGCATCCTGTGCTGCTCCCTCTGTTAATCCTTCCGTGCAGGCTAATGAAGCTGCTCCGGTGATTCACGTCCCGGTTTATGTGGCTCCTGTGACCGTCTTTGAAATGCGCGTGCTCGACAGGGATAAGCAAGTTCGCGTCGTCGAAAAACCGACGCTTGCCGCTCTTGATTTTGCGGCGTACTTTGCAAACCCGATCCGCATGGCGGGCATGGATGAAAAGCCTGAAAATTACACGGGCAAGATGGCTAATGCAAAGCTTGAGGAATTCCCGTTCCCGATGCTTGACTCAATTTCGGATTATGAGCCTGCTGCAGTTGCCGGTGTAGCCCCGATTGCGTGGGAACCGTTTGCGAAGATTCTTTACGCACAGACTGGCGATGATGCCCTTGCAAAAGCTTTGAATGAAGTTGAGGCGGTCAAGTGGAACGAACCTGAAGTGTTCCGCGCATTCCAGACGGTGAGCCGTTTGTGGGGCGTGCCTGGAACGGGCGAAAATCAGGGAAAGATTGAATGGTGGGCCGAAGTCATGCCTGCTATTTGGACCGGTCGTACTCCGTTCTACGGTAAGCTCAAGGTCGTTTCGGGTGGTGAATCTGCGGAAGTCTTGAACTACTACATGACTGCAGAGATGAACAGCGAAGAGGCCATGAACTGGGCTCGTACGCTTTCGTCTTATTGGTACCCGACTTTGAATACGGATTTGGAACAGCATACACCTGGCGCCATTTGGGAAAACTCAAGTGCGAACCGCCCGTTTGCGGTGATGCGCGGAAACCCGATGGGGAGCCCGATGTGGGTCGCATTTGAAGTCCCTGCTTTCCGCTTGACGGATGAACAGTTGCGTGCCGCTGCTGTTGCCGATTCTTTGGCGGCTGCGGGTGAAGTGGTGCCGGTGAACCGCACGCTCGATACGAGCTCTTATGCTCGCTTGGAAACGCTTGCCGCTATGGAAAATAGCTGCCCTGCAACGCCTGCGACAAAGAAGTTCCGCGAAGCATTGAAGAAAAAACTGGCGAAGCTCCCGAAGGAACAGAATGCCTGGGCTGATAACGGAATGCTCTGGTTCCGCCGCAATGCAAACTACCTCGTTGCAGACAAAATTAGCGGTCAGGATAGCCTCCACAATCCGCTCCCGAGAATGATTGAACTCAAGCAGTACCTGGATTCCATGAATGTACAGCTTCTCGTGGTCCCGGTTCCTGTGAAAGAAGAAATCTATGCAGACAAGCTTGTAAAGGGAACTCCTGCAGACTTGTGTGTGAACGTCAATGGTCGTGAATTTATCCGTGAAATGCTCGCTGCCGGGATAGACGTGCTTGACCTTTACCCGTCTCTGATGGCGGCCCGCAGTGGCGATGATGCTCCGCATTACAGTTACCAGCGCTACGATACGCACTGGGCTTTGCCGGGCATGCTTGCCGCAATGGAACAGCTCGCTTCTCGCGTGACGCAGTACAGCTGGTATGCCGATGCAAACCCGCAGCCGGGTAGCCTCGTGATGAAGGATACGGTAGTGCTGCGCGAAGGGGACTTGGTCGCTCACTTGCCGGATAAGGAAAAATCCAAGTATGCCGCAGATACTCTTGCAGGCATGAAAATCTACAAGGGCGATAAATCTTACAAGGGTGGCAAAAATGCTCCGATCCTCTTGATGGGTGACTCGTTCACGGGCGTGTTTGAATCCGTGGACCAGAAGAGCGGTGGCCCGGGTTCCTTGCTTGCTTATGCAACAGGGCTCGACGTGCAAGTGCTTACGAGCTGGGGCGGTGGCCCTGGCGTTCGCGCTCGCCTCAAGAAGATGAAAAAGGACATGCTGAGCAAGCGCCTCGTGATTTACATGATGACCGCTCGTGACTACTGGCAAAGTCCGATGGAATGGGACGGAATTTAGATGAAAGACTAAAGATGAATCTCTCGTCTCTCGTCTCTCGTCTCTCCTCTAAACTTTTTTGGTGGCTTTTCTTCGCGACGCTCGTGATAGCGCTCCCGTTTCTGCTTTGGAATGGGAAAAGCGAGTCCATGAGCTATCGTGAAATGGCGTGCGTTTTTGAAGAGCGCGCACCGGGCTGCCTTGATTCCATTAGTGACTGGCATGCGGGACTTGCTTACTTTGACAGTAATGTTACCGCAACTCATGACACGTTGCAATCCTTAAAAAATCTGCTTTGGCAATTTTGGGACATTGAATTTGCTGGGGCGGGCGAGGCTGCGGTTGCAAAAGAATCGGTGCTCCCGATTCGCGTTCTTGCAAATAAAAAATCCGGTTGTATGGGGCTTTCTTGGCTTGCGCTCATGGTGGCCGAAGCGCGAGGCTTGCCTCTTGACGCCATTCTCCTTCCGGGGCATGTTTTTTTGCGTTATGGCTCTTCGGACAAATTCGTGAATTTGGAACCGAACCGTCGCGGCTTTACCTATACCGATGAAGAATACCGTGAAAAGTACAAAAAAGGCAATTGGACTGGCCTTGAATTTAAACCGCTTGAATCGCGACAGTTCATAGGGCTTGCTGCGTTTGATATCGGCAATTTGTACCTCGAAAACGACATTCCGCGTGCGCTCACGTGGTACCGCATGGCTGAAGAATTTTTCCCAGAATATCCGGGAATTGAGGCTAATCAATCCATTGCGAAAAATAGATTGCCAAATCCATTTTGATTACTTATTTTAATTGAAGAATCTCTGTTTTTAAGGGGAAAACGGTCAGAGAACGAGTGGCTTGGGTTAGCTTAAAAAGCTATTTTTAAGGAGAATATGTCTAAGTCTTTTGCACATACCTTCTTCTTTGAAAAGGTACTTTTTTTAGTACCGTTTTTACTCGTTTTTTCTGGTTGTGATACTTTTTTTGGTGACCATGTGTGGCTTAATGCTCCCGTTGAAACGGACAACGCTCACGATGGCCTAATTCTCATAAAAGCTTCGAAAGTCAAAAATTCAAGTGGTGGAACGCTTTCGTATTTGGGAACGTATGCGGCTAAGGCAAAGGCGAGTGAACGTCCGCAATTACGTGCCGCTTTGAACTATGATTTTTCCATGGGTATGCACGAGGTTACTTGTGCCGAGTTTAAGAGCATCATGGGGACGACTTTTGACGAACGGTGCAGTGGCGAAGAGTCTGATCTTTTGCCGGTGACCAAGGTGACATATTACGATGCTGTACTTTATTCCAACGAGCGCAGTAAACGTGAAGGCTACGATACCGCCTATACTTACACATCCACGTCGGTTGATGTCACAGGTAGCTGTATTACGATGGAAGGGCTCGTGTTCCATCCGGAGGTCGATGCTTATCGCTTGCCGACCGAAGCGGAATGGATTATGGCGGCAGACCGTGACTGGAATCCGTCTGGCGAATGGAATGCGTTAAATTCAGATTTTGAACCGAAAAAAGTCTGTTCGTATGCCCGCCTCCGTGGAGATTTTTGCGACATGGGCGGTAACGTCAAGGAATGGGTTGCGGACTGGCTTGGCTATTTCAAGGATACGACCATTACTAATTACGTCGGTGGGCCTGACGGTGGCGTGCTTGGCGAGCGCGTGATTAAAGGCGGCAGTTACCGCAACGATCCGAATGCCATCAAGCTTTACAACCGTGGCGATGTGTATACGGTGACTTCGGCGGCGAAGTCGGAGTATCTTGGGTTCCGTATTGCGTTTGGTAAAATTCCGGGAGCTGTCTGGATGGGGCGCGATGGCAAAGCTCGTGATAGCCGAATCATCCCGATGGCAAGTGCGACCGTTGTCAAAAACAACTTGGATACGTACCGCACCAAGCTCGTTTTCCGAAATGATGTCACGGGCAATTTGGCGTATGTTGATTACGTCAACGGGACGCTTTCTGTGACTGAAATTTCTGATTCCATCGATTCGTTCCACCCCGATATTTCTCCGGATGGCAGGCTTGTCGTGTACTGCACGGGAATGGAAGGCGTTTCTGGAAAATCTGAAGCGTATATCCGTCCGCTTTCGACCGCTAACACAAAGCCGCTGAAAGTTAACGTCAAGGGAAATGTTTCGATCCCGCGTTGGCGTGTGCTCGACAATGGCGATACGGCGCTTGTCTATGTGTCCGATGCAGGGAACAACAAAAACGATGGCGATTTCAAGTCCAAGAGTACGTGGCTAGTCAAGTATGGCAATGGCCGTTTTGGAACTCCCCAAAAACTTTTTGACGGAGCGTACCATGGTGGAATTTCTAGTGATAACAGACTGGCGGTGACTGGAGCGCGACTGCTGCGTGCGCGTGTGGCTCCTGCGGGTAAAACGCTTGCTGATGGGCGCGATACTATTTGGTACAACGGTGAACAGGCTTGCAATGTGTCTCTTGCTAATGATGGTTCCAAGCGCGTGGCGTTCCTTGATTTTGGCGGTAAGACCGGTGCCGAATTTGTGGGTAAGAGTTACGGGACTCATGAACGTTTACTGATTGCCGATAGTACAGGAAAACTCATCAAGGCGATTGCATCTCCGGAAGGCTTTAGCTTTGACCATGCGGAATGGGCTTTGAATTATGCCGGCTCTGATTCTGATGGTGGCTTTATTGTGGCGACTCTTACGAATGCCAATGGCGCCCATACAAAAGTTGTCCTTGTGAATGTCGGTGACGGTTCTGTGATTGACTTGGTCGAAGGCGATGAACTTTGGCATCCGAGCATTTGGCGCCAAAAGATCAACGTGCCGGAAACGAGTAAACTGGATCCGGACAGTGCGGGCGTTTACCTGTACCCATCAGATAAGTGGGAATCCGTCATTATGCGCTATAAGATGAATCTCCTGTGGAAATACCGCGACTCGGCTAACGTCGCTATTTTGGGATCGTCGAGGCCGATGTTTGGTGTGACTCCGCTTAGTTTTGACAAGAAGTTCTTTGCCGTTAATTTTGGACAAACTCCAAACTCAATTTACATGTCCAGGGATTTCTTGAACAACTATATCTTTAGGCACATGAAAAATCTCAAGTATGTTGTCGTTTCTCTGGATATTGATTTCTGGCATAAGATTGATGGCCCGGGTGGGGACAACTTCTTCTATACGGATTTTGAAAATTATCCGGGATACGTTTATGACCGCAACCATGAATTTTGGGATGCGGGCTATCCGGATGGCTTGCTAGAATATACCGAAAGCTCCGTGGGTTCATCGGACGAAAGTTATTACATGAAGGATAGAGGCCGCTATGCGAATGCGAATTGCGGTTCCTGGCGTGAAGAACCAGAAATTGAACAGGATAGCGTCTATCTCGATGAACATTGGAATTTGATTGACGATAGCAAGGCTGCCCTTATGACTATCATTAAGGAAGCGGCGAAGCGCGATATCCGCGTGGTGGGCCTCATTTTCCCGCAGAGCCCAGCGTATGCAAAAACCGGGGCGTTTGGCCGTTATGGACTCCGCCGCAGTTCTGCCAAAAAGTTGATTAGCGAGCTTGAATCCTTGCATAAGGAATACCCGAATTTTGTGTTGATGGATGAAAATAAAATGGGCGAGCATGACTATACAGACTTGATGGCTGTAGACGAAGACCACCTTTGCTATGGCGGAAGTTATATACTCACGTCTCGCTTGAACCGATTGTTATTATCCTGGGAGGCTGAAAAATGAAAGGCGGAATACAGATAAATGTGAAATGCTTTGCATTTTTGGCGCTGGTTCTTTTTTTGTGGAGTTCCTGTAGCGATAGTAGCGATTCTCCATCTTTTGGGGAACCGTCAAATTACGTGACGAGTGTTGACGGTTTTGTTTATGTCAATTCCAAAGGTAATTCAACGTTCTTGGGGACGGATGTTAGCGGAGCCCGTAAGAGTGATTCTCCAAAGATGGAAGTGCATTTCACGTACGATTTTTATATCGCCGAACATGAAGTGACTTGCGGCGAGTTCCATGCACTGCTTAAATCGTCGGGTGAAAAGTGCGAAGGCATGTATCGCGATAAGAGCCCCATCACAAACGTGACGTTCTTTGATGCTGTACTCTTTGCCAATGCCAAAAGTAAAAAGGAAAATCTAGATACCGTCTATACGTACACGAGTGCTTCTTTTGATGCTTCGGGGAGTTGCGATAACTTGGTTGGACTTTCGTTCCACGAAAATGTAAAGGGCTATCGCTTGCCGACGGAGGCCGAATGGGTTTATGTGGCTAGCCAGGGCTGGGACCCTGAAAAGGGCTGGAACAGCGTCAATTCGGAATACAAGTTCCACGATGTTGCAACGTCTCCTGCAAACGGACTTGGCGTTTACGATATGGCGGGAAATGTTCTGGAATGGGTGAATGACTGGCTCACTTATTTCACGAAAGAGCCGGTGACGAATTTTGCAGGCGGTGCTGATGAAGGTAGCCTTGGTGAACGTGTTGTCAAGGGCGGTAGCTATAGAAACGAGCCTTCTGCAACGACTTTGTACAGCCGCGGTGACGTCTATACGGTGATTTCTTCGACGAAGGGCGATTATCTCGGATTCAGGCTTGCGCTTGGAACGATTCCCGATGCTACATGGCTTGATGAAAGCGGTACGGTGAAGGAATCTATTGTGAAATCGGATGTGTCCGTTTTTGAAATGAAGCACTTGACGGGAACTTTTGAATCAAAGCTGGTGTTCCGCAATGATATTACGAGTAACTTGTCCTTTATTGATTTTGGAAGCGGTGTTGTTTCGGTCAATGAAATTGAGGATACGCAGAAGGCTTACCACCCGGATATCTCGCCCGATGGAAAGCGCGTGGCTTATTGCACTGGCTTTGAAGGGACGAATGGCAAGTCGAGTATCTACGTGCGCAACTTGAATGCAAAGGGGACGGACCTTGTCAAGCTTGAAGTTGAAAATGCGGCTATTCCTCGCTGGAAAATTCAGGAAAATGGCGATACGGCGATTGTCTATGTGACGAGTGCCGCAAATAACAAGGATGACGCTGCTTTTGCGGAAATGAGCACGTGGCAGGTTCCGTTTAACAATGGAAAGTTTGGAAAGCCGAAAAAGCTCTTTGACGGTGCGTATCATGGTGGCGTGAGTGGAACCAAGCAGCTCGCTGTATCGGGGGCTAGGCTGTTGCGTGCTCGCGTGGCTCCGTACGGAAAGACTGTCGCAAACGGAATCGATACGGTGTGGTACAACGGGGAACAGGCTTGCAATGTCTCGCTTGCTAATGACGGAAGCGATAGGACGGTGTTCCTTGATTTTGGCGGCAAGACGGGTGCGGAATTTGTCGGATCTTCATACCGTACGCATGAACGCCTCCTGGTGGCTGATGCCAAGGGAAAACTTATCCAAAGTGTTGCAGCCCCGAGCGGCTATACGTTTGACCATACGGAATGGGTACTGGGCGGTTCAAATTATGTTATTGCAACTCTCGCCAATGCTAGCGGCGCTCACCAGAAAATTGCATTAATTAACTTGTCCGATAGTACGGTGCAAGTCTTGGTTGAAGGCGATGAACTTTGGCACCCGTGCCTGTGGCATTCGAAAAACAACTATAGCAGCAAGGATTTGGATACGGATAGTGCGGGCGTCTATTATTCGTCAAGCGCTTATTACAGTGCTTTGGAACTCCGCGTCAAGATGCAGAAGTTCTGGGAAAATCGCGATAGCATCACGGCTTTGGCGCTCGGCTCCTCGCGTACGATGTTTGCCTTGCACGATAAGAGTATCAAGTCGCACAACTTGCTCAACATGGCGTATTCCGCTGGACAGCTGACGGGTATGTCTTACCTGTTCATCAACTATGCGCTGACCCATCTCAAGAATCTAAAGGTCCTGGTCCTTGAAATGTCTCCGGACTTTTTATGGTACGACGGGTTTACGACGTGGATTAACGTGATATACAACAAGGTGCCTGGCTTCAAGTACGATGAAAACCACAACTTCTGGGCCGATGGTTTGCCGGAACATTTTGTCGACGCAGTGAAGGTGACTCCCCGCCCAGAAACGGCTTTACAGCACCCGTACGACCTGGAAGACTTCCTTTTACCGGATAATTCCTGGGGTTTTCCGGTATTTTTGAAGGATTCTGCAGATTGTAATATGGATACCCCTGTATTTAAGGAAAATTTTGTTTATTTTAAGTATGTAGTGGACGTGGCCCGCCAGAAGGGGATTAAAGTTGTCGTGACTGTATTCCCGCAACATCCGGGCTACGCTTCGACAGGCTCGTTTGGTGTGTATGGTCCGAGGCGGAGTTCTGCGAAGGAAATTATTGATTCGGTGAAGACGATGGATGTTATTCTGTTTGATGAAAATAAGTTTGGTGCTCACGACTATACGGACAAGATGGCGTATAACGTCGACCACTTGAGCACTTCGGGAGCAGAACAGTTTACGCATCGGCTGGATTCGCTGCTTTCAAAATTGAGCCAGTAAAAAGTCGATAAACATGTATGAAAGAAGGGGAGAAATTATGAGATATCTTATAGCGATTCTGCTTGTGTCTTTGTACGCTTGCACCGATTCCAATAGTACCTATGGATTTGAAAGTGATGTTGTAAAAACAGTAGAAGACTCCCTTTCGGGAATGTTGCGCGTGTCTGGTAACGTCACGGCGCACTTGGGTACGAACGACATTACGGCAAAGGCGACCGAACGTCCGCAAATGGATGTCCTGTTGACTTATGATTTCTCAATCGGCAAAAGCGAAGTGACTTGCGGTGACTTCAACGCCTTGATGAAACCTGCGACCGGACTCAAGGTGAAGTGCATTACGAACATGTACCCTGCAACGGATGTTACTTATTACGATGCTGTGCTTTACGCAAACGAACGCAGCAAGTCCGAAGGCATGGATACCGCTTACACGTATGTCGGGACTCAATTTGATCACGAAAAGCACTGCACGAATCTAGACGGTTTTGCATTCCACCCCGAGGTGAAAGCTTACCGATTGCCGACAGAAGCGGAATGGTCGCTCGTGGCTCAATCCTATAAGAAGCACGCGGGTGGCTGGACTTCTGAAAATTCGGATTACACGCTCCATGAAGTCTGTAACAAGTACGATAGCCAAACGAATGTCTGCGACATGATCGGTAATGCGATGGAATGGGTGAACGACTGGTATGGCGAGTTCCTGGATACGACTTTGACAAACTATGTGGGCTCTCCTGATGCGGGCATGTTCGGCATGCGCGTGGTCAAGGGAGGTAGCTATAAGAATGCGGCAAGCTCCATCCATATCTATAACCGTGGAGATGTGTACCCGGTCACCTGTTCTAGCCATGTGGATTACGTGGGTTTCCGTTTGGCGTATGGTTCTATCCCTGATGCGGTTTGGCTGGGTTCTAATGGTCATCCAGCGACGAGTCGCGTGGTTTCGCTCATAAATTCAACGGCCATCCGTTCTCAGACGGGTACATATAAAGTCAAACTGGCTTTCCGTGACGACCTTACGGGAAACTTGGCGTATATTGATTACTCAAGTGGCGCTTCTGTTGTGAACGAAATTGTGGATAACATCCCCGTGTACCATCCTGAAATTTCGCCTGATGGCAAAAAAGTTGCTTTCTGTACGAATATTGAAGGCCTTTCTGGAAAGTCCGAAATCTATGTCCGCGACTTGAATACTTCGGGAACGAACCTCGTGAAGCTTGATGTCGAAAACGCTGTGATTCCGCGTTGGCGCGTGCTTGAAAACGGTGATACGGTCATTACTTATGTGACGGATGTCAGCAACAACAAGGACGATGCAACCTTTAAGGCCGCTTCGACATGGCAGGTGAAGTTTGCCGATGGAAAATTTGGCAAGCCCGAAAAGCTTTTTGATGGCGCTTATCATGGCGGTGTCAGCGAAGACGATCGCCTTGCCGTGACGGGCGCTAGACTCTTGCGTGCTCGTGTTGCAAAGGCGGGCTCGACTGTCATGAGTGATGCTGTCGATACGATTTGGTACAAGAACGGTGACGAGGCTGAACAGGCTTGCAATGCATCGCTTGCCAAGGATAGCAGCAAGCGTACCTTGTTCCTTGATTTTGGCGGCAAGACGGGGCAGGCTTTTGCCGAAACGAAATATGCCGTACACGAACGTTTGCTTATCGTTGATTCAACGGGTGCGCTTGTTCAGTCTATAGGCGCTCCGAGTGGCTTTACGTTTGACCATAGCGAATGGGCTTCTGGTGTCCGTAACATTGCCGTTGCGACTTTGACAAACGTCAATGGTGCGCATACAAAGATTGCGTTGATTAACTTGTCAAAGAATGAAATTATTGAACTTGCCGAAGGCGATGAACTTTGGCACCCGTGCCTGTGGGTGAAAAAGGATTTTGACCTGAATGATGATTTGCAACTCAATCTCGATAGTGCTGGCGTGTACTATAGGGAGGGGCAGGACTGGGCGCACATTTCAATGGGCTACAAGATGTCGCTTTTGTGGCGCTACAGAAACGATGTTGAAATTCTGTGCGTCGGTAGCTCAAGAACGGAAAACAGCGTGGTGGTCACTTCGATTACGGCTGGATTTGCTCTGAACACGGGCCATTCGGGTAACGACATGAACGCTTCGCTTTACGTGGCCGAAAACTATGGCCTCAATCACTTGAACAAGCTGAAGAGTATCGTGGTATCCTTGGATTTGGACCTTTGGCACAACTCTACGGAATATACGGAAATTTTGATTGCGACGACACCGGGTTTTGTGTACGATGCTAGCCACGGATTCTGGACTTCCGGCTTGCCGGACGGTTTCTTGGATGCGGTTGCACTTTCTTCGCAGTATTCCGATGTGGCTAGGACGATTTACGAACCCTCGCGTGGATTCTTCAGCGCCGATGGCTTGGGCTGGGGAACCGCTTCCGTGGAACTGGACTCTAACTGGCATGGTGATGCCGGCATGCAGAAGATTGAATGGAATATCAAGCGCCTGAAGGACTTTATCGTCAAAACGGAACCTTTGGGTGTAAATATTGTCGGTGTGATATTCCCGCAGAATCCGGGATATCGCAATACTGGTTCCTGGGGCCGTTATGGTCCGAGACGCTCTGTTGCCAAGGACATTATGGATTCCCTGAATAAGTTCCAGAAGCAGTATCCGCATTTCCATGTGCTTGACGAAAACAAGAACGGTGAGCATGATTATGCAGACGATTGCGCTGTGAATACGGACCATCTCAGCTTGATAGGGGCTGCCAAGGTCACGGGGCGTATAGATTCCCTGCTGAAAACGTTGAAGTAATAATGTATTTGACGTTATTCTGGGTGAAGGAAAGTTTGTATATTAGTTCCAAGGAATCGTATTATGAAAATTTTTGGAATGAAAGATACTCTTATCTTAAGCGTTACCGCTTTATCTATAATTTTCCTGGAATCCTGCTCGGATGATTCTCCGACTCAGACGGAAATGGGGTCGTCCCTTGTTTGTTCCTTAAGGGACAATTGCCCCAGTGCTGATCTAAAAGATGACTTTGCGCTTGTCCGGTCTTCTGGAAAAACTACAGTAATAGGCACGAATAACAAAACGGCTAAAGTCAATGAACGCCCCGAAATGGACGTCAAGTTTGATTACGATTATCAGCTCGGTTTGCACGAAGTCACCTGTGGCGAATTCAAGGAACTGATGAACGGAAAGAACGGACTTTCGCTTGAGTGCTCCCAGAGTGTGGTTCCTGTGGTGAATGTCACCTATTATGATGCGGTCCTTTTTGCCAATGCCAAAAGCGTCAAGTTCAAGTTAGATACCGCTTATAGCTATTCCTCGGCTGAATTTGACAAGAATGGCCATTGCGTCCTTCTGGAAGGATTCAAGTTCAACCCGAATGTCGATGCTTACCGATTGCCGACCGAAGCGGAATGGATTTTTGCGGCAAGCCTTTCGGCCAATGTCGAAAAAAGCTGGAATGCCGACAATTCTGATTTCAAGGCTCACGAAGTTTGCAAGAAAAAAGACGAAAACGGCTTTTGCGATCTATATGGCAACGTGACGGAATGGGTCAATGACTGGCTCGGGAATTTCCGCGATACGACGATAACGAACTTTGTGGGCGCTACAAATGGCGGTAGCCTTGGCGAACGCGTGATCAAGGGCGGTAGCTTTAGGAGCGAACCTTCGGCGATTAACGTGTATGCCCGTGGAGATGTCTACACCGTTACGGGTACGAGTTCTTCGGAATATCTCGGGTTCCGACTTGCGTATGGAAAGATTAGCAATCCGGTTTGGCTTGATGCTTCGGGCGAGGTCGTGGCTTCGAATATGTCTATTGTCACGTCTTCGAAAAAGATTTCGTCTATTTTTGGAGTTTCGCGTTCTAGGCTTGCGTTCCGCAATGACGTGACCGGAAACTTGGCCTATGTCGATTTTGCAAAGATTTCACCGACCATTGTTGAAATCAAGGATTCTCTGGGCGTTTATCACCCCGATATTTCTCCGGACGGCAAGCGTGTGGCGTTCTGCACGGGGCAGGAGGGAATTAGTGGAAATTCCGCAGTCTACGTGCGCAATCTGGATGCGGAAGGGACTGGCCTTGTAAAGCTTGGCGTAAAATCGGCAGCGATTCCGCGCTGGCGCGTGCTTGAAAACGGCGATACGGTGATTGTGTACGTGACGGATGCCGGCAATAACAAGGACGAATCTGTGTTCAAGGCTGCATCTACATGGCAGGTGAAATTTGCAAATGGCAAGTTCGGCGAACCTTCTAAGCTTTTTGATGGCGCTTATCACGGTGGAATCAGCGATGATGAAAAGTTGACGGTCTCTGGCGCCCGCTTGCTCCGCGCCCGTGTTGCCGCAAAGGAATCGACTGTAAAGTCGAAGGCCGAAGATGTTGTTTGGTATGGTAACGAACAGGCTTGCAATGCTTCGCTTAACAAGACGACGAAAAAGACGCTCTTCCTTGATTTCGCAGGTGAAACTGGCACGAAGTTTGTCGGCTCGAAGTACCGCACTCATGAACGTATGCTCATTGCCGATGATGGTGGCAAGCTTGTTTCTTCTGTTGCTGCTCCCAGTGGCTATACCTTTGACCATAGCGAATGGGTGCAGAATGACGAAACGATGGCTGTCGCAACGCTTACGAATGCCGATGGCGCACACCAGAAAATTGCCTTGGTGAATACGAAGGATGGCTCTATCCTGAATCTCGTCGAAGGCGAGGAATTGTGGCACCCGAGTTTCTGGACTCCGTCGGATAAGACTCCGGTTGCCTCGGACTGGGATGCTGATAGCGTGGGCCATTATGTGTCGGCCGCGAACCAGACAAATTACCTGCTTTCGCACAAGATGCCGATGTTCTGGAAACTGAAGGATACGGTGGAAGTGGTTGGCCTTGGCAATTCCCACTTGTGGGCGGGCTTTGCCGCTCCTGAAATGAGCAAGCCTGCAATGAATATGGGTGTTGTGCCGTGCGACATGCACTGCATGCACTACCTCTTTAAGAATTACGTCTTGAACCATTGCCCCAAGGTGAAATACGTTGTGTTGAGCCTCGATATTGACTTGTGGTACAACATTGACCCGCGTACGGATATCAATGCGGGCATGGGTGGCGCACTTGGCTTTGCATACGACCAAAGTCATGAATTCTACTCGGAAGGTGTTGATGACAAGTTTGTGGAAATGGTCTTGGATAATGCCTCGGATGATATTGGTGAAATCCTTGATGCACATGGCTGGCATGCTGCCACGGAAAATCTCGGCTGGACTGATGAAAACGGCGTTTCTGTCATGAACGGTGATTCTACTTGGAGCGATTGCCTGTTCAACAAGAACCTCGCCAATTGCCTTGTAGATATGGACCAGAATACTTGCCTTTCCACCTACACGATGGATGTCTGCGTGCCGGATACGAACTTGAACATGTGTCTTGCCAAGTCTGAACTGAACCAGTGCCTGGCAATTTTCTCTGGCGATGTCGACAAGCTCAGGGATTTGGTGCGCCTAGCCAAGGAAAACGACATTACGGTGATTGGCGTGATGTTCCCGATCAGCCCGTATTACAAGAAAACGGGTACTTATGGCCGTCACGGGATGCGCCGCAGCCACGCCAAGGCTTTGATTGATGAAATCGAAGCCATGGCCGAAAGCAAATCAAATTTTGTCATCATGAACGAGAACAATTTTGGCGACCACGATTACTCAACGTCTTTGGCAAATGATGCTGACCATTTGAATAAGGACGGTGCCAAGAAAATCACGGCTCGCATTGATGAGTTGATCAAGTCGCTGGATGGCAAGTCCAAATAAATTCTAGTAGGTTGATTATGTCTTGGCTTCTGATATTGGTTCCTGTTGCGGTCGCTCTTTTTGCGATTTTTCCGCTGACGGATACCGATATCTGGTGGCATCTGGCTTGTGCGCGTGAATGGGTGACCACATGGACGCCTGTGCGCGAGCCTGTTGTGAACGTGCATGAATATTTTCAGCAGATGGTGGCGTTTGTCTATGATATTGGCGGCGCTCCGTTGCTGGTGGCGTTTAAGGCGCTCCTTTGGGGCGTTGTATTCATGCTGTTTTTGCTGCCTTCGATCAAAAAGAATCAACAGTTCCCTACGATAACGTTTGCGGGGATTGTAGTCCTCCTGTTTGTTTTCCGCTATCAGCTTGAAATCCGTCCGGTGCTTTTGAGCATGCTGTTCCTCGGCGTTTATTGGAACGTGTTGCCTTGGCTATTTTATGGATGGCGTGAAGACCGTAAAGCGGATCGCCGTGCGGACCCTAAAAAATTCCATCACGTATTTCACTTGACGTTCCGTGATGTGACGCGCCTGTATAAGTTCTTAGGCGTGCTCCTGGTCCTTTTTATCCAGTGGGTTTGGTGCAAATGCCAAGGCCTGTATATCTTGGGTATAATTCTGGCGTATGGCTTTTTCTCGTATAGTCTCTGGTTTAGGCGTTGGGTTAATTTTGGAAAGGTCAGGCAATGGAATGGGGTGCGAATTTTGTTCAAAACGGTGGCATGGCAGACTCTTTTGGTCATCCTCCTTTTTGCGATGCCGTTCCTCCATCACGATGGCTTTAACCTGATTCCCTATCCGTTTGAACTATTTGACCGTTTGCTTGGACTTTCGCCGTCGGCTACGGTTTTTGCAAGTGAAATTGCGGAGAACCGCTCTCCAATTACGCTTTTGCTCAATGGTGAAAATGTGTTGCAGTCCGCCTTGATGCTTGTGTTTTCTGTAATGGGAATTGTTCTGGCTGCTGTCCGGTGGCATTTGGAGCCTTCGCCTGATGCTTCGTGGCAATTGTCGTGGCAGACGAAAGAACGTGTCGAGGCCATATTTAATCGCAGGTTGTTGCCTTCATGGCTTTTCATTACGGCGATTCTTTCTCTTATTGCCGAGCGCAACTTTGTGCTCTTTTTGCCGGTTTTTGTTGCTGTCGTTGTGCATTTTTCCGTGCAGCCTTCGTGTTCAAGCCAGAAGTTCAAAAATACAAGTCTCAAACTTAAAAATACAAGCTTGAAACTCAAAAATTCTAGTTTGAAGCTCAAGAAACATCTTGCCGAAAAGTCGCGAAAACTTGGCTCTAAGCTGAAACTTAAGGGGAAACTTGCAGAAAAAACTCGAAATTTGAGTACTACCTTGAGCCCGCTTTTGACTTCAGAATTGTTGCTTTCGGCTGTTGTGTTGGCTTTTGTTCTTGGGCTTTGGGGCAAGTCGCTCTCGTCTTACGATTCCATGATTGCCTACCAGCGCGTGCCTGTGGGGGCTGCGCATTGGATGATGGAAAACCCGCATCCGGGCAGGTTGTTTAACGATGACCGTTCGGGTGGTTACTTGGCGTATATGAACCCGCTTGATTCAACGTATATTGATGGGCGTTTTATCCTGAAAACGGCGGATTTCTTTGAACGGTATTTGACCTATGCTAGAATGCCCAAGCTCTTTTTGGTGGATGCAGATTCGCTGGATATCGACCGCGTGGTGCTCCCGCTGCGCTATTACGCCAGGTGGGATAAATTGATTGAAACGCTTGATTCTAGCGAAAAATGGCACGTTGCGTACCGCGATTCTCTTTTTGTGGTGATGGACCGCACACTGTATTAAAACGTAAGACTAAAAAAATTTAAATTTGGTCGTTAATAATTTATTTTTAGATAGATTTAACGGCCCTGTGTGGGTATTGGAGTTGTGTATGAATCGTTTGGTAAAAATGGGACTTGCCGGTTTGTTCGCTTTCGGGCTTGCCCAGGCTAAGGTCAATTTTCCGTTCCCGCAGATGTCGGATTACGGTGGAAATGCAACGCTTTTGAGCGACAAGGCCAAGGCTTCCGAAGAATTGAAGTCCCAGTTTGCTTATTGGCTCAAGACCATGTACAACGAAAGTGGCGATGTTGCCGGCGTGCGTTCCGACCCTGGTTCCGATCAGTATTTCTCGGAAGGTGTCGGCTACGGCATGCTTTTGATGGTCTATTTTAGCGACAACACCACAAGCTATCAGCCGCAATTCGACAAGATTTGGAACTTTTACAAGAAGATGATGAACGAAAACGGCCTGATGGTCTGGAAGGTCGGTAATCTTTCCCAAAAGTATGATCAGGGGGCTGCTCTCGATGGCGATATTGATGCTGCTGCCGCTCTTGTGATGGCTTACTACCAGTTTGGCGATGAAAAGTACAAGGAAGATGCCAAGAAACTCATTCAGTCCATGAAAAAGTTCGAATTCGAATCGAACGGCTTGCATTTGCCGGGCGACAAGTGGGGCGATGCCGGTTACAACCGCAAGAATCCGGGCTATTTTGACCCGGCCTACATGCCGATTTTTGCCTTGATCGATACGGACAATGCGGAATTCTGGAACAAGACTGCATACGACGCCAACATGAAGCTTTACGAAGCTAGCTCTGCAGAAGTTACGACGGGCCTCATTGATGACTGGACTGATAAAAACGGCAAGAGCGAAGATGATTACTATAGTTACGACGCTTCCCGCGCTCCGTGGCGCAATGCCAAGGCTGTTTGCTGGCATGGCGATACGCGAGCTCTCGCTCTCGACAAGAAGATGGCTGAATTTGTTTCTACTGTCAGTGCCGCTAACATGAAGGGGCCGGTCCTCAGATCTTCTGGTAGCCTCGGCAACGATCACAACAGCACCTTCGTGACATCCCTCATGACATCTCTTATCTCCGATGCCAAATATCAGTCAAAGCTCGATGAATACTGGAAGGAAGCGGTTGCTCTCGGTGACGAAAACTACTTCAATCAGTCCCTCAAGCTTTTGAACGGTTTGCTTGTTTCGGGTAACATGCCGAACCTCGCTGCTGCAACGCCTTCGCAGCCGACTTCTTCGAGCTCTGTGACTCCGGAATCCAGCTCCAGCGATGCTACGATTGCCTTGCCGACTCTTGCAACGAAATCTCCGAAGATGACCCTCTCTGGTAGGACTCTCCAGATTGCCGCCAATGGCAATGTCTGCGTAGATTTGATTTCTATGACGGGTAGCGTATTGAAGTCTTTCGACAATCATGCCAATGGTTCTTTGAATGTTTCGCTGAAGTCTGTCCCGAACGGTCTCTATGTCGTTCGTGTGAAAAATGCAGGCGTCACGAGCCTCAAGAAGATTAAGTTGGATT
>JAEEGJ010011261.1_pt1 | contig 22790 bp, 17 predicted proteins | sample 8958761 | NCBI WGS metagenome assembly JAEEGJ01 (sample SAMN16246546, study PRJNA631951) | gut metagenome | biome: gut microbiome; feature: rumen; material: RS-attached | host: Bos | place: Iran: Karaj | collected 2018-10 | reverse complement strand
ACCGTCAGGCTTTCGATATTGATGCCGCGGCGGGTGAAGATGTTGGAGATCGAACTCAACAGACCCACCTGGTTCTCGGAGTACACCGAGATGATATACATGCTGCTATTCTCCATCGCGGTACCATTCGTCTTTGTTCAACAGGATCTCGTCCAGCCGGCGTCCGCCGGGGACCATCGGATAGACCATCCCCATCTCGCAGACGTGCGCGTCCAGGATGTAGGCCTCGGGGGAATCCAGCATCTCCTTCACCGCCCCGTCCAGTTTCGCGCGGTCGTCCACCATGCGGTAGCGGATGCCGTACGCCTGCGCGATCAGGGAATAGTCGGGGTTGAGCAGGCGCGTCTGCGAGTAGCGCTCGCCGTAGAAGAGTTCCTGCCACTGCCGGACGTTGCCCAGCCAGTTGTTGTTCAGCAGGACAATCTTGACCGCCGTGCGCTCCTGCATGATCGTGCCGAGTTCCTGGAGCGTCATCTGGATGCCGCCGTCGCCCACGAACAGGACGACCTGACGGTCCGGCACGCCCAACTTGGCGCCCATCGCGGCGGGCAGGCCGAATCCCATCGTGCCCAGGCCGCCGGACGTGATGAAACTGCGCGTCCGCACGAAGCGGGAGTAGCGCGCGCCCATCAGCTGGTTCTGCCCCACGTCGGTGACGATGACGGCGTCGCGGCCGGAGAGTTCCGCCACCCGGGACACGACCTCGCCCATGTTGAGCGGGCCCTCCCCCGGCTTGGTCTCGAGCGCGGCCACCTTCTCCTTCTCCACGCGGTCGTAGTGGCGCGCGGACACGGCCCACTCGTCGTGGAAGGAGAAACGGATGCGTTCGGTCAGGCGCTCCAGCACTTCGGCGGCGTCGCCCAGGATCCCCACCTCGACCGGGATGATCTTGCCGATCTCGGTGCGGTCCACGTCGATGTGGATCACCTTTGCTTTCGGCGCGTAATGGGACGGCGTGCCCGTGACACGGTCGCTGAAACGCATACCGACGGCGATGAGCACGTCGCACTTCTGCGTCATCATATTGGAGGCCACGTTACCGTGCATGCCGGCCATGCCGACGTAGTACGGGAAGTCGGACGGCAGGGCGCTCAGGCCCAGCATCGTGGAGGCCGCCGGGATGCCGCCCTTCTTCAGGAAGGCCTTCAGCTGCTCCTCCGCGTGGGAAATCACCACGCCCTGGCCGAACACCACGAAGGGGCGCTCGGCGTTGTCGATCAGTTCCGCCGCCGCATCCAGGGCCGCCTCGTCGGCGGGGGCAGGAAGGGCGTAGCTGCGGATGTGATCGCATTTCTCATATTCAAACCAGCCCACGCCCACCTGGGCGTCTTTGGTAAAGTCCAGCACTACGGGGCCAGGACGGCCCGTGGAAGCGATATGGAAGGCTTTGGCGACCGCCGGGGCCACGTCTTCGGGCCGGCGGATCTGGTAGGTCCATTTGTCGATCGGACCGGTCATACCGACCACGTCCGTCTCCTGGAAGGCGTCGGTGCCCAGCGAGGCGTTGCCCACCTGGCCGGCAATCACGATGACCGGGGTGGAATCCACCATCGCATCGGCCACGCCGGTGATCACGTTGGTGGCGCCAGGACCCGAGGTCACAATCACGACGCCGGGGCGGCCCGTAGCGCGGGCATAGCCCTGCGCGGCGTGGATCGCACCCTGCTCGTGGCGCACCAGGATGTGCTTCAGGCGATCCTGGTAGCCATACAACTTGTCATAGACGGTGATGATAGAACCGCCCGGATAGCCGAAGACGGTATCCACTCCTTCGGCGATGAGAGACTCCAGCAGAATCTCGGCTCCTGTCAAACGCTGCCCCATAAGCTTTAGTCTTCAATGATCCGGATGGCTCCCTTGTCCGCACTGCTCACCATGGCGGCGTACGCCTTCAGGCTCTTGGACACCTCGCGCTGACGGAAAGGCGGCGTGAAGGCCTTGCGGCCCCGGGCCTCCTCCGCGCGGCGGCGCTCGGCGAGCTGCTCGTCGCCCAGGCGCACCTCGATGCGGCGGGAAGGGATGTCAATCACAATGATATCTCCGTCGCGGACCAGGGCGATGTTGCCGCCGGAAGCCGCTTCGGGGGAAATATGTCCGATGCTCAGGCCGGAGGTGCCGCCGCTGAAACGGCCGTCCGTCAGCAAGGCGCACTCCTTACCCAGGTGCATCGATTTGATATACGAAGTAGGATACAGCATTTCCTGCATGCCGGGGCCGCCCTTCGGCCCCTCGTAGGTGATCACGACCACGTCGCCGCTGCCCACCTTGCCGCCGAGGATGCCCTCGCAGGCCGCCTCCTGGGAGTCGAACACGCGGGCCGGGCCCTCGAAATGGAAAATGCTTTCGTCCACGCCGGCCGTCTTGACGATGCAGCCGTCCTGGGCAATGTTGCCGAAGAGCACGGCCAGGCCGCCGTCGCGGGTGTAAGCGTGCTCAATGTCGCGGATGCAGCCTTCGGCGCGGTCGGTATCGAAGCTGTCGTAGTACATCTTCTGCGAGCCGAGCTCGATGTTGAAGCGGCCGCAGGGAGCAACGCGATAGATGTTCTTCGCCTCCTCCGTGCAATTCGGGGAGAGGATGCACCACTGGTCAATCTCTTCGGCGAGGGTCAGGCCGTCCACGCGCTTGAGCGTGGTATCGACCAGGCCGGCCTTGGCCAGTTCAGCCATGATGGAGACGATGCCGCCGGCGCGGCCCACGTCCTGGATATGATACTTCGCCGTGTTCGGGGCCACCTTGCAGATGCAGGGGACCTTGCGGGACAGGGCGTCAATGTCGGCCATCTTGAAGTCAGCGCCCGCCTCGGCCGCCACGGCCAGCAGGTGCAGGACGGTGTTCGTCGAGCCGCCCATCGCGATGTCGAGCGTCATCGCGTTGAGGAACGCGGCGCGCGAAGCGATGCTGCGGGGCAGGACGGACTCATCGCCGTCATTATAATACTTGTAGGTGTTCTCCACAATCTGGCGCGCCGCTTTGCGGAAGAGTTCCGCGCGCATCGCGTGCGTGGCGAGGATGGTGCCGTTGCCGGGCAGGGCCAGGCCGATGGCCTCGGAGAGGCAGTTCATCGAGTTGGCCGTGAACATGCCGGAGCAGCTGCCGCAGGTCGGGCAGGCGTGCGCTTCGATCTCGGCCACCTGGTCGTCGGTCACGGAAGGATCCGCGGACTTGACCATCGCGTCGATCAGGTCGAGCTTCGCGTCGCCCAGCACACCGGCCTCCATCGGACCGCCCGACACGAAGATGGTCGGGATGTTGAGCCGCATCGCAGCCAGCATCATGCCCGGGGTAATCTTGTCACAGTTGCTGATACACACGAGCGCGTCCGCCTTGTGCGCGTTGACCATATATTCCACGCTGTCCGCGATGATGTCGCGGGAAGGCAGGGAATACAACATGCCGTCGTGGCCCATGGCAATGCCATCGTCCACGGCGATCGTGTCGAATTCAGCCGCGAAGCAACCCAGCTTCTCGATCTCGGCCTTGACAATCTGGCCGGCGTCGTGAAGATGGGTATGTCCGGGAACAAACTGCGTAAAGGAATTGGCAATGGCGATGACCGGCTTGCCGAACTGGCTCCGTTTCATCCCGTCCGCCATCCAGAGCGCACGGGCCCCGGCCATCCTGCGGCCTTCGAAGGTTACACTACTACGATATTTCATAACTAACTGCGGGGTATAATACCCCCATACCGGTGACGAATCTCGGGATTTTTTGCGGAAAAAGCAAGGAAAGTGCAAAATATTTATTAAAATTTTGAAAAATTGCCAAAAAATGCTTTACTTTGGGATGAACAAACGCGTTAGTTAGTCATGAAAATCCTGAAATTCGGCGGTTCTTCGGTGGGCACACCGGAGAGCATCCTTAGAGTCAAAGAGATTGTAAGTTCCCGCCAGGAACCCTCCATTGTAGTTGTCTCCGCCCTGGGCGGCGTCACGGACCAGCTGATCCGTGCCTCCAAACTGGCGGCTGAGGGCGATGTGGCCTTCCGCGACGAAGTCGCGCAATTACGCGCACGCCATCGCGCTGTGTGCGAGGCTGTTGTCCCCGCTGCCGGCGTCAAGACCGTCGAGACTGAGATGGACACCCTGCTGGACCAGCTGGAGCGCATCTGCGAAGGCATTTACCTGCTGCAGGTCATCCCCACGAAGATCTCGCACGAAGTGATGAGCTTTGGCGAGCGGCTCTCCTCGCGCATTGTCACCGCTTGCCTCCCCTGCGCCATGCGTTACGACGCCGTCGATTTCATCAAGACCCGCCGTCACGGACACCGCGACGAGGTCGATCAGGGACTGACTTACGACCTGATTCAGAAGACTTTCCAGGGCTGGAGCCAGGCGGGCGCCACGGCCGTCGTGCCGGGCTTCATCGCCTCAGACGCCGTCAGCGGGGAGATCACCACGCTGGGGCGCGGCGGCTCCGACTACACCGCCAGCCTGATCGCCGCAGCGCTTGACGCGGAACTCCTGGAGATCTGGACCGACGTGGACGGATTCATGACGGCCGACCCGCGTATCATCAAGACTTCCTACGTCATCGACGAGATGAGCTACGAGGAGGCGATGGAGCTCTGTAATTTCGGAGCGAAAGTGGTCTATCCTCCTACCTTATACCCAGTTTGCGCGAAAGGGATCCCCATTCTCATCAAAAATACTTTCAATTTGAAAGCGAAGGGTACGATCATCAAGAAAAACGTTACCCCGGGATCCACTTCCATCAAGGGAATCTCCTCCATTGACGACATCGCCCTGATCACCCTGTCCGGTACTTCCATGGTCGGTATCGTGGGTGTGGACAGCCGCATCTTCGCTGCCCTCACCCAGGAGCAGATCAGCGCCTTCCTCGTCAGCCAGTCGGCTTCCGAGACAGGCATTTCCATCGGCGTCAGCCGCGCCGACGCCGCCCGCGCCCGGGAAGTTCTCAACGAGGCTTTCGCCCGCGAAATCGAGAGCGGCGCCATCAATCCGGTGGAAATCCGCGAAGAGTTGGCGGCCGTGGCCGTGATCGGCGAGAACATGAAGCAGCACGCGGGCATCGCCGGCAAGCTCTTCACCACGCTGGGACGCAACGGCATCAGCGTCATCGCCCTCGCCCAGGGCGCCGCGGAGTCCAACATCTCCTTCATCATTGAGCGTCGTCAGTTGCGCAAATCCCTGAACGTCATCCATGACAGCTTCTTCCTGTCCGAATATAAAGAGCTCAACCTCTTCCTCTGCGGCATCGGCACCGTCGGCGGCCGCCTGATCGCCCAGATCGCCCAGCAGCGCGAGACGCTTATGCGCACGCGCGGGCTCAAAATCAATATCGTGGGCATCGCCCGCAGCACGCGCGCCGTCTTCGACCGCGCCGGCATCGACCTGGCCCACTGGCAGGAGCGCCTGCAGCAGGACGGCATCGACACCGATCCGCTGCGCCTCAAGGAAGAGATCATCGGCATGAACATCTTCAACTCCGTGTTCGTGGACTGCACGGCCAGCCCGTCCATCGCGGCGCTCTACGGCGACTTCTTCGACCACGGCATCTCGGTGGTCGCGGCCAACAAGATCGCCGCTTCCTCCGACTACGAGAACTACCGCCAGCTCAAGGACCTGGCGCGCAAGCGCAACGTCAAGTGGCTCTTCGAGACCAATGTCGGCGCCGGCCTGCCCATCATCGGCACGATCAACGACCTGTGCAACTCCGGCGACACCATCCTCAAGCTGGAGGCCGTGCTGAGCGGCACGCTCAACTTCATTTTCAATACGCTTTCTGCCGACATCCCCTTCAGCGAGACCGTCCGCATGGCCAAGGAGCAGGGCTTCTCCGAGCCCGACCCGCGCATCGACCTCTCCGGCAAGGATGTCATCCGCAAACTGGTCATCCTCTCCCGCGAAGCGGGCTATGAAGTCAACCAGGAGGACGTGGAGGCCTATCTCTTCATTCCGAAGGACTTCTTCGACTGCAGCGAGGAGGAATTCTGGGCCAAGCTCCCCTCCCTCGACGCAGGGTTTGAGGAGCGCCGCCGCAAGCTGGAAGCCGAAGGCAAGCGCTGGCGTTTCGTCGCCAAGATGGAGAACGGCAAGTACTCCGTCTCCCTGCAGGCCGTGGAGAACCAGCACTCCTTCTACGTGCTGGACGGCTCCAACAACATCGTCCTGCTGACCACCGAGCGCTACAACCGCCACCCGATGCTCATCCAGGGCTACGGCGCGGGCGCGGACGTGACGGCCGCAGGCGTATTCGCCGACATCATGAGCATTGCAAACATTTAACGGGCAGCAGGTTATGAAAAGGATCAAAGTATTCGCTCCCGCTTCCATCGCCAACCTCGGCTGTGGTTTCGACGTAATGGGCATGGCCCTCGACGAAGTCGGGGACGTGCTGGAAATGACGCTCGATGAGGAGGGCTCCGGCATCTCCATCGCCAACGATACCGACGTTCCCCTGCCCGAGAACGTCGAAGACAATGTCGTCACGCCCGTCATCCGGAAATTCTTCGCGATGACCGGCCGGAGCGGCCACGTGGACGTACGCATCATCAAGAAGATTTACCCCGGCTCCGGCATCGGCTCCAGCGCCGCCTCGAGCGCCGCGGCCGCCTTCGGCATCAACGAGCTCTTTGGCGCCCCGCTGTCCGAGGAGGATGTGGTCATCTGCGCCATGGAGGGCGAGAACCTCGCCAGCGGCGGCTACCACGCCGACAACGCCGCGCCGGCCGTCATGGGCGGCATCACCCTGATCCGCGGCTACGAGCCGCTGGACATCATCAAGCTGCCCGTCCCGGGCAACCTCTACTGCCCCGTCATCCATCCCCACCTGATGGTCTCCACCAAGGAAGCGCGCAGCATCCTCCCCAAGGAGATTCCGATGCACACCGCCATCACCCAGTGGGGCAACGTCGGCGGCCTCGTGGCCGGCCTGTGCACCGGCAACATCGAGCTGGTGGGCCGCGCCATGCGCGACGCCGTCGCGGAGCCCTACCGCAAGGGCTTCATCCCGGGCTTCGACGAGCTCCGCACCAAGCTGCTCGGCGCCGGCGCCCTCGCGATGAACATCAGCGGCTCGGGCCCGTCCGTGTTCGCCCTGGCGAACCGCAGCGACATCGCCCAGCGCGTGGGCTCCATCATGGAGCGCCACTTCGCCCAGCAGGGCATCCTTTCTGAAACTTACGTGGTCAAGGTGTCCAACAAGGGCGCCCGCCTGATAGCCTGACGCTTATGCAGTACTACAGCACCAACGGAAAAGCCCCCCGTGCGAGCCTGGAGAAGGCCGTCATCCGCGGCCTTGCCGAGGACCGGGGACTTTATATGCCCGAACGCATTCCCATCCTGCCCGCCGAGTTCTATGAGAACATCCAGACGATGACCTTCCAGGAGATCGCCTGCACCGTCGCGGACGCGCTGTTCGGCGAGGACATCCCCGCCGCGGAACTGCACCGCATCGTGGAGGAGACGCTCTCCTTCGACTGCCCGGTGGTCCCCGTGACGCGGAGCATCGGTGCCCTGGAGCTCTTCCACGGCCCCACCCTCGCGTTCAAGGACGTTGGCGCCCGCTTCATGGCGCGCCTGCTGCGCCATTTCACGCAGCACTCCGACGACCCGCGCACCATCCATGTGCTCGTGGCCACGTCGGGCGACACGGGCAGCGCCGTGGCCAACGGCTTCCTCGGTGTCGAGGGCGTGCGCGTGCACGTGCTCTATCCGAAGGGCAAGGTCAGCCCCATCCAGGAGTGCCAGTTCACCACCCTCGGGCAGAACATCACCGCCCTCGAGGTGGACGGCAACTTCGACGACTGCCAGGCCCTCGTCAAGAGCGCCTTCATGGACGCAGAACTTACCGAGCGCCTGCGCCTGACTTCCGCCAACAGCATCAACGTCGCGCGGCTCCTGCCGCAGTCGTTCTACTATTTCCACGGCTACGCCCAGATGAAGCGCCTCGGCCTCGCGAACCAGCTGGTCGTGTGCGTGCCGAGCGGCAATTTCGGCAACATCTGCGCCGCCCTTTTCGCGAAGCGTATGGGACTGCCCATCAAGCGTTTCGTTGCGGCGAACAACGCCAACCAGGTCTTCTTCGACTACCTGCAGACCGGGCAGTACGACCCGCGTCCGAGCATCCCGACCCTCGCGAACGCGATGGACGTCGGCGACCCGAGCAACGCCGCCCGCATTTTCGAACTCTACGGCCACGACTGGAAAGCCATTACGGACGACATCTCCGGCCACGTATGCAGCGACGAGTGCATCCGCCAGGCACTGAAGTACTGCCGGGAGAAATACGGCTACCAGCTCGATCCGCACGGCGCCTGCGGCTTTGTCGCAGTGTACCACAAGCTGGGCCCGGGCGAGGCCGCCCTGCTCTGCGAGACCGCGCATCCGGCCAAGTTCAAGGACACCGTCGAGGCAGCCACCGGTGCGGAAATCGAGATTCCCGCCCGCCTCGCCGCCTTCATGCAGGGCACGAAACAATCCGTCCCGATGGGTCGGGACTATGCCTCATTCAAAGATTATTTATCAAAAATTCAATAAGTTATGAAAGTAGCTATCGTAGGTGCAAGCGGAGCCGTGGGACAGGAGTTCCTGCGGGTCCTCGACGAACGCAATTTCCCCATTGACGAACTCGTGCTCTTCGGCTCTCCCCGGAGCGCCGGCAGCAAGTACACCTTCCGCGGGAAGGAATATGAAGTGAAGCTTCTCCAGCACAACGACGACTTCAAGGGCGTGGACTACGCCTTCGTGTCGGCCGGCGCCTCCACTTCCAAGGAATTCGCCGAGACTATCACCAAGCACGGCGCCGTGATGATCGACAACTCCAGCGCCTTCCGTATGGACGCTGACGTGCCTCTCGTGGTGCCTGAGTGCAACGCCGAAGACGCCCTCGTGCGCCCGCGCGGCATCATTGCCAACCCGAACTGTACCACCATCATGATGGTCGTGGTGCTCAAGCCGATCGAGGCGCTCTCCCACATCACCCGCATCCACGTGGCCAGCTACCAGTCCGCCTCCGGCGCCGGCGCCCAGGCCATGGCCGAGCTGCAGCAGCAGTACAAGGAGATTGTCGAGGGCAAGCCCGTGACGGTCAAGAAGTTCGCTTATCAGCTCGCCTATAACGTCATCCCGCAGATCGACGTCTTCCAGGACAACGGCTACACCAAGGAGGAAATGAAGATGTTCAACGAGACGCGCAAGATCCTCCACTCCGACGTGCGCTGCAGCGCGATGTGCGTGCGCATCTCCTCGCTGCGCTCCCACTCCGAGGCCGTGTGGATCGAGACCGAGAAGCCGCTGAGCGTCGAGCAGGTGCAGGCCGCCATCGCCGCCGCGCCGGGCGTCACCCTGCAGGACGATCCGTCCACGCAGACCTACCCGATGCCGCTGTTCACCGGCGGCAAGGACGACGTCTATGTGGGCCGTGTCCGCAAGGACCTCGCCAACGACAACGGCATCACCCTCTGGCTCTCCGGCGACCAGATCAAGAAGGGCGCAGCGCTTAACGCGGTCCAGATTGCAGAGTATCTGATTTCCAAGAAATAATGACGGACGGAAAAGCAATTATCCTGCTGCATTGTCCGGATAAGCAGGGCATCATTACGGACGTGACGGGCTTCATCACCCGCAACCACGGCAACATCGTCTATATCGACCAGTATGTGGATACCATCGAAGGGCACCTCTTCATGCGTATCGAGTGGGAACTCAAGGGATTCTTCATCCCGCGCGAACACATCAAGGAAGTCATCGACGAGCTGTTTGCCGAGCGCTACGGCATGGTGTCCAGCATCTTCTTCAGCGACGAACGGCCGCGCATGGCCATTTTCGTGAGCAAGATGAGCCACTGTCTCTACGATCTGCTCGCCCGCTACCGTGCGGGCGAGTGGGACGTGGACATCCCCTGCATCGTCAGCAACCACGAGGACCTGCGCTTCGTGGCCAACCAGTTCGGGATCCCCTTCTACGTGTGGAGCATCGCCCCGGACAAGTCCAACCGCGCCGAGGTGGAGCAGGCGGAAATGGAGCTCCTGCACAAGGAGAAGATCAATTTCATCGTGCTCGCCCGCTACATGCAGGTGATCAGCGACGAGATGATCGCGGAGTACCCGCACCACATCATCAACATCCACCACTCCTTCCTGCCGGCCTTCGTGGGGGCAAAGCCCTACCACCAGGCCTATGAGCGCGGCGTCAAGATCATCGGCGCCACGAGCCACTACGTCACGCGCGAGCTGGACGCCGGCCCGATCATCGAGCAGGACGTCGTGCGCATCACGCACAAGGACACCCCCGACAGCCTGGTGCTGAAGGGGCGCGACCTGGAGAAGATCGTGCTCAGCCGGGCCGTCACCAAACACATTGAACGCAAGATCCTGACCTACAAAAACAGGACGATCGTCTTCGGTTAAAGGAAGCGCGGCCGTTTAGACCAGCTTGATAAAAGAGATGGTGCGGCCGCAATCCAAGCCCTCGTTACGGGCGGAGAAGAAGGTAGGATCCGTATAGGTATCGATCCCCGCAACCTGGATACAGGCGGCGGGGACGCCTGTTTCTTCCAGCAGCCAGCGATTGGCTTTGAAGAGGTCGATGTGGTGTCCGTCCGCCATGGGAACGTCGCTATGGCCGGGACGGAAGGTCCAGATGTCGTCCAGCGGGAAATTCTGCTCCTTGAAGAACTGCACAACCTCCTCGCCTACCTGGAAACTCGCCGGACCGATGGCAGGACCGAGAGCGGCCCGGATATCCTCCGGGCGGCAGCCGAACTCCTGCTTCATCAGGAACAGCGTCTTCTGGGAAATGCGCTGCACCGTTCCCTTCCAGCCGGAATGGATGGCCGCGACGACCCGGCGCTGCGGATCGTACAGCAGAATGGGCACGCAGTCCGCCGTCCGCACGCCAATGGCGCAGCCCGGCAGGGCCGTCACCAAGGCATCGACGCCTTCCAGATCCTCCCGCGTCAGGTCCGGCCGGTCCACGACGGCCACGCGAACGCCATGAACCTGATGGCTTTGCACCACCGGATACGGGAGCTCGCAAGAGCGACGGGTGGAAAAAGCTTCCACACCCGGACCGAGATCATACTGGAGAAGTTCGTTTTCTGCTGCCATAGCGAGCACAAATATACGAAAAAAAACGGCACGCGCGTGCCGAAAAATCAGCGGACGCGCAGCACGCTGACGCCCAGGATTTTGGGATTCGCCTTCAGGTAGGCAGCGAGCGTTCGCGGCTCGATGACGACCTTTTTCGCCGCCGTGGAGGCATGGATGAAGCCCAGCGCGTCGCCGGGATGCTCCCGGTACGCGATCACTACGTGCGAATAGTCCAGCCCTTCGATGGAGGTGGCGAAGCAGAGGATGTCGCCGTTCTGGATCTTGCCTTCTACGGCGGCCAGTTTGTCCCGTGGAATATAGTAGCGAGTCATACCGTCCAGGCGCTCTTCGACGGCACGAATCGCGCGACGGTTGTCCTTGGCGTACTGCGATTCCCCGGTCAGGGGCGCATAGCTGTCGGGGTGCTGCGTCATGAAGCGGATCGGGCGTGCATCCTGCACGCCGCCCAGATCGTCGGAGAGGTCGTCGAACAACCCGTTCGCCTCACCCTGGCGGATCCACTCCGTCGTGTAGTGCAGGCGTGAAGAGTAGCCATCCACGACACCGTCCCGGTAGCGGGACTGCAGCAGGCTGGCGGCCAGGTCCTCGAAGCTTGCCTGCGCGCCGCAGCGCTCTACCGCCCGCACAAGGCCCAGGCAGGTCTCGGCAAAGAGGATGCAGTCCGTGCGGGTCAGGTAGATGCGCAGGCGCTCTTCCCTGCCCTCCTGCGTGGCAGCCTCGTAGGGCTGGCCCAGCAGGGCTTTCGCCGCGAGGATCATCTGTGCGCCGGGGTCCTGCCGCGGGGCGGCGGCGAGGCGCTCCAGCACCACTTTGCCGAGCGCGATGTCGTCGGCCGTGGACGCGTAGTCCTGCGCCCCTGCGAAAAGGGACGTTAGGAACAGGCATACGACGATGACAAGTTTTCTCATTTTATCAGGGCTTTGCCGCTGCGGCCGTCGATGCAGATCTTCAACTCTTCCTCGAAATGGACCTGGCGCAGGTACTCCGTCTCGAAGGCAGCCGGCATGGCATCCAGACGCGCCGCGTCGAAGCATTCGCCCTCGCGGGCGTATGGATTCACATTGACATAGCCCGCATTGAACGAGGTCATGTTCTGGAAGAAATGCGTGCCCTGGCTGGGATCCACGCGGAAATTCTCCAGGCAGCATTCCACGATGGCGCGCGCCTCGGAGATGTCGCTCCACTGCACCGGCACGCCCAGCGACGGGATACTGGAGCCCCAGCGGCCGTAGCCGACCAGGACGTAGTTGCGTCCTTCCTGGCGCATCTGCGCGTTGAGCGTCTTCAGCTCGGTGGCCATCTCACGCGTCTTCAGCACGTCGAAGGCCGCCTCCTTGAGGTACACGATGTCGTGTACGCCCTGGATCCAGCCCGGGCCGATGGCGCTGCCGGAGCTGACCAGCGCGCCGTCCGTGTCGATGTCGTTCCAGTCCACCTCGGCGTCCAGGCCGTCGGCGGAAATGGGCCGCACCTGCAGCACATTGAAGATGGCAGGGCTGTCGGGGCCCACGTCCAGGTTGGCGGCGAATTCGATCTCGACGCCACACTTCACCTCCTTCTGCGTGATGTCCAGCAGCTCGTTCAGGATGTCCGCGAGCGGGAAGGTGTTGTATTTGAGGATGTGCGCGAAGGTGACGAATTTCGGGCCGGCGGGAGCCGGCGAATCCACCATGCGCTGATTCTCGTAGTCATAGGTGGAGACCACGCGGGAGAAGTTGCGGAACGCATCGCAGTCCGTGACGGGAATGCGGTCCAGGTTGACCGCATCATCGACGCTGGTCTTGAACTTATCCGGCTGCAGGTCAAGCGCATACATCGCCTGCTGCGTCTCCGTCATCACCAACTCGGGCGTAGAGGTCTGCAGGACGTTGCGCGGGTATTTCGGCGAGAAGCGGAGCACCTGGTCGCCATCCACGACGGCCTTGCCCAGGCCGAGGGCGACTTTGGCGACACCGTCCTCCGGCGCCTCGTAGCCGATCGGGTAGAAATTGACCGAGCGGGCCACGCCCGAGAAGGTCGGGAAGTAATAGCCCCGGTCCTCACTGCCGCAGATCTCCTGCAGCACAATGGCCATCTTCTCCTCGGAGAGCACGTTGGCCGTGGCCGTGATGTAGCCTCTCGACGAGGCGAAATACACGGACGCATAGACGCTCTTGATGGCCTTGGAGAGCAGGCGGAGCTGCTGGTCCTCGTTCTCCGTGTGCGGGATCATATAGGTCGAATAGACCCCAGCAAACGGCTGATAGTAAGAATCTTCCAGCTTCGACGACGAGCGGACGGCCAGCGGCTTGCGCACGTTTCTGATGAACACGCGCAGCGCATCCGTCAGCTCTTGCGGCAGGGTCGAAGCCACGAATTCCGAGAGGATCTCGGCGTCCGACAGGTCGGAATTGATGACGTATTTCAGGCCGTTCTCACGGATGAAACGGTCGAAGTATTCGGTGGTGATCACAAGCGTACGCGGCACGAGCACGCGCACGTCTTCCCACTTGTCGTAGAGGTCGTATTTCTGGAGAATGTGGTTCAGGAACGCCAGGCCGCGCGCCTTGCCGCCCAGGGAGCCTGAGCCGATGCGGGCGAACCAGATGGCGTCGTTGTAGGTGTCCGGCTCGAAGAGCGCCACGACACCGAGGCCCTGGCTGATGCGGTAGTCGCGGATCATGCGGAGATTCATTTCACGCACGTGGGCGACGTCTTCGTCGGAATGGATACGGATCGGACGGAACAGGTCGCCGATCTGGAAAATACCGCGGCCGTAGAGCCAGCGGGAGATGTAATTCTTGTCCGCGAGGAAGCGCAGCGCCCGGTCGGACATGCCCGCCACGACCTGCTCGAACTCGTAGAGATTGCGGGCGCGCGCCGTGACACGGCCGGTGTCGGGATCCGTGACCACGAAGTCGCCGAAGCCGAATTCGCGGCCGATGTAGTCCGACACCTCCTGCGTGAGGGTCTTGGAGCGCTTGTGCACGAAGCCTACGCCGAGCTGTTCGGCCACGGCGCGCATGCTCTCCTGCGAGGACTGCATCAGGAACGGAAGCATCGGATCCTCCTGCCGCACCATGCGGCAGAGATCAATACCTGCATCGATCTTCTCCTGTTCCGGTTTGTCGCCCTTGTGCAGGACGAAGCCGATGTCGGAAATGATGCCGATGACGTTGGATTTATACTTCTGATAATAATCGTAGGCCTCGTCGTAACACGTGGCCATGAGAATCTTCGGCCGCGCGCGCTTGCGCAGGAACTGCTGCTCCTCGTTGAGCGCGTCGCGCACCGCCTCGCTGTTCTGCTGCAGCACGAGGCGGTACAGCAACGGCAGATAGGTCGAGTAATAACGGACGGAGTCTTCCACCAGCAGGATCACGCGGGCGCCCATCTCCAGGCAGTCATGCTCGGCATTGAGCTTGTCCTCCAGGAGCTTGATGATGGCGATGAGCACGTCGGTGCTGTTGTTCCAGCAGAACACATAGTCGATGCCGGCGTGGTCGCATTCCGCGATCTTGCGATAGATCTCCCGGGAGAACGAAGACAGCAGGACGATCGGGGTGTCCGGCGCGAGCTGCTTCGCTTCCACCGAGAAGGAGAAAACGTCGAGCTTGCCGACGTTGTACATCGTGATGATAAGGTCAAACCCCTCCCCGCCCTTCAGGATCTCGAGCGCCTCGAGCGTAGATTCGGCCCGCACGATGGCGGGCGGATTGCTCAAGTTCAGATCCGAGTACTCCTTTGTGATCAGGGCTTCGATGTGTCCGTCCTCCTCCAGGGAGAAACTGTCATAATTGTTACAAACCAGGAGGATTCGGCGAATCCTCCTGGCCATTAATTGTGTGTAGTCCGTGTTATTGCTCATAGAGACGATTTAGACCAGACCCTGGGCCACCATCGCGTTGGCTACCTTGATGAAGCCGGCGAGGTTGGCACCCTTGACGTAGTTGATGTAGCCGTCCTCCTCGGTGCCGTACTTGATGCAGGCAGCGTGGATGTCGGACATAATACGGTGCAGGTGCTCGTCGACTTCCTCGGAAGTCCACTTCTGGCGGATCGAGTTCTGGGTCATCTCCAGGCCGGATGTCGCCACGCCGCCGGCGTTGGACGCCTTGCCCGGCGAGTAGAGCATCTTCTTCTCCTGGAAGATGGCGATGGCCTCAGGCGTAGAGGGCATGTTCGCACCCTCGACAACGCACCAGCAGCCGCCTTTCACCAGGTTCTCCGCGTCGGCCTTCTCGATCTCGTTCTGCGTGGCGCAAGGGAGCGCGATGTCGCAGGGGATGCGCCAGGGGCGCTCGCCCGGGAAGTACTGGGCCTTCGGATACTTGGTGACATATTCTTTGATACGACCGCGGCGGATATTCTTGAGTTCGAGCACGAACTGGTGCTTCTCCTCGTCGAATCCGTCAGGATCGTAGATAAAGCCGTCGGAATCGGAGAGCGTGACCACCTTGGCGCCCAGGCGCATGGCCTTCTGGGCGGCGTACTGGGCCACGTTGCCGGAGCCGGACACGACCACGGTCTTGCCCTCGAAGCTCTCGCCACGCGTGGCGAGCATCTCCTGGGCGAAATAGCAAACGCCATAACCCGTCGCTTCCGTGCGGAGGAGGCTGCCGCCGAAGGGCAGACCCTTGCCGGTCAGCGTGCCCGTGAACTCGTCGCGGAGACGCTTGTACTGGCCGAAGAGGAAGCCGACCTCGCGGCCACCCACACCGATGTCACCGGCCGGCACGTCCGTGTCGGGGCCGATGTGGCGGGAAAGCTCGGTCATGAAACTCTGGCAGAAACGCATCACCTCGGCGTCAGACTTGCCACGCGGGCTGAAGTCGGAACCACCCTTGCCGCCACCCATCGGGAGCGTGGTGAGGGAGTTCTTGAAGGTCTGCTCGAAAGCGAGGAACTTCAGGATGCTGAGGTTCACGCTGGCGTGGAAGCGGATACCGCCCTTGTAGGGGCCGATCGCGCTGTTCATCTGGACGCGGTAGCCACGATTGATATGGATCTCGCCCTTGTCGTCGGTCCAGGGGACGCGGAACATGATGACGCGCTCCGGTTCGACCATACGCTCGAGGATCTTGAGATCCATCAGATGAGGATAAGAGGTGACATAAGGTGCAACACTTTCCACCACCTCACGGACAGCCTGGTGAAATTCTTTTTCGCCAGGGTTGCGTGCGATCAGTTCATCCATGAACCGGTCGACGTAGTTCTGTGTGAATTTGTCCATTTATTATGGGAGTTTAACTAACCGGATTCAAATGTAAGAAAAAATTTTAATAATTCCGAATGCTTCGCTGAAAAAATGTCAGCATTTTTGACAAAATGTCTTGATTACCAGTGTGTTAAGTATGTTTTTGCGCCAAAATGTCTCAAAATAGCAAGTGGTTTACGAATTGTAAGTATGTAAGGCGTCCCCCGGTCGGGACGATGATAAAAAGTTAAACGACATTTAAAATGATAGGAGATTTGATTATGTATCCCGCAAGAAGAAACCAAGCTTGGATTCCGAGCATTTTCGGTGACCTGTTCGACGATTTCAACGTAATGCCTGCGAAGCAGTTCGCTTCCCCGGCCGTCAACATCAAGGAGACCGACAAGGCCTTCGAGATTGAGATTGCGGCTCCTGGCATGACCAAGGACGACTTCACGATCCGCGTGGACAACGACGAGGAGCTGGTGATCGCCCTCGAGAAGAAGCACGAGAACAAAGAGGAGAAGAAGAATGAGAATTACCTCCGCCGCGAGTTCTCTTACACTTCCTACCACCAGGCCTTCACCCTGCCCGACAACATCGCCGTCGAACAGATCAAGGCCACGATGAACAACGGCATTCTCGGCATCGAACTGCCGAAGAAGACCCCGGACAAGCAGATCCCGGCTTCGCGCCAAATCGCGATTGCCTAATCATCACAACACACACTTATAAACGCAGCGGCCCGCTCCTTTACCGGAAGCGGGCCGTTGTTCTTTTATAAGGTATCGATCAACTGTTTTAGGAAGTGGAAGGAGCTGTCGGAGATGCGGTCCCAGAAGTCCGCGTAGGCCAGCATGTCGTGGCCGCCGACGCGCGTGTCGCTGATGATGCGGAAGCTCAGGAAAGGCACGCCATAGTGGTGGCACACCTGCGCAATGGCAGCCGACTCCATGTCGCATGCCAGCGCTTCAGGATAGGTCTTGAGAATCTTTTCATCCTCCTGCGCCGTTGTCACGAACCAGTCGCCGGTGCAGACCAGGCCGCTGTGCACCCGCTGCGATGTCTTTAAGGACAGCGCCTTCTGCAGGAGCGCCGGATCGGCGTCGAAGCGCTGCGGCAGGCCCTGGACCTGGCCGGGGAGATTCCCCTCCCCGCACCACACGTCGTGGTAGGCCGTCTGGGCACCCAGCACCGTATCCCCCACCGCCACCGACGGCGCCAGGCCGCCGGCACAGCCGGAATTGATAATGCAGTCGGGCCGCTCGCGCAGGATCAGTTCCGTGGCCGTGCGAGCCGCGCCCGCCTTTCCGATCCCGGACTGTACAGCGTCCGTCATTCCGGCCCTTTTCAGCGCCGCGAGCTCCTTGCTCATCGCTACGATTAATCCGATTTTCATAACACCCGCAAAGATACGAAAACTTCCCGGAAATCGGCGTCATGCCCGTCTCGCAAGCCATCATCTGACAGGTGTCCACAAAAACGGCCACTGGTGCAATAAAAGTGGATACCTGTCGGCCAAAACAGCGGAAAACGATAAAAACCATGGGGAGGTGTACAGAAATTTTGCGTAGAATGGCGATTTTCTGTACACCTGTCTCCTATACCTCCCGCCCAGCGATTACACCTCCCGCCCGGCAACTTCCACCGGCCCGACATCTTGTCTATTCTCCTTCCGGGAGGTTGCCTTTGCCGATCTGCTCGCGGATGATGTCGTCGACGACCTCGAAGAGGCGCTCGGAGCCGAGGCGCGTCTTGTTCTGGCGGCCGTAGACCTGGCAGGCCGTGACGCCGTGCGCCTTCCAGTCGGCGCCGTCGTTGCTTCCGTTGAGCATCAGCGGCTGGAGGTTGTCCAGCGCGTGCGCGAAACGGGCTTCCGGGCTGCTCCAGTTTTCGAATTCATCGAAGAGAGCGACGAGTTCCGCCTTCTGGTCGTCGGGCAGCAGGGAGTAGATGCGCTCCTTGGCGGCATCTTCGCGCGCCTGCTGCGTCTGCAGGCCCTCCGGGTCGTAGGCGTACGTGTCGCCGGCGTCGATTTCCACGATGTCGTGGATCAGGCACATCATCATGACCTTCGCCACATCCACCTCTTCGTTGGCATACTCCCGCAGCAGCCAGGCCATGACGGCCATGTGCCAGGCGTGCTCGGCGTCGTTCTCGGCCCGGCCGTGGCCGGACAGGTGCGTCTGCCGGAAGATGCTTTTCTCCTTGTCGATTTCCAGGATGAAATCCAGCTGCCGTTTCAGTCGTTCCTCCATAGAGACTACTCTTTACAATATGCCAGCAGTTCCGCGTAATCGTCAATGACGAGGTCGGGGTGCTCCGCCTCCAGTTGCGCGCGGTCCTGGTTGCCCCAGGTCACGCCGCAAGTGTGGCAGAGGGCAGCGCGACCCATCTGCAAGTCGAAGACGGTGTCGCCGACGACCAGCGTTTCGTCCGCCCGGACGCCGAGGCGCTCCAGGGCCAGCAGGGCGATGTCCGGGGCTGGTTTGGGATGCGTGACGTCCTGGTTGGTAACGATGGCCGAGAAGTGCGCCCGGATGCCGAGCACCTGCAGCAGGGCGTTCAGCGAGTTGTTGCTGCGCGAAGTGCAGAGGGCCAGCGTAAGGCCGCGTGCCTGCAATTCGGCAAGCGCTTCCTTCGTGCCGGGGAAGAGCGTCGTGCACGGGATGGCGATTTCGTTAAACAGGGCCCGGTAGGTCGCGCAGGCTTCTTCGATGCGCTCCGGCGGGGTGTCGGTGCCGCGGGCGAAGCAACCGGTGAGCGGGAGCCCGATGACGGAGCGGATCCGTTCCGGGGTGGATGCGGGCAAACCTAACTTCTTCAGGGTGACCAGGGTGCATTGTACGATGCCCTCGGTGGTGTCGGCCAGCGTGCCGTCGAAGTCAAAAAAGATATTGCGGATCATGGTCTGCAAAAGTAATGGAAATATCGTATCTTTGCAATTATGACAGAGACAACACGACAGAGCGCCGACCTCTCTGAGGTGCTGGAAGTGGCGGCGGAAGCAGGACACATCCTGCTGGAGAACGGAGCGGAAATCTCGCGGGTCGAAGACATTATGTCCCGCATCGCGTCGCATTACGGCGTGGATTCGGGCAGTTTCTTCGTGCTCAGCAATGGCATTTTTACTACGGGCTCGGTGGACAAGGTCCGCCACCCTGGCGGACAGTCGCAGACTTACGCCAATGTGGAGTTTATCCCCATCCGGGGTATTCAGCTGTCCAAGGTCGTGGCCGTCAATCGTCTGAGCTACGATATCTCCTACGGAATCTGCACACTCGAGCAGGCGCGCGAGCGGCTCAAGCTCATCCGTGAGTCGGCCCCCAAGCCGAACTGGGAGCTCATCCTGGGCTCCGCCCTGGGCGCCGCCGGCTTCTGTGCCATATTCGGCGGCGGCTGGCTGGACTGCGCTGCCGCATTCGCCGTAGGCGCGCTGCTGTATGCTTATATCCTCTTCTTCAGCGGTCGCTTCCTGTCCAAGATTGTGGGTGGCGTGAGCAACGCCCTGCTGGCGACTTTTCTCTGCCTGCTGTTCTACCGCATCGGTTTCGGCGAGAGCCTCAGCAATATGATTATCGGTGCCGTCATGCCCCTAGTGCCCGGTGTTCCCTTCGTGAACGGCGTGCGGGACCTGGCCAACTCCGACTACATCGCAGGCTTGACACGCCTGACGGACGCCATGCTCGGATTCTTCTGTATCGCCCTGGGCGTAGCCTTCAGCTTCCTACTGGACGGCTGGTTCTTCGGCGGCATGATTGTTCTGGCGGGGATGAGCGTCAATCCGGAGACGGCCGGGCTGATCACCCAGACGCTGTCCGCCTTTGTCGGCACGTTCGCATTCGCCGCTCTGTTTGGCGTGCCGCGGGCGCAGTACGTCGCCGCCGGCATCACCGGTGCCCTGGGCTGGTGTCTTTATCTGGTGCTCGTGCGCTTCGCAGCCGTGTCTCCGGTCATTGCCGTGATCCTTTCCTCGATCTTTATCTGTGTCCTGGCGCGTTTCTCCGCCATCAAACACAAATGTCCCGCGCAGGTGTTCCTGCTCTGCGGCATCTTCCCGCTGGTACCGGGGGCCGGGATCTTCTGGTTCACCTATTATCTGGTATCCGGCCAGCTCGCCCCGGCACTCACCAGCGGCTTCGGCGCCGCCAAGGCGGCCGTGGCCATCGTGCTCGGCATCATCGTCGCGATGGAACTTCCGCAGCGCATCTTCTCCGGCCGCAAACCCCGCGTCGAGCGGCCCGTGCACTGATCGCCGGGCGGGAGGTATAGGAGACAGGTGTACAGAAAATCGCCATTCTACGCAAAATTTCCGTACACCTCCTCCTGGTTTTTATCGTTTTCCGCTGTTTTGGCCGACAGGTATCCACTTTTATTGCACCAGTGGCCGTTTTTGTGGACACCTGTCGGATGATGGTGTGCGGCAGCCGGTGGGGAGGATGTGCGGGGGCCCGCGCCCGTTTGCCTGTGCTGTCGGGGCTTGCCGTGCAGGGGCGTTGCAGAAGGCGGGCGGGTGCTGCGGGATGGCGTTGTGGAGGGCGGAGCGGAAATTGGTTTTTCGAGCAACTGCACGAAAAATAATTTCCGGCTGCCCGCGAGGGAAGACCGGCGAATGACGAATGTTGAGGCCAAAAGATTTGCTTTTCCGGAAATAAACCCTATATTTGCAGAACGTATGACACAACTGCGCGCATATCATCACCACCACCGAATCTGAGGATCCGGTAGGTCATCGTGTGCGTGCGTGTTGCGTTGAGAGAGGCTTGCCGGAATATCGGTAAGCCTTTTTTCATGAGATTCCCGATCAGGTCGGGAATGACGACAAAGAAAAGTTAGTAGATTAAAATGATAAGATTAGCCATCCAATCCAAGGGCCGGTTGAACGAAGACAGTACCGCCCTGCTGCGCGAGATCGGGATCGACATTGACGACTCTCGCCGGAAATTCCTGTCCCAGGCCCCGAATTTCCCCCTGGAACTCCTTTATATGCGCGATGATGACATCCCCGGTGTCGTCTCCAGCGGCACCGCCGCGCTCGGCATCGTCGGCCTCAACGAGGTCGAAGAGCACGGCCTGCCCGTACAGATTGTCAAGAAACTCGGCTTCGGCGCCTGCCGCATCTCGCTGGCCGTGCCCAAGACCGTCGATTATACCGGCCCGAAGTGGTTCGCGGGCAAGCGCATCGCGACCTCCTACCCCCGCATTCTGAAGAAATGGCTGGACGAGCAGGGCATCGAAGCCCGGATCGAAGTGATCACGGGCTCCGTGGAGATCGCCCCCGCCGCCGACATCGCCGACGCCATCTTTGACATCGTCTCCTCCGGCAGCACGCTCGTATCCAACGGTCTGGTGGAAGTCGAAAAGGTCTTCTGGTCCGAAGCGGTGCTCATCTCCAGCGGAGACCTGACGCCTGACCAGCAGCAGATCCTGGACGAGATGCTCTTCCGCATCGACTCCGCCATGGTCAGCCGCCGCAAGAAATACATTCTAATGAACCTCCCGCAAGCCTCCGTCGAGGAAGCGACGCGGATTCTGCCCGCTATGCGCAGCCCGACCGTGATGCCGCTCGCCGCCGAGGGCTGGTGCTCCATGCACTCCGTGGTGGACGAAGACGAGCTCTGGGACAAGATCCGGCAGCTCAAGGCCATCGGCGCCGAAGGCATTCTGGTTCTGAATATCGACAAGCTTATTCCGTAAACCATGCTGGAGACCTTTATCAACCCGTCCCGGGATCAGTGGGAGGCGCTCTGCGCCCGTCCTTCGGCCGCCAATCCGACGGTCCGTGCCCGGGTGGAAGCCATCCTGCAGCGCGTGCGCGAGCAGGGTGACGATGCGCTCCGGGCCCTGTCGGAAGAGATCGACGGCCGCCCGCTGGGCGCGATCGAAGTGAGCCCCGAGGAAATCCTCGAGGCGGAGGTACGCGTGAGCGGCAGCGTCAAGCGCGCCGTGGCGCAGGCGGAAGCGAACATCCGCGCCTTCCACGAAGCGCAGCGCCCGCGCGAAGTCAGCGTGGAAACGGCGCACGGCGTAAAATGCATCCAGCGCCCCGTGCCCATCGAGCGCGTGGGTCTCTACATCCCGGGCGGCACCGCTCCCCTCTTCTCCACCGTGTTGATGCTCGCCGTGCCGGCGAATATCGCCCAGTGCCCCGAGGTGGTGCTCTGCACCCCGTCCGGCAAGGACGGCAAGGTCAACGCGGAAGTTCTCTACACGGCCGCCTACTGCGGCGTGAAACGTATCTTCAAGCTGGGCGGCGCCCAGGCCGTGGCCGCCATGGCCTACGGCACGCAGACCGTCCCGAAGGTCGATAAGATCTTCGGCCCCGGCAACCAGTACGTCACCACGGCCAAGCAGCTCCTGTCGGCCGGCACCGTGGCCATCGACATGCCCGCCGGGCCGTCCGAGGTCGTGGTCGTCACAGACGGCAGCACGCCGGCCTCCTTCGCCGCCGCGGACCTGCTCTCGCAGGCCGAGCCCGGCGTGGACAGCCAGGTGATGCTGGTCTGCCCCGACGCTGCGACCGCGGAAGCCGTCCGCGAA